>OFDN01000164.1_pt1 | contig 64143 bp, 58 predicted proteins | sample 1520971 | NCBI WGS metagenome assembly OFDN01 (sample SAMEA94257418, study PRJEB24077) | hot springs metagenome | biome: Aquatic biome; feature: Geographical feature; material: Water | place: India | collected 2012-06-12 | depth 5 m
CCTCTCCCCTTGGGAGAGGCAGCGAGACTTGCGATCTTTGATCGCTAGTCGCAGCGGTGAGGGGCTATGCGCTATCGATAACGCGCACCTCCTCACCATTCTCCATGGGAGACGGGCGTTCATCTAACTTTACGCTCTCTGCGTGAACCAAGAACGGACGCGTACAAGGTTAACGCAGAGTTCGCGGAGGCGGCAGCAATCAGCCGAAACCCCCTCTCCCCTTGGGAGAGGCAGCGAGACTTGCGATCTTTGATCGCTAGTCGCAGCGGTGAGGGGTTGTGCGCTATCGATAACGCGCTCCCTATCACCACCTTCCCGGAGGAGCGGGTATTATCCCTTAGCCAACGGTGCGCAGGCTTCGGTGACCCACGCCAACGCATCGCCGTCCAACTGCGGCGCGACGATTTCCAACACCTCGGCATGGTAATCGTCCCACCACCGCAATTCGTCGCGGGTGAGAAGGCTGGTGTCGACCAAGGCCTTGTCGATTGGAGCGAAGGTGAGGGTTTCGAATCCGAAATAGCGCCCCTCTGCGCCAGCGATTTCCCGCTCTTCCACCAGAATGAGATTCTCGATCCGGATGCCATATTCGCCTTGCTTGTAATAGCCGGGCTCGTTCGACAAGATCATGCCCGCCTGCAACGGCTCATCCGTTCCGGCCTGTCCGCCGGAGAATTTGCCGATGCGTTGCGGGCCTTCGTGCACGGCAAGGAAGCTGCCCACGCCATGACCGGTGCCATGGGCGTAATCGACGCCTGCCTGCCAGAGCGCCGCGCGGGCCAATGTATCGAGTTGTGCCCCGCGCGTGCCTTCCGGAAAGACGGCAAGCGCAAGCGCGATATGGCCCTTGAGAACGCGGGTGTAGCGGTCCTTCATCTCTGCTGTCGGCTCGCCCGGCCCGACCCAGATGGTGCGGGTGACGTCGGTGGTCCCGTCCAGATATTGGCCGCCGCTGTCGACCAGATAGATGCTGTTGGGGTCAATGCGCCGGTTCGATTTCTCGTCGACCTTATAATGCGGGCTCGCCCCATTGGGTCCGGCGGCCGAGATGGTATCGAAGCTCAGATCCTTCAGCATGCCGGTCGCCTCGCGGAAGGCGCGGAGCTGGGCCGCAGCCGACAATTCTGTCAGTTCGCCCTTATGCGCCTCCTGGGCAAGCCAGTGCAAATAGCGGCTCAACGCCGCGCCATCACGTGCTTGCGCTGCGCGGTGGCCATCCTGCTCGACACGGTTTTTGATGGCCTTGGGCAAGATGGTGGGATCGCGCGCCTCCACGATCGTGGCGCCGCCATCTTTCAGTGCGCCGAATATGGCGGCGACAGCGCGATCGGGATCGACGGCTATACGCTTGCCGTTCATGGCCTTGAGCGCGGGAACAAATTCCTCCGGTGTCCGCAACCGGACCGCGTTGCCAAGATGGGCCTGCACCGCCTCGTCCACTTTTTCCGGTGCGACAAACAGGTCCGCTGTGCCGTCGGCATGCGCGAGCACAAAGCTCAGCGCGACAGGTGTGTTCGACACGTCTGACCCGCGCACATTCAGCAGCCATGCGACCGAATCCAGTGCCGAGATCACTGTGCTGTCCACGCCATTGTCGGCCAGCCACTCCGCCACCGCCGCGCGCTTTTCGGCGCTGTTCTGGCCGGCATAGCGGTCCTCATGCACCATCAGCTTGGCGTCGCTTTTCTCCGGTTGGTCGGCCCATACCGCATCAATCGGATTGCTTTTGACAGCGACCAGTTCGGCGCCCTTGGCTTTGAGTGCCCGGCTGGCGCTTTCGACCCAGCCTTTGGTATGGACCCACGGGTCATAGCCGATACGAGCGCCCGCCGGTGCATGTTCCTTCAGCCAGTCCGAAATGCTGGTTTGCGGCACCCCGACATATTGCCAATTCTGTCCGTCGACTTGTTCGCGCACCTGCAGCGTGTAGCGCCCGTCGGTGAAGATGGCTGCTTCCTCGCTCAGCACAACGGCCGATCCTGCCGATCCGCCAAAGCCCGTCAACCATCCCAGACGCTGCGCATAGTCGCCGACATATTCGGACATATGTTCATCGCAGATCGGCACGACAAAGCCGTCCAGCTGGTCTTTCTTCAATTGCGCGCGCAAGGCGCCTAGGCGGGCTTCATAGGTGGACATATCGGACTTCCGTTCATATGGTTACACCACCCCTATAAGCGAGGAAGTCTTCTCATGAAAGCGTTGCTCCCCCTGTTTGTCATGATTGGCGCACTCTCTTCGCCTGTATTTGCCCAGAAAGAAAATATGACCGAAAAATCCGCCGCCGAAATCAAGCCGCCTGTCGCGGCCAAGCGTCCGCACAGCGCAACCTATCATGGCGTGACGCTGACCGACGACTATTACTGGCTCAAGGATCAAAGCTATCCCACCATCGATGACGCGGAAATATTGGAGCATCTGAAGGCAGAAAATGCCTATTTCGAAGCGCAAATGGCCCCGCAGGCCGCGCTCACCGAAACCATTTTTCAGGAGATGAAGGGCCGCGTCAAAGAAGATGACAGTTCCGTCCCGCAAAAGGATGGCGATTATATTTACTGGTCCAAATTTGAAGAGGGCGCGCAATATCGCAAGCATTACCGCAAGCCCGCTGCAGGTGGACCGGACCAGTTGATTCTGGACGAAAACGAACTCGCCAAGGGCAAGGATTATTTCCGTCTCGGCGCCGCCGAAGTGAGCCCCGACGGTACAATTCTTGCCTATGCCTATGACGACAACGGTTCCGAACGGTTCGACCTGCACTTCCGGAATCTGGCGACAGGCGAGAATCTGAAGGATGTGATTCCCGGCACCTTGTCCGGCATCGTCTGGTCGTCCGACAGCAAGGGCGTGGTCTATGGCCTGGCCAATGAAAACTGGCGCACGGACAATGCCTGGTATCACCGTCTGGGCGAAGAACTGACGGCGGCCAAGCTGCTCTACAAGGAACAGGATATCGGCTTTGGCGTGGGCGTCGGGTTGACCGCGCAGGAAGACTGGATCGTCATTGCAACGGGGGACAATGTGACGAGCGAAGTCCGCCTTGTTCCGGCAAGCAACCCCACCGCGACGCCCATCATGATTTCCCCGCGCAAAGTCGGCCGGCAGTATAGCGTCGATGTCCGCGACGGCATGCTCTATATCCTGACCAACGACGACCATGTGAATTTCCGCATAGCGACCGCGAGCCTGAAAAAGCCCGATGAGTGGCAGACACTGATCGGCGGCGCTGACGACTATTATATCACTGGGCTGAGCTTATTTAAAAAATTCTACGTCGTGGAGGGACGCGAGGCGGGCCTCGATCAAGTCGAGATCCGTTATTATGAAGACCTCGAACGCACCACGCCCATCAGCTTCCCTGAAGCAAGTTATGTCGCCCAACTTGATGACAACCCGGAATATGACGTGGATAAGCTGCGTCTGTCCTATGAGTCGATGGTCACGCCCGACACAGTTTATGACTATCATGTGAAGGACGGGCGGCTCGAAACGCTGAAGGTTCAGGAAATCCCGAGCGGCTATGATCCGGTGAAATATGTGACCGAGCGCGTGATGATCACTGCACGCGACGGAACGAAGGTTCCCGTTTCCGTGCTCTACAAAAAGGGCTTCAAGAAGGACGGCAGCCAGCCGCTGCATCTCTATGCCTATGGCGCTTATGGCTATGCCGTGCCGCCGGGCTTTTCCGCCAACCGGCTCAGTATGGTGGACCGTGGCTTTGCCTATGCCATCGCGCATATCCGGGGTGGTGACGATTTGGGATATCAATGGTATCTCGACGGAAAGCTGACCAAGCGGACCAACACCTTCAACGATTTTGTTGATGCGGCAAAGGGCCTGATCCAGTTGGGCTTCACCGGCAAGGGCAAGGTGACCGCCAGCGGTGGCTCGGCCGGTGGCGAACTGATGGGTGCGGTGGTCAACCAGGCGCCTGAATTATTCGGCGCGGTGGTCAGTCATGTCGCCTTTGTCGACGTGCTCAACACGATGCTCGACAAGGACCTGCCGCTGACGCCGGGCGAATGGCCCGAATGGGGCAATCCCATTACCGACAAGGCCGCGTTCGACTATATCCGCAGCTATTCGCCTTACGATAATGTCGAAGCAAAGGCCTATCCGCCCATGTTGTGGACGGCGGGCCTTAATGACCCGCGCGTGACCTATTGGGAACCTGCGAAAATGGTCGCCAAGCTGCGCGCCATGAAGACCGACGACCATGTGCTTTTGCTCAAGACCAATATGGGCGCAGGGCATGGCGGCAAGTCGGGGCGCTTTGAACGCTTACGTGAAAATGCGGAGGAAGCGGCCTTCCTTCTGTGGCAGATGGGGATGGCCAAAAGCGGATCATGACGCCCTTCACGCAAAGCTTTACCGCTACCCCCGCCGACATTGACGAGCTTGGCCATGTCAACAATGCGGTGTGGGTGCGGTGGATTCAGGATATGGCGACCTCGCACTGGCAGGCGGTTGCCGCGCCCGAGCACATCGCGGCCTATATCTGGGTCGTGACCCGGCACGAGATCGACTATCGCGGTAACATTGCTGCAGGCGAAAGCGTCACGGGCCGGACATGGATCGAGAGCAGCCCCAAGGGTGCGCAATTTGACCGGCGGGTCGATTTTGTCGATGCGGCGGGGAAAGTTATCGTGCGGGCCAATACCACCTGGGCAATGATTGACCGCGAAAGCGGAAGGCTGGCGCGTGTGCGGCCGGAAATCGCCGCACCCTTTATCGGCGATCAGGCGTCCAGCTCATAATCCGGCAGCGAATGGAACGCGTTGCGTAGCGCCTCGCTCCAGCTGTCGGAGATTTTCTCGAAATAGGGGTCATCGGCGGTGATGCGGCGCTCATGGAAGGGTGCGAAATCGTCGTTGCGGTAGAGCATCAGGTCGAGCGGCAGACCCACCGACAGGTTCGCCTTCAACGTGGAATCGAACGACACCATCAGCAGCTTGGTGATGTCGGCAAAGGACATGTGCGATTCAAAGCCGCGCACCAATATGGGCCGGCCATATTTGGTTTCGCCGATCTGGAAAAAGGGTGTTTCGGGGCTCGCCTCGATGAAGTTGCCCTCGGGGTAGATGAGGTAGAGACGCGGCTCCATGCCTGCGATCTGGCCGCCGACGATGACGCTGGCGTTGAAATTGGGGGCGGGGCTGGCGGCGACGGGTCCGGTGAGGGCGCGCGCGGCGATCGTGTCGCGCAGGGTGGTGCCGATGATATTGGCCACCTGGAACATGGTCGGCGCTTCCAATATCGACGGCTTGCGCTCGCTCGGGGCCTTGGTGCGTTCTTCCAGCTGGCTGATCAGCGCCTGTGTGGTGGCGAGGTTGCCCGCGGTCATCATGGTGATGAAACGCTCACCGGGGACGGACCAGCTGAACATCTTGCGGAAGGTCGATATGTTATCCACGCCCGAATTGGTGCGCGTGTCGGACATGAACGCCATGCCCTTATCCAGCAACATTCCCACGCAATATGTCATTATCCGAAAAGTCCCCCGACCCTTGATATTGATTCGCTTACTGTTCCACCCGCAAGCTGACAACCATGCTTTTATCCCGCGCGCCAAAGGACATGCCCGAAATCGGCGCAGCGTCGCGATAGTCGAAGCCTGTCGCCACGCGGACATAGCGGCCATCGGGGCTGATGCCGTTCGAGATATCGAACCCGACCCAGCCAATCGCATCGACATGCGCCTCGGCCCAGGCATGGCTTGCGGACTGTTCCACCTGCCCGTCCATCATCAGATATCCCGACACATAGCGTGCAGGAATACCCATGGACCGGCAGGCGGCGATGAAGATATGGGCGTGGTCCTGACACACCCCTGCCCCTGCGGCGATGGCATTTTCCGCGCTGCTGTCCACACCCGTCGCCCCGCCCTGATAGGTGACCGAGCCCAGGATATGCGCGGACAGCTGATGCAGCAAAGCGAGCTTGTCCGACTGTTCGCGGTCGACACCCGTCACCAGCTTTTGCACGCCCCGCCCCGCGGTGGTCAGCTTTGTAGGCCGGCAATAGGCCCAGAGCGGCACATGGCTGCGGTGGCGGCCCAATATACCGTGGTTGTCGGTGGTTTCGACCTGGCCATGGCAGCTGATGGTGATGGACGTTCGGCCTTCTTCCACCGAAATCAGCGTTACATGATTGTTGTGCGGATCGTCATGCTCGGCCTCGACCTTGCCGCCGTCGACGGTCAGGGTCCAGTCGATGATCTGCTGCCCCGCGCCATCTTTGGGACGCAGCTTCAGCCGTTGCAGCGCATAGTGGACCGGCTGGTCAAACTGATATTCGGTAAGGTGGTGGATGGACAAAAGCATCAGGAGTTGAACCTATATTCCTGCTCTACCATTGCCGCCAGCCTGCGGTTCTGCGTCAGAAAATCGACCAGAAATTCGTGCAACCCGTCCTCCAGTATCGATGCCGCCGTCATCGACGCGAACCCGGCATAGATGCGTTCGGCTTCGGTCAGGCTGTCCGACTGGACGCCGTAGGACATGGCAAGGTGGCGCAGATTGTCGGTCAGCTTGCCATAGCAGAAGGCAAGGCTGCGCGGGAAACGGCGGTCGAGAATGAGAAAGTCGGCAATGCCGAGCGCGCTTGCCCGACCGGGATAGAGCCAACGGTAGGCGCTATAGGCCGAGGTCGACCGCAGGATCGTTTCCCATTGGATATTGTCGAGTGAGGAACCGACAAAGGATACCGACGGCAAAAGCACATAATATTTGACGTCAAGAAGCCGCGCCATGCTGTCCGCACGCTCGATAAAGTTGCCGATGCGGCTGAAATTATACCCGTCGTTGCGCAGCATCGTATTTTCCAGCGCACCACGCACCTGCGCCGTCTGCCGTTCGATCAGGTCGATGGTCGCGGGAAGTTCGGCTTCGCGCACTTGCCGTTTCAGGGCATCATTGACGCAGATCCAGCATTCGTTGACGGCTTCCCACAATTCACGGGTAATCGCGGTGCGGGTGGTCCGCGCATTCTGCCGCGCGCTGTCGATCAGGTTGCGCAAATTGCCGGGATTGGCTTTGTCGCGCAGCAGATAGTCGACGACCTGCGCCGCGTTATACTCCTCATGATTGGCGCGATAGGCGGCATCCATGCCCAGCGCCGAGAGGATGGAGCGCCATTCGTCCTGCCGCCCGCGGTTGCGGGTCAGGGTGAAACGGTGTCCGGTCTCGATCAGCCGCGCAATATTCTCCGCCCGCTCCAGATAGCGGAACATCCAGAATATACCGGAAGCGGTCTTGCCTAGCATGGCTCAATCATCCTCGATCACCCAGCTATCCTTGGTGCCACCCCCCTGGCTTGAATTGACCACCAGCGATCCCTTGCGCAAGGCCACACGGGTTAGACCGCCGGGCGTGATGTCGATCTTGTCAGGCGACACCAGCACGAAAGGCCGCAGGTCGACATGGCGCGGGGCAAGGCCGCTATTGGCGAAAATGGGGATGGTTGAAAGGGCGAGCGTCGGTTGCGCGATATAGTTGGCCGGTTTGGCTTTCAGTTTTGCCGTAAAGGCAGCCAGCTCCTTCTTGCTGGCCGCAGGCCCGATCAGCATGCCGTAACCGCCCGATCCATGAACTTCCTTGACGACCAGTTCGGACAGATGGTCGAGCACATAGGCAAGGGAATCGGGTTCTGAACACCGCCAGGTATCGACATTTTTCAAAATGGGTTTTTCGCCGGTATAAAATTCGACGATGTCGGGCATGTAGCTGTAAATCGCCTTATCGTCGGCAATCCCTGTGCCCGGGGCGTTGGCGATGGTGATCTTGCCCGCCCGGTAAAGGTCAAAAACACCCGGAATGCCGAGCACCGAATCCGGCTTGAAAATCAATGGATCGAGATAATCATCATCCAGCCGCCGGTAGAGCACATCGATCGGCTGGTAACCGCGGGTCGTCCGCATGGCGACCCGGCCATTGACGATACGTATGTCATGGCCTTCGACCAGCTCGGCGCCCATCTGGTCCGCCAGAAAGGCATGTTCGAAATAGGCGCTGTTATGGATACCGGGCGTCAGCACCGCGACAACAGGATCGCCGGTGCAGGCCGGCGGCGCAACGCGGCTGAGCGAGGCGCGCAGGTTTTTGGGGTAATCGCTCACATTACGGACGCGGATGGTGCTGAACAGTTCGGGAAACATGTTCATCATCGTTTCGCGGTTTTCGAGCATGTAGGACACGCCCGACGGGGTGCGGGCGTTGTCTTCCAGCACCATGAATTCATCCGGCCCAGTGCGCACCAAGTCGATGCCGACGATATGGGTATAGACCCCGCCCGGCGGAGTAAAACCAATCATCTGCGACACAAAGGCTTCGTTCTTGACGAGCAAATCAATCGGTAAGCGACCTGCGCGGACGATTTCCTGCCGGTGGTAGATATCCTGCAAAAAGGCATTGATGGCGCGGACACGCTGTTCGATTCCGCGCGATAATTTGGTCCATTGCCGAGCGGTCACGATGCGCGGGATGATGTCGAACGGGATCAGCCGTTCTTCGGCCTCGTCATCGCCATAGACAGCAAAGGTGATACCTGTGCGGCGGAAAAACTCCTCCGCATCGCGGGCCTTTTGCTTCAAATGGGTGCTGTCCTGTTCGGTGAACCATTTGTGATAGGCTGCATAAGCCGCGCGCGGCGTGCCGTCCTCATTTAGCATTTCGTCAAAGCAGGGCGGTTTAGATACCATTACCTAATGTCTGCACAAAAATAATGCAGAGAACAAGTAACTTCGCACGTGCACAAATATTGTGCAGATTTCGACCCGATGCCTCGGTTCAGAAGTCGATCGCAACGCCTTTAAGTTCCCAATCGCCATAGCGCACGGGGTCCGGGCGTTCCGAATCCGGCTCCGGCTCGCGTGCGACGGCTTTGGGTTCGGGCACCGGCGGGCTTTTCGACAGATAAGCGGGCGCTTTCACATGGGGTGGGCGCTGGCCCATGGCGGATGCTCCTTGAAGGATTTTCGGATAGTTCCCACATTGGGTGCAACAGGAGTATTTGCAAGATGAACATGCTCAAAACCACAATGTTACTGGCCGGACTGACCGCGCTGTTCATGGCGCTGGGCTATATGCTGGGCGGATCGGGCGGCGCGATGATTGCGCTCCTCGTCGCATTCGGCATGAATATTTTCACGTTCTGGAACGCCGACAAGATCGTGCTGCGCATGCACGATGCGCGCGAGGTCGACATAAATAGCGCGCCGGAATTTTACAGCATGGTGCGCAAACTGGCGCAGCGGGCGGAACTTCCCATGCCCAAAGTATATATCATCGACAGCCCCCATCCCAATGCCTTCGCGACCGGACGCAATCCGGAAAATGCGGCGGTCGCGGCGACCACGGGCTTGATGAACATGCTTGACCGGGATGAGGTCGAAGGGGTTATGGCGCACGAACTGGCGCATGTGAAAAACCGCGATACGCTGATCATGACCATGGTCGCAACGATTGCCGGTGCCATCTCGATGCTCGCCAATTTCGGCCTATTTTTCCGCAGCGGCGATGATCGTAGCGGTGGTTTGGCGGCTCTGGCCGCTGTCTTGGTCGCTCCCTTTGCTGCCATGATTGTGCAGATGGCGATCAGCCGCACGCGGGAATATGGTGCCGACCGTGGCGGGGCGGAAATTTCGGGCAATCCGATGGCGCTTGCCTCTGCCCTCGCCAAAATTTCGGGTGCCGCGCAGGCAATCCGCAATCCTGTGAGCGAAGCCAATCCGTCGGCGGCGCAGCTGTACATTGTGCCGACGCAAGTGTCGGAGCTGTTCTCGACCCATCCGGCGACGGAAAACCGCATTGCCGCCTTACAGGATTTGGCGGGTGAAATTCGCACCGGCGAAATGCCGCCAAGGCCGCGCCGCAGTGCACTCGATCCCTTGGGCCGGGAATAAGGACCGCCGTTAGCCAAGGACGGGAAAGGACAATCTGATTGAGGTTCGCGGGGCGAGAGCCTAACGGGCGTTCATGAACGAAGAAATTTCCGGCCTTCCCACCCGTCGCGCTGCCTTGCGCCTGCTTGATGCGGTCATGCGCATGGGCACGCCCATGGATCAGGCGACGGCGAATGCGACCAAGGGCCTGTCGCCGCCAGACCGCGCATTGGCGATTGCCATTGCACAGGAAAGCCTGCGCTGGTCGGTCGACTTTGATGTCCTGATCGACAGCAAGACGAAGCAGGCGTTGCCCGACGATAGCAAGGCGCGCATGGTTTTGCGGCTGGCACTGGCGCAGATTTTGCGGCTGGGCACGCCGCCCCATGCCGTTATTGCGACGGCCCTGCCACTGGTGGACAAGGGCCCGCGTCGCTTGGTGCATGGCGTGCTGGGATCCTTGTTGCGGGCCAATGCGGCCCTACCCGAACTGCCGTCCTTGCCCGAAGCTGTCATGATGCGGTGGCATCCGGCATGGGGCGACGACATGGTTGCAGGCGCGCAAGCCGCTCTCTCGGAACCACCACCGCTGGATCTCGCGTTGCGCGATCCCGCATCGACCGCGCATTGGGCCGAGATATTGGGCGGGGAAAGCCTGACGCCGGGCCATGTCCGTCTGCCACGCGGCACGGCGGTGGAAGAATTGCTGGGCTATGATGAAGGCGCGTGGTGGGTACAGGATCTGGCCGCCAGCCTGCCCGGACGGCTTCTGGGCGATGGTTCGGACAAGCGGGCGCTCGATCTGTGTGCCGCACCGGGTGGCAAGACGATGCAGCTTTCAGCCGCGGGCTACACGGTCACCGCGCTGGACAACAGCGCGCGTCGTATGGACCGGTTGATGGCCAATCTGGAACGGACACAGCTCAATGCCGAGCGGGTCACGGCCGACGTGATGGAGTGGGAGCCTTCGGGCCTGTATGATGCCATATTGCTCGACGCGCCGTGCAGCGCGACCGGCACCATGCGGCGGCATCCCGACGTGCTGCAGCGTATCGATATCAAGCAGATCAACAATCTGGCCGCGCTCCAATGCGCTATGCTGGACCGTGCGGCGGCCTGGGTGAAGCCTGGCGGCATTCTGGTCTATGCCACCTGTTCGCTGGAACCGCAGGAAGGCGAGGCGCAGGCGGAGCTGTTTCTTTCCAAGCATTCCGATTTTTCGTCCCTCCCCGCCACGGAGGCGGAATTACCCCAAGGGGTGACCGCCAATCCGCAGGGCGATGTCCGCACCATGCCGCACATGCTTGCGGACAAGGGTGGCATGGACGGATTTTTCATTGCGCGGTTCATGCGAAAGGGTGCCTGAAATTTATGATTGCACCAACGCTGACAACCGAACGGCTCCGCATCGAACCCATGGCACTGTCGCATTGGGAGGCCTATGCCGCCGCATGGGCCGATCCACGCATGACCGAATTTATCGGCGGCGAGCCGCGAAGCCGCAACACCAGTTGGGGTAAATTTCTGGGCGGAATCGGGCTATGGTCCCTTTTGGGCTATGGCTATTGGTCATTTGTCGAGCGCGCGACGGGAGCTTTTGTGGGCAATGGCGGTCTGGCCAGCTTTGAACGTGGCCTGCCCGAACTGGTGGATTATCCCGAAGCTGGCTGGGCATTTGTTCCTGACGCCTGGGGAAAGGGATATGCGACCGAAGCCCTGACCGCTATTTTGCACTGGGCTGATCACGAAGCGCGTCTCGGCGAAATCCGGTGCATCATAGATCGCGGTAACACCGCATCGCACAATGTCGCGGGCAAGTTGGGCTTCGTCAAATTTGCCGAATCGCACGACGTCATCGGTGACCTGTTCATTTACCGCCGCGAACCGAGTCCAAGCTGACGATAAGCTGTGCATAACGCAACGGCTCGCCTTGCCGCTGGCGTGTCAGGCCGCTAAGCGCCATTCATGACCCGCGCCATCCGCATTGCGCCTTCCATCCTCTCCGCCGATTTCGCTCGGCTGGGTGACGAAGTGCGCGCGATTGACGAAGCGGGCTGCGACTGGATCCATGTCGACGTGATGGATGGGCATTTCGTGCCGAACATCACCATAGGCCCCGCCGTGGTCAAGGCGCTTCGCCCGCACAGCAGCAAGCCTTTTGATGTGCATCTGATGATTTCGCCGGTCGACCAATATGTGAAAGATTTTGCCGACGCGGGCGCGGATATCATTTCCTTCCACCCCGAAGCCGGCCCGCATCCGCACCGGACGGTGCAGCTGATCAAGTCCCTCGGCAAGCAGGCCGGGATCGTGTTGAACCCGGCAACGCCGGCCAAGATGCTCGACTATTTGATCGATGAAGTCGACCTGGTGCTCGTGATGAGCGTTAATCCCGGCTTTGGCGGGCAAAGCTTCATCTCCAGCCAGTTGCGCAAGATTGAGGCGATCCGCAAAATGATCGACAAGACAGGCCGCGATATCCGGCTGGAGGTCGATGGCGGCATCACCGTCGAAACCGCGCCGTTGGCGATTGCCGCCGGTGCCGACACGCTCGTCGCCGGGACGGCCACTTTCAAGGGCGGCCCCGACCAATATGCCGCCAATATCCACGCATTGAGGGGTGGATGACGGAAAATGACGCAGGCGACGAAGGAGTAAGGCAGGCGGCATTGATCGTCAGGCCCACGGGTGTGGGTCAGAATCTTTTCGAACGTCTGTCGTTGCAATTCTACAAACTCACCTGGCGCACGCCCCTGCATAGCGGACGGCTGAAGGGCAAAGTCCCCCTCCGCCTGATTACGGTTCCCGAAGATATATTGAAGGGCGATGCCGCGCGCGGGCAGGCGCTGCGTATGGGCAAATTCTACCATCAGGGATTTGAGCAGGCGTTTAGCGGGCTCGACTACCAGAAGCTGGCGCTGCCGCCCACCATGACGGACTATATCCACCGTTTTGGCTGGCTGCGTGATCTGGCGGCGGCGACGAACCGCGGCGACGGCGCGCCTATTGCGGCATCGATTGCGGACGACTGGCTGATTGCCAACGGCATGAAGACGCGCGAGCCTGCCTGGCGCGTGGACAATTGTGCGTGGCGGTTGTTGAACATGGCGGCGGGATCACCCCTGTTGCTCAGCAGCAATGATCCGGTTTACCGGTCGCGTGTCATAAACCATTTTGCCCGTGTCGCGCGGCATCTCGACCAGTCGGCACCGCGTGCGCAGAGCCATTTTACCAAAAGTCTGGGCTGGGCCGGTGTGGTCGCGGCGTCACTGCTGCTGCCCGAGGGCAAGGCGCGGCGGGCTGTTGGGGAAGACGGGCTGGCGGCATCCTTGCAGGCAACCATATTCCCCGATGGCGGGGTGATTTCCCGCTCGCCGGTGCAGTTGATCGAGCTGATCGGCCTGCTGAGCCTGTTGAAACAATGCTATAATGCCCGAAAGGAAATGGTGCCGGCCTTCCTGTCCGATGCGATCGGACGCGCGGTTCCGGCTTTGCTCGGCCTGACGCACGCCGATGGCGGTCTTGGGGCGTGGCAGGGCTCGGCGCATATGGCCGCCGAAAGCATCGAGGCGCTGGTTGCGGCGAGCGAAGTGCGCGCCCGCCCGCACCGCCAGGCGCTGGATTGGGGCTATCAGCGGGTGTCGGCGGGCAAGTCGGTCCTGCTGCTGGATGCAGGCCCGCCACCTCTGGCGCGGCAATCGGCGTCGGGCTGCGCATCGACGCTTGCGTTCGAACTGTCGCACGGGCGCCAGCGGATTATCGTGAATTGTGGTGGAGCGGCCTTGGTCGGCTCGTCCATCCCTGTCGCTCTCGCGCGGGGGCTGCGGACGACGGCGGCGCATTCCACGCTCTGCATCAACGACACCAATTCCACCGCGATCCTTCAGGGCGGGCAATTGGGCAAGGGCGTGGCCGAAGTCGGGCTTGAACGGCGGGACGTCGACAAGGCAACGCGCATCGAGGCGAGCCATGACGGCTATGTGCGCGGCTATGGCTATATCCATTCGCGGCTTTTGATCCTGCGGTCGGACGGCCTCGAACTGCGCGGCGAGGATACGCTGCTGCCCAAGGGGAAGTCAAAGGAAGGCACGCCGGTGCACGTCCGTTTCCACCTTGGTCCCGATATCGAAATCATGCCGACCGAGAACAAGCAGACGGCCTTGCTGCGCATGGCAGACGGCAGCAACTGGGCCTTTGCCGCCGCAGGCGGAACGCTGGCGGTCGACGAAAGCCTCTGGGTCGACGAAGAAGGTCGCCCGCATCCCACGCATCAACTTGTGATCGGTGCCGATTCCGGTAAAGGCGGCCTCACCTTCAGCTGGCAATTGCGCCATTTAGGATAAGTACATGGAAGACGTCGTAATCAAACGGGCCCTTTTGTCGGTTTCGGATAAAACCGGCCTTGTCGAATTGGGCCATGCTCTGGCGGCGCGGCATGTCGAACTGGTGTCGACAGGCGGCACGGCAAAGACCCTGCGCGACGCTGGTCTGGCGGTGAAAGATATCAGCGAATTGACCGGCTTTCCCGAAATGATGGACGGCCGCGTGAAGACCCTGCATCCCAAGGTGCATGGCGGCCTGTTGGCCGTGCGCGACAATCCGGAACATGCGGCGTCGATGAAAGAACATGACATTGGCGCGATCGATCTGGTCGTCGTCAACCTCTACCCCTTTGCACAAACCGTCATGAAAGGCGCAAGCCGCGACGAGATTATCGAGAATATCGATATTGGCGGCCCTTCGATGGTGCGCAGCGCGGCCAAGAACCATGCCTATGTCACCATCGTCACCGACCCTGCCGACTATGACAATCTGGTGGCCGAGCTTGAGGAAAGCAACGGCAAGACCAGCTATGATTTTCGCCGAAAATGCGCGGCCAAGGCCTATTCGGCGACCGCTGCCTATGACAGCATGATCAGCCAGTGGTTCGCCTTTGCCGACCAGCAGCAGCTGTTTCCCGATATGCTGGCGGTCAACGGAAACCGCATCGAAGAATTGCGCTATGGCGAAAACCCGCATCAGCGTGCCGCGCTTTATGTGCCGGTCGGCCCGCATGGCTCCGGCATTGCACAGGCCGAACAGGTGCAGGGTAAAGAGCTGTCCTATAATAATTACAACGACGCCGATGCCGCGCTTGAGCTCGTCAGCGAATTTCGTGATGGCCCGCCGACGGTGGTAATCGTCAAGCACGCCAATCCCTGCGGCGTTGCCAGCGGAGACACTCTGATTGACGCTTATCGCGCTGCACTGGAATGCGACAGCGTGTCCGCCTTTGGTGGAATTGTGGCGGTCAACCGTCCGCTGGACGGCGCGACAGCCGAGGCCATAACCGAAATCTTCACCGAAGTGGTTGCCGCCCCGTCTGCCGACGATGCGGCCAAGGCGGTGTTCGCGAAGAAAAAGAATCTGCGCCTTCTGCTGACAGGCGATTTGCCCGATCCCAAACGCGGGGGGCTGGCGATCAAGCCGATCACCGGTGGGTTGCTGGTCCAGTCGCGCGACAATGGCCATGTCGCGGATAGCGAATTCAAGGTGGTGACCAAGCGCACCCCGACGGCGCAGGAACTGGCCGATTGCCGCTTTGCCTGGACAGTTGCCAAGCATGTCAAATCCAACGCAATTGTCTATGCCAAGGATGGTGCGACCGCGGGCATTGGCGCAGGCCAGATGAACCGGCGCGATAGTGCGCGGATTGCGGCCATCAAGGCGCGCGAAGCTGCTGAAACCTATGGATGGGAAAGCCCCAGAACCGTTGGCTCTGCTGTTGCGTCGGACGCCTTCTTCCCCTTTGCGGACGGCTTGCTTGCCGCTGCGGAAGCAGGGGCGACAGCCGTGATCCAGCCGGGTGGTTCAATGCGCGACGATGAAGTGATTGCGGCGGCTGACGAAGCAGGCCTGGCGATGGTCTTTACGGGCATGCGCCACTTCCGCCACTAAACAGGCGGAACCAATCTTTGAACAGATGTTCTCCGCCGTCCCGACACAGGTTCGGGACGGCGGGGTAACAGAAGATTATCCGGCGCGCTTTACCGCACCGCGGAATTTGCCGGGGCCGGATTTTTTCGGGCCATAATTGCGTGCCGGTGCACCGGGATCGCGACGGCTTTCCTTGCGGGCAGCAAATGCGCGGTCGGCGGTTGGACGGCGGTCACCCGATACGGCATTGTCGTTGCGCGGACGGGCATCCGCACCGCCTTCACGACTGCCGTCCTTGGGACCGATGGCCGGTTGCCAGCCACCTTGCGGGGCATGTGTACGCTGGCGGGTTTCGCCATTGCGTCCGATGCCGCCATTATTTCCACCCAGCTTTTTGCCGGCATAGTTGGTACGACCACCACCGGGTTGTCCGCCACCACGGCCACCACGTGACTGTTGTGGTTTCTTGTCGGCGACGGGCGGCGGCAATGCCGCAACGGCAGCGCGGAAGCCCTCGGGCAAGCCCAAGGTCATGGCGCGTACACCGGTCAAACGTTCAATATCCTTCATATAGCCGCGCTCATCGCCGGCAACGAAGCTCATCGCAACGCCTTCGCGGCCTGCACGTGCGGTCCGGCCGATGCGGTGGACATATTGTTCCGGCACATTGGGCAGTTCGAAGTTGAATACATGGCTGACACCGGGAACATCGATACCGCGTGCGGCGATGTCGGTCGCAACCAGAATCTTGATCTTGCCGTCACGAAACGCCTGAAGCGCTGCGGTACGTTGGCCCTGGCTCTTGTTGCCGTGGATGGCAGCAGCCTGGATGCCGGCACCCGCAAGACCGCGTACGACCCGGTCGGCACCATGTTTGGTGCGCGTAAAGACCAGTGCGCGGTCAATCTCTTCGCTTTGCAGCTTGAGCGTCAGCAGCGTCTGCTTTTCGCGTTGTTCGACAAAGGTCACAAATTGTTCAACGCGTTCCGCAGTGGTGGCCGCAGGGGCAACCGATACGCGGACAGGGTTGTTCAGGAAACGGTTGCCAAGCTCGGCAATAGCCTTGGGCATCGTGGCCGAGAAAAACAGCGTCTGGCGCTGTTTCGGCAAGAGTTGATCGATACGCTTCAAGGCATGGATAAAGCCGAGGTCCATCATCTGGTCGGCTTCGTCGAGAACGAAGATTTCGACATCCTTCAGCGTGATCGCGCGCTGTTCGATCAGATCGATCAAACGGCCCGGCGTAGCAACGAGGATATCGACACCGCCCGCAAGACGCTTTTTCTGGCTGAAAATCGGCATTCCGCCAAAGACACAATCGATCTTGAGGCCAAGGAATTTGCCATAGGTGCGGAAGCTTTCCGCGATTTGCGCGGCCAGTTCGCGTGTCGGCGAAAGCACAAGCATGCGGCAGCTATATTGCTGGCGCGCCTTGGGCTTGGTTGCAAAATGGTGGAGCGAAGGCAGCGCAAATGCCGCCGTCTTGCCGGTCCCGGTCTGCGCGATACCGCACAAATCGCGGCCCTGCAGCAAAGGCGGGATCGATTGCTGCTGGATCGGCGTAGGGGTGTCATATCCCGCCGCTTCGAGCGCTTTCAGGATAGGTTGGGCTAGGCCCAGGTCATGGAAAAAAGACATAAAATTACTTTCAATGGTCGTCGCGCCCCAAAGCGCGTGTCCTTCAAACAGGACCGCACGGGCGCAACAGCAGGTGTTCGGGAGCGGCTTATGCCGACCCGTTGGAAACAACCCTGCGTGATATGGGAAGCCTCTAAGCTTTGCGTATCTTGTTCGATTGGCGGAGCCGGATCGTCCGAGCCCTCACGCTGCCAATACTGCGGCGGTTTCGTCCGCTCGCCTCATACGCTTGGCGGCCCTATGCTCCCCGGCGGCGCCAAAAGCAAGATAATATTAGCTGGTCGCAATATTCGGTAATGCAATCTGCCGCTTTTTGGCGATTCTGTAACCCCTCGTTAACCATCTATTAGGGCATTTCGTTCACAGATTTCCCCGATACATATCTACGGGGGATTACAAGTGATTGCTCAGGGCCAGAACTCAGTTGACGTGGCGATTATTGGTGCGGGGCCTGCTGGCCTGACTGCGGCCTATCTCCTGACCAAAAAGGGATATAGCGTCACCGTTATCGAGAAGGACGAGCGTTATGTCGGCGGCATCAGCCGGACCGTTGAGGTCGACGGCTATCGCTTTGATATTGGCGGACACCGGTTCTTTTCAAAGTCGAAAGAGGTCGTCGATCTGTGGAATGAAATCCTGCCGAACGACTTCATCCAGCGCCCGCGCATGAGCCGCATCTATTATGAAGGCAAATTCTACAGCTATCCGTTGCGTGCGTTTGAAGCCCTGTTCAACCTTGGCATTGTTCGTTCGACCCAGTGCATGATCAGCTATGCCAAGGCCAAGCTATACCCCAACACAAATGTGCGCAGCTTTCAGGATTGGACGATAAACCAGTTTGGTGAAAAGCTGTTTTCGATCTTTTTCAAAACCTACACGGAAAAAGTGTGGGGCATGCCCTGCAATGAAATGTCCGCCGACTGGGCCGCACAGCGCATCAAGGGCCTCAGCCTGGGCGCCGCAGTTGTCGATGGCCTCAAACGGTCTTTCGGCCTGAATAAAAAGCCGAATGACGGCATGGAAACCAAGACCTTGCTGGAAACCTTCCGCTATCCGCGTCTGGGACCCGGCATGATGTGGGACGCGGCGCGCGACTTTGTGGTGTCGAAAGGCAACACCGTATTGATGGGCCATCGTTTCAAACAACTGGCACAGGACAGCAATGGCGAGTGGCGCTTGTCGGCCACCCGGACCGATGGCACCGAAGCGCTGATCTGCGCCAAGCATGTCATCAGCAGCGCGCCGATGCGCGAGCTGTCGGCCCGTATCCATCCGCTTCCGCAATGCTCCATGCCCGCCATGAATTTGCGCTATCGCGATTTTCTGACCGTCGCATTGATGATCAAGTCGGACGATCTCTTCCCCGACAACTGGATCTATATCCATGACAGCAAGGTACAGGTTGGCCGCGTGCAGAATTTCCGCAGCTGGTCGCCCGAGATGGTACCCGATCCGTCGATTGCGTGCGTTGGTCTTGAATATTTCTGCTTTGAAAATGATGGCCTTTGGTCGTCGAGCGATGCGGACCTGATCGAGCTGGCGAAAAAAGAAATGGCGATCCTCGGGCTGTGCAAGGCCGAGGATGTTGTGGGCGGCGCCGTTGTCCGTCAGGAAAAAGCCTATCCGGTATATGACGATGATTATGCCGCCAATGTCGAAGTCATGCGCGCGGAACTCGAAACGCTCTACCCGACGCTGCACATGGTAGGCCGCAACGGGATGCACCGGTATAATAACCAGGATCATGCCATGATGACGGCCATGCTGACGGTCGAAAATATCGTCGCGGGATCGCGCGTCTACAATATCTGGAACGTCAACGAAGACGCCGAATATCACGAAGCCGGCGACGAAGGTGCCCAGCAGGTCATTGTTGCGAAAGTGACCGAGGACCAGGCCGCTGCGCTCGAGTCCGAACGCGACGTTCCGCGCCGTATCGTCAAGGATAAGGACGATGACGGTCAAGGTCGCAAGATCGGCCAGGCTGCTTAAACGCCATGGACCGCGCAATCGCCTCGGCACTGGTGCTTTGGCACCGGTTTACGATCACGCGCTATCTCGCCGCCAGCATCATTGCGCTGCTGTTTGACGTTGCGCTGTTCTCCGGCCTTGTGGCCGTGGCGGTCGACCCGACCATTGCATCGGCGGCGGGCTATTGCGTGGGCATCATCATCCATTGGATGGTGAGCGCCAATATTGTCTTTACCGGTAAGACCCGCGACGGTTCGGCGCTTCATGTGCAACGGGCGCTGTTTGCGGGGTCTGCTTTGGTGGGCCTGGGGATCACGGTAACGACGGTCGAGCTGCTCGGCCGCATCGGCATCGAACCAATTGCTTCGAAAGCGGTGGCGATCGGTATCAGTTTTGTCGCCGTCTATGCCATGCGCAAATGGGGGGTATTCCGGTGACCGCGCTGACAGCCAACATGGAAAGACCTGCCCTATGGCAGGTTGACGACGAAGTCCGGAAATTCGGAAACTGGGTTCTTGTGTGGGTCGTGCTGGCCAATATCGGCTTTGCCGCCATGTGGTTTTCGGGCGCGCCCCCGCGGCATATGGAAATAGTCTATGCAGGGCTGATCGGGCTTGTCGTCAAGCGCATGCCCTTTGCGATCCGCTATCTCGCCTTTGTCGGTATCCTGACCTTCTCGACCCTGAAATTTGTCGGCGGATTGTTCAACCTCGACATGTCGTCGCTTTTCTATTCGCTGCAGTTTTTTGCCGAGATCAAGCCTTCGAACTCGTTCGACTATATTGCGGGCGCGGTCACGATCATCGGTGTCATGATTGCGGCGTACAAGCTTTTGCGCCGCGATACTGATTTTGCGCGTCCCGTGCTGATCATTGCAGCCGCGGCGGCCTTTATCTCGCTTGCTGCTGTCGACTTGTGGATGGGGAAAGATATGCGCGGACATTATTTCCGCGCCGCGCCAGAAGGTGCGCTCTTCGGTTCGGCGACAGGGGACAGCGGCTTTGCCGCGCGCGCCGATGGCAAACGCCATCTGGTCTTGATCGTGGTGGAGGCCATGGGCCTTCCCAAAGACAATCCCGAAATGGCAAAGCTGCTGTTCGCTCCGCTGGTGGACAATGCTGTGGTTCAGGCGCGTTACGATTTCAAACGCGGAACCGCGCCTTATTATAACAGCACCACCGCCGGCGAAATCCGCGAACTTTGTGGCCGGTGGGGCGATTATTATGATCTTCTCGACCGGAAAGATTCGGGATGCCTGCCCAATGTTTTGGCCAAGAAAGGCTATGACACGCTGGCCATGCACAGCTTCACCGGCTCCTTCTTCAAGCGGGAGCAATGGTATCCCAATATCGGCTTTGCCAAGCGCGAATTCGGCAAGGATATGATGAAGGCGGGTGCCGAAAAATGCGGCGGCGTCTTTCCGGGCGCGTGCGACCGGCAGATACCGCAGCAAATTGCGACAAAGCTGAAAGCTGCGCAAAAGCCGACTTTTCTATACTGGTTGACGTTGAACTCGCATTTGCCGGTGCCGTCGGGGCTTAATCTGAACGTCGACAATTGCGAACGCGTGTCCACCTTGCTGAAGGCTGAGTTTCCGCAGATTTGTCGGCAGTTTGCGATATATCACGACATACAGACCGCTTTGGCGGATGAGATTACGGCGTCTGATTTTCCCGACGCGGACATCCTGCTGGTGGGTGACCATATGCCGCCCTATTTTGACCGGCATCACCGGACCCAGTTCGATCCCGGCCATGTGCCCTGGCTCTATCTCCGCCGTAAAGATGAGGCAGACAAAAGCGCTGCACCGCGTTAAACCGGCGGCGGGGGTATCCGATGAATTTTGGGGCGCAATCAGGTCGCGAGACAATGCCGGTTCGGCTGCTGGCGCTATTATGGCTTTTGGTAAGCGCTGCTTTGATCTGGTCGAGCTGGCCGCAGATCGGAACGCTGGCAGGGTGGGACCCGGATGATGCGCTGCGGCTTGTGCAGCTGCGCGATTTCCTGAACGGGCAAAGCTGGTTCGATACCACCCAGTACCGCATGAACCGTCCCGACGGCGCACCCATGCACTGGTCGCGGCTGGTCGAAGTTCCATTGGCGTTACTCATCCTGATCCTTCGTCCGCTGATGGGGCAGATGTGGGCAGAGATTCTTGCCGGGATTGCGGTTCCCTTACTGCTGCTCGGCTGGATCAGCTATATGCTTGCAGGGATCGCAACGAAAATCGCGTCGCGCGAAGCCGGCGTGGCGGCGGCGCTGATCACGCTGTCGTCGGGCGCTCTGCTTTTGCAGCTGCGGCCCATGCGGATCGACCATCATGGCTGGCAGATTGCCATGGCCGTTCTTGCCCTCTCGACCCTGTTCCGGACCGACGTGCGAAAGGCGGGCATCCTGCTGGGTCTCGCGCTGGCGGTGTGGTTGCATATCTCGCTTGAGGGTGCGCCAATGACGGCGGCCTTTTTCCTGTTTCTCGGCTTCGGCTGGGTGCGGGGATCCGCTGAGCAGGGGCGGCTTTTCTGGACAATTACAAGCTTTACCGTCTGCACCGTGCTGCTCTTCTTCGGAACGCAGGCGCAGGGTCTGTACGCTGCCACCTATTGCGACACGATTTCGCCGCCGCATATGTTTGGCATAGCCAGTGCCGCGCTCGTCATGATCCCTGCGACTTATGTGCAACCGGACCGTTGGGAAGTGCGTCTGGGCGCGGCGGCTTTGGCCGGGGGTCTGGCGCTTGCCCTGTTGCTGGCGATGGCGCCCCAATGTGTCGGCGGTGCCTTCGGCGGGATGGACCCGCTGGTCCGCACCTATTGGTACAGCAATGTCACCGAAGGCTTGCCCATCTGGCATCAGCCATGGCGTGTTGCGCTGAACCTGTCCGCCGGTCTGGTGGCGGGTACGATCAGCTGGTTCCTATTGAGCGCCCGTTTGCGGGGTGACGCCCGGCGTCAGCTATTGACCATGGGCTTTTTCGTCTTCTTCGGCGTGCTGTTATCCTTGCTTGTAGTCCGCACCATTTCGGTCGCAACCGCATTCGCCATTCCGGTGACCGCGAGTTTCATCGCCGTGCTCTTCCGCGCCTATCGCCAAGCCAAAATTCCGGCCCGCAGAATCGGTCTGATCGCTGCGATCCTTGTCCTTCTGGTACCGGGAGCCGCCGTCTCCTCACTGATCAAGGCCTTGCCGGACGGCGGGAATGTGAGCACGGCCAAGGCCAAAACAAAGGCTGCGGATGTGCTGTGCCAGTCGGCGCTCTCCATCCGGGCGCTTGGCTCGCTTCCCAAAGGGAATTTTCTTTCGACCTTCGACATGGGTCCGACCATATTGGCACAAACACCGCATAGCGTCCTTGCCAGCAGCCATCATCGTAACGAGCAGGCCATGCACGACCATATCCAGATATTCCGGTCACCGCCCGATGCCGCCCGTCAACTGCTGAAGGCCCGCGGCATCAATTATCTTGCCCTATGCCCAGCCGAAACCGAGCTGGCCATTTATGCCCGCAAAGATCCGGATGGATTATGGGCGCAGATGGCCAAGGGCAAGATTCCGGAATGGCTCGAGCCGCGGGGATCGCGGGGCGAGGGGATCAAGGTCTGGCGCGTGCGCTGACCTTGCGCCCTTCAAAGGTGCATGAAATCGCGATCAAAGCTTTTCAGATGGGCGCCGCCATCGACAAAAATAGTCTGCCCCGTGACATCGGTCGCCCGCGCGAGATACAGCACGGTTTCGGCCACAGCCATGGGCGATGGCAAGGCTCCCAAAGGCATCATCTGGGCAAGGCGATCCTCGAGCACTGCATCATAATCATCCGTTGAAATGACAAGACCGGGGGCAACGCCGTTCACCCGTGCCGCAGACCCGAAAGATGCGGCCATCGACCGGACCGACGCCGCCAGCGCCTGTTTGGACAATGTGTAGCTGACCTGGTCGCCATGCGGATTTGTGATGCGCTGGTCGAGAATGTGGACAATGGCGGGTCGCGGGCCGCCAACTGCCGCCTGCGCAACTTCCTTTGCCAAAAGCAGCGGCGTGAACAGGTTCAGCCGGAAATGCGCTTCCAGCGTATCGACGTCCATGCCGTGCCAGTCATCCTGCCCGAACATGGCAGCGTTATTGACCAGCAAATCAACAGGTCGACCGAAATGTGCGGTCACTTCGCTGACCAGCTTCCCTGCATTTTCAGGGTTTCCAAGGTCGCAAGTGAACGCATGCCATTCACTGTTCTGCTCGGCTATTATCTGGAGCAGGTCCGCATCGGGTGCCTTGTCGACATGGCTGACAAGTGCAAGGGCATAGCCCGCCTTCGCAAGTGTTTTGGCAATTTCCGCGCCCAAGCGGCGCTTGCCGCCCGTGACCAATGCGAGCGGTGCCTGTTTTGTCACTTGCGGCTCCGTGCCATGGTAATACCGATGGCTTCACCGTCTTCGGCAATCGCCAGCTTCACGATCTTGACGCTGATATGGCTGATGCGCGCATCATCATCGAACAGTTTTTCGATGATGTGATCGGCAACCGCTTCGATCAAGGTGAAATGGACGCCCTCGGGAAGGTGCGTCGCCGCCTCCTTCAACGTCATATAGTTTTTCGATGCGTCGAGCGGAGTATCCGGTGTGTAGCGATCGGCAATATCCAGCGTCGCGCTGATCGAGATTTTCAGCGGCTGCGGCAGATGCGTTTCCTGACTGTAAATGCCTGTCAGGACATTGACGACAAGATCATGCACTTCAAGTATGAGGGAGTCGGCCATAATGCTCCTTATTGCGACCAGCGCGCGAATATTGCGGTGGGCAGCAACAGGCCGCGGGCCTGTTCCCGGACGGCGAGTTCTCCGAACTCCACCTTGCCGCCCAAATCCGCGAAATGGGAATTCAACAAACCGCCCAGTGCGAGTGCCGACATGCGTACCGCGTAGACTGTCAGGAACAGGAATCGCGAATTGTGGTCCAGCAGTTTGCGGCAATTGGCGATGAGGCCCGGCAAATCTTCCTCAAGCCGCCAGACTTCTCCTTCGGGTCCGCGCCCATATTTGGGCGGGTCCAGCAATATGCCATCATAGCGCTTTTCCCGTCGGACCTCGCGCGCCACGAATTTTGCCGCGTCATCGACAATCCAGCGGATCGGACGATCGCTCATACCCGACATTTCCGCATTGGCGCGGGCCTGCGCGACGGACTTCTTCGATGCATCGACATGCACCATTTGGGCACCTGCGGCGGATAATGCCAAGGTTCCGACACCGGTATAGCCAAACAGGTTCATTGCCACCGGATCCGCAACGCCCGCAATCTCGCCCCGCATCCAGCGCCACACTGGGTCCATATCGGGGAAGAAACCAAGGTGCCGAAAGGGCGTGCATTGCGCGTTGAAGGTGACTTCGTCGTTCCAGACGAGCGGCCAGCCGTCCATGGGAACGGGGCGGTTATTATACCACCGCCCGCCGCCATCTTCGTCGGAGCCGGGTACAAATTCGGCGTCCGCATCCCAGTCCTCCATCGCCGGGGCCCACATGGCCTGTGGTTCGGGGCGGATGAAACGGCGGTCGCCATAGCTTTCATATTTCCGGCCGTTACCGCTGTCGATCAGGGTATAATCCGGACGCGGTTCGCTGGTCAGGGTGACGAAATGGGGCTCCATGACAGGCGCTATTGTGCGTTCAGGCCAAAGGTCATCGCACAGCCTTGGCAAGGACATAGTCCCGCACCGCGTCATAATCGCCCGGCAAAATGTCAAACCGCTCTTCACGTTCAAACAGGTTGGCAAGGCGCTGGGGCAGGGCAGGGCGAACACCCGTGGCCCGTTCCACTGCGTTGCGGAACTTTGCCGGATGCGCGGTGGCCAAGGTCACTACCGGAATGTGCGGGGCGATCATCTCGGCCCGCGCGGCGTGCAGCGCGATACCGGTGTGCGGATCGAGCACTTCCCCGCAATGTTCATAGGCCCAGCGCATTGCCAGTGACATATCATCCGCATCAGCCCGTGCGCTGATGAAAATATCGGCCTTGGACCGCATTTCGGGACCGATCTGCATTTGGCCGCTGGCTTCAAACGCCTTCATCCGCGCCAATGTAGCCGCGCCATCGCGCCCTTCGAGATCGAAGAGCAGGCGTTCGAAATTGCTCGACACCTGAATGTCCATGGAAGGAGCGGCGGTCGGCGTGACGCCCGAAACCGAATAATCGCCATTGGCCAAGGCGCGGTGCAATATGTCGTTTACATTGGTGGCAACGATCAGCCGTTCGATCGGCAGACCCATTTGCGCGGCGACATAGCCTGCAAAAACGTCCCCGAAATTTCCTGTCGGGACTGAAAAAGCGATAGCGCGATCTGGCGCACCCAGGCGAAGGGCGGCGGCGAAATAATAGACCACTTGCGCCATCAACCGGGCCCAGTTGATCGAGTTAACCGCCGACAGCTTCAGCGGCCCGTTGACGTCGCGGTCACCGAACATGCGTTTCACCATGGCCTGTGCATCGTCAAAGCTGCCTTCAATGGCGATATTATGCACATTGGGGGCAAGGATGGTCGTCATCTGCCGCCGCTGCACATCCGATACCCTGTCGTGCGGGTGCAGCATGAAAATCTCGATCTGGTCGCGTCCGGCCACGGCATCAATTGCCGCGGAGCCGGTATCGCCCGACGTCGCCCCGACAATCGTCAGCTTCTTGTCAGTACCCGACAGGAATCGTTCGAACAATTGGCCCAGCAACTGCAGCGCGACATCCTTGAACGCCAATGTGGGGCCGTGAAAAAGTTCGAGCAGGAAATGCTGGCTATCAAGTTGTTTCAGGGGGACAATCGCGCTGTGCGCGAAACTGCCATAGGCGGCCTTGCACAGGCCCTGCAGTTCATCTTCGCTCAGAACGCCTTGGGTGAACGGCGCCATGACACGCGCGGCCAGCGCCACATAGTCTAGCCCGCGCATGGCTTTGATCTGCTCCGGCGTGAAACGGGGCCAGTGCGTTGGCACATAGAGCCCGCCGTCGCCCGCAAGGCCGGTGAGAGTGACGCCTGCGAAATCCAGGATATCCGCATTTCCGCGTGTGCTGAAATATTCTGTGCTGTTGTTGCCCATAGCGCGCCCGCCGTTAGCGGTGCGGGCGGCTTTCCGCAAGATTATTGCAAATCGGCACGTATAAATTCGGCTGCACGCTCTCCGATCATAATGCTGGGCGCATTGGTATTGCCCGAAACCAGACGCGGCATGATGCTGGCGTCGGCAACATAGAGACCATCGAGTCCCCGATATTTCAGCCGGGGATCAACCACGGCATCGGCATCGGGACCCATGCGGCAGGTGCCGACGGGGTGGTAAACGGTGTCGGCGCGGCTGCGGATCAGGGCATCCAGTTCGGCATCATTGTCGATGTTCACGGGGTGCCTGTCCTTGCCGCCATAAGCCGCAAGCGCCGGCGCGCTGAATATGCGGTGCATCTCGCGGACACCACGTCGCAAAGTTGCCATATCGCGTTCGTCCGTCAGAAACGCAGGATCGATTAGCGGCGCCTTGCGCGCATCGGGCGAGGCAAGGCGCACCGTCCCGCGGCTTTCGGGGCGAAGGACACAGGCGTGGCAGCTAAAGCCGTGGCCTTTGACCTTGGTGCGCCCATGGTCTTCGAGCATGGCGGGCACAAAATGATACTGGATGTCGGGTGCAGGCGCTTCCGGCGTGGAGCGCCAGAATCCGCCGGCTTCGGCGAAACAGGTGGTCAGGATGCCGGTCCGCTTGCGCCGGTGTTCGAAAAAGGCCTTTGCCATGCGGACGGTGCCGCTCAGCGAATCGCCGAAGAAATCCTCTTTCGACGTGGTTTCGAAACTGGAGACATAGTCGATATGGTCCTGCAAATCGGCACCGACCGCTGCCTTGTCATGGACAACATCAATGCCGACGCTTTGCAGATGCGCCGCCGGACCGATGCCCGAAAGCTGCAATATCTGCGGACTGCCAAAGGCACCCGCCGAAAGAACCACGGCACCGCGCGCACGGACCGTGCGCTTGCGGCCCCAGCCTTGCGCGATGACCACGCCGGTGGCGCGACCATTTTCGACAAGGATCTTTTCGGTGAGGGCGCCGGTGATGATTTCCATCCGGTCGCGCGCCGGTTCGACATATGCGCGGGCAGCGGTCCAGCGCTCACCACCTTTTTGCGTCACCTGATACAGGCCGAAGCCGTCCTGGCTTGCGCCGTTAAAGTCGGAGTTGCGGGGCAACTGCAATTCTGCTGCCGCCTCGACAAAGGCAAGGCTGCCTGCCTGCGGCCAGTGCTGGTCCATAACGGAAAGAGGTCCGCCTGCGCCATGATAGGGGTTGGCGCCACGGGCATTGTCTTCGCACCGTTTAAAGACGGGCAGAACATCATCATAGGACCAACCGTCACAGCCCAGCTCGGCCCAATTGTCATAGTCCCATTTATGTCCGCGAATATAGACCATCGCGTTGATGGCGCTGGACCCGCCAAGGCCCCGGCCACGCGGTTGGTAACCGGTGCGTCCGTTCAACCCCTTTTGCGGGACGGTTTCATATTTCCAGTTAGATGCGCCACGTATGAAGGGCATGAATCCCGGCGTTTTGACCAGCATATTGTTATTGGTCCCGCCGGCTTCGATCAGGCAGACGGAATAGCGGCCGCCCTCGGACAGACGTCCGGCCACCGCGCTGCCAGCCGAGCCACCGCCAACCACGATGATGTCAAATTCGTCCATGCCATCTCCTCTTCGAAGACGGGTTTAATCGGACGATTAACTGCTGGCAAGAGTGTAAATAAGGCTATTCCGCAGGCTGCTGCGTTTGCCGGTCCAGCCAGCGTTGTCGGATCGTGTCCGACGTGTCGCGGCTGTTGTCGTGGCTCCAGCCCGGTGGCCGCCACGCATAGGATAACTTATGTTTCCACGGTGCAGACCAGATGTCGCGGGCGATGCCCACCCATTCATGGAATACCGACCACAGTAGGTTGAATGTGCCGAGCTGCTTGACGATGCCGTAGCGGATTTTCTCGCCCTCGACCTCTTCGGTAAAGGTGCCGAACATCCGGTCCCAGATGATGAAAACCCCGGCATAGTTGCGGTCGAGATAGCGCGGGTTGGTGGCATGGTGGACGCGGTGATGGCTCGGCGTGTTCATGATGAATTCGAACCAGCGTGGAAATTTGTAGATGGCTTCGGTGTGAATCCAGAATTGGTAGATCAGGTTGATCGCGCCGACAGACAGGATCATCGCCGGATGGAATCCGATAAAGACCAGGGGTAAGCGAAACAGGAATGTGAAGGCGAAAAAGCCGGTCCATGTCTGCCGCAGTGCGGTCGACAGGTTGTAATGCTGGCTGCTGTGATGGTTGACATGCGCTGCCCAGAACCAGCGGACGCGATGGGCGGACCGGTGGAAGACATAATAGAAAAAATCATCCAGAACAAAGCAGGCAATCCATGCCCACCAGGTCCAGGGAATGGTCGTGATGCGAAAGCCATAGCCCCACATGGCAATGGCAAACATCGTTCCGCCAAAGAGCGCGCCGGCAACCGTGCTTCCGGTCCCGAGCGCCAGCGATGTCAGCGTGTCGCGCGGCTCATATTTCTCAGGCGCATTCCTGCGAACCCACAGCATTTCCAGAATGACGAGCAGGATGAAGAAGGGAACGGCATAATCGACGGGGCTGAACAGTTTTTCGGTCATGTGCGCAAATGCCTGAGGCCTGAAGCCCAATATTGCGCCTCTTTACCAAGGTTGAGCGTGACCCGGCCAAATGTCCGTTCGCCGGTGCCGACGGTCAGAAAATTCTGGTCCAGCCGTGTCTCGCTATGGTTGTCGAGCAAGCGTCCCGCAAAATGTGCGCCATGGCGACGGACCAGCAAATGGCGGCCCTGGGCATCGCGCATCAACGCGCCGATCCCTGCCTTGTCGATGGCGATATCGACCGGATCAAATCCGCAAATGATTTCATCGGCGATGGCGCGGGCCTGCTCTTCGCTGCGGATGCGGACATCGCCGCCGAGACCCAATTTCCGCGCGAACCAGGCCAGAAACAGGATGGCTGCGACCGACCCTGCCAACTTCAGTATCTCGACAACCGCCGGTGTCATGAAGCGCGACCGCGGACCATATCCATCATCGCCGTTACGGGCGAAAGATCATATCCTGCATCCGCCGCCTGTTCGCTCAAGACGGCGGGATGGTCGCCGCGCGACGCCCGGGCGAGGGCCCATAGCAAAGTTGAACGCGTGCCCGACCGGCAATAGGCAAGCACCTTGCCTTCGGCCTTGTCCAGCGCATCGGCCATGGCGGTAACCTGCCACTCCGCAAAACCGGCATGTGTCACCGGGATCGCCACATAGGCAAGCCCCGCCGCTTTGGCAGCTGCTTCAACATCGGCGCCGGGTGTCTGGTCCGCAGACTCGTCCTCCGGCCGGTTGTTGATGATAAGGGTGACGCCCAACGCAGCCGCCTCGCCAACGTCGGCGACAGTGATTTGCGGGGCTACATAGATTTTATCGGTCAATTTTCTGAACATGGTTCGATCCATATTTTAATCGCGCATTTAGCACAAGCGGCCTGCATCATGCGATCGCCTGGAACTGGCGCACCACGTTGAGAAACGCGTCGCCATAGGCATCCAGCTTGCGTGCCCCGACTCCGTTGACCAGCGCCATATCCGACCGGTTTTGCGGTTTCAGCATCGCCATGTCGCGCAACGTGCTATCGTGGAATATGACATAGGGCGGCACACCCGCCTCCTCAGCCAGTTCCCGCCGCTTTGCGCGCAGCGCGTCGAACAGGGGATCGCCGAGCGGATTGCCGCCACCACGTTCACGCCGCTTGCGGCCGGTTGGCACAAGCGCAATCTCGACCTTCTTCTCGCCGCGCATGATCTGGCGCGCATCACCCGCCAGTTTGAGGCCGCCATGTTCATTGGCAACAAGGCTGCCCCGCGCCTGCAACGCACGCGCCAACGGCTTGAGCGACGTTGCTTCCTGGTCATCGACGATGCCGAACACCGACAATTGGTCATGCCCGAATTTCAGCACCCGCTCGTCGCTTTTGCCGGTCAGAACCTTTTCCAGATGGCCAACGCCGAACAATTGCCCTGTGCGAAAGACAGCAGATAGAAGCTTTTGCGCCAACTCCGTCGCGTCTTTGACAGCGGGAGCCTCCAGGCAGTTGTCGCAATTGCCGCAGGTCTCCGGCGGATCTTCGCCAAAATGCCGCAGCAAGATCGCGCGTCGGCAGCCATGGGTTTCAACGAGGCGCGACAGGGCATCGATACGCACCCGCTCCGCATCGCGCCGCTCTTCGGGTAGCTCGGCCAGGCGTTCGCGCGCGCGGGTGAAATCGCCCGCCGACCACAGCATATGCGCAACCGCCGGGTCGCCATCACGCCCGGCACGTCCGCTTTCCTGATAATAGGATTCGATCGATTTCGGCAGCCCTGCATGAACGACAAAGCGCACGTCGGGCTTGTCGATGCCCATGCCGAACGCGACGGTTGCGACCATGACCATATCTTCGGACGCGACGAAATCGGCCTGCGCTTTTGCCCGCACGCGCGGCTCCATTCCTGCATGGTAGAAGCGCGCGGTTCGTCCGGTCGCTGCGATCTGCGCTGCAATCTTTTCTGTCCGGTCCCGCGTTTGCGCATAGACAATGCCCGCACCATTCAGGGAGCGCACAAGCGAAGCGACCCCGCCCTTGCCTCCGCCGTTCATGGCATAGCGGATATTGGGCCGGTCAAAGCCGGAGACGATGATACCGTCGGGCGCTATACCAAGCTGCTCGGCAATATCTGCACGCGTATGGGCATCGGCTGTCGCGGTCAGGGCGAGGCGGGGAACATGCGGAAAATCATCCATCAACGGCCGCAAGAGCCGGTAGTCGGGACGGAAATCATGCCCCCATTCGGACACGCAATGCGCTTCATCAATCGCGAAAAGCGCGATTTTGCTTTCACGGAGCAGCCCCCGGAATTCGAAGCTGTTCGCCCGTTCCGGCGCGACATATAAAAGGTCGAGCTGCCCGTTCCGGAAGCGGTCCATCGTTTCGGCGCGATTATCGTCCGCCGAAGTCAGCGTCGCTGCCCTTATACCAACCGCATCGGCCGCCCGCATCTGGTCATGCATAAGGGCGATGAGCGGGGAAATGACGATGGTTGTGCCGTCCATGATCACCGCCGGCAATTGATAGCAGAGCGACTTGCCTGCACCCGTCGGCATCACGGCCAGACTGTTCCGACCGTCAAGCACGCGGGCGACGACGTCTTCCTGTACCCCGCGAAAGGCGGGAAAGCCGAACACACGGTGCAATATATCGGCAGCTTTGATCGGTGCAGGGGCGGTGGCCATCGCGCTAGGCTCTAACCCCGATATCTCGTCCAGGATAGACCGTGCTTCGACCATAGGCGACTCCGCTGTGGATAGTTGGGTCGCGGTAGAAGAAATAATGGGCGAACTGCTTTTGTAAATGATTGAGTGCGTGATTGGGTTTTCTGACCATCGGTCGATAAAGGCGCGTTGAGAAGGTCTAGCCGGCTGTAACCGCTTCCTCTTCGACCTCATTCTGCTGCCGTGCCCACATCTCGGTATAGAGCCCACCCTTGGCCAACAGCTCGAAATGGGTGCCTTGTTCGGCAACTTGACCCGCTTCCAACACGAGGATGCGGTCTGCATCCACAATTGTAGAAAGCCTGTGTGCGATGATGATCGTGGTGCGGCGTACCGATATACGGTCGAGCGTCGACTGGATTTCTGCCTCGGTCCGGCTGTCCAGGGCGCTGGTTGCTTCATCGAGGATCAGGATCGGCGGATTTTTGAGGAGTGTTCGGGCAATGGCGACACGCTGCTTTTCGCCCCCGGACAATTTTAGCCCACGCTCGCCAACCTTGGCCGCGTAACCTTCGGGCAGGGAGGTGATAAAGCTGTGGATCGCTGCACCGCGGGCGGCCTCCTCGATGGCCGGTTGATCGGCACCTTCGCGGCCATAACCGATATTATAGCCTATAGTGTCGTTGAACAGCACAGTGTCCTGCGGCACAATTCCAATTTGGGAACGCAACGAGCTTTGCGTAATCTGCCGGATGTCCTGACCATCAATCGTGATCCGTCCACCGGTGACGTCGTAAAAGCGATAGATCAGCCGCGCGATCGTCGATTTTCCCGCGCCCGATGGTCCAACAACGGCAAGCCGGCCACCCGGCGGAATTTCGAAGCTCACACCTTTCAGGATCGGGCGATTGGCCTCATAGCCGAATTGCACATTTTCAAAGGCGAGTGCGCCGCCCTTGATGACCAGCGATGGAGCACCCGGGGCATCGACTATTTCCGGCGCTGTATCGATCAGATCAAACATCGCCGCCATATCGGTCAGGCCCTGGCGGATGGTGCGATACACCATTCCGAGCATATCCAGCGGCCGGAAAAGTTGCGCGAGCAGCGTGTTGACCGTCACAACATGACCAGTTGTAAACTGCCCCTGTGACCAGCCCCAAACGACATAGCCCATCGCACCTGCCATCATCAGATTTGTAATCAGCGATTGGCCGATATTCAGGATAGCCAGCGAATTTTCCGATTTTACCGCCGCATCGGCCCATTGGCTGACAACCTGGTTGTAGCGGGCAGCCTCACGCTTTTCAGCGTTGAAATATTTGACGGTTTCATAGTTCAACAGGCTATCGACCGATTTGGCGACCGTCTGGGTATCCAGTTCATTCATCTCCTCGCGCAATTTGTTGCGCCAGTTGGTGATGACCGCGGTAAAACTGATATAGGCGACCACCATCACCCATGTCGCCGCGACAAGGCCCCAGCCAAATTCAATCTGGAAATAGGCGGACACGAGGATCAACTCGAGCAGCGTCGGTGCGATATTGAACAACAGGAAATAGAGCATGATATCGATGCTCTTGGTACCGCGCTCAATGACTTTGGTGACGGCTCCTGTCCGTCGGTTCATGTGGAAGCGCATCGACAGATTATGCAAATGGCCAAAGACATTTTCGGCAAGGCGCCGCGTGGCGTCCTGCCCGACGCGTTCGAAAACGACATTGCGTAAATTGTCGAACAATACTCCGCTAAAGCGGGCTCCTGCATAGGCCGCGACCAGAGCAATGGCGATGGCAACGCCATCTTCCATGCCCGGAACCATGCGATCGACCGCAGCGCCATAAAGCCAGGCCATGCTCAGCTGTACAAGCTTGGAAAGAACGACCAGAAGTAGAGCGCCGACGATGCGTACACGCAGCCCGAATTGGTCCTTTGGCCATAAATAGGGCAGGAACCGCCGCATGACGGCGAAATCGGGTTTGGTATCGGTCGGAGTTTCTAAAGGCGGCACCCGCGCCATATAGGCAGGCGGCGGCCAATAACAAAGGGTCTTTGGTGCCTTAGCCCCTGCCCGTCAGTAACAGCCAGGTCGCGACCACATTCATGCCCGTATAGGCGGCATAAAAAAGGGTGATTAGTACGGAGCCCTCGTTCGCCAGCCATAACGCCCCGATCAGCAACGCCAGTTCAATGGCATAGCTGCCATAGGGACCGATATGCTTGCCAAAATAGCGCTTGGTATCCTCGACAAAGGGATGTCCCGATTCCACCACAGCCTTGTGCATCGCAAAATTTGCGACGCCCAAGAGAAAACCGATGATCAGCAACATGGGGACGGCTTCACGGCCCTTGGCGGATAGCCCGCGCTTCGTTCCGTTCCGATTGCCGTTCGAGCGCAACCTTTATCATCGCGATGATAGGATCGGCGAGAGCGAGGCCCAGCACCCCGAATAAGGCACCGAACAGAATCTGGGCGCCCAATACCAGCGCCGGTGCGAGATCGACCGCACGCTTGGCGACCATCGGGACAATCAGATAACCATCCACCATCTGCACCACGAAATAGACGAAAATCGCATAAAGGCCGACATCAACCCCTGCGGAAAATCCGACGAGTATGATGAGGGCACCCGATACGATGGCCCCGATATTCGGAAGAAACGCCAGCAAGCCGGTAAGTATGCCCAGCAACGCGGCCATAGGAACGCCGCCGAGGCTCAACAGGATCCACGTGCCGAAACCTTCGACGGCCATGCCGAGCAAGCGGCCGGCCATAAGGCGGCGCAGCACACGGCCGATCTTCTCGGCAGTTCCATAGAAATGCTCGCGTTCGGCCAGTGGCAACATCCACGCTACACCGCGTTCGTACATCCGCGGCTCCGCAGCAATGAAGATGGCGAGCACCAGCATCATGGCCATGTTGGTCAGCGTACCGACAACCGAAGACACGGCGGCCGTCACGCGCCCGACCGAGTTCAAGATCTGCGTGCCGAAGCCTTTGACATCGTCGGCCGAGATGTTGAAGCCTGCCGCTGCAATCTGGTTGCCGATGGTCTCGATTTGCTTCTCGACAATCGCCTGGAGACTGGCCGCTTGCGATGCCAGTTCGGACCCCGTGAAAACAAAGGTCCAGTAAATGAAGCCGAATACGGCGAGCACGACGATTGTCAGGCGAAAACCGCGCGGAATTGGCAGAACCCGGCCCAGCAGCCGCGCGCCGCCATCAAACATGGCGGCCAAAACCAGTCCGCCGATAATCAGCAATATCGGCTGTGCCAGCCAGACCAGCGCGACAACCAAAGTCGCCATACCGATCCACACAGCTGCCTTCTTCAACTCGCTGCGGACGAGCGGGTCGTACAGTTCGGTGGGCCCGACCTCTTCGCGAAACGTGTCGGTGGCAGGTGCTTCCGCCTTGCGCGGCGCGCGGGTTTTGCGCGGCTTTGCGGCGACAGCGTCATTCATTCGGTTTGGCCTTTTGTGGACGCAGACTGGTTCCGGCGCGGTCCCCGCGAAGTGAACTTACCCATGTGGCGGGATTGAGCGTGGTGCTACCATCAACAGAGAAGGTAATGATTTCGGCGCGTCCACCCAGACGGTCCCAGGAAACAGGGCCGCCCAAACCGCCCAGTTCAGAGGCGACGCGGCTGTCCGAGCTGTTATCGCGGTTGTCCCCCATCAGGAAGACATGCCCCGCAGGAACCTTAACAGGCCCCATATTATCGGTATCGCGGCGGCGTGCATCGATCGTGTCATACTGGACCCCATTGGGCAGCGTTTCGCGAATGATCGGCAGATGACATGTCATTTTGCCATCGGCTTCACGGGTCAGTCTGCCGGGAAAATCATAATCATTGCAGGGGCTGTTGGCGTCCACCGGTAATATCAGATTGGGCTGGGTGTCCTGTTTGACAGGCTTTCCATTCAGAAAAATTTGCCCCTCACGCAGCTCGACCACATCGCCCGGCAGTCCGATGACCCGCTTGATCCAGTCCTGATATTTGCCCTTGGGGGTGAGGATGACGATATCACCGCGTTCGGGCAACTTGCCCCAAACCCGTGTGTTGCTCTCAGGCAAGGGGACGGCGAGCGCTTCGACCTCTTCACGCAGCACAAGCCAGCGGAAAATGGCGACAGGGTTGGGAATTGTCGGGGAAACATGGCTCCAGCCATAAGGGTATTTCGATACGAACAGGCGATCGCCCACAAGCAATGTCGGCATCATGGAGATTGACGGAATGTAGAAGGGCTTGGCGATGAAGCTGTGGAAAGCAAGTACCGCGATCAGAAGCCAGAACATGCCCTTGATTTCGGCCCAGAGCGATGCGGCCCAGCTCCGCTTCTCGGGTGTCGACGCAGGTGGGGTGGCGGGATTGCTGTTTTCGGTTGTCAAACTGCTCATACCTTTTGTGCTGGAAGCGCCTCTATGATTACAAATGCCTGCGCCCATGGATGGTCATCGGTGAGCGTCAGATGAATATGTGCTTCATAGCCGCTTGGAATCATTGCGTCGAGCCGCGCTTTTGCCCCACCCGTAAGCGCCAGAGTTGGCGCCCCCGATGGTGCATTGACGACACTGATGTCTTTCATGAACACGCCGCGCTTGAATCCTGTGCCCACGGCTTTCGAAAAAGCCTCTTTGGCGGCGAAGCGCTTGGCATAGGTGCCGGGCTTGGTGAACGGACGCTTTGCCGCCTTGGCACGTTCGACGTCGGTAAAGACCCGGTTTTCAAAACGCTCGCCGAAGCGCTCGAGCGAATTGGCGATACGCTCAATATTGCACAGATCGGATCCCAGGCCGATTATCAACGTGCCATGTCCATCAGCATACGCATTTTGCGGACACTTTCTTCAAGGCCGATAAAGATGGCCTCACCGATCAGATAATGGCCGATGTTGAGTTCGGCGATCTGCGGGATCGCGGCGATGGGTTGGACATTGTCGAATGTCAAACCATGGCCGGCATGGGATTCGATACCATTTTTGGCCGCAAGCGCTGCTGCATCGGCAATCCGGCGCAGTTCGACCTCGGCCCCTTCGCGATCGCCATCAAGCAGCAAATGGGCATATTTACCCGTGTGGAACTCGACAACGGGGGCTTTGAGCTGGATTGCGGCATCAATTTGCCGCGCGTCAGGTTCGATGAACAGGCTGACGCGGATATTGGCTTCGCGCAATCGGGTCACCATAGGCGCCAGTTGATTATGCAGACCGGCCGCATCCAGCCCGCCTTCGGTTGTCCGCTCTTCGCGCTTTTCAGGCACGATACACGCGGCGTGGGGCCGGTGGCGCAAGGCAATGGCGAGCATTTCTTCGGTCGCGGCCATTTCAAGGTTCAGCGGCAGGCTTGTCGCCGCCATGATCCGTTCGATATCCGCATCGCGAATATGGCGGCGGTCCTCGCGTAAATGCGCTGTGATACCGTCGCCGCCGACATGGGCGATGATTTCGGCCGCGCGGACGGGATCCGGATGGTCGCCTCCCCGCGCGTTGCGGATGGTGGCGACATGGTCGATGTTGACCCCGAGGCGCAGCGGGGCCGTCACGCCGCCATCCGGCTGCCGGGCTTCACGGCCGGGATGCTGGCGAGATCGGAAGGCACCTCATCTGCGGCGTATGTCGGGAAATTCAGCTGGATGAGAGGATAGAAGGGCACGCCCAGGTCAGCCGTCCCCGCAGAACGGTCCACCACCGCACCTGCGGCGACGACTTCGCCGCCCGCCTCTTCAATGGCCTTGATCGCTTCGCGAGACGAAAGGCCGGTGGTGACGACATCTTCCATCATCAATATCTTGGTCCCCGGGGCAATCGAAAAGCCCCGGCGCAGACCAAACACACCGTCCGGGCGCTCGACAAACATCGCGTCTACGCCCAATGCGCGACCCATTTCATGCCCTATGATAATGCCGCCCATGGCAGGGGAGATCACAGCCTGGATCTCGCTGCGGACTTCGCGTGGCATTTTCTGTGTGATGGCAAGCGCTATGCGGGCGGCCCGGTCAGGATTCATGAGCAACCGCGCACATTGGAGATAATGTGCACTATGACGCCCTGAGGAGAGGAGAAAATGTCCCTCCAGCAGTGCTTCGGCATTACGAAATTCGGAAAGGATTTCATCTTCGGTCATGGAAATGGGGACGTCCCTTTTGAGTGATTGCCAATTTATGCAAGTCTGGTGCGATTGATTGCATCGGCAAATAGGTGGAAAAGCTGCGCAAATAAATGCTAAAAATCTTTAATCGACCGCTTGAGGCTTCGGAAAAGCGCGCCTATAGGTCGCGCGAGTCCGGCAGACTGAGGTTTGGTCGGAACTGCGCAATGTTCCTGCGCCGCACCAAGAATACGGGGCCAAGTTGATGAATATGTTGAAGAAAATCCTGATTGTCCTTGCTGCAATGACGATACCGTCATTGGCCATGGCGCAAACGGCGAATCCCGCCCCTGCGCCTGTGACCAAGGAAATTGCCGCACCTGTCGTGGCAACTCCTGCGGCTGCAGTACCCGAAACCGCCGCGCCTGCTGCGTCTGCAGAGGCTGCGGCCCCTAAATCGATGGACGGTTCTTTGCCCGGCTACACGCCAATGAAACCGACCGAAGGTATTGGCATGCCAAAACCTAAAGAAATCGATTTTCAGGAACAATTCAGCGACAATGGCCAATATGCCAAATGGATCAATAACAGCATCTTGCTGCCGATCATTACCGTCATCTCGCTCTTTGTGTTGGGGCTTTTGCTCTGGGTAATCGTCCGGTTCAACCGCCGCGCTAACCCGGTGCCGTCGAAAACGACGCACAACACCTTTATCGAAATCGTGTGGACGCTTGTACCGGTGCTGATTTTGCTCGGTATTGCTTATCCCTCGCTCGACCTGTTGGCAAAACAGTTCAAGCCCGCTCCCGCAGATGCCGTGACCATCAAGGTTACCGGATATCAGTGGTATTGGGGTTATTCCTATCCCGATCATGGCGGGTTCGAAGTTGTATCCAACATGCTGAAGAACAAGGAAGACGTTGCGCCCGGCGAGCGTTTCCGGACCGACAATGACGGCCCTTCGCTTCTGGCGGTGGACAATCGTATGGTCGTGCCGGCTGGCGTACCACTTCGCATCCAGACAACTGCGGCTGATGTTATTCACGCTTTTGCGGTGCCGTCGCTGTGGTTCAAGCTGGACGCCGTTCCAGGCCGTCTGAATGAGAAATCGCTGACGATCACCAAGCCAGGTGTTTATTTCGGGCAATGTTCGGAGCTTTGCGGCGCGCGTCATGGTTTCATGCCGATCGCTGTAGAGGCTCTGCCGCCTGAAAAATTCGCAGCATGGGTAAAGGCACAAGGCGGGCAAATGCCCGGTGAAGCCGCGGCAGCTGCCGCACCTGCACCTGCTGCCGCAGCCGCACCTGCTGCCGCCGCAACTCCTTCCAGCGCTGCGCCTGCCGCAGCCGTAACCAAGTAAAAGGCCAGACTGATGACAACCATTGCTGCTACGGGCGCCGACCTTCACGCACATGACCATCATGATGCGGATCATAAGCCGGGCTTTTTCGCCCGCTGGTTCATGTCCACAAACCATAAGGATATTGGAACGCTTTACCTGATTTTCGCGATTTTTGCCGGCATTGTCGGTGGCGCGATTTCGGGTCTGATGCGTATGGAACTGGCTGAGCCAGGTATCCAATATCTGCAAAGCTGGGCATCAATGATGGCCGGTAAGGATGCCTCGATGGATGAGGCCTATCATATGTGGAACGTGTTGATCACCGCGCACGGCCTGATCATGGTTTTCTTCATGGTTATGCCCGCGATTATCGGCGGGTTCGGTAACTGGTTCGTGCCTCTAATGATTGGTGCGCCCGACATGGCGTTTCCGCGCATGAACAACATCAGCTTTTGGCTGACTGTTGTGGCATTCATCATGCTCCTGGGTTCGAGCTTTGTGCCGGGTGGTACAGGTCTCGGGGCCGGAACGGGTTGGACGGTATATGCACCGCTTTCGACTTCGGGTTCGGTTGGACCGGCTGTCGATATGGCGATTTTCTCGCTTCACCTTGCAGGTGCCGCCTCTATTCTGGGTGCGATCAACTTTATCACGACAATCTTCAACATGCGTGCGCCGGGCATGACTCTGCACAAGATGCCGCTGTTCGTATGGTCGGTGCTGGTAACAGCATTCCTGTTGTTGCTTGCTCTTCCCGTGCTGGCAGCGGCCATCACCATGTTGCTCGTCGACCGTAACTTTGGCGGTGCATTCTTCGATGCATCGGCAGGCGGCGATCCCGTTCTGTATCAGCATCTCTTCTGGTTCTTCGGCCATCCCGAAGTGTACATCATGATTTTGCCGGGCTTCGGCATCATCAGCCAGATCGTTGCAACCTTCAGCCGCAAGCCTGTGTTCGGTTATCTCGGCATGGCTTACGCAATGGTCGCCATCGGCGTTGTTGGCTTCGTTGTTTGGGCGCACCACATGTTCACCACGGGCATGAGCGTCGATATGAAGATGTACTTCACTGCCGCAACCATGGTCATTGCCGTTCCAACCGGGATCAAGATCTTCAGCTGGATCGCAACGATGTGGGGTGGTTCGGTCAGCTTCAAGACCCCGATGGTCTGGGCCATGGGCTTCATCTTCATGTTCACTGTTGGTGGCGTGACCGGTGTTGTGCTCGCAAATGGTGGCTTGGACGATAACCTGCATGATACTTATTATGTGGTCGCCCACTTCCATTATGTGCTCTCGCTGGGTGCGGTGTTCTCTTTGTTTGCCGGTTTCTACTACTGGTTTGGCAAGATGTCCGGCCGGCACCTCAACGAGTTTTTGGGTCACCTGCACTTCTGGGTGTTCTTCATCGGCGTGAACGTCCTGTTCTTCCCGATGCACTTCCTCGGAAACTCCGGTATGCCGCGGCGTTACCCTGACTATCCGGAAGCTTTTGCTTACTGGAATGGCGTCGCGTCGACAGGCTATGCCATCATGGCTGTCGGTGTGCTGATCTTCTTCATCAACGTCTTCTGGTCTTTGGCCGCCGGACGTCGTGCGGAAGAAAATTATTGGGGTGAAGGTGCGACCACGCTCGAATGGACGCTTTCGAGCCCTCCGCCTTATCACCAGTTCGAAACACTTCCGGTCATCAAGTAACCGGAATGCATCCTCCACTCCTGCCTCGTTGAACATCAACGGGGCAGGACAGGAATTAGATTATGACAACGGCTACGCGAAACATCTCCTTGCCAGCGGAATGGCGTGATTTCTGGGCGTTGACCAAGCCCCGGGTGATGTCGCTTGTTGTCTTCACCGCATTATGCGGTCTTTTGGCAGCCCCCGGCCATATTCATCCGGTGATCGGTTTTACCGCCATATTGTGCATTGCATTGGGCGCTGGAGCCTGCGGTGCGCTGAATCAATGGTATGAAGCCGATGTCGATGCCAAGATGGCCCGGACATCAAAGCGCCCCCTGCCCGCTGGCCGGATGGATCGTGAAGCAGCCTTGCACTTCGGTATCGGTCTGGCTGCTTTTTCTGTCGGGATCATGGGGGTTGCGGTAAACTGGATCTCGGCAGGTCTTCTTGCCTTTTCGATCTTCTTCTATGCCGTGGTCTATACGATCTGGCTCAAGCCTAACACGCCGCAAAATATCGTTATTGGTGGTGCTGCCGGCGCATTTCCGCCCGTCATCGGCTGGGCTGCCGTCACAGGCGATGTGACGCTTGTGCCAATATTGCTCTTCTCCATCATCTTCCTTTGGACGCCGCCACATTTCTGGGCTTTGGCGCTCTTTATGAAAACGGATTATGGCGCAGCCGGGATCCCGATGTTGCCGAATGTTTCCGGCCAACGTGTCACCCGTAACCAGATATTTGCCTATAGCTTCCCGATGGCCGCAGTTGCCATTGCGCCTTTTGCCTTGGGTGAGAGTGGCTGGCTTTATGGGGTAACGTCTGCACTTTTGAACGTCGTATTTTTGGCGCTTGCGTTCAAGGTTTGGCGCAACGAAGCAAATGAAGCCAAGGATATGAAACCCGAAAAGCAGCTTTTTGCTTTTTCGATCCTCTATCTATTCCTGCTCTTCGCCCTTTTCGCCTTTGATCGGATCTTGTTCGCATGACACAGCCTGAGCAAAGCGGTTTTACAGCAGAAGAGACACGCATCATTCGCGCGCGGCAAGCTGCCCGTTCGCGGATCATGGGTATTATCCTCGTCGCATTATGCGTCTTGTTTTTCCTGATTACCGTCGTGAAAATCGGAGTGTGGGGCTGATGGCACGTTCAAATGCCAAAGTGGGCTTGATGGCCGCCGCTATTGCGGTGTCGATGGTGGGTGTGGGCTTTGCGGCTGTGCCTCTGTACCGGATATTTTGTCAGGTAACGGGCTTCGGCGGCACAACGATGCGGGTTGACGCAGCGCAAGCCGCGACGGTCGTTGCGACACAAAAACCAATTGTCATTCGTTTCGATGCAAATCAGCGCGACGGCCTGCCATGGGAATTCAAGCCCGAACGCCCGACGGATACCGTCAGCATCGGTGCAAAAGACATGTCGATCTTCATCGCAAAGAACTTGTCCAATGAACCGGTAACAGGAACGGCAACGTTCAATGTGACACCGGAGCTTGCTGGCAAATATTTCAACAAGATCCAATGTTTCTGTTTTACCGAACAGACGCTTCAGCCAGGTCAACAGGTACGCATGCCGGTGCTCTATTACGTGGACCCGAAGATCATGTCGGATCCGGAAACCAAAGACATTGAGGAAATCACTCTTAGCTATACTTTCTATCCCGTGGAGAACCCAAAGACGGTAGACCCGACGGGCGAGGGAAGCTAAGAGCCAAGATAACGCGTTAGACTACAGGGAATTGATCATGGCTGGTGCCAAAAATCACGATTATCATATTTTGCCGCCGAGCATTACGCCAATTCTTGGCTCTTTCTCGGCGCTGACCATGTTCTTTGGCCTCGTGATGTGGATGCATCCCGAGCAATTCGGCTATGGCAGTCTCGTGTTCGGCCTCGGCCTGATCGGCGTGCTCTACACCTTCTACACCTGGTGGTCAGATGTTGTGCATGAAGCACATGCTGGTGACCATACACCTGTGGTGCAATTGCATCTGCGCTACGGGATGATCATGTTCATTGCGTCAGAAGTCATGTTCTTCGTGGGCTGGTTCTGGGCATGGTTCGATTTCTCCTTGTTCCCTGCCCCGCTGGAATTGGTGAAAGACGCAGAAACGCACGCGTTCACGGTTTCCAATCTGATTGGCCAAGAAGGCGCCGCAGCTTTGATGCAGTGGCCGCCAAAGGGTCTGGAAGTGTTGGACGCGATGAAGCTGCCTTTGCTGAATACGCTGATCCTGCTGTGCTCGGGTACAACGGTGACTTGGGCGCATCACTCCTTGATCCATGGCGATCGCGAAGGGTTGAAGAAGGGCTTGTGGCTCACGATCCTCCTCGGCCTTTTGTTCAGCGCCATTCAGGCCTATGAATATTCGGTCGCCCCGTTCCCGTTCGGTGGACTGAACTACGGCACCGCCTTTTACATGGCGACTGGTTTCCATGGTTTCCACGTCATCGTTGGTACGATTTTCCTGATCGTATGCCTCGTGCGGTCGTACAAAGGACATTTCACGCCCCAACAGCATTTCGGTTTTGAAGCTGCGGCCTGGTATTGGCATTTTGTGGACGTCGTGTGGCTGTTCCTGTTCATCGCCATCTACATCTGGGGAGGATGGGGCGCACCCGTCCACGCATAAGGCATTTTGGTGCCAGACATACAAAAACAGGAAGGGCAGCCGGGCATCGCCAAGGCTGCCCTTTTTGGTCTCTGCCCGCAATGCGGTGCTAAGACCCTATTCGCCGGCCCTGCGCGTTTTTCGGAACGCTGCTCGTCCTGTGGTCTGGATTTTTCAGGCTTCAACGTTGGCGATGGCCCGGCAGCGCTTTTGACGCTGGTCATTGGCGCGCTGATCATCATATTTGCCCTCATATTGGATTCCGCGGTGCGACCACCTTTTTGGGTGCATGTGGTGATCTGGGTTCCCGTAACCATCGCCATGACCGTCTATGCGTTGCGCGTGTCGAAAGCTGCTCTGTTGGCGGCCGAACATTATAACCGGGCGCATGAAGCGGGACGGGATGACGTTCTATGAAATGGCCGGTGCTCCCAACAATTTTGGTCTCTGCTGCGGTAGCCACCATGATTGGATTGGGGATCTGGCAACTTCAACGTAAAGAGCAGAAAGAGTTGCTCCTCGCACGCTATGAAGCCGCCGCCGATTTGAAGCCCGTCACATGGCCGGCAGTTCCGGATAAGGCGAACCTCCCACTTTTTCGAAAATCCACGTTGATGTGTATCAAGGTTGTGCGCATTGAATCGGTGTCCGGAACTAACCGCGAAGGGAAGGCCGGCTTTGCGCATATAGCGTCCTGCTCGACCGGCGGCGCGGAGGGACCTGGCGCAAAGGTGGCCATTGGTTGGTCAGAGCGGCCCGAGTCCCCTAAATGGGCTGGCGGACTGGTAAACGGCATTGTTGCGCCGGATAATGTGCAACTGATCAAACTCGTCGTCACGGATAAAGTAGATGGCCTGGACCAGCTATCTTTACCCTCGCCACAGCAGATCCCCAACAACCATCTGCTTTACGCCATCCAGTGGTTCATCTTTGCGACTGCTGCCGCGGTCATTTATGTGTTGGCGCTGCGTAAGCGCATGCAATCGGCTTGAGCCTCCCGGCAGACGTTACTTTCTACCTTGTCGCCTCCGCCGCAGTCATCTTGGTGGGTCTGGCGAAGGGTGGATTTGCTGGCTTGGGTGCTGCCGCGATCCCTCTGCTGGCTCTTGTCATGGATCCCGTATCCGCAGCGGGCATGTTGCTCCCCATATTGATGGCGCAAGATATTGTCAGCGTATGGGCTTTTCGGCGGAGCTTTGACAGCCGCACTTTGAAACTTACCTTGCCAGGGGCAGTCTGCGGTATTTTTCTAGGCTGGTGGTTTGCCGCGGTAGTGAATGCGGACGCGGTGCGAGGATTGGTCGGCGTCATCGCGCTCGCCTTCGGCACGTACAGGCTATCCCCGAAAATAAGTGGACTTGCACAAATGAAAGGTCCTGCGCCTGAATGGGTCGGTACTTTTATGGGTGGAGTATCCGGATTTACGAGCCAGATCGCGCATGCCGGCGGGCCTCCGTTTCAGATTTGGGCATTATCCCGCAATTTTCCCCATTTGGTATTTGTAGGGACATCTTCGATATTCTTCGCGATCATCAACTGGATGAAGGTCCCGGCATATGCCGCCCTGGGGCAATTCAATAGTCAGAATATGACGTTGACGGCCGTATTCATGCCACTGGCACTCGCAAGTACCTTTGCCGGGGTCTGGTTGGTAAAAAGAGTGTCGCCTATCCGGTTCAACGCGATCATCAACCTATTGATGATCGGCGTTGGACTCGAACTTATCCGGCAAGCCATCTGGTGATGGCGCGAATGCCTATTTCGGTGAAAGCACCATCAGCATCTGGCGACCTTCCATCCGGGGATGGGCTTCAATCTTTGCGGTCTCGGCTGTATCGGCCTGGACGCGCTGCAACAGTTGCATTCCCAACTGTTGGTGGGCCAACTCGCGGCCACGGAAACGAAGCGTGATCTTGACCTTGTCACCTTCTTCAATGAACTCGGCAACCTTCTTCATCTTCACCATATAATCATGGTCATCGATGTTCGGACGCATCTTGATCTCTTTGATCTCCTGCGTCTTCTGGCTCTTACGGGCTAGGTTGGCCTTTTTCTGGGCCTCATATTTAAACTTGCCGATGTCGAGAAATTTGCAGACTGGGGGATCAGCATTTGGAGAAACCTCCACCAGATCCAGTCCTACTTCAGCAGCTTGAGCTATCGCTTCGCGGGTATATAACACCCCCAGATTTTCACCGTCATCATCAATGACACGGACTTTTTCGGCGGTGATTAAATTGTTGTAGCGCGGTCCACTTTTAACAGGTGGGGTCATAGCGCGCCGGGTCGGCGGGGTTGCGATAGTCGATACTCCTGAAATTGTTATGGTGCGCCAATACAGCCATTTGCCACGCAAATAAAGGCCTTAGGCATAGGGTGTGCAATATTGTCGCATATAGTGACTTCAGCGCCACGATGTAAGAGCCGACGGAGGTGTTCGCGTCACGACGATTGCGTGATTCGCTCTATAGAACCGCGCATCGCGAGGTCGTTTGATTCACGCATACGAATGCGGAAAAATAGCGGCCAAAATTTTTCAGGAACGCTTTCAACGCGATACTCACGCATGCGATGAAATGCCCGTCTGTTCACTTTACGTGCAGGTAAAACACTGTATGGCCCCGAAATATAGTGTCACAATTGACAATCAATAAAACTCTTTTGTGATATAAAATTGCGAAAGATTAGGAATTGAAATGAACAGCTCCTCCAGTGGTTCGCTTTCCAGCGTACCAAATGGGCGGATCATTGACTTCGAAACAGCAGAATTGCGCAAGCTGCCCTTTCAGGACAGCCTGTATCTCTGGGTAAAGGGGACCCTCCCGGGAGCAGGTTTCGAAGCTAGACTGGCCCCCCGAATATATCAGAACAGACCCGACTATTGGGGGATTGAGGTGGCGGTTGTGCAGGCACAGGCCCCTGATCAATCGGGCGACACCGAACTATTACACATTTTCGAGCGATCGATCCCTCTGACAGGCATTACGGGAAATCGGGGGATTACCGTTATTGGTGCCAATCAGGTGAAGCGGATCGACATCGCCGGTGAGTCCTGAGAGGGTCGCAACTTGCCGGTAAGGTCGGGGGCAGGCAATTTCATTGTCTGTCCCCGTACTTTGCTTTCCCTCTTAATTCGCTAACCCCGTCAGATCCGAAACGCTCAGGATCTGGGGAAGTATCTTCGGCTCGCCCTGAGATGGATAATAGAGATAAAGCGGAACGCCGGAACGTCCGTGCTTGGCAAGAAACCGTGTTATCGCAGGATCGCGGCGCGTATAGTCGCCCACCATCGTCACAATAGCTGCCTTCTCAAAAGCCTTTTTGGTTTCTTCTCGGTCAATCGCCGCAGCCTCGTTGACTTTGCATGTCACGCACCAGTCAGCGGTAAAGTAGAGAAAAACGGGCCTCCTTCCTTTTCGAAGCTGCGCAAGCTTTTCTTCCGAAAAAGCTTCCCCGCCCAGTTCCGCGACGGAAGGTTGTGCTACCGCAGCATTTGGCAATCGGTCCAGTGCCAAAAAGCCCATGATCATGAGGGTGCTACCCAGTCCCAATATCAAACTGACGGGCGCCTGCTGTCGTTTGATGATTATAATGCCAAGCAACATGGCTGCTGCGGCTATTGCCCCCAACACCCAACCTGCGCCGCCGACCAATTGACCGAGCAGCCACACCAACGCCAACGCTGTCAGCGCCATGGGGAGCGCCATCCATTTTCGGAACGTCACCATCCAAGGACCCGGTCGGGGCATCCGCGCGCGTAACGCCGGAATATAGGCAATGGCCAGAAACGGCAGGGCGAGGCCCAGGCCAAGCCCTGCAAATATCAGCAAAGCCTGCGCCGCAGGTAGTAAAAGGGCGGCGCCTATTGCCGCTGCCATGAACGGGCCGGTGCAGGGCGTGGCTACGACAGCCGCAAGCACGCCCGTCCAGAAAGATCCTGCTGCACCGCCCTGGCGTGTAAGACGATCGCCCGCGCCGATGCCGCCTATTTCAAACAGCCCGACAAGATTTGCGGTGACTGCGACCATCAACAGCAACAGCACGAACACAATGAAAGGGTCCTGAAGCTGGAAGGCCCAGCCGACTTCTTGTCCCGCCGCGCGCAGGCCCAGCATGATCGCGCCCAGCGCAAGGCAGCTGAGCAGAATTCCGGCCGTATAGGCCAAGGCATCGCGGCGCGCCGTGCGTTCGTCGCCTCCCGCCTTTGCGATTGCGATCGCTTTCAGCCCCAGGATCGGAAAGACGCAAGGCATCAAGTTCAGAAGCAGACCGCCGAGGATAGAGAGCGCCAGTACCAGTGCAAAGCGCGTCGGATTGCCGGATGGCGGGGCCGCACCGTCGGCGCCCAATACCGACACCATTTCGCCACCGCTGGGCACCGATCCGGGAACTGCCCGCAATTCTATTCCCTGACCGTCGCCAAAACGCAGCAGGCCGTCAATCTGTCCATCAAAGGCTTTGTCGACACCGCCTGTCAGAACAAGCCAGTTGCCCGTGCGCCGTGCTGACTGCGGCGCGGCGTAGCGGAAGACATTCTGGGTTTGCGGGAAGAACCAGACCTTGTCGGCAGCGGCACCTTCCGGGAAGGGAATGGCAAGCGAAATGCTATTGTCGGTAATGGCGTAGATTGCCTGTCGGTCCAGCGGTACCGGCAACGCAGCGCGCCATTGGTCGAAGCGGGCGCGCTGTTCGACCGAGATCGTTCCGTTGCCGATAGTGATCGGAATGGTGAAGCTTCCGCTCTCCGGAACGCAAACCAGATCGGAGCAGGCGGACCATCTGGCGTTCACTTTGAGGTCGAGTTTTTTACCCGGCTGAAGCTTCGGCGCTATCTGGAGGTCGACCAGAAAGGCGTGTTTGGCCTTGTAGATATGGTTCATAAACCCGCTGACAACCAAGGTTTCCGGGACCGGAGCGCGGATCGGGCCGGGGGTGACGCCTTCGGGCAGGGTCCATTCCAGTTCGAGGGGCGTTCCGGCGTCGCCGGGGTTCAGCCAATAGTCGTGCCAGCCCGGTTTCGGGTCCATGATGATGGCGATCGTGACCGTGTCCCCGGGTGCGGGAATTGCCGTTTCCGCCTCGACCGTGGCCCGAACATTTTGGGGCGCGCCGGGAATTTGGGCGTTGGCGGGGGTGAGGCTGCACAGCAGGGCCAGAAAAAACAGGCCCAGAAACCCAAGCCAAAGCGTCTTTGGACAATGCCACCCGATGCTCTGCTTTTGCGCGATCTTCATGGGAAATCCCTTGCCATCAAGCCCGGCGCGAGAACAGCAGTTTATTCGGCCGCCGGTGCGGTTGCGGCGGGCGGGGCGAAGGGCATCGCCTTTGCCTTGCGCCAACTGCCGTGGAGATAATAGCTGATCGACAGCAGGCAAGATGCAATCGATGTGGCGATGAACGCCCCCCAGATCGCGTCCGCCCCGAACCGGTCGTGCAGGCCATAGCCAACGCTGAAACGCACCACAATTGCCGAGAAAATCAGGATCAGCAAAGGTGCCAGCACCGCCCCGTTTGCGCGGACGGCAAAGGTGACGACCACCGAAATCCCCATCAGGATGAAGCTCCAGCCGATGATGTGGTTGATGTGGATGGCAATGGCGATGGCCGGACTGCCGTCGGGCAGGAACAGGCCCAGCAAGGGCGCGGCAAAGACTGTGGTCAGCAACACCAATATCCCCGACATCACCAGATTGATGACAATGCCCGACCATACGGCACGGTCGACCCGCGCCCAGTTATTGGCCCCGATATTCTGCGCGACCATCGCGCTGACCGCGCTGCCCACCGCGACCGCAGGCATTTGCACATAGCTCCACAGCTGGTTCATCACGCCAAAGGCCGCCGTGGTGTCGACGCCCTCGCGGTTGACCAGGCCGATCATCACGACAGCGGAGCCCGACATGATGATCATCGAAAGCCCCATGGGCAGACCCATGCGTGCAATAGGTTTCAAAAAGCGCGGGTCCGGACGCACCCATTTGAGCTCCGCCCCGCGCAGACGGATGGTCAAATCCTTCGCATAGATTTTGCGGATCAGCAGCGCGAGGCTGATGATGCTGGCGATCAGCGTGGCAAGCGCGGAACCGGCAATGCCCATCGCCGGAATAGGCCCGAGCCCGAGGATCAAAACCGGGTTCAACACGATGTCGAGCCCGACATTGAGCACGGTGTTCCAGAAGGGTGTCACCGAATCCCCGACGCCGCGTAAAGAGGAGGAGATAAGCACCATGACAAAGGATGTCGGCATCGACAGGAACATGACGCGCAAATAGGCAAGCGCAAAGGGATAGGCCCCCTCTGGCGTTGCCATTAACCGCAGCAATTGCGGCGTGAATATCCACCCGAACACTGCAATCACCGCGCCTGATACAAAGAATACGCCCGTGGCCGTTCCCATGACACGGCGGACCGATTCCACATCGCGCCGGCCCATATTTTGGCCAATCAAAATGGTGGTGGCCATGGAAAAGCCGAACAGCGCGGAGAACATCAGGAACATGATAAGCCCTGCATTGGCCGACGCGGCGAGGGCTTCTTCGCCCAAAAACTGGCCGATCCAGATCGAATTGACCGAATTGTTCAGCGACTGCAATATGTTGACGCCCAGCGACGGCAGCGCAAACAGGAACAATGTCTTGGCGACAGGGCCGACGGTCAGGTCGCGTTGATGGGCGGGAGCAGTCATGATGCTGTCATGGCAAAGCCGGAGCGATCAGGATAGCCGCAAATTGCCGGAATGCGGGCTAGCCCGCCAGTCCGGCGTCCTCGATGCCTTCCGCAAGGGAGCCCGGCACCATTATCCAATGCCCGCCGAACAGGTCGCCATCGCCAAATTCCATTTCGAACTCCCCGCCTTCATAGATTGTGATCGCGGGTTTGGTGAGTCGATCGGCAAAGGCCTTTTTGGACAGGATCGGCGTTCCCTTCGGGCGCCATTCCTCCACCCAAAGCTCATATAGATTTTCGATGATCGTCTTTTCCGCCTCGGCCTGCCACCGCGGTGCATCCTTCAACAGCTGTTTGGCTGTCGCGGCGCAGTCGGGCAGGTCATCGCGGGTTCGCGTGCTCAGCACCAGATCAACGGGCTCGCCCAACCATGTTGCGGTCCCGTTGAACAGCTCTGGCAGGCGCAGGTCGGCCACAAAACGCCCCAGATCCGCGTCCACAAAATCGGGAGGATTGAGGATAGGGTCTGCCGCTTTCACCAATTCGCTATCGTCGGCGGTGCCCAGATATTCGGCAAATGTTGCAAAGGGCAACAGGCCCTTTGTCCCGACCGTGCCGGAAATGCGAAACCGGACTACCGTGCGAGGCTGGAACAATTGCATCCAGCTTTTTTGGGTATCGGCGCCATCATCCAAAGAATGTTCGATACGCAGGGGCGAGACTTCGACCGGGCCGTCGCCGGACCGCCATGCTACCAGCGTGACCGCGCCGATCCAGGGCGCCTTTTGTCCGGCCTGACTGGCAGACGGTCCCAAGGGCGACACAACCCCGGTCACAATGGTGGAGCGGTCATTTTCGGCAGCGGCAGGCGAAGACAGAAGCGTCCCCAGCGCGGCGAAAATGGCCCCGAGTTTCTTCACCCCAGACGCGCCAGCGCCGCCGTCAGGCGCTCGGCCTCGGCGGTCTTTTCGGCATGGTCTGCCCGCGCTTTTTCCACGGCTTCGGGCTTGGCCTTTTCAACGAAGGCCGCGTTGGACAGGCGTCCGGCGAGCGATGCCGCTTCCTTGCTTGCCGCTTCGATGGCTTTGCTGATGCGCGCACGCTCGGCGTCGAGGTCGATGACACCGGCCAGGGGCAGGACAAAGGTTGCCTCATCCACGACTAGCTGGACCGATCCACCCTCCGGCGCGTCGCCCGTGGTCACGGAATCGAGCCGCGCCAATCGCGCCAGTGCGGACTGTTGATGGGCAATGCGTTGCTGTGTTGCCGGGGACGCGTCACGGACAAAGGCATCCATCTTCGCGCCCGGCGCAATGCCCAGTTCGTTCTTCGCGGTCCGCACTTCGCCAACCAGACGGATCAGCCATTCGACTTCCGCCTTGGCTTCGGCATCGACTTCGGCCTTGGGCTCCGGCCATTTGGCGTGGATCAGGTCATAGGCGCGGGGCGCTGCCGGATCGGCCAGCGCGTGCCATAATTCCTCGGTCACAAAGGGCATGAAGGGATGCAGCATCACCAATATCTGGTCGAGCACCCAACCTGCCACCATTTGCGATTCTGCGTCCATATCCTGCTTCTCGCCATCGACGAACGCAGGCTTGATAAGCTCCAGATACCAGTCGCAAAACTGGTCCCAGACAAAATGGTAGATGGCATCGGCCATGCCGTCGAAACGGAATTCGGCAAAGGCCTTGTTCAGCTTTTCGACTGTGTCGACGACTTCGCCGATGATCCAGCGGTTGACGGCAAGCTCCGCCTTGGGCGCGGTGATGCTGTGCGATCCGCCAATCCCGTTGGATTGCGCAAAGCGGGCAGCGTTCCACAGCTTGGTTGCAAAATTGCGGTACCCGGCGACGCGGCTTTCATCCATCTTGATGTCGCGACCCTGGCTTTCCATCGCCGCCATGAAGAAGCGCAGCGCATCGGCACCATATTGGTCAATCAGGCCCAGCGGATCGACGGTGTTGCCTTTCGATTTCGACATCTTGCTGCCGTCGGCGGCGCGGACGAGACCGTGGAGATAGAGCGTCTTCCACGGCACTTCCTTCATGAAGTGGATGCCCTGCATCGCCATCCGCGCATCCCAGAAAAACAGGATGTCAAAGCCGGAGACGAGAACATCATTGGGGTAATGGCGGCTGAGCATCGTGGCACCATCGACACCTCCCTCTCCGTTCGTGTCGAGCGAAGTCGAGACACCGTTAGGGAGAGCGCTGCCGATGGGTGTCTCGACTGCGCTCGACACGAACGGCTTAGTTTGTGCTTTGTCTTGAGATTCAGGCCAACCCAGCGTCCCGAACGGCCAGAGCGCGGAGGAGAACCATGTGTCGAGCACGTCGGGGTCGCGCCAAATTCCGAACACCTTATTTTGATTTTGGGTTGGCAAATCTGAATCTGAAATTGTCGCTCCAAGGTCAGACTCTATTTCGCTCTTGGTCGAGGTCGGGAGCGAGGAAGAAAATGCGTTCATTTCCGCTTCACTACCAAAAATAGAAATGCTCATTCCTTCGCCTGGGTTCCAAGCTTTCTGGTAGTATTCGCTCGCTTTCGCAAAAGCTTCGGCTTCATTGTCCGCAACAAAAACGACCCGTTCGCTGGGGTTATCAATGCTCGGCCCATACCATGCCGGTATCTGGTGCCCCCACCAAAGCTGGCGCGATACGCACCATGGCTGGATATTTTCCATCCAGTTGAAATAGGTTTTTTCCCATGATTTGGGGACGATATCGATGGCCCCGCTGCGCACCGCTTCGATGGCGGGCTTGGCGAGTGTTTCGGCGTCGACATACCATTGATCGGTCAGCCAGGGTTCGATCACCTGCGCGCTGCGGTCGCCAAAGGGGGTCTGGATGATGCGGTCTTCGATCCGTTCGAGCAGGCCAGCCGCCTCGATCGCTTCGACCACTTTCTTGCGGGCATCGAACCGGTCCATACCGATATAGTCGGCGGGGATCAGCCCGTCGGCGGTCTGCACAACCTTTGCTTCGGCATCGAGCATGTTGAGCATTTCGCTCGCCTTGAATCCGGCGCGCTTGCCAACTTCGAAATCGTTGAAATCATGGCCCGGGGTAATCTTCACCGCACCCGAACCCAGTTCAGGATCGGCATGTTCATCGGTGACAATCGGGATCAGGCGACCGGTAATCGGCAGGCACACCTTCTTGCCGACCAGATGCGCGTAGCGTTCATCGGACGGGTTCACGGCAACCGCCATATCGGCGAGCATTGTTTCGGGGCGCGTGGTGGCGACCGAGATAAAGCCGCTGCCGTCTTCGAGTGGATATTTGAAGTGCCAGAATTTGCCGTTGATCTCGCGCGTCTCGACCTCAAGGTCGGAGATCGCGGTTTTCAGGCCCGGGTCCCAGTTGACCAGCCGCTTGTCGCGGTAGAGCAGGCCCTGATTATAGAGGTCGACAAACACCTTGATGACGGCCTTGCTGAAGCCTTCGTCCATGGTGAAGCGTTCATTTTCCCAGTCCATGGAACAGCCGAGGCGGCGCAGCTGGCCGGTAATCTCGCCACCGCTTTCCTCTTTCCATTCCCAGACCTTGGCGACAAATTCGTCGCGGGTGAAGTCGGTGCGTTTCTGCTGCTTTTGCGCCATCTGGCGTTCAACCACCATCTGGGTGGCGATGCCGGCATGGTCGGTGCCTACGACCCACAGCGCGTCCTTGCCCTGCAGACGGGCGTGGCGGATCAAGATATCCTGCAAGGTGTTGTCGAGCGCATGGCCGATATGCAGGCTGCCCGTCACATTGGGTGGCGGGTTGACGATCGTATAGGGCTCCGCATCCGGGCGTTCAGGGCGGAACGCGCCGGTCGATTCCCAATGGGCATACCATTTCGCCTCAATCGCGGCGGGGTCAAACGTCTTGTCGATAGTCATGCCGCTGCCTTTGCCAGCGCGCGGGCATTTGGGCAAGGTTTTCAGATGCGAAGCGGCAAACGCAAGCGTGGCGCTATATGGGTGTCTCACACAAAGGCACAAAGGCACAAAGGTGAAGAAGGAAGGCTTGTCGTTCTTCTTCGTGCCTTCGTGTCTTCGTGTGAGGTAATAAAGCCTGCGGCGCGCGCCTTTACCTGGCAGGTTTCAGGTGCTTATCCACCCATTTGAACACGGTCTGGTGCCACTGGATCGAATTTTTTGGTTTCAGGATCCAGTGGTTCTCGTCCGGAAAGACCAGCAATTTGGATTCCACGCCCTGCTGCTGCAGCGCGGTGAACGCGGCGAGGCTTTGCGAATAGGGGATGCGGTAATCCTTTTCGCCATGGATCACGAGCGTTGGGGTTTTCCATTTGGCGACATGGTTGACCGGATTCCACTTCTCGGCATCGGTCCGCGTCGTCCATGGTCCGCCATTATCCCACTGGTCGAACCATAGTTCCTCGGTTTCATAGGCCATGGCGCGCAAGTCGAAAATGCCCGCATGGGTGACAAGGCATTTGAAACGGTCGGGCCAGTTTCCGGCGATCCAGTTCATCATATAACCGCCATAAGACCCGCCAAGCGCGCAGGCATTGGCGGTATCAAGCTGGCTGTCGATCTTGCCGACGGCGGCCATGCCCTTCTGCAAATCCTCCAGCGGCCAGCCGCCCCAGTTCTTGTTGATGCTGTCGGTGAATTTCTGGCCATAGCCGGTCGATCCGTGGAAATCGATCGTGACCACGGCATAGCCCTGTGACGCCATGACGGCAGGGTTCCAGCGGTAGGACCAGCTATTGTTGAACGAGCTTTGCGGCCCGCCATGCACGAGCAGCAGGACGGGTAGCTTTCCGGTCGCATTTTGCGGTTTGACGATCTGGCCGAACACCTGTTCGCCATTGGCCCCGGCAAAATCGAACTTCTGGTAATTGACCGGATCCAGCGCGGCGAGGGCCTGCGCATTGACATTGGTCAGCCGGGTCGTCTTGCCCTTGGCGTCCATCAGGACAAGGTCGGACGGGCCAGAAATGCTGTTGACGGCATAGACCACGCCGCCATTTTTAAGCGGCACGACCTCCGCGATATTGCCGCGTTCGGTCAGGCGGGTCACCTTGCCCTTTAGGTCGACGCGGTAGAGCGGGGTTTCGAGCGTGTCCTGCGCCGTGACGAGCAGGCTCTTGCTGTCGGCGGCCCAGGCGAGCGAGCCGACGGACCGGTCCCATGCGTCGGTCAGTGCGGTGACCTTTCCGCTTTTTGTGTCCATCAGCTTGATGACCAGCCGGTCGGCTTCATAGGTGGCGCGGGCCATTGACGTCCATGCCAGCCATTTGCCGTCGGGCGATGCGGCAGGGGTGGTGTCGGTTCCGGCATTGTCCGCGGTCAGGTTGACCGGCTTGGGCGATTGCAGACCCGTACGGTAAATATCGAGATTGGTCGACTTTGCTTCGTCGGCATCCGCCTTGCGCAAGGCAAAGTGGACGGCGCTGCTGTCGGCGGCCCAACTGACCTCTTCCGCACCGCCAAAGGGTTTTGATGGGGCATCACCGATCAGATCGCCATCCATGGCCACGCCCAGCGTGCCCAACTTGTTGTCTGCGCCCAGCACCACGGTGAAGATGCGGCTGTAATTGCCGGGGGTTTCCCATGCGTCCCAGTGGCGGACCATCAGCTGGTCATATTCGCGGCCGGTGCCGGGGCCCGGTTTCGACGTGTCGCCATCCTTTTCGCAGCCAAATTCCATGCAGTCCCGCGCGATATCGCCCCAGACCGCGAATTTCTTGCCATCGGGCGAAATCTTGAAACCGCTGACGTCGGTTTTGAAATTGCTCGCCTGGGTGGCTGTGCCGCTGGCGAGGTCATAGCGCCAGATCTGGTCCGACCCGCCCTCATTACTGATGTAGAAAATGCTCTTGCCGTCGGGGGCGAAGGCGGGGTCATGCTCGTTCTTGTCGGGCTTGGAAGCGAACAGAACAGGCTGCGCATTCGGGGTGCCAAGCTTGAGCAGATACAGATCGGTCCGCCCCTTGTTCGCGTCCAGATCCGTTTCGCGCACCTGATAGGCGATCATGGTGCCATCGGGCGAAGCGGTGGCCCCGGAAAGGCGCTTCATGGTGGCAAGATCGGTCTCCGTCATCGGACGGGCGAAGGCAGGGGCGGACAGGGCGGTGGCACCGATGAGGGCGGCGATCAGAAGGGGTTTTTTCATGGAGGTCAAGCTAGTCAACCCGATGGTCGCGCGCAAGAAAATTACCTAGCCCATAGCGATGCTATGTTTACATAAATGCAACTCTTATGTCTACTAACGCAATTGAGTTTTAACCTTTGCACCCTATTTGGGCGGCATAACAAAAACATAAAGGATGCCTTCGAACGGACGACCCGGCCATTTTGGTGGCTGTGCGGCACATGAGAAGGAATGAAACATGCAGAAACTGGCTAGCTTTATCGGCGCAGTTGCGCTGAGCGGCCTGCTTTTCTCGGTCACCATGGTGTAACCGGAAAACAGATCTGAAAAAGACAGACGGGCGGGGGCTTTCCCTGCCCTTTTGTTTATGTGCGGTTATTTGACCAGCACCCCGTCCTTTACGACATGCGTTACATTTTCCAGCAGGCGGATGTCGGTCAGCGGATCGCCCTTCACCGCAACCAGGTCGGCGGTGTAGCCGGGGGTGATGCTGCCCAATTGATCCTCTTTGCCTAGCAATTCGGCGGCGCGGATCGTGGCGGACTGGATTGCCTGCATCGGGGTCATGCCATAGCGGACCATATAGGCGAACTGCCGTCCATTCAGGCCGTGGGGATAAACGCCGCTGTCGGTGCCATAGGCGATCTTGACGCCCATCTTGACGGCCTTGGTAAAGCCTTCGCGCTGGACATCCGTGGTCTCCCGGTTCTTGCGCAGATACTCCTCGGGCCAGCCCTCTTTGGTGCCAATATCGTTGATATAGTCGCCATTATAGATGTCCATGACCAGCCAGGTCCCCGCCTTCTTCGCCATGGCCAGCGCCTCGTCGTCGATCAGGCTGGCATGCTCGATGGAGCGGACACCGGCGCGGATTGCGTTCTTGATGCCGACGGCGCCGTGCGCGTGGGCGGTGACGAAGATGTCGTCGGGAACAATAGGAACAATCAGCATGTTGGCAGGCGCATTGCGCATCGGCCGCGCCAGCCCCTTGCCCTTGCCCGCCTCGACAACGGCGCGCAGTTGCGCTTCGGTCATTTCAGGCTCGCCCGGTTCGGTACCGATGGCGAGCACTGCGCCGGTGGCGATCGTCTTGATAAAGTCCGCGCCGTTCGCGATCAGAAACTCGGTCTTCGCTTTGGCTTCCTCCGGCGTGCTGGCGACGCCCAGACGCATATCTTCGGGAAGCTGTTCATTGGGAATAACACCGTTCAACTCACCCCCGCCCTTGGGAATGGTGATATATGCCCCGGCCACGAACATCCGCGGCCCCGGCACAAGCCCCTTATTAATTGCGTTGCGCAAGACAACATCGGTCAGACCGCGATAAGTCCCGACATCGCGCACCGTCGTAAAGCCAGCCTCCAGCGTCAGCCGCGCATTATGCGCCCCAATCAGCGCGGTTTCCTCACGCGATGTGTTGAGCGGTAGGGCAAGGTCGGCATTCTGCCCCGCATCGGCCAGATGTGTGTGCAGGTCCATGAGACCGGGCAGTACCGTCAGGTCGGACCAGTCGATCCGGCGGGCATCCTTGGGCGTCTTGCCGCAGGGGGCAACCGACTCAATCCAGTCTCGCACAATATGGATGCAATGGCCGGTGCGGACCGTACCGGCTGTGACATCAACCACATGACCGGCTTCGATATAAAGTTGTTCGGCTAGGACAGGCGCAGGACTAAGCGCCAGCGAAAGCGCCAGAAGCCGTGCGGTGCGCATCAGCCCTTTTTGGTGATGCGGTTGATCTCGCGCTCGACCATCGCTTCGACGATCGGGGGCAGGTTGGTGTCGAGCCAATCTTTCAGCATCGGCCGCAACAGGTCACGGGTCAGCCCTTCGAGCGAGGTTTCGCCCGAGCGGACGATCTGCGGCGCAACGCCGGGTTCGGAAAGTGTTTGCAGTGCGGAGAAGCTGTGCCGCAGGCTGCGGGCTTTGTTGTCGTCCAGAAGTACTTCCTCAACTTCGTCCGTTTCGGTCTCGGCCGCTGCGGTTTCGGTTAGCTCGAGAATCTCGTCTTCCTGTTCGACGGGTTCGGCTGCCTTGGGCGCGCGCTTGGCGGCCGGACGGCTGCGGTCGTCGTCCGCAATGATTCGCTTAATCGAGGAGAGAATTTCGTCCATAGATGGTTCGTTCCGGCCTTCCGCCATGTTTCAGCTCCCCACAGCTTGATTAGATTACTTCCGCAACTGGCTCGGAATCGGCTCTATTTCTGCTTTTTGCGCAGGCGTGTCAACGGTGCGTGTCGATTTGGTCGTCGGATCGGGCTGCGAAGCCCAGTCGTTCCACGCATTGTCGACCTTTTCATATTCCGCCACCGGATCGTACAAAACGCCGCCTTCAAGACCCAGATCACGCGCTTCGGCGCGGCCCATAGCGGCGAGCAGCGTGAAACCGGCGACATAGGCATTGCGCCGTGCGGTCACCAATTGCACCTTGCTGTTCAGCAATTCCTGCTCGGCATTCAAAATGTCGAGAATGGTGCGGTTGCCCACGCTGTTTTCGGCCCGTGTGCCTTCGAGCGACAGTTCATTCGCCGATACGGCACGTTCCGAAGCGCGAATCACATCCTGCGCGGCTTTCCAGCTGGCATAGGAGGCACGGGTCTGGGCAATCACCTCACGCTCGGCGGCGATTTCCAGTTCCTGCGCTTGTCCAAGCCGGGCTTGCGCTTGCCGGATTTGTGCGGCGGGCTGGCCACCCTGATACAAGGGAATGGTCGCACGGACACCGGCTTGCGCGGTAAACGAGCTGTTATCCGCCTGAAATCCGGGGATTCGCGAAGACTGAGAATTTAGAGCATTGCTGTAGGAGGGTGAGGTAAACACGCTCACCGTCGGCAACCGCGACGCATTGGCGGCACGGCGGTCAAAACCGGCTGCTTCGCGACCTTCGCGTGCCGAAATCAGATCGGGATTATTCTCCAGCGCAACATTGACCGCAGTGTCAGGCGTTTCCGGCAAATTGGGCAAAGGTGGCGGGGCTTCCAACCGGCCGGGTTCGCGCCCGACGAGCTGGATGTAGATTTCCTTGGACCGGATCAGATTGGCGCGCGCCGATTCGAGGCTGCTGGTCGCGAGCGCAAGACGCGCTTCGGACTGGGCAACGTCGGTGCGGGTGAGATCGCCAATTTCGAACCGGTCGCGCGTCGCTTCCAGATTGACCGACAAAACGCCCACCTGTGCACGGTTCAGTTCGACAATGGATTCGTCACGAATGACATCCATATAAGCGCCCACCACGGCCGAGAAAATTGCACTCTCGGTACCGCGCAGATTTGCAAATCCCGCTTCCACACGGTTCTCCGCAGCACGGATCGCGTTGCGGATCCCGCCGCCGGCATAGAGCGGGGCCGAAACCGTACCGTTTATATTTACACCGCGGGCCTGCGTGACCGACGATCCGCCATCCTGCATGATATTTTCAAAATAGGTTGGCTGGACAGTAACGTCCGGGCGACCATTGGCCTTGGCCAGCGGTACGCCTTCATTGGTCGCCTTTTGCCCTTCGCGGGCCGCGGTCAGGCTGGGGTTGGTCTCATAAGCCGAAACCAGAGCGTCACGCAGCGTATCCGCCGAGGCAGAGGCGCTGAACAAGGTGGACCCGAGCAGGGTCGCGACGAGAAGGCGGCGCGGGCTCAAAATACAAATTCCGGCTTGCGCGCAAATGCGGCCAACGGCGCAATCTCGCTGTCGATAAAGGGCTTGAGGGCAACTTTGCCGGACAGAACCACTCCGTTTGCCAGGCGCGTGACCGGCCCTTCGGCAATCCCGCTGACGATCCGGGCCCCCTCGCTGGCCAAGCCGACAAAAGCATCGGGAAGTTCCTCGACCGCGCCGTCAATGACGATCAGATTATATGGTGCATTGTTTTTCGCCGACGCCCAGTCGGCAGGCGCGGCGCAGGTCAGGTGCGTCACATGCCCTTTGAGCAGTTCGGCCACATAGCCGCCGGGGTCGCCGATCAACAGCGTCTTGTCGGTCGGCTTTACCTCGGCCGCTTGCAGCAGCAGGGCCGTCGACAAAGGCGGGTTCAAAACCGAACCATCGTCCAGCGCTATGGCGCGGTCCATATAGGATGTCGCGCGATGCGATGCAGGGACATGCTCTTCACGCGGCAAACTGCCCATGGCGCCAAGGATCCACGCCTCCGTCACACCATTGGTGCGAAGCTGGGAATCCACCATCGCCCGCCGCATATCTTCAAAACTCACAGATTCCATCAGGATATTTCCATCATTTTCCGGGCCATGTGCCACAACTGTATTGCAAACACAATACAGTCTTTGATTCTGGTTCTAGCCAGCATAGGCCCAATCGCCAAGCCGGATTCAGACAAACGCGCAACCTGAACCCGCAAATGGCATTTTTTTCCCGTCACTTGTGGCGGCCAGGGCACAACATGCCAGATTGCCGGTTGATTTGATGAAACCAACCCGCTAGACGCGCGCCTCCACCACATACAGCAATGCTGTATCAAGCGTTTTGCTTATAGAGGCCCGATGGCGGAGTGGTGACGCAGAGGACTGCAAATCCTTGCACGCCGGTTCGATTCCGGCTCGGGCCTCCAAGCATATTGTCTCTCAATCGCAGTAACGGGTCTCCGGCTTGAATGCCGCCCTTTTCCGCGAGTTTCTGTATCCAGTTCTGCAATTTTGTGGTCTCTAGCCGGTGGAAACTGGGCGTGAAATCGGCTTGAATTGGCTAGAGTCTCTGGCGCTCAAATGGCTGTGACGGTTTCGGTAGAGACCCCTGGCAGGATTCGCTAACATTCCTGCCATTCGCTCTAAGTCTTGGCACCGTCGAAAGACGTCATTCATTCAGCAGCATACTCAGCGCCAGCCTAAATCAGAAGCTGAGTTCCGGCTTCGGGTTGAAATGCGATGAAATGGACACCTGAACCGTCTGCTAGCGTGACGTCGCTTTGCACAACTTGGTCTTACCGACACGCTCCAAGGGTATTCAAATTCGCTTGGCTGTTGATAACGTTAGATAGCAATGGCGCAACACGCCCCCGCAAGCGTATGGGTTGCTAGATGACGGGAAAGCCTTTGAAATCAGAACTGCATCATTGGTGGCCACGTACACTCGCTGAGCATTGGGCCGCGGCTGACGGGATGGTTTCAGCGATCAGGCCGTCAGGTGATTTACGCCGAGCACCCCCAGGGGCATTCGGCGCCATTACTAATGCGCATCATATCAAGGTGGGTGGTCCATGGGACTCCACTTTCGAACCATTATTCAACCAAGCAGACGGAGAAATGTCGGAGTTTATTCGCTGGGTTGCAACGCTTGATACTGGCCTGGTGGATCTTCATCGGCCAGCGGTTGAGCGAATTGCACCGCAACTTCTGTCGATAGAAAGACAAAGCCAGCTTGCCCGGGTGACCGCATCCCTTTTAGCCCGTAGCCCGAGTATTAGGCATTCAATCAAACTCAGCGTTGAACATTTTCGTCCAAACCTTAGCCAAACCGATCCATTACAAGCTAACGTCCTCATCGCCTCAAACCAGCGGGGACTTTATGAAGCGTATCGCAAACGAATGGAGAGCAGTGGAAGGTGGGCAATTCTTTTCAGTGATGAAAAGGAACTAATTGCAGGAGACGGCTTCCTTCATAATTTCCCTGCTTCGCAAGACGGCATCAACTCGGGGAAAAAACTCGTATTGCCGATACTGCCTACGGCGAGCATAGTGTATATGCTGCCAATGCAATATCCGACCGAACCGCGCTTGGTGACGCTCAGGTTGGGCGGTGACGAGGTGGCGGCGTTGAATTTGATTACGCAAGTGTACGCTAGCGATTTCCTTTTCTTTCGAGACGAGCGACCGGAACTGATTGAAGCATTTAAGACAGGGCGTCATCAAATTTTCGAATATCACGGGCATGAATGGCTCGATTCTTTGCTCGATGATCTTTCCCAATATAATCGATGGGGAAAGGATGGTGCGCCACAAATTTCCCATCAGCGGCCGTATACAGAGTCTCTGAATGGCAACCGCTGGCTTGACAATTTTATCGCTGAGGTTGACCCCCACAAAGGCTCACGTGCGTGCGAGCAACTCAAGTCGTCGACACCCTTAAACTAGGGGAGAGCTCTGCGCTGACGCCTCAAACAAACTTATTGAGCGCAAACTTTGCCATGCGGTCGCTGATCGTCTCGCCTTACTGTTGCAGCAGCCACTAGTATCTCCGTCACACATTCTAATTTGTCATCTTCGCTCTCCACAGATTTTTTCGTCCACTAACTTCCTATCTCTGTTCAACAACATGTTGTTGGACCTATGTTCTACGACCAAAGGACTGGCATGGCTTTTCAGATTCTCTCATTATCGGGCGGCGGCTTTCTCGGCCTTTATACTGCTGCCGTGCTGGCAGAGCTGGAGGAGCGCTCTGGTAAGCGGCTAATCGACTGCTTCGACTTGTTTGCAGGCACTTCGATTGGAGGGATCGTGGCGCTTGGTCTGGCTGCCGGGCGCTCCGCGGCCGAGATTCGAGACGCCTTCATCGAGCAAGGACCTCGGATATTTCCCAACCGCCCGCCGAAGTCCAAGGCGGCTTGGTTTGGAAGATTCTTACGCAACGTCCCGGCACCGCTCTATGACGCTGGCCCACTCCGACAAACGATCGAGGATATTGTCGGGGCGGGGACGTGCATGTCCAATCTACTGCGACCGGTTGTAATACCAGCCGTGAACCTTACAAAGGGCGGGCCCAAGGTATTCAAGACCGGGCATCATGAGCGCTTCGTGCTAGACTGGCACTTGAAGGTCGCAGATGTTGCGCTTGCTACGTCTGCGGCGCCGACGTACTTTCCTGCGCATCAAATTGATAATGAGTTTTACGCTGACGGTGGCATGTTCGCGAACTCACCTGACATGATTGCTGTGCATGAGGCTGAACAGTTTCTCGGAGTTAGTAGGGATCAGATTAATGTTCTGAGTGTCGGCACAACGACGACCGACTTCGCAATGTCGGCCGCCCTCAGCCCCAATATGGGGGTCATGGGCTGGATGCGGAACCAACGGTTGACCGATGTGATGATTGGGTCCCAACAGGCATTGATCAACGATATGATGCGCCACATACTCGGTGAACGATATCTACGCATTGATCGCCGGCAGGGAGATGAGCAGCGGGCGGTATTAGCTCTCGACGTAGCCACGCGGGAGGCGATTAGTAACCTCCAGTCTTTAGCGCGCGGGTCTTTTGCCGAGGTTTCTGCTGATCCGCGTCTGCGCGTTTTGCTCGAACATGATGCGCCTCCATTCATTTTCGTCAATGCTAAGATCTGAGGAACTGAATGTCCTGTGCTGCACGCCTCTTCAATTCGAAGTCCGATCAAACGCTTTATGCGCGAATTACCCCGTCCGAGGAGCAGTTCGCTACGCAACAGGCGCGCTGGAACGATCTCCGAGACTTCCTTAAATCGCGGCTCAAGGAGGACACGAGTTATCCCATAAGCTCGTGGTTGCAAGGGTCGTATAAGTTCGACACACAGATTCGGCCAAGTGCATCAGGTGCCCAGTTCGATATTGATCTGGGAATCTATTTCGAATGGTCCGGCAACGATGACGAGGGCGACTACGACCCGGAGGGTTTCAAGCAGTTAGTTCAGCATGCTTTGCTGGACTATGCGGATGATGAGGGCAACGACGCCAGCGCCGTCGACGATCCGAAAGAGCGGTGTTGCCGGATTTCGTTCAAACCGGACTTCCACATAGACGTGCCCTGCTACCATCTCGACAGGGGCGCAGATCACCGCGCGTTAGCAACCGAAACAAAGGGATGGGAGCCGAGCGACCCCAAGACCATTTACAAGTGGTTTAAGGAACTGTTTGACGATCCCACAGATCGTGCATTGATGCGTCGCTTGGTCTGCTACATGAATGTTCCCCGTCAGCACCAATGGCACAGATTTGATGTTGTGATTTAAGGAGTGTTT
>OFDN01000165.1_pt1 | contig 64118 bp, 21 predicted proteins | sample 1520971 | NCBI WGS metagenome assembly OFDN01 (sample SAMEA94257418, study PRJEB24077) | hot springs metagenome | biome: Aquatic biome; feature: Geographical feature; material: Water | place: India | collected 2012-06-12 | depth 5 m
ATCCGGGGGGGGGGGCTGTGACTCGACGACTGGCGTTGGTGGGGGCGGCAGCGGGGGGCTGAAGGATGCAGCCGGCTTGGTGCCGTCCGCAGTCGCTACCATGAGGGTTGCTGTCAGCGTGCTGGCCAGCCGGAGCCGTCGCGTCCACGCATCCACACCCGCTGTGGGCAAGCCTGTCACAGCCATCATAGCAGGGCTACAGCGGAGGGTTCCGAAGTCCGGTGCACCGCCCGGAACGACGGTCTCCCGCATGGATTGTTGTAGATTCATGTTCCGACAAATCATGAACGCCAGCCTTGAAACTCCCAGATCTAATAATGGTTATGGTGTTCTATCCATGGAAACCGAATCGGAAACTTACACGTTTCACTAAATGGCTTCATTTTGAGTATTCTCCATTTTGACTGTAACGACAGTTAAAGCCGTGGATCGACTTGTTACTTATCGTTAGTTACCACAATAATGGTGTTTGTTGATGTTCGCGACCCCGCAGGTGGCGTTAGTATGTTGAAACGACGAACGGGGAGATTCTGAAATTATTCCCGGTGATACCAGATTGAAAACACCTGTGAAGATGAAACGACAGACGTGGAGCCTTGGAGCTTTGGGCGCAATGTGGGCGGCCTGTGCATCGGCCTTGGCCGATATAAAGGTTGCCATGATGCCCAGCAACGGACAGATCCCTGCCTACGGCAATGCGGCGAAGGATACGGCGATCGAAGTCTGGGGACGGGCGTGGGGTGGTGTTGCTCCTTACAGCGCAACGCTGGACTTTGGCGATGGTTCTGCTCCTGCGACGTGGTCAGGACAGACCGAGGCGCAGGCATCGTTTTATCTGGGAGCCCCCCATACCTATGCCACCGGCGGAAAAAAAACGGTGACCCTGACGGTTACCGATGCAAATGGGGCCTCGAAAAGCAGCCAAACGGTCGTGAACGTGATCGGCACGACGACGCTGGATGACCGGGTGAACATGGCCATCGAAAAGGCCCTGCTTTACTCCTACAAAAACAAGTCGGTCTATGCCGATGGTCGCATTCAGTGGCCGTCCGGTTCTACCTCGACGAGCATTTACGAGTTGGCTGAAACCGGACTTAACCTGCTCGCATTTGAAGAGAATGGGCACCTGCCGGGCAATGATGATGAGGCGGACATCTATGCCGATACGGTAAGGCGTGGTCTAAAGTTTGTATTTAACAACGGAAAGGGTGGATACCAGGCGATTTCCGCCCATTCGGACGGTATCGCGATTCGTGATCCAGACTCCAATGGCAACGGCAAAGGCGCGTGCCTCGGGCCTTTGAATGACCATGGGACCTACTGCGGCGGCATCTTGGCGATGGCTGTTGTGATGTCCCAGACCAGCGCGGCCGCAGCCCAGGCGGCAATTGTTGACGGTGGAACGGCGAACTCGGGTGGTCCTTTTCAGGGGAAATCCTACTACGAGGTCATTCAGGACTGCTATGATCAATGGGCCTACAACATGGGCGACGGTTCGAAGCGTGGAGCGTTCGAATACAGCATCACGGCACAGTCAGCTCCAAGGTATGACGGATCGTCGCAGCAGTGGCCAGTCCTGGCGTGGACCATGGGGCGCGACCGGTGGGGAATGACACTGCCCGACTGGGTGGTGGAGAATGCGGTTTACGGATTTGACAGGATCCAGAGCAAGACGGCAGGGGAAAATCAGGGCGCTGTTGGATATGATTCCAATAGTAACTGGTTGAATACCGCAAAGACGGGCGGATCACTGGTAGGGTTCTATTTCGGAAACAAGTTTGCTAGCAGTGGGGATACCAATGCCTTGCCGGCAGTGGGATACATTGGACGTCGGTGGGCTGACAGTCAGGATCCCGGTTGGATTGGGGATCTTTACGCAACTTACGGCATCAAGAAAGGTTTGCAGCTTCAGGGAATCTCGACGGTGACCAACGCGGTCCATGGTGTTCGTGATTGGTATCGAGACATGGCGTCGTGGTTCTTGGGTGAGCCTGATACTCTAGGGACATTGGGATCGTCATGGCGAAACATCAACAATTATGGATTCGGCCAACAGGCTGACGGGCGTTGGACGTCGGGGGGAAGCTGGATCACCGGGTCCAGAGTGACTCCAACTGTAACGTTGGTTCTCACAAAGTCCGTTACCAAAGCGGTTCCAATAGCACTTATTAATGCGATTTCGGACCAGTCGTGTTTGCGTGCATCAGAATTCCAGCTCAATGCATCTCGGTCATATCATACAGATTCGTCTTTGTCCTTGGTTGAGTATCTTTGGGATTTTGACGAACGCGACGGTGTGGATTGGTCAAACCCCGATGCGACCGGGTCGGTGGTTACGGTGAATCCCAGCCTCAATGATCCCAGCTGGCGCGGAAACGGATCGCCGACGACCCGGACCGTCACCCTGCGGGTGAAGGACAATGCCGATCCGGCCAACGTGGTGACCGCCACCACCGTGGTGAACCTCGTGAACACGGATCTGCCGCCCGTGGCCGTCGCGATTCCGGCCGGGGTGCAGCCGCCCGTTTACACCTCGCGGGTGGGTGATCTGATCACCATCGACGGCTCCTCCTCCTATGAGCCGGATGCGGACCTCGGACAGACCGTCGTCGGCTACGCGTGGGACCTCGACGGCAACGGCACCTACGGCGATGCCGCGGATGCGGCCCTGGATCAGTCGGGCGCCGCGACCGGCGTGACGGCAACCCTGCTGTTCAACGCGGCCTACTCGGGCCAGATCTCGCTGCGTGTCACGTCGTCCAGCGGTGGCCTGACCGGCACCTCCGCCACCCCCATCAACATCTACGTCGCGCCGAGCGACCTGTTCGTCCAGTCGTTCGATGCGGCCAACATCCAGCCCGGAGTCAGCGCCGATCTGACCGCCGTGCTGGCCAGCGACGCCAACTCGGGTTCCGCGGCGAACAATGTCCGCGTCCGTTTCTACAACGGGGATCCGCTTCAGGGCGGCACGCCGCTGACGACCATTCCGGCGGGTCAGGACTTTGTGGTCACCATTCCGGCCGCAGGCCAGGTGACCGTGTCCACGACAGTGGTTCTGCCCGCCAATGCGGAGCAGGTGTTCGTGTATGTGGACTCCAACGACATTTTTCCGGAGTTCAACGAGCAGAACAACATCCTCGGCAAGAACGTCCGGCTGACGATCGTGAATGAAGGGCTGTCGATGCTGCCCGCGAGCCTCAAGGTGATTGCGCCGGAACAGCTGTCCACCGACGACGGTGGCCGGTCTCCGGCCGTGGGCGTGGTCTACACGGTGATCACCGCGCCCACCGGTGGCACACTGTTGCTGGATGGCACCCCGCTGCTGGCAGGCGGGACTTTCACGCAGGACGACATCGCGCAGGGCAAGCTGGTGTATGAGCAGACGGTTCCCGGCACGGTGGCGGACGCGTTTGATTACTCGGTGGCCCTCAGCAGCGGCGAGGCCGTTCCGCAGACGACCTTTGCGATCACGGTCACGCCGGTCGAGACGATTGGCGGACTGGACGGCGGTCCCGGTAACGGCGATGCCATCATGGTCTCGATTTCCAAGGACGGCCGTTACGTGGTCTTCCAGAGCAAGTCCTCGAACCTGGTCGCCGGCGACACCAATGGGGTGGATGACGTGTTCCTGCATGACCGGGCGACCGGCGTGACCACGTTGGTGAGCAAGTCCACCGCCGGTGTGCAGGGGAATGCGGGCTCGATCAGTCCCCGCATTTCGGGAGACGGCCGCTGGATTGTCTTCCACAGCGCCGCCAACAACCTGGTGGCGGGCGACACCAACCAGAAGAACGACGTGTTCGTCCATGACCGCATCAACGGGACGACCGAACGGGTGAGCCTCCCGGATCCTTCCCAAGGCGGCACCCAGGGCAATGGCGATTCGTGGTATGCCTCGATCTCCTTCGACGGCAATCTCATTGCCTATCACAGCTACGCCAACAATCTGGTGGCGGGTGATACGATGGCGCAGACCGACGTGTTCCTGCACAACCGCAGCGCGAACACGACGATCCGGCTTTCGGCCACGCTGGCGGGCGAGGGCAACAATGCCTCGACCTATCCCGTGGTGTCGGCGGACGGCTCGGTGGTGGTATTCCAATCCCTCGCCACGAACCTCGTTCCGGGAGATACCAACGGCCGCGCGGACGTGTATGCCTATGATGCCGCGTCCGGCCAGCTGGCGCTGTTGAGCCACGCGCAGGACGGGGTGACGCTGGGCAACCAGACGTCGGTGCAGCCCACGGTGTCCGAGAACGGACGCTACGTGGCGTTCCAGAGCACCGCCTCGAACTTGGTGCCGGGCGACAGCAACAACACGACCGACGTGTTTGTCTTGGACCGGCTCAACGGCACGCTCACGTTGGCCAGCGTCAACGACGCGGGTGTGATCGGCAACAGCGCCTCGTCCGATGCGCGGATTTCCGACGACGGCCGTTACGTCACCTTCCACAGCAATGCCCGCAACCTTTCGGCGGCGGCCGACGGCAACCTGACGACGGACATCTTTGTCCGCGACATCCGCGACCAGAAGACCTACCGGGTCAACCTTGCTCCCGACCTGTCGGAGGCGGTGGGCGGTGCGTCCACCCAGCCGGACATCTCCGGCGCGGGCCGTTATGTGGCCTACATCAGCAAGGCTTCGAACCTGCGCACCGCGGCGAACGGCGTGGACCAGGTGTATGTGACCGGCTTCAACAGCCGGCCGACGATCACCGGGATCGCCGACCAGTCGCTGACCGAGGACACCTCGACCGCGGCGCTGGCGTTTCAAATCGGGGATGACATGACTCCGGCCGCCAACCTGGACGTCACGGTGACCAGTTCGGACGCGTCGATCGTGGACGTTGCCAACGGAGGCGCCGTGCTGGCCGGAAACGATGCGAACCGCACCGTGCTGATCACGCCCGTCGCAGACGCGGTGGGACCGGTCACGATCACCGTGACGGTTTCGGACGGATCGCTCAGCTCCTCGACCAGTTTCCTGGTGACGTTCACTCCGTTTGACGACCTGCCGGTGGCCGTCGATGACGCCTATCTGGTCATCGAGGACAGGCCATTCCAGACCAGCTTTGCCACCGGCGTCCTGGCCAATGATTCGGACGCGGAAACCGCACTGGCATCCCTGACGGTGAGCCTGGTCTCGGGCCCCACCCATGCCGCCTCGTTTACCCTGAACCCGGACGGTTCCTGGAGCTATCTCGGAGCCACCAACTGGTTTGGGACCGACTCCTTCACGTATGTCATCAACGACGGCACCCAGGCATCGAACAGTGAGCCGGCCACCGTCACCCTTACGGTGGGCTCGGACAACGACCTGCCGGTGGCCGCATCGGAGTCCTATGTCACCGCCGAAGACTCGACCCTGTCGGTGGATGCGGCGAACGGCGTGCTGGCAAACGACACGGATGTGGAGGGCGCCCTGGTTACGAGCCTGATCTCGGGACCGGACCACGGGACGCTGACCCTCAATGCGGACGGATCGTTCGAATACGTCCCGAATACCAACTACTCCGGTCCTGACAGCTTCCGATATGCCGCGGTCGACGCGGACCTCGGGAGAAGCTCTATTGTGACGGTCTCGCTCAACGTCACCGCGGAGAATGACCTCCCGGTCCTGATGGACAAGTCTTACACGGTCGCCGAGGAATTCCCGCTGGATGTCGACGCGGCAAACGGGCTGCTGGACGGGGCCACCGACGCGGACGGGGACCCGATCACCATCGCGCTGGTGGACGGTCCCAGCCACGGAACGCTCACGCTAAATCCGGATGGCAGCTTCAGCTACGTGCCGGAACTTGACTACTACGGCCCGGACTCGTTCCGCTTCACCGGTTCCGATGGGACCGGGGTCTCGGATCCGATCACGGTGACCATCAATGTCACGGATGCGCCGGATGCGCCGATTGCGACCGATGACCTCTATGCGATGCAGCGTGATGGCACGCTCACGATCCCCGGCCGGTTTGGCGTGTTGGCCAACGATTACGATGCCGACGGTGACGAGCTGGTGGCGTTCCTCGTGGTCAGCCCGTCCTACGGAACGCTCGAGCTGAACGAGGATGGCGGCTTCACCTATGTGCCGAACGCCATGTTCACGGGCAACGACTACTTCATCTACACGGCCAATGACGGGTTCGCCGACAGTGAGTTCGGCTGGGTGGAGATCAACGTCCATGCACCGAGCAACCTGCCGATGGGCATTCCGGATGCATACACGATGACCCAGGACCGGGTCCTCACCGTGCCGCCTCCCGGCGTTCTGGCGAATGATGTCAACCCACTGGGCGGGGCGATGACGTCTGCGCTGCTGACCTCGCCGGCCAACGGTGTGGCCACGCTGAACGCGGATGGCAGCCTGTCCTACACCCCGGTTGCCAACTTCATCGGTGTCGACACGTTCACCTATGTCGGAACCAATGCCGACGGCAGCGGTTCGACGAACCAGATCAGCGTGATCGTGCAGAAGGCCGGCATGGCGCCCGAACTGGTCGCGCCGCTGACTCCGCAGAACGGTGTCTATCAGAATGCGTTCACCTGGCAGATTCCGGTGGATGCGTTCACCAGCCCGAAGGGCACCCCGCTGATCGATGACGTGTCGGGCCTTCCGCCCGGACTCACCTTTGATCCGGTCACCCGCACCATTTCCGGCAATCCCGGAGACACCGGCGTGTATCTCGTGACGGTGGCGGTGCTGGATTCCGTTTCGCCAAATTTCAAGGCAAATTCCTTCTTCACGCTCACCGTGGACAAGGCTCCGCTCACCGTGACCGCCAACGATGCCGAGCGTCTCTACGGCGCCGCCAATCCGGCGCTGACGATCCGTTACAGCGGCTTCCTCAACGGTGAGGATGAGAGCGTCCTGGATGTCCTGCCGACGGCTTCGACCGCAGCCGATGTCCTGAGCAATGCCGGCAGCTACGTGATCACTGCGTCGGGTGGCAGCGACAATCACTACGCGATCACCTTGGTTGATGGGACGCTTACGGTCGGCAAGGCGCCGTTGGTCGCCTCCGCGCCGGCCGTCACCCGCCTGTATGGGGCGGCCAACCCCGCCCTCCCGGTGTCCTATGCTGGGTTCGTCAATGGGGACGACGCCACCGACCTCGATTCGGCTCCGGTGGCCTCCACCGCCGCGGTTGCCAGCACGCCAGTCGGTATCCAAGCGGTCAGCCTCAGTGTGGGCTCCGACGGCAACTACGAGATCCAGAACGTCGCCGGGACCCTTGAGATCCTGAAGGCCCCGCTGGTGGCGACCGCCGACGACTTGGTCAGGCCCTATGGTTCCCCCAATCCGTCGTTGACGGCCTCCTATGCGGGCTTCGTGAACGGTGAGGACGCCTCAGTGCTGGACCTGGCACCGGCGCTGTCCACCACGGCCCGGGTCAACAGTGCGGTCGGCGATTACCCGATCAGCATTGGCGGCGCCCAGGACCGAAACTACGACATCACCTACGTCGCGGGCACCTTGACCGTCATCAAGGCGGACAGCGCCGTCGCGCTCCTGCAGCCGGCGGTGGAACCGGTCTTCGGCCGGACGGCCGAAATCTCGGCGACGGTCCTGCCCCGGGGCGCCTCGGGCCAGGTGGAGCTGGTGGAGAACAACGTCGTGATTGCCACCGGCACCATCACCCGGGGTCGGGTCACTTGGACGGTGACCGGGTTGCTGGGCGGTCCGAGGCAGTTGACCGCTCGGTATGTCGGGGATGCATCCTACAATCCGGCCACCTCTCCCGTGGTCCAGGTGTCCGTGGCGAGGACGGTCTCGGCCATCGCCCTGCGGACCAGCGTGAACCCGGCATACCACAGCTATGCCGTGGGCCTGATCGCGACCGTGAGCGCTCCGGAAGTCCAGACGGTCGGCAGCCCCGCCCAGACCGGTTCGGTGTCGTTCTACGACAACGGCGTCCTCCTGGGATCGGCACCGGTCGTCAATGGCACGGCGCGGCTGAATGTGGACAGCATGGCGGTCGGGGACCATCCGGTAACGGCCCGTTACAACGGGGATGACAACTACCTGGCGGCGAACTCCGTTCCGCTGTTGCAGCGGGTGCAAAAAATCAATCCTTCAGTGCTGCTAGGCTCCTCGGCCTCGACCGTCAATTACCGGGATCCGGTGACGCTCACAGTCATGATCTTCCCAGCGTCCGCGACTGGAACGGTGACCTTCTTTGACGGAAATACTGCCCTAGGCACCGTCGCCGTCACCGCCAACATCGTATATGGTGAGGCTGTCCTGAATACCGTTTCCCTTGGTGCCGGTGTTCGTCAGGTGTCAGCCCGTTACAACGGCGACGGTCAAAACAGCGTGTCATCATCTGCGATTCTCCCCATCACCGTCCGCGGGGCTGGTCGGGCGCCAGTTGCGATGGAGGACTTCTTCAATGTTTTCCGCAACAAGTCGGTGGTTATCCCGGTGCAGACGCTATTGATGAACGACAGCGATCCTGATGGTGACCGGATTTGGTTTCTGACCACCGGTGCCACCACTGCGGCGGGAGCTCAGGTGACAGCTGCGAACGGCTTCATCAATTACACCGCACCACTGAACTATGTGGGTGTGGACACATTTACTTATGTGATCGAAGACGGGAACGGCAATCAAGCTGTTGGCACCGCCCAAGTGTCGGTAACAGATTCGGAAACTATCTCTTTGGTTTCCATCCGTGACGAGGGCGGGGTTGTGACAGTTCGCTTCCTTGGATCACCGGGCCGGGTTTACACGGTAGAACATCAGTCCTTTGTGGGCGGTGAGTGGACTAAGCGAACCAATCTTACCGCTCCAAGACGCTCCATCAACGGACTGCCACTTGGGGTGTTTGAATACACTGAGCCCTCAGGGCAGGCCGGCTTCTTCCGTGCTGTCACTCCTGCATATTGAAACGAGTAACTAGGAATCAAAACTGTAACAAATCATGAGCGGATTAAACAAATTAACTTGCACCCTCGGTGCAGCCGTAATTGGAAGCTGCGCAATCCAAGGTGCAGTTGTGCTTACGATAGATGTGTCAACACCGGCTGTGGTAGTGATAACTGCTACCGGTGCATCACCCAGCACAACGGTATCTTCGGATGTATTCAACGGGTTCACCCTGTCGGGCTTCTTCACTTCCGACGCTTCTGGATCCTGGGCTGGTTCGGCTTTGGCGGCAGGTCTGAAAGGTGGTAACGCCACAATCGACTATGATACTGCTCAGGTAGATGAAGCGTCTTCTGTGGGGCTGTTTCTCGGCGGTGGTAGTCAACCGATTAGCTTTAGTATCGGTTCACCGGCCTTTACTGGCTCGTCGGCATTTGACCTTTCCGGTGCCTCGTTGCTGCTGCCGGGCGCCGGCTCTAGCGGATCTCTCATTGTCTGGGACGGCGCTTTTAATCCTGTCGAAATTGGAACCTGGCAAATCACTCCGGTTCCTGAACCGTCCGCATATGCTGCAGTGATGGGCGTCAGCCTCATTGGATTTTCGGCATACAACCGTTTCAAAAAACAATCCAAATGCTAGCAAGCTGAAGCCTTCCGGTTACTCCGCTTCAGCGTATTGAGCCCGACGCGATTACGGGGATGCACGGCAGTCGGATGTAACCCGGCTGCTTTTGTTTTTGTGCGAATAAGTGGAAGTGATGAAAACCGTTTCAATTATAAGTTGGGCATGGTTGCTGGCTAGCTGTGTGGCGGTGCGGTTGCTTGGTGCTGGGGTCACAATCACTCCAGGGTGGTTGTCCATGCGACAGGAGGGGATGACCGCAATCGGGCGTGGGTTGCGTTTCCTGGAGTCTACACAGCTTACCAATGGATGCTGGAGCACGGCGGATCACCCGTCTGTGACCGCACTCGCCCTGTTTGCTGGTGCCGGTGATCCTGAGCGGCGCTGGGCTGCGTCGCCGGTCAGGGAGCGTGGCTACCGGTTCCTTTTGTCCTGCGTGCAGACTAATGGGGGGATCTATGTTCGTGATCTGGCCAATTACAATACCTCAATATCGCTAATGGCCCTCCTTTCCGCGGATGAGGCGGCATTTCGGGCACCGATTGAAGCAGCCCGCGACTTCATCGTGCGGTCACAGATTAGTCCGGACGCTGGAGGCGGGGTCTATGCGGGAGGAATAGGGTATGCTGGCAAGGACGGCAGTCTTCATGCCGACATGAACAATACCTTAGTGGCGCTGGAGGCTTTGCATTTCAGCCGTCAAGCCATAGTCCGTGACACCGGCAAGCCGGCAGATGACCTAGACTGGAAGGCGGCGGTCGCCTTTCTGGAACGCTGCCAGAATCTGCCGGCAGTCAACCGGCAACCATGGGTCTCAAGCGATCCGGCAAACATTGGAGGTTTCGTCTACGATCCCGAATCCAGCAAGGCGGGTTCGGTGACCAATGCGAATGGAAAGGTGGCGCTCCGCTCCTACGGCAGCATCAGCTATGCGGGACTGCTGAGTTACATCTACGCCGATCTCAAGGCGGATGATCCCCGGGTGCGGGCCGTGGCGGAGTGGCTGGGGAAGCACGCCTCGTTTGAGGAGAATCCCGGCATGGGCCAGCAGGGTTACTATTATTACCTTCACCTGATGGTCAAGGCGCTCACGGCCGCGGGCATGGATGAACTGACCGACGCGAAGGGCCACCGCGTCGCGTGGCGTCCCGAGGTCCTCCGGCGGCTCCTGGAACTGCAGAAGGGGGATGGCAGCTGGCTCAATGCCAGCGGACGCTGGTGGGAAAGTGATCCGAATCTCGTCACCGCCTACGCGCTGATCACCCTCGAAACCCTCGTGCGCCGGGAATAAGCGGTGCTCCGTGGTGTGAGCGTTCCCCGATATTATCCATGAGGCCCGGACGGCGGCAGCGTTTAACCTGCATGTCACCTGCCTTCATGGGGGAAATATGCGATCTTATCGGTTTCCAAAACATAATATGAAAAGCAGGATGGTGTCGGTGGGGGTTGTCCTGGGCGTGGGAACGGTTGTCGGGTGCACGAACGCGATGGCAGGTGATGCGGCCGAGAGCAACGTCGGATATGAGAACCTGGAGCGCATGGTGGTGACCGGAACCCGGATGTCGGAGCCCGCGATGGGTCTGCCGTATCTGGTCGAGACCCTCTCCGAGGCGGACCTCCGCAACCGGGTCATGGCGGCAACGGTTCCCGAAGCCCTGCTGCAGTCCCCTTCGGTGCTGGTTCAGCAGACGGGACGGGGGCAGGGGTCCCCCTATCTGCGCGGGTTTACCGGCTTCCGGACGCTGGCGCTGGTGGATGGAATACGGCTGAACAACTCGACCTTTCGCGACGGTCCGAACCAATACTGGTCCACGATTGATGCGCTGGCCATTGATCGGCTGGAGATCATGCAGGGACCTGCGGGCGTGGTTCACGGCTCGGATGCGATCGGGGGGACGGTCAATGCACTGTTGAGCCCGATCCGATATGGAAATCCCGGTGAGCACACCCTCTTTGGCGGCGCCCATTACCGGGGAGGCATCGCGGACAGCGCGAATCTGGGCCGCATCCAGTTTGGGGAGTCCGTCGGCGGGCAGTGGGGGTATTCGCTGGGGCTCTCAGGCAAGAGCTTTGGCGATGTCCGGGCCGGGGATGCGGTGGGGACTCAGGCCAATACGGGTTACAACCAGTGGGATGCCGACCTCAAGGGCCAGGTGAATGTCGGTGAGCAGACCCGCGTGACCGTGGCCTACCAACGCACCGAGCAGGCGGATGTGAACCGCACGCACCGCACCATCTACGGCATCGACTGGGAGGGGCTGTCCCGGGGAAGCGATCGCCGGCATTCCTTCGACCAGCTGCGGGAGCTCGTCTATTCCCGGCTGGAGACCGGCATAGACCGGGGCGACCAGTTCGTCGCGACGCTGTCGTGGCAGGTCCAGGATGAGGTGCGGGTCGTGCAAAAGAAGGACGGATCCTGGCAGCAGGATTCGGTGGATGTGGGCACGATGGGCCTGGCGCTGGACGGGGTCAGCCCCAGTCCGGTCGGGCGGATCAGCTACGGGCTGGAGCACTACCATGACCACGTCAATTCCGGGGCCATCCGGACGAGCGCGGGTGGAACGATCACCGGCATCGGCATCCAGGGGCCGGTGGCAGATGATTCCGCCTATGACCTTTTTGGTGCCTACGCCGAGGACCGGATCGAGCTGCCGGGCCGGCTGGAGGTGAGCGTGGGCGGCCGGTTCACCTGGGCGCGAGCCGATGCCAGGCGGGTGCAGGATCCGACGAGCAAGGCAGAAACCTCGTTTTCCGACAGCTGGGATAGCGTGGTTGGCAATGCCCGCGTGATGTGGCACGCGGATGAGGCGCAAGAAATCGGGATGTTCACCGGCGTCGCCCAGGGATTTCGGGCGCCCAATCTCAGCGATCTGACCCGTTTTGACATTGCCCGGAGCGGTGAGCTCGAGACGCCGTCTCCCGGGCTGTCGCCCGAAAAGTTCGTCTCCGCCGAAATCGGGATGAAAGTGGAGAAGTCTTCCTGGACCGGTTCCCTGAGCTACTACCGCACCTTCATACTCGACATGATCGTGTCGACCCCCACCGGTCAGGTGGTGTCGGGGCTGACCGAGGTGGTGAAGCAGAATGGGGCGGAAGGCTGGGTGGAGGGGGTGCAGCTGGATTTGGATTACCGGCTGACCGATGATGTCTCCATCTTTGGAGGAGGAGCCTGGCAGCAAGGGGAGAACGACCATTATCCGGGCGTGGGCGCTGCCAAGGTCCGGGTTCCGATGACCCGTTGCGCGCCCCTTACCGGTCTGGCTGGTGTCCGCTGGACGCCGGCATCGCTGGTCTCGGGCCTGACCGTGGAGCTGTTCGGGCAGTTTGCCGCCCGGCAGGACAAGCTCTCTCCCGCAGACGCCGCGGACACCCAGCGGATTCCCCCGGGCGGCACGCCCGGCTGGATGACGGCGAACCTGCGGGTCGGCTACGCCTGGAGCAGCCGGCTGCGCACCACGGTCGCCTTTGAGAACTGGTTTGATGAGACCTACCGGATCCACGGCAGCGGCATCAACCAGCCTGGCCGCAACCTGCGCGGCAGCATCGATTTCCGATTTTGAGAACCATGAAGAACTCGATTGAAGTCCGCCGGGCGCGGCGCCGGATCCGGGCCGCGGCGACACTGGCGGGAATTGTGCTTGCCGTTCACGGCGCGGGCGCGGCGGTGGTCATTCGGTTCGACTATAGCTACGACACCAGTGGCTTCTTCGACCAGACCCGTCGTGCAGTTCTGGAACGGGCCGCTGCATCAGTAACTTCACGGTTGCAGGATTCACTTTCAGCGATTCCCTACTCGAGCGGCAGCCAGTCATGGACACCCGCCTTTTATGATCCTGCCGTTGGCAGCGTGGTCCAGCTGCCGGGACTCGCCGTGGACGAGGATAACGTAGTGGTGTTCGTTGGTGCCAGAGCCCTGACAGAAGGGACGTTGGCAGAGGCCTCGTTCGGCACCGGGATCACAGCACTGTCTGGTAGTGCGGGCACGCCCTGGCGGGAGACGGTGTTGGGCCGTGGCCAAGCCGGTGTGGACGTGGACGGGGTGCTGCCCAATACCAGTTCTGACTTTGGCCCATGGGGGGGATCCATCTCGTTCACCACCAGTTACGGGTGGTATTTCGACGACGACATCACAACATTGGACGTCCCGGCCAACCAGTATGATTTCTATTCCGTTGCCATGCATGAGCTGGGCCATATTCTGGGGCTGGGAACAGCCGATTCATGGAGCCGGCTGATCGACGGAGGTCTCTTCACAGGAAGTGTGGCGACCGGGGTGAATGGCTCTGCTCCCCAGCTCCATTCAGACGGATCTCATTGGGCCTCAACTACTCAAAGTCAGACGCCCGGAATCTCCTCCACGACCCAGCTGGCGGCGATGACTCCGGACATTGCCAGCGGCACGCGCAAAGTATTCACAGAACTCGACTGGGCTGCCATGGAGGACATAGGATGGCAGGTAGTTCCGGTTCCTGAGCCTGCGGACGCCGCTGCGTTTGTCGCGGCGGCACTGCTTGGTGTGGCTGGTGGACGTAAAGTTGCGACGCTGCGCCAATCATAGCTGAGGGGTATGCATGGGTGCCCGTCCCAAGATCGTTGAGAGCCTGTCTGAAAATGAAGATGGCCTTTCTGCCTTGGGCAAGTGCGCCTCCCTACGGGATCTTGGCTTCGCCCACAGACGGCGGTGTCTCCCTCTTCCCCAGGGAAGGAACCGCGGCGCACCCTCCTTAGATCCCCTGCCCACTCACGTGGCTGAAGTCAGCGGCATTGCCTGCGACGACGCGCCAGCGACATTTCAGATAGGCTCTGAGGTCTGAGTGGACGAGTCACGTGCCTACGCGGGTGGTGCCGGCATCGAGGCTTAGAACAATGTCGGCAGTGTTTGTGATACCATGAGCGTTCCTGATCTGAAGTCGGTAGATGCCAAGATTGTGGGGGGCGACGGAGCGAATCTGCAAGGTCGGTTCGCAGGCCCCGGGTAACGGCTGTCCGTTAAAGTGCCACATGTATTGTAAATCCCCGACTCCTTCGGCCTCCACACTGACACCCCACGATTCACCAATCCTCGTCAAGCATGTGTATGGCTGCTTGATCACGACCGGAGCCAGATGCGTGCTGACTTGCAGGGTGACCTCATTGCTGATGTCGATGCCCTCGGCTGATCTTGTCACCACGCGGTAAACGCCTGCGGAGGAGGGTTCGACGTGAGGAAGCTGCAGCAGGGGTAACGTTCCCCCAGGAACATTGACGCCATTCTGTTGCCACTGAATACTACTGCTGGAGGCGCCATTCATAACCATCAGCGACACGGAATCACCGACGAAGGCCTTCAGCGCAACCCGCCCAATGCGAGGAAAACCAACGGCTAGCAAATGCTCGAACCGTTGCGCCAAGAAGTCGCATGCCGGAATAAACCGCCTATGCCAGACCTTCCAACGCCAGTGCGAGGCCTCATGGCGCCGTTCCCAATACACATACTGCTCCTCTAGGTCCTTGACAGAGCGAGAGTCGGCGATGTCTTCAAAGAGACTCGAGACAACGCGACGCGTTGAGGAACCCGCGAAATTCCACAAAAGCCTCCATCGGAACGGCAGCCCTCCGATGCCGAGGGCGATCAACCTCCGAACATGTTCGCCGCGACCTGCTAGATCACTTGAAGTTAGGGAGCCGAAAGGCGGCGTGTTGGAAATCAAAATATCAACTGGCATGAAATAGCAGATAAAGATGAGGAGCGATATAGCAAAATATGCCATGTGTTCCGGGATGCGATAATAGGAGTGCTCACGACCGAGGAGTAGGACATCGCAGGAACATGGTAAGTGGGACAGCCACTCGTTGAACTGGTGAACCGTTCACGTGGTCGGTGATGCCCGAATATCAGCGTGTAGACGATGTGCTCAAGAAGCGACGCACAGCCATTCTAGCCTTTATGCAGAGCCACGGAAACCACCGTTGTAGTGGTGAGCGGACATTATGGTGATTACAGCGGGAACAGACGTGACGGTGTCTTGGAATATTCAATCCGCAGGCGCGGCAATTACGATGAAGAGGGCTGCCGCAGCGAACGCATTGCGAGGAGTGAGTAGCATTGAGCATTTCACAAAGGTCGCACAGGAGCGAATCAGGCATAGATAGAAAGGTGAAGACACGTGCAGAAGCGACGTGGTCTAGCTAAAGACTGCTTTTGTGTCGTGGCGTGACAGGAGTGACGACGATGCAACTATAAAGCTCAATCTCCTAGGGTAAAACAATGCGCCCCGATTCTGGATAGGAAACAATTGTGGTTAATGACCGCCTGCGCGGAGTGTAAAAAGCCCCATTTTGCATAGTTGGTGGGTAGCTGCGTCTCTTCGATATACCAAGCGTTGGCGTTTCGGAAATGCGCGACTGACGTGGTTACAGTTTTCATAATGTCGGATATGTTGCATCGTGAGCATGGCTGGTCGGTGCCGGATGCGGGCCATTCGAAAGCTGCTTTGCACCGGGGACCGCAGTGGGTGCGGGTGAGCGAGATGCGCCGGGGTGATCGGTTCGTCGAGGTGTTCCTGGGGGAGAGCCAGACCTTCCTGGCCCTGGAAGACGCCCAGCCGTGGAGTTCGGCCGACCAACCGCCCGGACACCGGTTCAAAGCCCTCGGCGACCGTGGCCCCCAGGTCTTCTACTGCGCGACCGGTTGGGAAAGCTACGGACCGCAGCTTTACCGGTTGCCGTCGCCAGAGACGGCCGGGGAGGCACCGGGCGCTGGCGCCGGTCGGGATCAAGGGGACCGTGTCGCCAAAGTGGCCGTCACGATGGCAGTCGGCAGCGGGACTCCGGAGATTGTGATCCTCGCCCAGAACACGCTGTGGGTGTGGGGACTTCAATCCGCCCTTGAGGGGCTGGGCTCGGTGTTCGGCTGGACGGTCCGCGAGTGGCGGGAACATGCCAGTCACTGCGGCCTGCGGACGGCCCCCCGGCTGGTGGTGCATCATTGTGCCGAGGCGGGTGGCGGAGCGGCGAGGGCGGACGCCCGGCTGGTGCGCGAGCTGCGGGACCGGTGGCCGGGCGCGACGTGGCTCAGCATCACCGACGTGCCGTCGGGGCCGAACAATGCGGCCGACCAGCGGCTGCCGCAGGCGACGCCGGTCGAGGCGTTGCGTGCGGCCGTGCAGACGCTGTTGGCCGGTGGTCAGGATGTGGCCGGGCCCTGACGGTTCCGCAACACGGCCGCAGCGGCGTTGCGGTCGCCCACGCCCAGCTTGCGGATGATGCGTTTGTTGTGGACGTAAACCGTGTTGACGCTGATGCCCAGACGGCGGGCGATGGCCTTGCAGTCGAGGCCTTCGGCGGTGAGTTCGAGGATGTTCTGCTCGGCCCGGGAAAGCTGGTCCATTTTCGTGCCGGGTTGGGCACGAAAGCTGCCCAGGATGCCGCCCAAAATCTCTTCCGAGACCACGGCTAGGCCGGCGCAGGTCTTCATGAGCTGGCTGATCAACTGGCTGCCGGACTGGTTCTTGAGCAGATAGCCGTCCGCGCCCGCGCGCAGCACCTCGAGCACGAGCTCGGGGTGGCTGGAGGAGGTGAAGGCCAGCAGCTTGGTGCTGATGCCCTGCTCCCGGAGGCGGCGGATGCATTCCAGCCCCGACATGCCCCCCAGGCGGAGGTCAATCAGCGCGACGTGGGGCGTGAGCAGGGGAATCTCCCGCAACGCGGTCACGGCGGAGTGAAAGACGGCCACGGGGCCAAATCCCGGGGCGGAGGAGAGCTGCTCGGAAACGATTTCCGCGAGGCGGTGATCGTCTTCAACCAGGGCGACTCGGAGTTCGTTGTTCATCGGTGGGCGGCGGCGCAGTGCTGAATGGTTAGCTTTCATACCCAAACTAGTATGCCCGTCCCGCCGGTTGCCAAAGGCATCGTTGGTTATTATTTTGGCTAGTCCTGCAGCCGCTGATTTGTCCCGGCCCTGAAAAGTGAGAAATGCGCCAGTTTTCCCGATTTCTGCGATAAGCCCGCAGGCGCAGCGGGCGGGCGGAAAAGTAACATAACCACGATTGGTTGCAGCGCCGGGCCGGAAATCTGACCAGCATTGGGAACTCCCAGTCGTCGTTCATTGGGACGAAACACAACGCTGTAGCCATGACCACTTTGCCGAGCCCCCGTCCGCACATCCTGGTTGCCGAGGATGATGCCCAATTCCGTGAACTCCTGATGGAAGGGCTGGTGGAATGCGGGTTTAAGCCGCGGGCCGCTTGCAGTGGCCGCACGGCGTTGGCCTGCATCCGGGAACGGAAGCCGGACCTGCTGCTCTGTGACGTGATGATGCCGGATGGCAGCGGTCATGACGTCCTGCGGGCGATTCGCGCCGACCGGCAGTTGGCGGATCTGCCGGTCATCTTCCTGTCGGCCCTCACCGGCGGTGCCGAGGTGCGGGCCGGCATGAACCTGGGAGCCGACGACTACCTCACCAAACCGGTAGCGCTGGCTGAACTCCGCCGGGCGGTGGAGGCGCGGCTGGCGCGGGCCAAGGTTGGGTGTGGGGACCCTTCTGTCGGGCCGGCGGACGACGAATCCCGTTCGGTTCCGGAACTTGTTCCGGCCCCGGGGCCGGATGTTCCGGAGCCGGCGGGGCGGGCGGAGGCGACCCGGGCCCGCGAACTGGCCTACACGCTGGGCCGGGCGGAAAGGCGGCAGACCGACTTGCTGGTCATGGTGCAGTCCGGCTGGGTGCGGTGTCTGCCGGACGATTTTGACAGTGTGGTGGGCGCACTGCTGACCCATGCGCTGCACCACACCCGCCCCGGCGACGCGATCTGGCTGGTGGGGGCGTGGGAGGCGAACCGTTACCAGTTGACCCTGTGGAGCCGGGAAACGGTCGCTGGCGGGCGCGAAGCCGGACTTCCCGGGCCCCTGGCCCGCCCGCTCGAGGACTCGGGGCTCAGGCGGATGGCCGCCCGGCTCTGGGCCAACGGCGGCGAATTGCAGCTGGAGGACTGCGCCGCCGACGGGGTGCGAATGCACCTGCACTTCCAGCCGGCCCGCCCGCTCCCATGAGCAAACCCCGCCACCATCCGGTGTCGGGTCCTGGTCCCGACGCTGCCAGCCTCGCGCTGGTTGCGGCCTTCCCGTATTTCCTCCGCTGGGATGCCACCGGTGTCATCACTGCGGCGGGGCGGGGGTGGAGTTCCCGAATGCCGCAGCTGGTGGGGCACCCTTGGAAGCGGTTTTTCCGTGCCGGGCACGGCGAGCCGAGGCCGGTCCCGGTTGCGGGTGCGGGTGCGGCTGGTGAGCCGGAGGGCCTGACCTTGGAAGCATTGTTTGCTGGGCCCAGTCTGCATGGTCCCTGTCTCCGCCAATGGGGTGGGGAAGTCCTGTATCTGGCCACGCCGTTGGTCCGGGCCCGGGACACCGGTGAACCGCTTGAACGGGGGAGCACGGCGGCTGGCCCGCCGTGGTGCCGGCAAACGGGCTCCGGTCTGCGGTTGGCCGCGGCGATTTGGCAGAGCCTGGCGGCGGTGAACGTGACGGAGGAGGCCCTGCCCGCGCTGGCGGCCAGCCTGGGACAGCACTTGGGAGCGTGGTGGGTGCTGGCCCAGCCATTGGGGGAAGACGGCCAGCCGGAGGCGCCGCCGGCCGAATGGAGTGCGCCCGGTTTGGAAACGGCCCGGCTGGCCGAACTGAGGACGCAGGTGGACCTCTGGCGGCAACGCCCGCTGTCCACCGGCACCTATCCGCTGTCCGACTCGGCGGGCTCGGCCCAGTTGGTGGCCCTGCAGCTTCAACGCAGCGCGACCCAGTCGGGGATGCTCCTGCTCGTGCTGCCGCCCACCGTAAGCCTGCCGGCGACGGAGGAAGGAACCGTGCCGCTGCTCGCCCAACTGCTGTCGCAGTTTCTCCGGCGAAACCAGGCCGAACGGGCTTGGGCGAATGAGCGGAGCCTCACCCAAAACGTGCTCGAACTGATGGGCCAGGGGCTCACGGTAAGCGACGGGGAGGGACGGTGGATTTACGTCAACTCAGCCTATGCCCGGCTGGCCCAGCGCAGCGTGGACGAATTGGTCGGCAGCCGCCCTGACTTGCTGGCGGCGCCGGAAGACCTGCCCGTGCTGGCGGAAGCCCGCCGGTTGCGCGGACTTGGCCAGGCCAACAGCTACGAGATGACCCTGGTGCGGCCCGACGGCAGCCGGTTGCCCGTGCTGGTTTCCGGCGTGCCCCGGCTGGTCGATGGCAAACCCGCAGGTGCGGTGGCGGTGGCGACCGATCTGACGGTGATCAAGGAAACGGAACGCCGGATGCAGGCGGCGCTGGTCCGGGAACAGGAGCTGAACCGGGAGAAGAATGCCTTCATGCGCCTGGCGACCCATGAATACCGGACTCCGGTCGCCACCATCACCTATGCGGCGGAGCTGATGGTCGCACGTCTGGCCGAGCTGACATCGGTGGCGGAACCCAAACGGATCAGCCGGGTGCAACGGCACGCACAACTCATCTGGGAAAGCGCCCTCCAGATGAACCGCCTGATGGACAACCTCATGCTGTTGTGGCGGCTCCAGACGCAGGAAGTCCAGATCCTGCCCAAACGGGTCAACGTCAGCGGCCTGGTCGAGGAGCTGCTGTTGGTGGCGGGCCAGGCCGGCCAGTCGGAGCGCCTCCGCCTCGTGGTTGAGCCCGCGGCGCCGGAGACCTTCCCCCTCGATACCCAGATGTTCCGGCTGGTGGTGCTCAACCTCCTTGACAATGCGCTCAAGTATTCGCCGGCGGACCAGCCGGTCACCGTGCGACTGGCGCAGCCTGCTGTCGGTTGCCTGCAAGTGGTCGTCGAAGACCGCGGCCCGGGCATTCCTCCCGGGGAGCACGAACGCATCTTCAACGCCTTTTACCGCGGCACCAACGTCGCGGATCAGCCCGGCACCGGCATCGGCCTCACCATCGCCCAACGGTGCGCCCGCCTGCACGGCGGCGAGGTGCGCTGCGAGTCCGGCGAAGCCGGCGGCACCCGCTTTGTGCTGAGCGTGTCGGACGTCGTGCCCAAGCCGGGCGATTTGGCAGCCGGGATATGAAAGCGACGGCCCACGGAAGCCGCGTGTCCGCGTGTCAGTGGCCGCCAAGCTGGCTTTCCTGCTGAAGTTGCCGGATCAGGGCGGACAAGGCGGACAGGGCGAAAGGTTTGGCCAAGTAGGAGTCCATGCCGGCCGCCAGGCAGCGGTCCCGGTCCCCCGACATGGCCAGGGCGGTCAGGCCCACGATCCGCGTGTTGGCAATCCGCGGGTGGGGATGGTTGCGGATGCGGCGGGTCAGCTCCAAGCCGTCCATGCCCGGCATCTGCACGTCCACCAGCGCCAGGGCGATCCGTCTGCTTTCGAGGCAGTCCAGTGCCGCCGAGCCGCTGGCGGCGGTGTGCACCACAAAGCCCTCCTCTTCCAGGTATTCGGCCACGAGGGTCCGGTTGGTGCGGTTGTCGTCCACCAGCAACACCTCCCAGCCGGCAGTCGCGGCCGGCGGTCGGGCCGATTGGGCGATGTCAGCCGGCACCGTCGCCTGTGCGGTCGCCTGCGCGGCAGCCGGCAGGCGGACCCGGAACTCGCTGCCCCGGCCCGGTTCGCTGGTCACCGTGATGGTGCCGCCGTGCAGTTCCGTGAAGTGCTTGACGATGGCGAGGCCCAGGCCCGAGCCGCCGAAAGTGCGGTTGAGTCCGGAGTCCAACTGCACGAAGGGCTGGAAAATCTGCTCCAGCTTTTCCGGCGCAATGCCGATGCCGGTGTCGGCAACCCGCAATTCCACCCAGGTGCCCGAGTCCGGGGTTTCCCTCCGGGCCACCATCAGGTTGACCTCGCCGCCCGGTTCGGTGAATTTCACGGCATTCCCGAGCAGGTTCACAAGGATCTGCTTCACCCGCAGGGGATCGGCGATCACCGCGAGCCCGGGCGGCCCCGGCTCGAAGGAAAGCCGCAGTTCCTTGCGCTGGGCGTGCGGGGCGATCAGTTGCACCGCCCGCTCGGCGATGCCGACCACCGGCACCGCCTCGAGGTTCATCTTCATTGTGCCGGCCTCCAGTTTGGCGAGGTCGAGGACCTCATCAATCAGTTCCACGAGGTGTCGCCCGCTTTCCTGAACCGAGAGAATCCGTTGGCGTTGGCGTTCGGTGAGGGCCTCCGCACGGTTGCCCAGCAGCATTTCCACCAGCGCGAGGATGGTGGTCAGCGGCGTCCGCAGCTCATGGCTGATGCGGGCCAGGAACTCGTCCCGCACCTGTGCGGCCCGTCCGAGGTCGGCGTTGGCTTCGATCAGTTCCCGGGTCCTTTGTTCCAAGGAAAGTTCGGCCTGGCGTCGGGCGGTGATGTCGGAGTGGGCGCCAACGGCCCGCAACGCTCGGCCTTCCGGATCCCGTGCCACCACCTTGCCCCGGTCGCTGATCCAGCGCCAAGTGCCGTCCCGATGGCGCATGCGGTATTCGGTCTGAAGTTTTCCCTTCGACGAAAGCAGGAAGGTGTCCACGTCGGCCGACACACGCGAATAATCCTCGGGATGCACGCGCTCAGCCCAGGTGGTTAGCGTTCCTGGCAGCTCCCCCGGCTGATAGCCCAGCATGGACATCCAGCGGTCTGAGTAAGCGATTCTACTGGTTGGGATATCCCAATCCCAGGTGCCTTCCTCGGTAGCTTCCAATACCCACGCCAACTGCTCTTGGCTACGGCGCACCGCCTCTTCCCGGATTTCGCGCTCGCTAATGTCCCGGCAGGCGCAAATTAGGTCCCCAGAGGGGGTGATGGTTAGGCTGATGTCACCCGAAATCTGTGTGCCGTTCTTGCGCCGACCCTGTGTTTGGCCGCTCCAGCGCCCGTGCTGTGCGAGTGCAGGTAGTGCCTCTGACTTAATGCGATGAACCTCATCTTCATCGTAGAGCATCTGCCAAGTTTGGCCCAGCATTTCGGCTACCGTGTAGCCATACATCGAAGCATGTGCCGGATTGACGAAGACGTAACGGTCGCCTTCCAGGATGGCCACGCCCTCCGCCGTGGCTTCAAAGGCATCGAACAGGCGCCGCAACTGGTGGATGGTCTGCTGTTGGGCCGAAAGGTCGTGGTAAACCACAATCCGTGCCGGCGAACCCGCGAAGTCGGTCGGGATGGAAAACCCTTCGGCGGTGAAGTCCGAGCCATCCTTGCGTCGGCTGCGCATGCGCACCGATCGGGTCTCCGGACTCCGCGCGAGGCGCTGGGACAACTCGTTGCGGTCACTGGTGGGCACCAGATCCCACAGCGTCAGCCCGGCCACGTCCGCTTCGACGTAACCGAGCTGTTCACGGGCGGCCTTGTTGAGGGCGAGGACCTGGGCATCAGTCGGGCGATAAATGATCGCGGGGACCGGTGCCTCCTCAAAGGCATGCAGCTCGATGTTTCCGGCAGTGGGCGGCGGGACGACGGTTGAGTGTTCGGGTTGAAACATGCGCTGAATTGGCGGCGCCGCGCCGAAGGTGGCGGTTTGGCCTGCCCCCGGAAAATGCCGAGGAAACACCCGGAGGCCAGCACAGGTTGGTTCGAATCAGTCCGAAGGCAGTGGGGGTGCCGATTTCATGATCTTCAAGTAGTTCACAATCAGTAGATTAAGCATCCGGAAACAGTGAAATAACCAACCGTGGTTACAAGTTGGTGAAGTGATGGTTTGGCCGCCGAGCGCGGTGGTTTGCCGACCGGGTAGAAAGGGCCTCCGAGCCTGCCTGCCCGCGTCCGCCGGACGCCTCACGGCGCGGCTGCGATGGGATCGCTTCATCTTGCGGTGCGGGTTTTGTTTCCCGGTGGCGCGATGCGCCTCGGCCGGCGGGGGCCCATACGTTCGATCCGGGGTCGGCCGCGGGGTGGTGGCTCGCAGCGTTGGGGCGGCGAAGGCCAATCGGTCTGGAGGACCGTTTGGGGGAATAGCCAAGCGTGATGACCGTTTGCCCGTGGGCGGTGAATGTCCGGCGGAAGCGGCGGAATCAAATGCCACCCGGAGACGCGGGGAGGGGCTTGCGGTCACACGATAACCAATCATGTCCTTCGCTTTCGGCTCCGGGCGTTGAGCAAATGGCGGGAGGTATGGAATCTCACCACTCCACCGGCCGTCATCAGTGCCGCCAGATTGCGCCATTTACCAGCTTCAGTCGTCCCGGCTTCTGCCGATAGCACGCCAAACTGACACCGATGGCCTGCGTGAAGCCTCCTGCCCCCCAGTGCTCCCGCGTCGAACCGGCTGTTCGACGTTCCAACCCGAATTCCACCATGCTTTCTCCCGTTTTCCGGGGTCGCCAGCCAGAACTGGCCGCCCTGCGTTCCCTCGTGTTTGCCGCCCTCACCGGCTTGGCAGGTTTGGTGACCACGCCGGTCATGGGCGCAGGCGCCCTGAACCTCCCGCCGACCCCGGTGGTGGCTTCGGAGGGCACCGGTCAGTTCACCATCGCGGCCAAGAATGGCGGGGCCAATGGCGGCGGGGCCGTGGTTCGTTGGATCGGTCCCGGCGGGGCGACGCAGGTGATCACCTCGTTTGATCCGGTCTCGACCGGTGGATTTTCGCCCGCCGGCTCGCTGCTGCAGGGGGGCGATGGCTACTGGTATGGCGTCACCGCGAACGGAGCGACCGCCACCAATGGCAATTTCAATCTCGACGGTCTGCTCTATCGCCTGCGCGAGGACGGCACGGATCGCACCGTCGTGCACCAGTTCCTCGGCCCGCTGGGCGGCGAAGGCAGCGGTCCGCAGGGACGGTTGCTGGAGCTCAGCGAAGGCGGTCAGGCATGGCTTTACGGCGCCACCGCCCGGGGGGGCACCCAGAATGTCGGCACCCTGTTTCGCGTCCGTCCGGACGGCACCGGTTTTTCCACGCTGGTCCACTTTGACGCGGCCACGAGCGGTTCCGGCCCGCTGGGATCACTGACGGATGGGGGCGACGGTTATCTCTATGGCGTGACGGCTACGGGCGGTTCCGGTGGCGCCGGCACCCTGTTCCGGGTGCATCATGATGGTTCCGGCCTGGCGGTGGTGCATTCGTTCTCCACCGCGGCAGGTGCGTCGCCGCTCGCACCGGTGGTGGTCCATGCAGGGCAGGTCGTCGGGGTCACCCGGCTGGGCGGCTCCGCCAACTTCGGGGTGATTTACCGCGTGGGCACCGGAGGCTCCGGCTTCGCGCTGTTGCACCAGTTCACCGGCACCACCAGTGACGGCAGCAAGCCCGAGACCGCATTGCTCCGGGCGGCGGACGGACATTTCTATGCGGCGACCACCGAGGGCGGCGCCAACAACCGGGGCCTGCTCTTCCGGCTGAAGCCGGATCTGTCCGACTTCGAGCCGGTGTGGCATTTCGATACCGCGGGCGGTGCCGTGGGCAAACCGTTCGGTCCGCTCGCGCAGGGCGCCGACGGCGCGATCTATGGCGCGGGGCAAACCGGTGGCGCCAATGGCGCGGGCGGCATCTTCCGCGTGACCGTGCTGCCGGTGACCTCACCGGGGGCCGTGCTGGTTCACCGGCGCTTCAGTCTGGTGGACGGCGCGTTTGACTGGAGCGGGGCCCGGCTGGATGCCGAGCTGCGCGGCGGTCACCTCGCGGTGATCACCTCGCCGAACGAACACGCGGCCCTGCTGGCGCAACTGGGCAACCTGAACACTTCCTACTTCATCGGCCTTTCGGATGCAGGCCACGACGGCACCTGGACTTCGGTGACCGGCGAGGCGGTCGGCTACTCGAACTGGGGCAACGGCGAACCCAATGGCGGCACCGCTGAAAACGCCCTCCAGCTCCTGCCCGATGGGACATGGAACGACCTGCCGGCATCCGTGCCCCACGGCTATGTGCTCGAGGAGGAGTTGTGGGCGCACGCGACCGTGGCGGCGTCCTTTCCGTCGGGCGGCGGCGCGGCTTCCGGCTTCATCACCGGCCTCGCGCGCGGCCTGGGTGGCCCCATCCCGGTCGCGGCGGGTGCGTCCGTATCCCGGCACGGGACGGCGACGGTGAACCTCAGCACCGGCAACCTCGACATCAACGCCAACGGCGAAATCACGCTGAATTTCACCGACCCGCTGCCGGCGGGCGCGCAGGTGCTGGGCCTGCGGATGACGACCACCTATTCGACCTACTGGCCGCCGTCCAACCCCGCGGTTGCGGGCGGCTATTTCCAACTCAACGGCGTGGGCATCGGCGAACTGGGCTGGACCTCCTTCGGCACCGAGGGTGCCTTTTTGCCGCTCGACCTCGCGTTCAACGGTGCTCCGCAGTCCTACCTGCCCGGGGCGAACAACACCGTGGTGCTCGGCTCCGCGTGGAATCCGACGACGATGGGGCCGATCACGCTGACGCTGACCTACGCGCAGTTGGAACCGACCGACTTGGTCTCCGGCTGGCAAATCCAGGCGGGGCTCACCGGCGCCCAAACGGGTGATGCCCTGTCGCTGCTTCCAGTCGAGGGCCTGACCGTCGGCGAAACCACGGTGTCCGAGAACGGTGCGACGGTCGCGACGATCAGCCGCCCCGATGCGAATTCGCTGAACCTGGCGCTCGCGAACGGAGTGCAGGCCGTGACGCTGGAACGCCTGCTCCGCGCCGTGGCCTTTGGCACCAGCAGCGAGTCGCCGCTTTCCCACGCCCGGAGCGTGACCCTGCGGGTGGCGCGTTCAGGAGAGGCGGAGGCATTCCTTGCCGAAACCCGCGCCGTGACCGTGTCCACGATCAACGACCTGATCGAGGTGGATACGCCGGCGACGGTGGAGTTTTCGTTGAACGCCGCGTGGGATCGGCCTGCCGCCCAGGTGATTCCCCTCACGGTCAGTGATTCCGAGGCGACGCTCGATCAGCTGACGATCACGGCCACCAGTGACAACGCGGCTCTTTTCGCGCCGGCCGATGTGACGACCTCCTTCACCGAAGGCGTCTGGCGCGTCTCCCTGCGTCCGCTCGCGGGCCAGATCGGAGAGGCCACCATCACCTTGGTGGCCACCGACCCCGAAGGTGCCGACCGGGTCGTGACCTTTGGAGCTGTGGTCAGTGCGCCGCCCCGGATCACCTCCGCTCCGACCAGCGTAACGGTCGGGGTGGGCTCCCCGGTGACCCTGACCGTGGCGGCCGTCGGCACCGAGCCGATCACCTACCAGTGGCAGCGCAACGGCACGCCGGTTTCCGGAGCGACCTCGGCCACCTTCCAGATTCCTTCCGCCGATGTTTCCCAGGCCGGCGCCTACCGGGTGCTGGTGGGCAACGAGCTGGGCACTGTCCTCTCCGAACCCGCAACCGTTTCGGTGCTGGCACCGCCCACGATCCTGAGCGGCCCCCTGACGCTGTATCGGGCTGCGGGACAGCCCGCGAAGTTCGAGGTCAATGCCAGTGGCGCCGCCCCGCTGGGATACCAATGGCTCTTCAACGGCGAACCGGCCGACCTGAACGCGCTCGGTGCGACCGCCAGCGGGGCGAGCCTCAACTTCTCCGCGGTCTCGACGGCCGCCGTCGGCGCCTACCAGGTGAAGGTCACCAACTCGGTGGGACAGGTGACAAGCTCCGTGGCGTTCCTGGTCGTCGATCCTACAGGCCTGACGCCCGTCGCCTGGGGCGACAACTCCCGGCAGCAGGGCGTGTTCGGAACTGCCTGGACCAACCTTGTGGCGGTGGCTGCCGGAGAATCGCACACCGTGGGACTGCGGGCGGACGGCTCGGTCGTGCAGACCGGGCTGGCCACGGGCCTCACGCCGGTTCCGGAAAATGCCGGCCTGGCGGTGGCGGTGGCGGCTGGCTCCGGGCATTCCGTGGCCCTGAAAGCCGAGGGCACGGTGGTGGCCTGGGGCAACAATGCCGCCGGGCAGACGACGGTCCCCGAAGGACTCACGAACGTGATCCAGATCGCCGCCGGCTCGGGCTACAGCGCGGCACTGACGGCGGACGGCGAAGTGGTCGTCTGGGGCAATGGCTTGGCCGCGGTCGGTGAACCGATCCGCGGCGGCCTGCCGACACTGCGCCGTCTGGCGGCCGGCCGGCAGGCGCTGCTTGGCGTTTCGCGCACCGGCGTGCTGGTCCAGATCGGCGGCAATCTCGCGCCGCTGACGCCGCTGCCGGATGGGATTGGCGCGGTGAAGGATGTGGCCGTCGGCGAAACCCATGCCGTGGCGTTGACCGCAGCCGGCAATGTCGTGGCCTGGGGGGGCAACGAACACGGCGAGACCAACGTGCCGGTCACCTTGCCGGCGGGGGCGGTCATCCAAGTGGCTGCCGGCTGGTATCATTCGCTGGCGTTGCTGCAGGACGGCACGGTCCGCGCCTGGGGTGCGGGTGGCGTGGCGGGCGACAGCCAATGGCCGGCCTTCGGCCAGTCGGTGGTGCCGGCCAATGTCGTCGCGGCCCAGCTTGCCGGCGGCAGCTATTCCACCGTGGTGCTGCGGGAGTCCGCGCCCGTGCTGATGCAGGATCTGGCCGACGTCCATTTTACCGCGGGCCAGACCGTGACGCTGACCTTGCAGGTGGCCGGGACGGCGCCGCTGGCCTATGCGTGGTTCCGCGAAGGAAGTGAGACTCCCCTGGCGGGCGCCACCGGGCCGACCCTGTCGTTGAGCAATCTCGGGAGCGCCGGTTCGGGCCGGTATTTTGCCGTGGTGAGCAACCGCGCCGGCAGCGTTTCCAGCCGGCACGCCGAACTGATCTTTGACGAGCCGCCGGGCATCACGGGGCCGCTGGCGTTGCACGCGTCGCGCACCAATGCCGGCGTTCCGCTCGTGCTGGCCGGTGATTCGCCGTCCTTGCAGCTCACGGTCCAGGGCACCGCGCCCCTTTCGTTCTTCTGGCAGCGCGACGGGGCGCTGATCAGTCAGTCCGCCGCTCCGAGTCTGACGCTGAATTCCGTCACCACCGCCCAGGCGGGGGCTTATCGCGTGGTGGTGAGCAACGTCTTCGGGGTGGTCACGTCCGCGCCGGTGGCGGTGACAGTGCACACGGCACCGGCGATTTCCCGGATCACCGCGCCGTTGGAATTGCTGGTCCGCTCGCCGCTGCTGCTCGAAGTCGAGGCCGCCGGTGATGCCCCGCTGGCTTACCAGTGGAGCAAGGGAGTCACGCCGATTGCCGGGGCCACGAATGCCACCTTCAACCTGCCCGCCGTGACCGCGGCCGAGGCCGGCACCTATGCGGTGAGCGTGTCGAATCCCTACGGGACCGTGACGACCAACGTCGCCGTCACCGTGCTCGTGCCACCGACCTTGGCCAACCCGGCAGCCCCGGCCACGCCCCAGGACCGCAATCTCGGTTCCAGCTATGCGCTGACCGCCCAACCCCAGGGCACCGGCCCGTTTGAATTCCAGTGGTTCCGCAACGGGGAACCGATCGAGGGCGCGACCGACGTGACCTATTCGGTGCCTTCGCTCACCGCGGAACACGAGGGCGAATACAGCGTCCGCGTTCGCAGTTCGGTGGATGAGTTCACGGCTGTCATTGACCGACTCAACGTGGTCACCGGCCCTGTCATCACCCGCCAGCCGGCCAACGTGCAGGTCGCGCTGGGCGGCACCGCGACGCTCACCGTCACGGCCTCCGGCGAGGGCACGCTGGCCTACCAATGGCGCCGCCGCCTCGCGGACAGCTCCGTGACCGACCTCAACGCCTTCATGCCCGCGCTCACGCTGGCGAACGTGACTGAGGCCGACGCCGGCACCTACTTCGTGACGGTGACCAACGCCGCGGGAACGGTGCACAGCACCAACGCGGTGGTCAGCGTCATCACGCCGCCGGTCATCACCTCCCAGCCGGTGGGCGGAACCTACAGCGCAGGGGATCAGGTCACCCTGAGCGTGGAGTTCACCGGCAGCACGCCGCTGACGGTGCAGTGGTTCAAGGACGAGGCCGAGATTCCCGGGGCGATTGCGCCGCATCTGGCGCTCCCGCCGGTGGATGCCCGGGGTGAACTCCAGGGCAGCTACACGGTCCGTGTCAGCAACGGCGCAGGTGCCGTCCTCAGCGCCCCGGCGGTGATCCTGACCCGCACCGCTCCCCGGATTGCGGAGTTTGGTCCGGCGCAGCAGACGGTCGCACCGGGGCAGCCCATCAACCTGGAAGTCGTCGCGTTCGGCAACGGTCTCACGGCTTCCTCCTACCGCTGGTTCCGCGAGACCACGGAACTCGCCAACACCGGTCCGACCCTGACCATCCCCACGGCCACCGAGGGCGATGCGGGATTCTACAAGGTCGTCGTCAGCAACGCCGACGGGGCGGTGGAATCCTCTCTGGCCAGCGTGCGCGTGGCGGACATTCCGGTCATCGTCGAGCAGCCGGTCGGTCAGACGGTCCCCCTGGGTGGCGCCTTTACCCTGGCGGTGACGGCCACCGGCATGGGCCCGCTGACCTATCGCTGGACGCTGGATGGCAATCCTGTCACCGGCGCGAGCGGCAGCAGCTACTCCGTGGCGGAAGTCGCCGCCGAACAGGCCGGCGCCTATCGCGTCACGGTCGCCAACCTCAACGGTTCGGTGACGTCAGCCGAAGCGGAGATCCGCCTCGCGCGCAAACCGGTGATCACGCAGCAGCCGAAGGACGTGCTCGTGACCGAGGGCGGCAATGCGAGCTTCAGCGTCACGGTGGACGTGGAGGCCGCGTTCGCCGGCCAGACCACTTACCAGTGGCTCGTGGACGGCACGGCGATCACGGGCGCGACCAATGCGGCCCTGGCCTTGGAAAATGTCGGGTGGCGCCCCGGCGGCCAGAGCCTTTACACGGTGCAGGTCAGCAATCCGAGCGGTCGGGTGGCGAGCAGCGCCGCGGCCCTCAAGGTGCTGCGCTCGCAGCCGCTCGCCGGCTCCGCGACCACCCGCACGGTGCAGGGAGTGACCCTGAAGCCGGGCTGGAACGCGCTGTTCCTCACCGTGCTGCCCGAGCAGCCCCACATCGAGGAGGCCCTGCGCGGCGTGCCGTGGTCCAGCGTGTGGACGTGGAAGAACCGCCGTTCGTCGGTCCAGTTCATCCAGGAGATGAATGAGACCGAATGGAACCGTGCCGACTGGCTGGTGCGCTTCTCGCCCTTCGACAGCGCGACGAACGCGCGGCCCGAAGTCTTCGCGAACTCGCTCGTGAAGTTCACCCGCAACACGCCTTATCTGATCCATCTCGACGGCACGAATTCGTTCCAGCTCCAGTTCGCGGGCGAGCCCGGCTACGACCGTCCGGTCTGGGCCGCGGACAGCTACAACCTGACCGGTTTCGCGCTGGATCCGACCCGCGGCCCCGTGACGGCGCGCGAGTTTCTTGCGGCGGCCCCGGCGCTGTGGGATGCCGCGGCCGGCCAGCCGCGGGCACTGTATCGGCTGAACGCGGACGGTCTGTGGTTCCCGGTCGGAGCCAACGATCCGCTCAATCCCGGGGAGGCTTACTGGGCCTATTCCAAGGGGGCGAACGACTACGTGGCGCCGCTGGAACTGACGTTGGATGCCGGTTCCCGCGTGGACTTCGGCCCCATCGTCAACCGTCGCACCGTGGTGCTCCGTAACCGCACGGCCAGCGCAACCAAGGTGAACCTCACGCTGCTGCCGCCGGGCGATCTGACCCTGACGGGGACGGCGCCGACCAACGGCGTCACCGCCACCAACCTCGTGGACACCCCGGCTCCGGCCGCCGTGGCGACCGTCGTGCCGCTCACGATCCGGCAGGTGACGCTGAACGGCAACGAGGCGGTGCCGCTGCCGGCGGCCTCCGAATTCACCGTGCCGGCCGGAAGTGAGCTGGAACTGCGCTTTGAACCCGTTCGCGCCCAGGTGCCGGCCACGGGTTGGGGCAATCTGCTGACCTTCACCGACCAGTCGGGCACGCGGCATCAGGTGCCGGTCTCCGTGGAGACGACCGTGGCCGACCAGACTTCGGAAGCCTCCGTCGGCACGTCCGCCCGGCGCGTGGCCCGGGCCCGCGTCCGCCGCAGCGACACGCCGGCGGCGTCGCCGTTGCGCGGCCTTTGGCTGGGACGGGTGAACCTGGCGAACGTGAGCGAGGTGAACGGATTCGAGGTCACGAAGACCGTCACCAGGTTCGTCAACGACGAGGGCCGCGAAACCAACGTCGTCAGCTTCCAATACACCGCGAAACAGGGGCTCACGGCACCGACTCCGACCGCGGCGCCGCTGGAGCTCAAGGTGCTCGTCCACATTGACTCCGCGGGGGCGGCCCGCCTGCTGAGCGAGGCGTATCTGCTTTTCGACGACCGCAACGCGACGGCCGACGTGCCCGGCAAGTTCGTGCTGATCTCCGACCGCAGCCGCCTCGCCGACTTCAAGGGCGTGGGGCTGCGGGACGGCCAGCGGGTGGGCCGGCGCCTGAGCGCGGTCGCGTTCAAGTTCGACGGCGCCGCGGCCCGGCGCGGTTACGTGGACATCACCGGATCGCTCGTTCCGGGCGGCTCGGGGGTGGCCGAGTTCGGCCTGTCCGCCGATTCGCCGGTGAACCCCTTCAAGCACCGCTACCACCCGGACCACGACAACCTCGGCCTCGATTTCAAGACGGCGGCGCCCGAGGGCAGCGAGGTCTATTCGTTCACCCGGCGGGTGACCTTGGCGCTCAATCCGCCACCGCCGGGCAACGTCAATCTCGCGGGCACGGACCAACTGGAGGGCACCTACACGGAAATCCTCTCCGGTCTGCACCGCAATCCCATCCAGAGCAGTGGCCCGATGGTCCTGCAACGTGTCTCGCCCGTCGGCGAACTGAACCCGCAGTGAACGCCACCCAGTGCCTGCCATGAACCGTCCGTTTTCCTGCCCCTCCACCGACCTCCGCGAAGCTGTGAAACCGAACCCTCTCCCCCTCGGCCGACTTCTCCGCCCGCTCTTCCTGCTGGCCTTCCTTGGACTGACCTTTGCCGCACAGGCCTATCCGCTCGTGAAGAAGGTCACCGTCGGTGTCTACGTGCCGGACACCGAGAATTGGTGTGCCCGCCAGGACCGGTCCTGGAACTTCGGGCGCGCCCGTTACGATTACTGGTGCGCCGACAGCCGGTCCGAAGCCTACCAGTTGCGTCAAGCCGCCACTTCGGCCGCGTCCGAGTTCGATTCCAATGCACTTTTGGCTGGCACGTTCTACGACAACAGCCACCACTACAAAACCTATGACTTCGGCGGCAGTCCACGGGACTGGCCCACGGTCCGTTCGCGACTCAAGTCGGTCTTTTTCTACAACGAGAACAAGAACTGGGTCGCCGGCAGCTACTACCTCAAGATCGAGCTGAATAACGGCTCGGTGGTCATCGACCGCTGGCAGGACATCAGCGATTACTGGGTCGGCACCTGGAACCGGGCCTACTTCCCCGGCGATTCCTTCGACTGGAACACCCCGCTCGACCTGAGTTTCAGCGGCGCCGTGGACATGAACTGGAACACATCCACCACCCGGAACATCAACTTGAGCGACCCCGATGGCTCGGGTTCGATCCGCACTTGGGCCACCAGCAGCAACCAAGACATCATTTCCAACGGCTCTCTGACCATCGATGGCTCGGGCGATAACCGGACGCTGAACATCCGCCCCTCGGCCAATCGGTTCGGCACGTGCAACGTCACCGTCTACGCCAATGATGGCGCCACCGAGCGCCAGAGCACCATCAGCATCACGGTCCGCCGCGTGCAGCAGCCGCCCACCATCGCGGTCGCCGCCAATCCTGGCCGCATGCGTTCCTTCTCCAAGGCGACCGGCACCCTACGCGTCGGCGACGAATACACCGCGGCCGGCAGCCTGACCGTGCAGTGCGTGGCCTCGTCGGACGCCAACATCATCCCGGTCAGCCGGGTGTCCGTGGCCGGCGGCAATGAGGACCGCACGTTCACGATCGACGGCACGTCCCGGAACGCCGCCGCCACCGTGACCCTGACCTTCCGGGTGACGGACGGTGACAGCCAGACCCGCGAGGTGACGGCGGCCATTGACGTGACCCAGGACACCGATGAGTCCTTGCCCGTGACGCTTGCGGACGCAGGTTCCTCCGGGGTTAGCTTCGTGCGGACCGACGATCAGGTCACGGTGCCCGCCGGCACCTGGTTCAAGGGCGACTTTACCATCGAGGCCTGGGTTTACCGCCGCGGCAACCGCAACTGGTCCCGCATCCTCGACTTCGGCAACGGCGCCGGCGTGGACAATGTCATCCTGACGCTGAGCCATGCCGATTGGCAGCGCCCGAGCCTCTTCGTCTGGGGCGACAAGGGCGACGGCCAGAACATCGTTTCGTCCGAGCAGGTGCCCCTGAACCGCTGGACGCACGTCGCCGCCACGGTCTCCGGCGGCACCGGCCGCATCTACCTCAACGGCCGCAAGGTCGCCGAGGGCGTCGTCGGCACGCCCCGCAACGTCAGCCGGACCCGCAACTACATCGGCGCCAGCAACTGGGGCAGCGTTGGCGATCCGGCGCCCGATGCCACCTACGACGAAGTCCGGATCTGGAACAAGGCCCGCACCGAGGCCGAGCTGGCCGGCTTTGCCTATCCGCCGCTCGACGTGAACGCCAGCGGCCTGATCGGCTACTGGACCTTCGACAACGGCCGTGGCAACGCGGTGCCGAACCTCGCCAAGGACACCGGCGCCGGCATCCGTCCGAACGATGCCACCGCGCAGGCCCTCTTCCCGAAATACACCGCAGGCATCCCCAACACGCTCAACATCACGCCGCAGGAGGACGTGCCGTTCAACCTGACCCGCTTGCTGACCGGGAACGGCAGCAGCCTGTCGTGGAACGTCATCACGCCGCCCTCGCGCGGTTCGCTGGGCAGTCCCACGTTCACCGTCAATGCCACGGCACGCAGCTATCAGTTGATCTCCGCAGCGCTGCCCTGGGGCCAGGCCCGTGCCGACGCCATCTGGCGCGGCGGCCATCTGGCGGTCATCACCTCCTCGGCCGAATCGTCCGCGGTCAATGGCGTGGCCGGGGGCACCGCGGCCTGGATCGGTGCCACCGACGAAGTCGTGGAAGGCTCCTGGCGCTGGGTCACCGGCGAGACGTGGTCCTACACGCAGTGGAATCCGGGCGAGCCCAACAACGTCAACGGCGAGCACTACGCACAGCGTGTCTCCGGCGGCAACTGGAACGACCTGCCCGGCACTGCCACCGTCGGCGCCTACGTGCTGGAACTGCCGCCGACCGACCGGGCGCAGGTGGCGGTGACCTTTACCCCCGAACCGAACTTCAACGTCACCACGGGAGGCGAGGTGAGCTTCGTCTATGAGGTCAAGGACGGCGCCCGACAGCTCTTCTCCCAGAAAGTGGTCGCGCGTATCCAGGCCGTGAACGACGCGCCCATCGTCCGCACCGACGGTTACCTCCAGCTTGGCGGCAGCGGGGTGTCCCCGAACAACAGCCAGTATCTCTATGTGCCCGGCAGCGAATTGGTGTTCGCCGCGCCCGGCACCAACGCCCTCACGCTGGAGGCATGGGTCCGCCCCGACCGCTACGGCGGCAGGTTCCTGAACAAGCAGAACCAGGGCGTGTGGGGCGAATACTTTCTCGAACTGCAGGACGGAGGGCTGGTGTCGTTCTTCCGTGAACACGCCCCCTGGACCAAGCTGACCTCACCCGCGCCGATCCCGCTGAACCAGTGGACGCACGTGGCGGCCGTGTATGACGGCGCCAAACGCCAGCTTTACCTCAACGGCCAGCTGGTCGCGGAAGACCAGGACGCGATCGCGATCGGCAGCGGCGCCAACCTGCTCCAGCTCGGCGCCGGGCAAAACCAGAACGCGCCCTACCAGTTCTTCACCGGCGGCCTTGATGAGGTCCGCATCTGGAACGTGGCGCGCACGGCCTCGCAGATTGCCGCGTCCATGGCCGCGCCCCTCAGCGGCTTCGAGTCCGGGCTCCAGGGCTACTACCGCTTCAACGAGGGCTTCGGCATCTGGGCGCAGGACCTGACGCCTGCGTCCACGAAGTCGCCGCTCGACGGCCTGCTGGCCGGCGGCGCGAGCTTCCAGGCCGGCGCCAACACCGTGAACAACATCCGCGTGCCGGAGGACAGTCCGGGCCAGGAGATCGTGCTCGTGGCGCAGGATGTGGACGGCGACGCCAACCTCACCTACGCGATCAGCGCGAACCCGGCGAACGGCCGCGTGTTCCGGGTCACCGAACTGGGCCGGTCGTTTTACAAGTATGCGCCGAATGCGGACTACACCGGTGCCGATTCCTTCCGCTACCGCGTGACGGACAGCGCCGGGGCCAGTTCCGAGGGCACGGTCAACATCACCGTCGTGGACGTGAACGATGCCCCGACACTGGAGCCGATTTCCAACCAGCTCCTCGAGGAGCAGGAGGAGGAATACCAGGTGCCCATCGTCGTCAACGACGTGGACAATGCCCTCGCGGACCTGAACGTCTCGGCCACCTCCAGCGAATCCACGATCCTGCGCGACTCCGGCATCCGCGTGGTCGGCACCGGGAAGAACCGCATGCTGATGCTGTCGCCCTTCGCCGGCAGTTTCGGTTCCACCCGCCTCCGGGTCACCGTCAGCGACGGTCTCGCCAGCGCGGAACGCGAGTTTGAAGTGTCGTTTGTGCCCAAGCTTGCCTACGCGCTGCTGGACGTGGCGGAACCGGGCAAGGGGGCCGAATCCTACGGCCTGGCGGTGGACGACAGCGGCCGCTTGGGCGGTTACACGCTCGCCCGGGCCGGTTCCACCGCGGAACTGCCGCTCGTCTTTGAGGATCTCAACGGCGGCGGCGTGAAGGTGGACCTGGGCAGCCGGGCCGGCCGCGTGCAGGCGGCCGCCTACAACACCAAGCTCGACAAGGCCTACCAGGTCGGCACTTCGCCGGCCACGGCCGGCGTCGGCCTGGTGCCGTTCCGTCGCGCGGTCGAATTCTACCGCGAAAACGTCATCACCGAATACCAGCCCACCGGTGGCGGCGCTTCCGTGAAGCAGACCAACGTCATCACCTACTACCGCACCAACGAGGCCACGCTGCGGATTCCGGCCGGCTACACCAACGGCGTCGCCACCACCGTGAACGCCGCCGGCACGCTGGCCGGCTACCTCACCCAGTTGGGCGTGGACACCCCGTTCATTGCGGGTTCGTCGCTCGACGCGGTGACTTCGGCGCAGTTCCTGAGCGGCGTGACCGAGGGACGCGTCAACGCGCTGAACCTTTACAACACCGCCGCCGGCTTCCTGGTGGACTCCGGCACCCGCCGGCAGGTTGCCTTCCTCCACGACGGCACCAGCGCGACGCGGCTGAATCCGCCGGCCGGATACCAGGAAAGCGCCGCTCTCGGTCTGAACGACAACGGCGTGGTCGCCGGCTATCTCGTGAAGAACGGGGCCAAGGTCGCCGCGCTCTACCGGGACGGCCAGTGGACTGTCCCGACGGGGGCCCTGGTGGACACCTGGGTGGAAAGCCGCGCCCACGGCATCAACAACTTCGCGCAGGTCATCGGCGAGGCAAAGCTCCGCGACGGCACCACCCGCGCCTTCCTCTGGAGCGGCGGCACGGTCTATGACCTCAACAGCCTCATCCCCGAGGGCAGTCCGTGGCGGCTTGAATCTGCCCGGGCCATCAACAAGTCCGGTCAGATTGTCGGCATCGGCCGGCGGCAGAACGACCTCGGGCAGGCCGAGGTGCGGGCGTTCCTCGCCCATCCGGCCAGCGTCATCGGCAAGGCCATTCGCCGGCCCGAGGGTTCGGTCGCCCGCTATCCGGTCATTGATTTCATGGAGGGCGGCCCCGGCGACAACGCGGGCAACAGCTTCTTCTGGAGCGACGTGGACCGCGCGCTTTACGCCATCCGCCCGAGCAAGGCCGTGATCCGGTGGCACACCTCGCTGAACCCGATCACGACGAACCTCGTCACCATCCCGTCGCTCAACGTCAACGTCTGGCCGCTCAAGCCGGAAGTTCACATCGCCGGCACGCCCGTGGATGCCCATCCGGCCGCCGAGAACAGCACCTACAGCTATTACAATCTCCAGTATTCCACGACGCCCGGCGCGGCGGTGGACAGCAATACCCGCGTGTTCAACACCGCCACCAACGGCACCGGCTACTCCGTCGTGCGTTACCTGATCACCGGCGGCCTGCCGCCCGATCCGACCACGCAGTCGAACCGCTTCACGGTGGCGCGCACCTTTGTGTGGAACGACCCGCGGGTGTTCTCCGATACCAAGTGGACCATCGGCACGCCGTTGGTGGATGCCGAACACTCGGATTATCCGGGCCGCAACGGCTACGTGTTTTTCGCCAAGTCGGCCTATGATGCCGTCGGCCTGGACGCTGCCTACAACCGCGAGGCGCGCACCGGCACGATTGTCCCGGTCAACGTGGTCAACCGGGCCGCCCCGGTGAATGACCAGGATCTCGTGGTCGCGTGGTATCGCCTCAATGCGCTGGGAGTGGCCTGGAGCCGCAAAGCGGTGCGCTACGCGCCGGAATGGCCCGCCAACCCGCCGAAGATCATCATCGCGAGCCAGATGGGCTCCAACCTGGAGGAGCGCGATCCCATCACGGCCATCACGTATCCCCAGGCGCGCGTCTATGTGCAGGAGGATCCGGCCCTGGCGGGCTTCAACCCGAACGAGGAGCACGCGCTCATCCTGCCGAGCAGCAACGGCGAGGCGGTGTTCGCGCTGCGGAATGACCTCAACCGCTACAAGAACTACTCCGAGCCGTTCGTCCTGCTGAAGTATCGCGACTTCGCCACCCGCCGCTGGCTGCACCGCGTCTATCGCGTGGTCACCGAGGAGGCGCCCTACTTCTTCCAATACCGCGGCATCGTCGGCACCGAAATCCAGCCGCCGTATCCGCTCAGCATCCTGCCGCTGACGCCGGAAAACTACATCGCCGCCGGCCACGACATCGCGCTCGAGGACTACAAGGGCAAGATCTACGCCCGCAACGCCGAGCTTCGCGGCCAGCAGAACTCCGACCTGGACCTGCGCTTCTTTTACCCGCTCCAGCCCGGCTTCTGGTATGACCTGAACAACACGCTCGGCAACGATGCGGCCGTCGGCACCAGCGTGGCCTGGCTCGACAGCCGTCCCGGCGGCACCCCCGGAACGCCGGTGCCGGTCCGCTATACCATCCGCTGGCCGGACACGGCCCCGGTGCTGGAGGTCGGCGAGACGCTGTTCCGCGCCAAGCACGGCCTGCCCAACGTCGCCGACATGGCCGCCGTCCGGGTCGTCCACGACAGCCTGAACCCCGACTTCACGGGCACCTTCAAGATCGGTCCCGGCTTCCTCACCGTCCCGCCGACCAACATCGCCCGGCTCTACGATCCGGTGAGCGAAAACCTGCTGGAGCTGCCGGCGTCCTTCGCGATGCCCGACCAGATCCGTCTCCAGGACGCGCCCGCCGGCCGCAAGGCGTTCCGCGACCTGCCCTATCCGCTGCGCCTGCGCCTGTCCTTCGATCCGATCAACAAACTGCTCGGGTTCAAGGGACACTATGATGACACCCAGGCGGGCGAGCCGCTGCTGCTGCCGAACATCATGACCCTGCAGGAGCGCGAGCGCATCAAGCAGCTGGCCGACGGCGACACCGTCTTCGCCGGCTACATTGACGACCTTTACCGCCTGACGCGGAACCCCAACCAGCTCGACCTGAACAAGGACGGCAACCCGGATGACGCGTTCCTGATCGGCTACCAATACAAGGTGGTCGGGACGAACTTCGTGAACGGCATCGCCGAACTCGAATACGACACGAACTTCATCGAGATGGAGTCGCTGCCAAACGGCCTCAAGGCGCTGACCGCCGCCGTCGGCAACAACGTGCCGGCCCCGCCCAATCCCGGCTCCGCGCTCAAGACCGTGGGCGGCACCGACGCGGCGGTCGTCACCGGGCTGCCGACCTCGCCGCTCACCAAGTTCTCGTTCGAGGTCTGGGTGAAGCGGGCCCAGGGCGGCCGGGCCGACTGGTTCGTCAGCCGCGGCACTGCGGTGGACGGACTCCAGGCCGGTTTCCGGGCGGACAACTACGTCGAGTTCCAGCTCGGCGGCGTGACCGCGGTTTCAACCCGGCCCTACGTGGACGCCAATGAGTGGCACCACTGGGCCGGCGTGTTCTCCGGTGAAACCAAGACGCTGCGCCTCTACCGCGACGGCGTGCAGGTCGGCGAACGCGAAATCACCTTCACCCAATGGCGTCCCGCCGGCGACGTGCGCTGGGGCCTTGGCCGCAGCGGCACCGCCTTCAGGGGCTCGCTCGACGAGGCCCGCCTCTGGCACGACAAGGCGCGCTCCGCCGTCGAACTGCTTGCCAACCGCTACCAGACCCTGGTCTCCGGGCAGGCCGGCCTCGCGGGCTACTGGACGTTTGACGACGTGGCCTTCTCGGACATGAGCGGCAACGGCCGCAACGCCGCGAAGCAGGCCTCCGCCACCGCCGAAAGCGCGGTCGGGCAGAACTGGGGGGTGCCGCCGCGCTTCCTCACGCTCATCGAGAACGACAACTCCGCGCTCGCCGGCCTGCCGGTGACGCTGAAGGTCATCGCCATCGGCGAAGGGCCCTTCGCGGGCGACCTCAAGGTCATCTATCCCGACAACGTCTTCGACGAACGCCTCACGCTCATGACCTCGAGCGACTTCGGCGGCCAGCCGGAGAACTTCACCTTCGAGTGGTGGTATAAGCCGGACGCACCGGACTTCAAAAAGTCCGTGCTGCCGGTGGTGGGTGACGACGGCACCGTGAGCGATGCGCGCGGCTGGATTCCCTACACGCCGGGCAACAGCTTCGGGAAGAACTCCATCACGCTGGGCGAGGGCGGCGAGGGCGGCCTGCTGGTGCTGGCGGACAACTGGTTCATCGCCCGCTACAAGGGTTACAATGTCGGCAACCGCGGGCTCGTGTGGAGTCCGTGGATCGGCGATCCCTCCTCGAAGGGCACACCGCAGCCGATGCTCGCCGAAGGCTGGGTCAAGCGCGTGGTGCGCGGCCTGAACCCGTTCGACGAACGGGTGGCCGACCTCACCCAGGCCGCCGCGAGCACGAAGACCTCGATGCTCCAGCAGGCCGGCATGCGGTATGAGGGCGACATCGCCTTCAACCCCGACGCCGACGCCATCAACCGCGTGGGCCTGATCGAAGCCTACGAGACCGTGCTGCGCCGTGCCCGTTCGCTGAGCACCGACGGCACGCCGCCGGTGAACTACCAGCCGGCCAACAACGCGCTGCTCTTCGTCGGCAGCCGCATCGCCGACCTTTACACGATGATCGGCAACGAGGCCATGGCCGACGCCGCCGACCCGTCCATCGGGCTCACGACCGACATGGCGCCCTACAACACCGGGGCCTCCTCGATCTTCGCCTTCCAGAACCAGCTCGACTCGCTGCTGGAAGAGGAACTCGCGCTGCTGCGGGGCCGCGATGACTCGTCGGCCGGCGTGCAAGCCGCGCCCGTTTACAACCGCATGTTCTGGAACTTCACCCTCGGCGACGGGGAGGTGGCCTACAGCCAGGTTTACAACGTCACCGACCAGAACGGTGACGGGAAGCTGGACGAGAAGGACGGACGCATCCTGTATCCGCAGGGTCACGGCGATGCCTGGGGCCATTACCTGACGGCCACCAAGACGTATTACCAGCTCCTGCGGAACCCGAACTTCACCTGGGTCCCGCGCAGCGAGAACGTGCTCCTCGCCGGCGTGCCGGTGAAGGTGGACTACCTCGACGAACGGAAGTTCGCCGTGGCCGCCGCCTACAAGGCCAAGGCCGGTGCCGAGATCGTGGACCTCACCTACCGCCAGCGGTTCGTGGATGATCCCGACGGCCAGTGGCAGGGATATTCGGACGAGGATGCCGACCGCGCCTGGGGCGTGGATGAATGGGCCAGCCGGGCCGGTCTGGGCGCCTACGCCGACTGGCTCATGGCCAACGCCATCCTGCCCAGCGTGGACCCGAACCCGGCCCATAAGAGCATCGACAAGATCGACCGCCAGACCGTGCCCGAACTCCGCGAGATCGCGGCGCAGTTCACCGCCATCCAGGCGCAGATGGACAAGGCCGACCAGGGCCTGAACCCGCTCGGCTTGGCCAAGGGCGTGGTGCCCTTCGACCTCGACCCGTCGCTGGTGGATGCCGGCATGACGCAGTTCGAGCAGGTGGCCGAACGCGCGGTGGACAGCCTCAAGAACACGCTCACCGCCTTCAACGAGCTGAACAGCATGAACCAGGCGCTCCGCAACAACGCCGACACGACCGACGGTTTCTCGGCCGAGGTGGACGCACAGGAACACGACTTCAAGAATCGCCTGATCGAGGCCTTCGGTTACCCGTATGCCGGCGACATCGGTCCGGGCCGCACCTATCCGAGCGGCTACGACGGACCCGATCTGGTCCACTTCATGTATGTCGCGACCAAGGAGATCAACTCGCGCCAGGCTTCGCCCAGCGAGTCCTTCGTCGGCCTCATCAACGGCCTCCGCGAGGAGGCCAAGAGCTACGACCTCAAGCTCGGCAGCCAGCCGCTGCTCGACGATGCGGACTCCTTCGAGACCCCCGATGCGCCGGACAACGTGACCTATCCGTTCTCCGCCAGCGGCTACGCGTTTGAGGCGCCCACGTCGTGGGGCCAGCGCCGGGCGCCGGGCGACATCCAGACCGCGATCTCCGATCTCGTGCAGGCGGAGGCGCGGCTGAAGCAGGCGATGCGTGCCTACGACAACCTCGTCCGCGACGTGGACGAGATGCTCAACGGCCTCGACGGCGAAATCGACCTCGAGGAGCAGGACCTGAAACTCCAGCGCAAGGCCCGCGACCAGCAGATGACCTTCAGCAAGGCGATCCTCGGTCTCCAGACCTTCCAGCTCGCGATGGCCCGCGCCGAGTCGGCGACGGAAAACCTTGCGCAGGACATCGCCGAGGCGATTCCGAAGTCCTTCGTCGCGGGCGGCATCGTGGTCGCCGGCATGGCGGCGGGCGGTGGCGCCGTGGCCGGCGGTGATCCCGGCGCCCCGGCGCGCAGCGCGATCCGCGCGGCGGGCAACTTCGTCGCGGAAAACATCCTCGGCATCGCCCAGGACCTCGCCGAAGGCACCATCAACGGCCTGGAGATGGCCAAGGAGGACGCCGAGTTCCAGTCCGGCATCGAGATGGCCGAGACCACGCTCAAGTATGAGCACCAGCAGGGCGTGAAGGAAGTGCTCGCTAAGCTCCGCGAAGAGGCCCCGCTCCGCATGGAAATCCTCACGCAGCGCGAAGTGGTCCAGCAGACTGCAGGGCGCCTCCAGTCCACCATCGCCGCCGCCCAGCGTGTGCTCGAGGAACGGCTCGCCTTCCGTAAGAAGGTGGCCGGCCAGGCGACCAAGCTGCGCTACAAGGACATGGCGTTCCGCATCCTCCGCAACGACGCGATCCAGAAATACCGCGCCCAGTTCGACCTCTCGGCCCGCTACACCTACCTTGCGGCGACCGCGTATGACTACGAGTCCAACCTGCTCGGCAGCGACGGCAACACCGGCCGCGCGTTCCTGACCGACATCGTCCGTCAGCGCGCCCCCGGGGCGATGGTGGAAGACGTGCCCGTGCTGGGCAGCCAGGGCCTCGCCGCCCCGCTCGCCCGGATGCAGCAGAACTTCAAGGTCATGAAGACCCAGATGGGCTTCAACAACCCCCAGACCGAAACCGGCCGCTTCTCGGTGCGCCGCGAGCTGTTCCGCCTCCAGCCCAACGGCGCCGCGGCTGACCAGCTCTGGAAGGCCAAGCTCAAGGCGTCCCGCGTGGCCGACCTGTGGAAGCTGCCCGAGTTCCGCCGTTACTGCCGCCCGATGGCGCCCGAGGCGCTTGGCGCGCAGCCGGGACTCGTGCTCCGGTTCCCGACCACCGTGACGTTCGGCCTGAACTTCTTCGGCTGGCCCCTGAGCGGCGGTGACAGCGCGTATGATCCCACGCAGTTCGCGACCAAGGTCCGCTCGGTCGGAACCTGGTTCAGCGGCTACGACGGCAACGGCATGTCGCTCACGCCGCGCATCTACCTCGTGCCGACCGGCGCCGACGTGCTGCGCTCGCCCAACGGCGACAACTTCGAAACCCGGCTCTGGCGCGTGGTGGACCAGAAGCTCCCGCTGCCGTTCCCGATCCAGGCCGCCGACCTCCGCAAGCCGGAGTTCATCCCCGGCAACGACTCGGTGGGCGGCTTTGCGGAGATCCGGAAGTTCTCCAGCTTCCGCGCCTACCACGACGGCGGTGACTTCGATCCGGCGCAGGCCGTGAGCAACAGCCGCCTCATCGGCCGCTCGGTGTGGAACACCGAATGGCTCCTCATCATCCCCGGCGGCACGCTGCTCAATGACGGCAACGCCGGCCTGGACGCCTTCATCGACTCCGTCAGCGACATCAAGCTCTTCTTCCAGACGTATGCATACTCCGGCAACTAACCTTCGCCCGCTCGCGGCCCTGTGTCTCGGTGGCCTGCTGCTGGGCGTCGCCCAGGCGGGGATTCCCGAGCCGTTCAACCTCGTGTTCGGGCAGATCAAGCTCGGCACCAATCTCGTCACGCGCACCAGCAGCGGCGTGGTGGTCGAGGCCCGGCGCCTGCCCAACGCGCCGTCCAGCGCCATCGCCCGCTACGTGATGGGGTCGGAGGCTTCGGCCGGCGATTTCTATGCGCTGCGGATCAAGCTGGAGAGCGCGCTCGCGGGCAGTCCCGCGGCGGCCGGTTCCGCCGAAAACGGCGCGGTGCTCTACCTCACCGTGCTGTCGGGCGGAGCCGTGCAGGACCAGCTCGAATACGCCGTCGGTCCGCGCGGCACCGTGCGCCGGCTCGACTTCGGCAACATCGACTCCGACTCCGACGGCCTCTCCGACGGCTGGGAACAGGCCTATCTTTACGGGCTGAAATACGGCCCGAACGATGATCCCGACGGCGACGGCGAAACCAATCTCGCCGAGTTCAGCCAGGGGCTGAATCCGCTCAAGGCCGACTCGCGTCATCCGGCCGACCTCAGCCCGCCGGACAACCGGCTCACCATCAAGGAAATCTCCGACTACTACACCGCGTGGAAGAACGGCCGGACCTGGCCGCAGGGCCCGGTGCCCATCGAGGTGGATTACGTCACCCGGGCCACCTACATCTGGGAGAACGGCGAGGTTTACCGGTTTGATTCCTCCGCCTCCGCCGCCCCGCTGTGGTGGGCCCCCGTGCCGGCGGGATCGGGCACGAATGCCGGGGATGAAAGGTCGCTCGCCGCGGCCGACCAGAAGGCGGAAGGGCAGGAGCCGGCGGAAGCCTCCGCCAAGCGCGGTCCGGCCCGGGCGAGCACTCCCGCGCGGGCTGCGGACACGAACGACGTGCCGCCGCTCATGATCGTGACCACCCAGGCCCCGGACGTGTATGCGCCGGGCTCGGTCATTACCATCACCAACGACGTCACCGTGCTCGCCGGCCTGCGCACCTATGCCGTCGAGCACTTTCCGCCGGCCGGCTGGGAAGTGGTGGCGGTCGGTCCCGGCGGTGTCTTCGATGAGGAGAACGCCCGCGTGAAATGGGGCCCGTTCTTCGACAAGCAGCCGCGGCAACTGACCTATCAGGTCCGCGTGCCGGCGACCCAGAAGGGCGATGTGGCGCTGGTGGGCAAGAGCGCGTTTGACGGACATCTTGTGCTGCTGGAAGGCCGGGAGCAGATCATCGAGCTGCCGACGGCTCCGGGTGAAATCACCCTCCTGCCCGGCGGCCGGGCGGACGAATGGAATCTCCGGGGCGAACCCGGCCGCAGCTACCGGCTGGAGGTCAGTTCCGACCTGATCGGTTGGACGGACCTGGGCCTGGTCACCGCGGCGGCTGACGGCTCGGTCAAGTTCAGCGATTCGGGAACGGCGACCGGCGACGGCGGACGTTTCTATCGGGCCCGCGTGGTCCAGTGATTGGGCAGTTGCCGCCAGGAGAGGACGTGGCCCAACCTGCGGCGACCAATACAATGCAAACCTTCAGGCTTGTTGCCGTCCTGGCCGCCGTGCTGCTCGCCGGCGGCCTTTGGCTTCGCAGATCGGGAAGTTCGGCTCCCGCCGTGGCTGCCGCCGGTGCCCCGACCCCGGCCAACGCCAAGCGGCTGGATTTCCAGCAACTCTCCGATGAATGGAGCCGGGGCTGGCTGGCCCCGGAACGGGACGCCCAGCGCTGCGAATCCGTCGTGGTCTGGTGGTGGGACCAGTCCCGCGTCGTTTCCAATGCGTGGGATGTCTTGGCCGGCTTGGAGATTCCCGCGGTCCGGCCTCCGCGGCCCGCGGGCGGGATCATGCCGTTGGCCGACGGCGGTTTCCGGCAGGCACTCGGGCCGGCGAATGAGGATTTGGCCGCCGGCGGTCTGCGGGCCGCCGTGCGGCAGTGGGAACAGCTCGGCTGGCGCGTCGCCCAGTCCGAATGGCGTCTGGTGCGGTATGATCTGTCCGCGACGGGCCCCACGAGCCGGCTGTGGACGGAATTTCACCTAACCCATCCGGTCTCCGGCCGACGGGGCATCCTGCGCGGGCATTGGGAACTGGCGTGGGAACCCTTGCCCCCGGGCAACGGCACGCCGCGACCGCGCAGCCTGCGTTGGCTGGAAGGCGAACTGCTCTGGCGGGACGGACCGCCGCGCTTCGAGTTGGCGGCGGAATTCACGCTGGTGCCCGCCGCCAGCGCCCAGGCGCAGATTGATCCGTTGGTGATCGCCGACCTTGATGGAAACGGCCGGGAGGAAGTGGTGCTGGTCGGTGCCAATCGGCGGCTGCAACTGGGCGCCGATGGCCGCTGGACCGAAGGACTTCTGCTGCCGCACGACGGGGTTTCCCTCGGCAGCGGCGTGATCGAGGATTTCACCGGCGACGGGCAGGCCGACCTGCTGGTCGCGACGGCCGGGACCTGCGCGCTGTTTGCCGGCCGGCGGGATGGCAGCTTCGAGATGCCCCCGTTGCCCACGCCGCTGCCGGAGCTACGGCTGCCGACCGCGGTGGCGGCGACGGACCTCGATGGCGATGGCGACCTCGACGTGTTCCTCGGCCAGTATCAGCCGGCCGGGGCGGACCGGCAGTTCCCGGCGCCGTTCGGCGACTGCAATAATGGCCTGCGCTGCTACCTCCTGCGCAACCAGGGCCAAGGCCAGTTTACCAACGCCACCTCGGGCTCGGGCCTGGACCGGCACCTGTGGCGACGGAACTACACGGCGTGCTTCCTGGATTTTGACGAGGACGGCGCCCCGGATTTCCTCCGGGTGAACGATTTCGCGGGCGTGGACTTTCTCTGGGGGCAGGGCGGGGGACGCTTCCGCGACGACACCGCGGCTACCCTCGGCGAGGCCCGGCTGTTCGGCATGGGCCACGTGGTGGAAGACTTCGACGGCGATGGACGCCCGGACCTGCTGACGATGGGCATGACTTCGCCGGCGGCGGATCGCATGAGCCATCTGAACCTGAGCCCGCCCGGCTTTGAGGCAGTCACCGCCGCCCGCGGACCGATGAGCTTGGGCAACCGGGTCTGGCTGAACCGTGGCCGGTCGCGCTGGGAAGTGCCGGCGTGGGCACCCGAGGTGGCGCGGACCGGCTGGACCTGGGGGGCAACCGCGCTGGACCAGGACAATGACGGGCGGACCGAGCTGTATTTCGCCAATGGGTTCCGCAGCGAAGCCTCGGCGACCGACTGGGAAAACGAATTCTGGTCGACGCTCGTTTACTTCAACGAAATCGGCACGCCCGACGCCTGGGCGCGGTTCAATCAGGGACAGGCGGGGGCCGAAGCCCTGGACGGCAAGTCCTCCGGTGGTCACTACCGGAACAAGCTGCTGGTCCCCGGCAGGGCCGGATGGGAGGACCAAGCGTGGCTTTCCGACGTGGCGCTGCCGCAGGACAGTCTGTGTGTCGCCGCGCACGATTTCGACGGCGACGGGCGGCAGGAACTGGTGGTGACGACCGCGGAAGTCTGGCCGGTGAAGCAGTCGCGGGTGCTGATTTTCCGCAACCGCGGGGCGGCCGGAAACTGGTTGCAGGTGGCCGTCCCATCCGTCCCCGGGCGCACCCCGTATGGAACAAAAATTACAGTCCAAGCCCCAGACGGCCGAAGAACCTCAAAATGGCTGCTGGACCAGTCCGGTTACCAGACCCAGCCGGCCCCGGTCGCGCACTTCGGCCTCGGGACCGAAACCAACGTGCTCGCCGTCGAAGTCCGTTGGCCGGACGGTTCCGTGAAGCGCCTGGACCGCCCCGCGGTCGGTCGCCGACATGTAATTTCCCCGCCCGCCGCCCCCCGCGGGCGCTGACCCGCTTCCGCCGCTTTTCCCGCAACATGAATCCCCCCAGGTGCTCCCGTTTCCGCGTTGTCCGCCGTCTGGCGGGCACCGGTGTGATTGTCCTCGCGACGCTGCTGCCACTGGCGTGCAAACCCAAGCCGCCGGAACCGCCGTGGGCGTTGCGGTCCGGTGCCAGCCTGATTCCGCCCGATGAAGTCCAGACCGCGTGGGAAACGAGGGCCAAGGGGACGACGGAGGTTCCGCTGAACGACGTGCTCGCCGCGGAAGCGGAATCCCTGGCGGCCCTGGAGCAGGCCCGCCGCAGCGGATTCCTCGAACAGCCGGAAACGCGCCGGGCGCTGCGGCTCTTCCTCGCCGGCCGTTACCGTGAGCAGCTGCAGCGGGAAGCCGCCCATGACGCCGAGGTGCTCGTCTCCGAAGGCGAGATCCGGGAGCGATTTGCGGCGAATCCGGCCCGCTGGCAGAAACCGGCGGTGGCGAATGTCGCGGTTTTCACCCATCCGCTGCCGCGCAAGGCGACCGCAGAGAAGAAGCAGGAAGCCCGGACCCGGGTGGACGGATGGCGCCGCGGGGTGACGGAAAGTCCCGATGCCGTCGCTGCGTTCCGCGAACGGGCGCGGCAAAACTCCGCCGACACGGCCACGCGTTTCCGCGGCGGCGAAATGGGGTGGGCCACCCGGGAACAGTTGCAGAAGCGCCTGCCGGACGCGGTGGCGGACGCCGCGTGGAACCTGAAAGACCAGGGTGCGGTTTCCGCGGCCATCGAGGCAAATGATCAGCTTTACCTGGTCCAGCTGCTGGGGCGACGGGAACCCGAACCGCGGCCGCTTGCCGAGGTGGAGGCCCAGTTGCGGCACGAGTTGGTGACCGAACGCCAGGCGACGCGCGATGCCGCGCTCAGGCAGCGTCTGATGTCGGGCATCCAGATCGAGACCAACGCCCCCGCTCTGGCCCAGTTGCGCGCTCCGGCTGCACGGCCGCCGGAGACGAACGCCCCGCCCGCCATGGCCGCCCGCTGAGCCCGCCCTGCCATGCGCGAGCGTCGTTTTCAACGCTGGCTGGCCGGCGTGCTCGGCGCCCTCCTGTTGTCGCTGGGGTCGCTGCGGGGCGAGGAGGGCAGCGCCACCCGGTCTGGCTCGGCCCATTTTTCGCCCGGAGAAACGCTGTCCCTGCGCCTCTTGCTGGCTCCGCTGGCCGACACCGTCCTCCATGCCGTCACCGAAACGCTGCCCCCGGGGTTGGAATTTGTTTCCGCGGACAATGGCGGGCTTTACTCGCCCGCGACCCGCGAACTGCGCTGGGGAGTATTCTTCGACGGCCGCGTGCGGACGCTGAACTACCGCGTCCGGGTGCTCCCGGATGCGACTGCGGCACTGGCGTGGCACGGGGTGGCGACGTTCGACGCGGCGGAAATTCGCGTCACCGGACTTTCGGAATCCCTCCGGCGCGGCGCGGCGGCCGGCACGGTCCGGCGCAGCTTGCCGGCGGAGTTTCGCGGCGGACAGCCGTTCACGGTGCGACTGGCCGTGAAGCCGGACACGACCATCGGGTTCCATGCGGTGGACGAGGGGGTTCCCGCGGGCTGGGCGGTTTCGGAAATCAACTTCGGCGGCATCGTCGGTGCCGACGGCCGGCTCAAGTGGGGGCCGTTCCCCGATGGTGAAGCCCGCGAGCTGAGCTATGTCGTGACGCCGCCGGCCGCGGCGACGAAAGGGGAGTTTGCCGGCCGCGGCCTGTTTGAGGAAATCGAGGTGGCGATTGCCGGTCCCGATGTGCTCGCCGTCCGGCCCTCGGGGGGCGGACACATTCAACGCCAGTTGCCGGCGGGTTACCGCGTGGGGCGGCCGGTCGAAGTCACGTTGCGGGTGGAGCCGGATGCCGCCGTGTCGCTCTTCGCGGTGCTGGAAACGGTGCCGGCGGGTTGGACGGTGGTGGAAGCGCCCGGCGCGGCGGCCGTGAACACCGGGGCCGGACGCATCCGCTGGGGGCCGTTTGTGGAGCCGACTGTCCGGGAGCTGACTTACCGGGTGCTGCCGGCGCCCGAGGCGATGGCGCCCGCGTCCTTTGCCGGTTCCGCCGATTTTGATGCGGTGACGGTCGCGACGACGGGCCCCGGGGAACTGCCCCCGTTGGCCTTCACGCCGACGGTGGCGACCCGGCAATTGCCGGGGACCTTTCGGGCCGGTCAGCGCCTCGTCGTGCTGGTGGCGGTGACGCCCGGCGAAGGGGTGGACGCCTATGGCGTGCAGGAAAACCTCCCGCCGGGCTGGGCAGTGGAAGCGGCGGTGGGCGCGGGCGTGGAGGGATCGCGCCTGACGTGGGGACCGTTCTTCGACGGTTCGCCCCGCAGCTTCACCTATCAGGTCCGGGCGCCGCTGGGCGCCGGCGGGGCGGCTGTCTTTGCGGGCAGCGTATCCGTCAACGGCGGCCCGGTGCTCATCGGCGGCCCGGACACCTGCGAACCCGCGCCACCGCCCAGCGGGCGGGTGACCCGGACGCTCCCGCTCGATTTCGTGCCCGGAACCCTGTTCAGTGTGACCAACCGCGTGGTGCCCGATGCCGGCGTGGCGTTCAATGTCGTGGCCGAGTCCGTGCCGGCGGGTTGGGCGGTGGTCCAGGCCCTGCCCGAAGGCGCCTTCGATGCGGCGGCCGGGCAATACAAGTGGGGGCCGTTCACCGATGATGCGCCGCGGTTGCTGGTGCTCACCCTGCGCAGTCCGACCAATGCCGCCGCCGTCGTTTCCTTCGCCGGCAGCGGCACGTTCGCGGGGGTGGAAAAGGCCACCGTGGGCACGGCCGCCGTGCCGCGGAACCTGCCGCCGGCGCTTTCCGCGGTGGGGGACCAGTTCGTGCTCGAGGACGAGCCGCTGGCGCTGCGACTCGTGGCGCGCGACGACCTGCTGCTCGGACCACAGCTTGACCTGAGCATCGAGGCGGAGCCCGCAGAGCTGTTTCCGGCGGCGGGCTTCGAACAGATCGTCGAGGGCAACACCCGCATCATCGTGCTGACCCCGGCGTTCGAGGCGGCGGGACTGGCAACCGTCCGGCTGGCCCTGAGCGATGGCACGCATGTCACGCGGCGGCAGTTCCGGGTGGCCGTGACGGCCCGGAACGATGCCCCCCGTTTCGATCTGCCGGCGGTGACTGAACCGGTGCTGGAGGACGGCGCGCCGGCGATCCTCAGCGGCTTGCAGATTCACGACGATGATGCCGGGGAGGCGCCCCTGACCCTGGCGCTGAATGTGGCCGGCGGTGCCCTGCTGCCGGGCGAACTGGGTTCCGTTCAACGCCTCGATGACGGCTCCGCGCCGGCGCACCTGCGCCTGCGGGGCAGTCAGGCTGCACTGAACGCCGTGCTGCCGCAGTTGCGCATCCGGCCGGCGCCGGACTTCTTTGGCGACCTGCTCCTGACACTGGAGGCGGCCGATGGCGGAGAACGCGGACCGGGCGGTGTCCAGACAGGCCGGGCCGACTGGGTGTTGCCGGTGATGCCCGTCAACGATGCGCCGGTGAACGTGGCTTCGCCCGTGGCGGAATTGACGGTGCTGGAGGATGCGCCGGCGACGGATACCCGCTATCCCGGCTGGCTGACGGGGCTTCGCGTCGGACCCGACAATGAGGCGGCGGCGGGACAAACGCTGATCTCCGAAGTGAGCGTGACTGCGCCAGCGATCTTCCGCCAACTGCCGCGCCTTGGCGCCGACGGCACGCTGAGCTTCCAGCTCGCCCCGGATGTCAACGGGACGACCGAGATCCGCTACTGGTTTCGGGATACCGGTGGCCGCGCCAACGGCGGCCGCGACACGAGCGTGACCAACCAGTTCCGACTCGTCGTGCGACCGGTGAACGATCCGCCCGTCGCGGTGGTGACCAACCGCACCGAATTGGTGCTCAGCGAGGATGCGCCACCGGCCACGACGCGGTTTCCCGGGTGGCTGCGAAATGTCGTCGCCGGGCCGCCGGACGAAGTCGCCGCCGGGCAGCGGGTCCAGGCAAGCTTCAGCGTGGAGCCCCGGGAGATGTTCCGCGAGCCGCCGCGCTTCGCGGCCGACGGCACGTTGCAGTTTCAACTGGCACCCGACCGGTTTGGCGAAGCGGTCATCCGCTATCGCTTTGATGATGATGGTGGCACCGCGGACGGCGGCAGTTCTGCCAGTGCGACCAATCTGGTGGTGCTCACGGTGAACGAGGTGAATGACCCGCCCTCCGCGCTGCTGCCGCCGCGATTGTCCGTGCGGGCGGATGTGGGGCCGGTTGAAGCGGTGTTGCGCGGGGTCTCGCCGGGGCGATTTGAGGGCGCAGTGGATCGGATCAGTCTCACGGCGAGCGCGGCCGCCGTGGCACCGGCGTCCTTGGTCGCGGCGGATGGGGTCAGGCTGACTGAGTATTCCGCAAGTGAAGGAACGCTGCGAATCCGGTTCCAGCCGACGGTGGTGAAATCAACCGATGCCGAGTTCCGCCTGCGGCTGCACGACGAACGCGGAGCCTTGGCGGAATACACGGTGCCGCTGCGATTCGTGGTGGGGACCGCACCGCCGGAGTTCGCGATGCCCGTGCCGGCGGTTTGGGCCGAGACGGACTCCGCAACGGGATTGCCGTTGGTGGAGCTGGACGAGGATGAGACGTCCCGGACGCTGGATTTGGCGGGCCTGTTCGTGCCGGCTTCCGGGGCAGGGCTTCGCTTCTCCGTGGTGACCAACACGGCGGCCGACGTGCTGGATGCCGCCATCGAAGGTTCACGGCTGCGGCTGACACCCCGGCCGGATCAGCATGGCGACGGAACCGTGCTGCTGGTGGCGGAGAACGACGACTACACGGTCGAGTTCCCGTTTGTGTTTCGGGTGAAACCCCTCGCGGACGCGCCCCGTTTGGTGAGCCCTGCGGAGTGGGAATTGGACGAGGAGGCGGCCTGGTCGGAAACGCTCCTGGCCGAATCCGTCGAGGATCCGGCGAACCCGGTGAACTGGGAGCTGATCGGTGGTCCGATCGGATTGCGGCTCACTTCGGCCGGGATCATTTCCTGGTCGCCGACAGAGGCGGACGGCCCCGGCGAATTTTTGGTGCGGATCCGACTGACCGATCGCCAGGCTGAAACGCCAGCAGGGGAGGTGGAACTGCGTCTCCGGGTGGCCGAGGTGAACCGGCCGCCCCGCTTTTCGACACCGGCCGAGTTTTCGTTCGATGAGGAAACCATTTTCGCGGAGTCCCTGCCGGCCACGGACCCGGACCTGCCGGCGAATCGCCTGGTGCATCGGCTGTTGACCGGTCCGCCGGGCCTGACGGTTTCCGAGGCGGGAACGCTTCGCTGGCAACCGACCGAGGCTCAAGGTCCCGGAGTGTTTCTGGCGGCTTACACGGTGACCGATGAGGCGGTTCCACCGTTCATCCGCACCAATTTTGTGCGGCTTCGTGTGCGGGAAGTTCCGCGGGCGCCGGTGGTCAGCGACTGGGACCTGGCGTTCCGTCCCGGTCTCGCCCTCCGGCTGCCGGCGGCGGTGGTTCTGTCGCGGGCCAGCGATCCGGAGGGATTGCCAGTATCGCTGGTGCCCAATCAACTGCGCACCGACGCCGGCACCGACGCGTCGATCTCGGCGGAAGAGGTGAAAGTGAGACCTTCGGCCACGGCAGCATTCGATTCCATTCCGGTCGAGGTGACGGACGGGTCGTTGCGCTCCACGCTCCAGATCCGGTTGCGCCAGTCGGACACCCTGCCGGGCGAACTTCTGCGGGAACTGCCGAACCGCTTCCGACCAGGTCAGGTTCTGGAAATCAGGTTGAGTCCGACCGAGCCGGTGCCGCCGGGAACGGTGATCCGAGAGACACTTCCGCCCGGGTGGATTCCTGAGCGAATTCCAGTTGGGGCGAGCTGGCGCGCGGACAGCCGCACGCTGGAGTGGGCGGCCCTAGCGGAGCCGCGCACGGAAACCATCCGCTACCGGGTGCTTGCGGGCGGCGGCGAGGGCGCGGTGACGTTCTCCGGTGAAGCCGTCCGACCGGACCTGGCCCTCGCAGTGGGTGGCGCCGACTCTCTGCCGGCATCGCCGCCGGGGCAGGGGGTGATCGCGCGTTCGTTGCCGCCGGACTTCATTGCCGGTGAGGAAGTGGCGGTGACGATCCGCGCCGAACCGGCGGTCACGACCGACCGTTGGATGGTGCGCGAAACCTGGCCGGAAGGCTGGACGTTGGTTTCGACCGGCCCGGAATGGATTCGCGGGGCGGACAGCCGGTTGTTGACGGCGACCTTAGCCGGGCCGTCCGTCCGCGAACTGACCTATCGGCTGCGGGCGCCTGCGGTGCCGGCCACGGCGGGAACATTTGCGGGGACCGCTCGGTTCGATGAAGCCGAGTTTTCGGTGGGTGGCGAAGCCGTCGTTCGGTTGAACCGTCCCCCGGCCGTTGAGTTGCCGGAGGTGGCGGGCCGCGAAGACGAGGCCATGTCTGTCAGGTTGCCGGGGACCGATGCGGACGGAGATCTGATCGTCTGGTCCGTGGAGTCCTTCGAAGGGGTAGTGGCAGCCGCGTCGCTGGATGTGGGGGCGATCCTCACGATCCGGCCGCAGCCTGATCAGGCGGGCTCCGGTCGGGTCCTGCTGTCAGCTGCCGATGGTCGTCAGACCGCCCGGCTGGCCTTGGTGGTGGAGGTGATTCCGGTGAACGATTCGCCGATTCCGGAACCAAGTGAGCTCGCGGGCGGAGAGGACCGTTGGCTGCCGTTTCAACTGCGGGCCCGCGACGTCGAAGGCGATCGGCTGCGGTTCCGGGTCGTGCAGTTGCCTGCGCACGGGCGGGTGGAGCTGAATTCCCGCGGCGGCGGCACCTATAGGCCGGAACCGGATTTTCACGGCGAGGACTCCTTTGGCTGGGTGGTGTCCGATGCTCAGGATGACTCCGCGCCGGTGCTCCAGCGGGTCTTCGTTGCGCCGGGCTACGACGCGCCACGGCCACGGCCGGATACGCTCGCGGGGAAAGCCGGCGAGCCGGTTTCGTTGAGCGCCGCCGAACTGGTCGCAAACGACCACAGCCCGGACGGAACTCCTCTCAGGGTGGCGCGGTGGGATTCGCCGGCCCGCGGCGACATCATGGTCGAACCGGTTGGGCCGGACCGGTGGAACTTGGTTCCACCGCCAGGATTCACGGGGACGGTCATCCTGCAGGGCTGGGTGACCGATGGCCGCACCGAGGTTCCCAGCACAGTCCGGGTCATCGTGGCAGCCGGGCCAGGGGCACCGGTGGCGGTTGCGGACTTCGTTGAGCGCGAATTCGCGTTGGCACTGGAGTTTCCGGCGGCGGAGTTGTTGGCCAACGATGTCCCGAGCCTTGGGGCCGGCCGCTTGGTTGCCGTGGAGGGATTCAGCCGCAACGGAGCGAGGGTGACTCGCCGCGCTGACAGCACGGTCCGGCTGGAATCCGAAACCCTGTTGGCAGAGGACGCCTTCCGTTACCAGCTTGAGGATGATTCGGGTGCCCGAGCCTGGGGCGAGGTGGTGGTGCGCATGAACTCAAGTCCGGCCCGGTTGGCTGTCGGCGGACTTCTGCTTGGAACTGAGGCGCAGGTAACCTTGTCGGGCACGCCGCGGGCGCCCTACCGGCTGCAAAGTGCACCCACGCCCGCAGGCCCGTTCCTGCCCCTGATGGGCGTCAAAGCGGATCGTTTCGGAGCCTGGACCGGTTCCATCCGGTTGCAGGATTCCGGTCAGTTCTTCCGGGCAGCCCCCGATTTTCTCCCCGGAGAACGGCCGGTTCTCCGGCTTGCCGGCGCGAAGGGGGACGGGGTATGGGGGCTTGAACTCCGGGGACTGCCGGGAGTTCGGTATCGGATCTACTGCTGCCGCGATGACCGACGAACAAAGGTGGAGTTGGCCAACCTGCTGGTGCCCACAGCGGGCGTGATGACGACGGACCTTCATTGGAATGAGGACGGCTTGATCATCTGGGCGGAGGCCGACCACTGAGCGGGTCGTGGCAGCCGAAATCGAGCCGGCCCGATGACTGCTGGACCGAACAGCCGCAGCGCTGGGCTTCGAACTAAGGACGATGCGGGCTGAAAGCCCAGCCCGATGTCCGGCACCGTGAAGTCCGGCTGAGCTTTGGGCGCAGCGGAACCAAGTGACGGGGCAGTGCCTGAAACTGGAGCCAGCTGTCGGATTTGAACCGACGACCGACGGTTTACAAAATCACATCAGGTTTCCGGACCCTGCGAAAAGGCCAGCAAAAGCGCGCTTTCCGAGCGGTCATGACCGCACCGAAACGCACGGTCAGCCCCTTGAACTGTTGAGCCGTGTTGAGCGGATGACGGCTGCAAACAATCACCTTGACCGGAGGGATGGAACTGCCGGGGTGCGTTGTCGGCGGAAGGGAAGGCTCAGGCGCCGGCCGGGGCGGACCGCACCGGCGGGTTCACCACCCGCAGGCGGGCGGTGGAGGGCGTCCGGCGGCACACCAGGAAGCGTTCCTGCAGCCACGCGTCGGCGAGGGCCAGCGGGATGAGCAGCTTGCGGGTGCTGTAGCGCAGCACCGGCAGGCCGGCGGCGATCCAGTTGTCCACGGTCCGTTCGCTGGAGCTGTGACGCCGGGCGAACTCCCGTTTGGACACCGACATCACCGGGGTCGGCGTGGCTGTGGCTGCGGTCGGGCAGGACATGGCAGCCTGTTAGCGGAACGGTCCGGCTAAGGCGAATCCTATTGCACACCCATATATCATACACGAGGGTGGAAACATGTCCCGGCCGAACAGCCTGAACCATCCGCTTGTCCTCCTGCGCCAGCAGCTGGGCCTTGGCCGCCAGCAGTTCTCCCTGCGTCTGGGCGTGAGCCAGGTCACCGTCGAGAAGTGGGAGCGGGGGGAGCGGACCTTCTCCGCGGTCCAGCGGCAGAAGGTGTTCCGCGAGACCGGGGTGTGCCCCGGCTGGCTGGCCGACCCGCAGGGGCCGATCCACACCGCCGACGGATACCCCTACACCGCGAAGCAGTATGAACACTGGCAGGCCGTCAAGGGACCGGTTCAGTCGAACGGACGCCGGCTGGGCCAGCACTACTGCCGGAACTGCTGTCCCGGGGTGATGGAGCTGCTGGCCCACGGGCCGGCGGCACCGGAGGCGGATGCCCGCCGAATGCAACGCCTGAGCCGGGCAGGGTTGCTGGAGCGTCTGCGCCAGCAGTTGGTCGACCTGGCCCGGGGCGCCGCGGCGAGTGCCCGGCGGGTGGAGGACGAGGACCGGCTGCTGGCCGCCCTCGCCGCCCTGCGGCGGATCTTCCCCGGGGTGCAACCCAGACCGGACCCGGACGAACAGGCTGCGGCGGAACGGCTGCACGCGGAGATGAGCGCGGCGGTGCGGCCGGTCGTCCGGAAAAAAGTGCGCGGGTCGGACCACGGTTGACCGGGGGCTGTGCTAGGATTTGCGGCGCGGCGAGCTCGCCCAAGCCCTGGGTTGGCGGTCGCCCGTCCTCCCGGCCCGCCCCGCCACGCTGTTGGCGGGTGAATCCTCGGTGCCCGGGAGGGCGGCCGGTGTTCCCGATCCACGCATGAATCCCGAAGCCACCTCACCCGACCGTCTCACCCAACGCGCCGCCCGGGCCGTCCACACCGACCTGCGCACCGTCCTTGAGTCGGTGCTGCGGCCGTTCGAAGGCGCTGCCGATCTCCGCCGCCTGAAACCCCTCGGCACGCCGGAAGAACTGCCCCGCCTGGGTGGCTTGCTGCCCATGCCGGATGACTCCCCGGGCGCTTTCGTCGAGGCCGCGGTCACTCCCGACGACGCCACCTCGGCCGGCGTCCAGCTCCGCTTCTTCCTCGGCCGGCTGCATCGGCGTCGGTTCCGGGCGCTGTCCTTCCTCCTGGCCAACACCCACGACACCGACCTGAAGCTGTCCGCCGCCGACGGCGGCCGGCGGAGCCGCGACCTGTGGTTGAGCTGGCAACGGAACCACGCGGCGGGGGACGCGGTCGCCCTCGACCGCCTGGCGATGCTCGCCGCCGCCCGGGTCTCGGTCCTTCACGCCCTGCTGCGGCAGCACTTCCCCGGACTGATCGCCGGCGCCCGGATCGCCGAATGGACCGCTGCCGTGGCGCGGTCGCGGCACGCCGACCGGGGCGAGCATGAATTCGAGTTCGAGGAAGGCCACTTCTGGCACCAGGCCGCGCAGGACCCGGATGAATTCCTGGAGGGCATGACCGCGCAGGCGGCCGCCGCGGGCGAATCGCTGCCGCCGGATGTGCGGCTGCAACTGCACCTGTGGCGGGAGGATTTCCCGGCCGCGTTGGCGGCCGTCGAGGAGCTGTTCCTCCGGCCACTGCCGGCCGAAGGTGCGTGGGAGCTCGGTCACCTGCGGGCGGCTTTGCACCAGCGCGTGGGGCAAGCGGAGACCGCGCTCGCACTGCTGGACAGGTTGACCGCTCCGGCCGGGGAACACCACCGGGTGAGCGCCCTGCGGGTGCGTTGCCTGCTGGCCCTCGGCCGCGCCCGCGAGGTGCTCGCGCTGGTGGACCAGGGCGATTTCAGGTCCACGGATCCGACCTGCTGGCCGCACTGGTGGCGGGCGCAGGCGTGGCAACAACTGGGCGACACCGACGCCGCGCAGGCGGACCTCGCCGCACACGAGGAATTCTTCGGCACCGATCTGGAGGCGAGGCGGAGTCTGCACCCTCAAGCGTCCCCACCGGAGGCCTCCCCGCACTTTGGCCGTCGCCGGTGATTGCCACCGGAATGCCGCCCTCGCTAGCATTTGTCCAGAAACCACCTCCATCCATGCCCGCCCTTCCTTCAGCGCTGCCCGCCCGCGGCCAATTGGTCCGCCTGCGCACCCGGCATTGGTTGGTCGATGACGTGGATCCTTCCCCCCGCGGCAACTGGCTTCGGCTCTCCTGCGTGGATGACGACGCCCAGGGCGAGGCCCTCGAAGTCATCTGGGAGGCCGAACTCGACGGCGAGGTCATGGATGCCGAGGCGTGGGGCCGGATTGGCGCCAAGGGTTTCGACGATTCCCGGCTGTTCGCCGCCTACTTCAACACGCTGCGCTGGCATTGCGTCACGGCCACTGATCCCAAGCTGTTCCAGGCCCCCTTCCGCGCCGGCATCCGGGTCGAAGCCTACCAACTCGAACCATTGCGCAAGGCGCTGCAGCTGCCCCGGGTGAACCTCTTCATCGCCGATGACGTCGGCCTGGGAAAGACCATCGAGGCCGGGCTCATTGCCACCGAGCTATTGCTCCGCCGCCGCGTGCGCGAAGTCGTCGTCGTCTGTCCGCCCTCCATGCTGCACCAGTGGCAGGATGAACTGGATGCGCGCTTCGGCCTCCGCTTCGAGATCCTCGACCGCGATTACGTGGACCGAATCCGCCGGGAACGCGGTTACGCGGTCAATCCCTGGGATACCTTCCCGCGCTTCCTGGTCTCGCAGCGTCTGCTGATCGACGAGGCGTATGCCGGCCCGCTCCGCGTCTGGCTCGACAACCTCCGCCCGGGCAGCCTGCTGATCCTCGACGAAGCCCACCACGCCGCCCCTGCCAGCGGCGCCAAATACGCCATCGACTCGAAGTTCACCCGGGCCATCCGCGAGTTCGCCCCGCGCTTCGAGCATCGCCTCTTCCTCTCCGCCACCCCGCACAACGGCCATTCGAACAGCTTCAGCGCGCTGCTGGAACTGCTCGACGACAAACGCTTCATGCGCGGCGTGCCTGTGCTCAAATCCGCCCTCGACGCCGTCATGGTGCGCCGGCTCAAGGAGGACGTGCGGGCCGTGGCCGGCGGGTTTCCCATTCGCCGGGTGGTGCAGGTGGATCTCGATCACCTGCCGGCCGACGCGCCGGAGCTGCTCCTCGCCGAGTGGCTCGATGCCTACGGCTCAGTCCGCCGGGACCGCTTTGCGGGCGCGACCAAACGCGAGCAGACCCAGGGCACGCTGATCCTCTCGACGCTCCAGCAACGGCTCTTCTCCTCGGTGGACGCCTTTCACCGCACCCTCGCGGCCCATCGGCGCGCCATGGAGCGCGTGTGGGCCGGCGAAGTATCTGCCCGCCGCAAGGCCGCGGCCACCGATCTCGCCGAACTGACTGCCGGGTTCGACAGCGACGACGACCGCGCCCAGCTCCCGGCCGAAACGCAGGAGGCCGAGGCCGCCGCCGCCCTCGAATCGTTCACGGCCGGGATCCCCGGTTCTGCCAGCGCGGAGCTGGTCGCCCGGGAACGCCAGCTCCTCGGTGACCTGGCCCGCGTGGCGGAACAGCACCGGCATCGGCCCGACGCACGCATCCGTTGGCTGGTGGACTGGCTGCAGCAGCATTGCTGCCCGGGAATCCGCCTCCCGGGCCAAGCCTCGCCGCAACCGGGCGCCCCCTGGTCGGCGCTCCGGCTGATCATCTTCACCGAATACGAGGACACCGCCCGCTACCTGCGGTCGCAGTTGGAGGCCGCCTTGGCAGGAACGGATCGGGCCGAGGATCGCCTCGCGGTGTTCCACGGCCCGACCCCGGCCGACAAACGCGAGGAACTCAAGCGCGCCTTCAACGAGCCCCCGGACCGCCAGCCGCTGCGGATCCTCATCGCAACCGACGCCGCCCGCGAAGGTCTGAACCTACAGGCCCACTGCTGGAACCTGTTTCACTTCGACCTGCCGTGGAATCCCTCCCGCCTGGAGCAGCGCAACGGCCGCGTGGACCGCAAGCTCCAGCCCAACGACGAGGTCCTCTGCCACTACTTCGTTTATGCCCAGCGGCCCGAGGATCGCGTGCTGCGCGCGCTCGTGCGCAAGACCGCGACGATCCGCCTGGAACTCGGCAGCCTGTCGGAAGTCATCGAAAAGGGCCTGCGCACGGGCATCCGCCGCGCCGACGCCGCCCAGACCGCCGAGGAGATCGAGGGCTTGTCCGAATCCGCCGAGAAACGGGCGGCCCGGGAAGCCGAATTGGACGACGACGCCCAGGAGCGCCAGCGCCGGCTCCGCGCCGAAGTCGAAACGCTCCGCAACCGCATCAACGAAGCCCGGCGCTGGATCGGGCTCGATGAAGTCCAGTTGCGCGATGCGTTCAACTGCTCGCTCGAATTCCTCGGGGCCGAGCCGCTGCGCGAAACCCCGGCCCCGGCCGGTGAGCCCAGCCGCTACACCTTTCCCAACCTGCAAACCCGCCAGGGCGGCGATCCGCGGTGGGCGTCCACCCTCGACACCCTGCGCCCACCGAAAGATCGCGAGCAAACCGTCCTCGAATGGCGCCGGGAGGCTCCGTTGCGGCCGGTGGTGTTCACGCCGCCGCTCGGCTTCGATGGTGACACGGTCCAACTGCACCTTTCGCACCGTGTTGCCCAGCGACTGTTGGGTCGCTTCCTCGCCCAGGGGTTCGTATATCACGACCTGTCCCGCGCCTGCCTGGCCCAGTCGGACGACGCCATTCCGCGCGTCGTGCTGCTCGGTCGCCTCGCGCTCTACGGCGCCGGCGCGGCGCGGCTCCATGAGCAACTGCTCACCGTCACGGCCCGCTGGCTCGATCCGGCCGACCGCAAGCAGCCCCTGGCGCCCTACGGTCGCGACGCGGAAGCCCGCACCATGTCGTTGTTGCAGGAATCGCTGAAGCCCGGCGCCACCGGTCAGACCGTCCCCGCCGCCGCCCAGCAGCGCCTACAAGCCAGCCTGGCCCAGGACATCCGCGACCTGTTGCCCCACCTCGAACAACGCGGGCTCGCCGCCCGGCAGGAAGCCGAGGCGCAACTGTCTGAACGAGGCGCCGCCGAATCGGAATCGCTGCGGAAGATCCTCGAAGACCAACGCCGCCGGGTGCTGGCCAAATACAACGCCGCCGAAGCCGACCAGATGTTGCTCGGCTTCAGCGACGACGAGAAACGCCAGCTCTCCGCCGACCGCCGCCACTGGGAACGCTGGCTCGCCAATGTGGACGGTGACCTGGAACGCGAGCCCAAGCGCATCGCCGAGTTTTACCAGACCAAATCCTACCGCCTCGAACCCGTCGGCCTGGCATACCTGTGGCCGGTGACGGGCTGAACCTTCAGTAACCTCCTTTCAATCTGCTCATGACCGATTGGCAGAAAAACCTCAGCCGTTGGCGAACCTTGTCGCCCGACCAGCAGACCCAGGTCACTTGGCGGCGCATTCCCCGCCAGGTTGCTCAGTCCATGGCGTTTGAGGGGCAGCCAGTGGATTTGAACTGGCTGGAGCAACTGCACGCTCAAACACCGCTGCCCCAACGATCGTCAACTGCGGTCGGCAGTTTTCATTGTCCGTTTAGCTGAACCGTCAAACACCTCCACTCCGATGCCTGCTAAGAAACCTGCCCGCTCCTATCCCGCCGCCCGCAAGTTCGGGCTCCGCTCCGACGCCTCGGTCGAGTCCGGCCAGCGCGAGATTGAACGGGTGTTCAAGCTCCCGGCCGGCTCCGTCCGCCTGCATCTGCCCAGCGGCCGGGCCGCCCGATCCGACAAGTCCATCGAGGCCCTCCTACGCGACTGGAATCGCTGATGCCCACGCACTCCCCCAAAGACCCCGCGCTCGCCGACCACCTCGCGTGGCTCGGCTACGTCCAGCCCGAGGGCCTCGTCGTCTCGGCGCCGGCGTTGGTGGATGCGCAGGCCATCATTGACCGCGCTCAGTTGGGCGAAATGCAGCGCCGCTTCGCCGAGCACGTCACCAGCCTCCGCCTCGACGACAGCGATACGGGTGACACCGCCCCCGGCATCACCGATCTCCCCGGGTTCCTCGGCGAATTCCTCGGCTGGCCGGCTGAACTCCTGCACGGCCTCGACCTCGCCCGCCCGCTGCCACCGGAGCTAACTGTCTCGCTCCCCGAATTCGGCGAACTCCTCGCGCCCTCCCTCGCGGTCAAGCGCCCGGCATCTGCCCCCATCCGCAATCCGCAATCCGCAATCGCCAATTCCGAGTGGCTTCTCCTCGTCCAGTCCCACCCCGCCACGGTGGACCTAGACAAACCCGTCGCCGCCAGTGACCGCCACTGGCACGCCTCGCCGTCCAAGAAATTCGAGCGCCTCCTGCGCGAGACCGGCGTCCCCATAGGCCTGCTCACCAACGGCACGCAATTCCGCCTCATCTACGCGCCGCCCAAGGAAAACTCCGGCGCACTCACGTTCCCTGTCGGCGCGATGACCGAAGTCTCCGGGCGGCTCATCCTCGGTGCGTTCCAACTGCTCCTCGGCTCGTGGACACTCTTCAACGGGCCCAGCGACGCCCGCCTGCCCGCGCTGCTCCAGCGCAGCCGCGACTACCAAGCCAGCGTCTCGGAAATTCTCGCCGAGCAAGTCCTCCACGCCCTCTACGAACTCCTGCGCGGCTTCGAGGCTGCGGACGAACGCGCCCAGGGCAAACTCCTCCGCGAACTCGCCGCCCGGAATCCCACCGACATCTACGGCGGCCTCGTCACCGTCCTGCTCCGGCTCGTGTTCACCCTCTTCGCCGAAGACCGCGGGCTGCTGCCGGGCAGCGGGCTTTACGTCCGCCACTACGCCGTGCGCGGACTCTTCGAGCGACTGCGCGCCGATGCCGAGCGTTACCCGGATACCATGGACCACCGCTTCGGCGCGTGGGCGCAACTCCTCGCCCTCTTCCGTGTCATCCACGGCGGCTGCAAACATCCCGACCTCGCGATGCCTGCCCGCGCCGGCCACCTCTTCGACCCCGACCGCTACCCGTTCCTCGAAGGCCGCGCCTCGCGCAGCGAACCTATCGGCGCGCTGCCGCTCGTCAGCGACGGCACGCTCCATCGCATCCTGGAAAAACTCTGCATTCTCGAAGGCGAACGTGTCAGCTACCGCACGCTCGACGTGGAAGAAATCGGCTCGGTCTATCAAACCATCATGGGCTTCGGCGTCGAAACCGCCGCCGGCACGGCCATCGCGCTCAAGGGCAAACGCAAGAACGGCGGCGTGCCCGCCTCGCCCGTCATCAGCCTGGAACAACTCCTCGTCATTCCGGCCAAGGACCGCGCCAAGTGGCTCAAGGAAAACGCCGACACCGAACTCACCGGCGAAGCCGACAAGCGCCTCAAAGCCGCCACCACCTTGGACGACCTCCTCGTCGCGCTGGAGAAACGCATTGACCGCCACGCCACGCCCGCGCCGGTAGCCCAGGGCGGACTCGTGCTCCAGCCCACCGACGAACGTCGCCGCAGCGGTTCGCACTACACGCCTCGCTCCTTCACCGAACCCATCGTGCGGAAAACGCTGCAACCCATTCTGGAACGTCTCTCCCGCACGGGTGAAGGAAAGTGGGAAAGTGAGAAAGTGAGCAGGGGGGAAGAAGGCTCGACCACCCCCTCTCACTTTCCCACTTTCTCACCTGCACACCTGCCAAGCCCGACCCCGCAGCAAATCCTCGAACTGAAGATTTGTGACATCGCAGTAGGCAGCGCCGCGTTCCTCGTCGAAACCTGTCGCCAGCTCGCGGACGAGCTCGTGAAGTCATGGCGGACGCATGGTGGCCGACCGCAGGTCCCGCCCGATGAGACCGAGGAACTCCTCGCCATGCGCACCATCGCGCAACGCTG
>OFDN01000167.1_pt1 | contig 63938 bp, 39 predicted proteins | sample 1520971 | NCBI WGS metagenome assembly OFDN01 (sample SAMEA94257418, study PRJEB24077) | hot springs metagenome | biome: Aquatic biome; feature: Geographical feature; material: Water | place: India | collected 2012-06-12 | depth 5 m
GGCGAGGCTCGCGCGGTCTTCAGCCGGGAAATCGGGCGATGGTTCGAACAGGTCGACCGGCCGCGCCCGGCCCCGCAGCCGCACCCGGCCCATCTGCCGCCACCAGTCGAGCCCCGAGGCCTCGGCGAATTCGCGGCTCGCCATAACGCTCGAGTCGAGCGCCTTGTTGGCGGCCTCGAGGCGCGCGGCGGTGTTCATCGAATCGCCCAGCGCGGTGTACTGGATGCGGGTCGCCCCGCCGAAATTGCCGATCACCGCCTCGCCGAAGTGGAGGCCCACGCGGGTCTTGCCGATCCTGGGCAGATCCGGGTCCATCGCCGCGACCTCGGCGCGGAAGGCCTCGCCCGCCTGCCACATGGCATAGCCCGCTCGCGCGGCGCGGTTGCCATCGTCGGGCCGGCTGATCGGGGCGCCCCAGAAGGCGACCACGGCATCGCCCACGAACTTGTCGATCACCCCGCCATGGTCGAGCACCACCTGGCTGAGCATGTCGAGGTAGCGGTTGAGCAGCTTCGCCACCATTTCCGGCGGGATCGCGTGGCTCATCTTGGTGAAGCCCTCGAGATCGCTGAACAGCACGAAGATTTCGCGCTTCTCGCCCCCGAGGCTGAGCAGTTCGGGCTTGTCGATGATCGCCTGGGCGATGTCGCGCGGGATGTACTTGCCGAGCGCGCCGGTGGCGAAATTGCGCTGCACCGCGCCTGCCGTGCGGGCGGCCACCGTCACCGCGGTGAAGACGAGAATCCACCCGATCAGCCAGCCGACCGCCGGCAAGCCGTAGGTGTCGACATTGCGGACCTGGAGCAGCACCGGCAGGCCCTGAAAGAAGAACAGCTGCGCCACGCCGAACAGCGCCAGCCGGCGCGCGGTCCATTCGAGCAGCGCAGTCAGAGCCGCGATGATGACCACCAGCACCGCCATCGACCACAGCACCCATTCCCCGATCGGCCGGAGAACCCGGCCGTCGAGCATCTGCGAAATGATCTCGGCATGCACCGCGATCCCGGCAGGCACCTCGCCGTTGATCGAGGTGAAGGTCGTCTCGACCCGGTCATAATCGACGATATCGCCGCCGATCAGGATGTACTTGCCTGCATACTGCTCCTTGAGAAAGGGCAGGATCTCCGGGTCGGGGTCGACAAAAAGGTCGATCTGGGCCGGGGGGAACAGCACCGAATCCTGGAACTTGGGCCGCCGGTAGTCGATCGCGCCCTGGTACCCTGCAAAGGCGGCGACGGCCGGCTCCCCCGCCTCTTCCAGCATCACCCGCCCTAGCAGCGGCGGCAGGCCCGCGCGGATGTCGGGCCACAGCCGGGTCGCGCCGAAGGTGTTGTCGAGCCGGATGCTTGCCGGACGCGCGTTGCTGCCCGCCAGCCGCGCCATGAAGGCTTCGAGATATTGCTGCTGTTCGTATTCGATGTCGTCCGGGTTGGTCGCCTTGGCGGCATAGGCGACCGCGACCGGGGTCTTCATCGCGCGCAGCGCGGCGATCAGCTCCTCGTCCTCGTCCTGCGGCTGGTCGAACAGGATGTCGATCCCGATTGCCTTGGGCTCGAAAGTGTCGAGCGTGCGCAGCGTCTTGGCCAGAAGGCCGCGGTCGAGCGGCGAGCGCTTGCGCGCGGCGATCAGGGTCTGGTCGGTATAGACCACCAGCACGACCCGCTTGTCTTCCTCGACCAGATCGGCAGCATAATAGGCCCTGAGGTCATAGAGCGCGCGCTCGGCCTCGCCGATCAGCGGGGTGGGCACCGAACCGCCGGGCAAGACCCATCCGTAGCGGGCGATGAGCACGCCGAGGCACATGAGCATGAGGGTCAGGCCGAGCTGCACGCCGCCCGCCGCGCGGACATTGCGCCAACCGCGGGCGAGCAGGCCGGAGCGCGCGTCCTGGCGGGCTTGCACGGTCTTGTCCATGGCCCCCGCGTCCCGGCCGCTCTCAGCGCGCGAGCCGCGCCGCGCCGTCGCCGACGACCGCGAAGGCCGACCAGTAGAACGGGTGCGAGGTCTGGGCATCGTCCATCAGCGCCAGCTGCGAGCTGCGCAGCGCCTCGGCTGTGCTGCGCCCGTCCTCGGCGAACAACCCGCCGACCAGCCGCCCGGTCGCGTCGAAATCGTCGGGCACCGGCCAGTGGCTCGCAAGCACTGTCCGCCCGCCCGCGCCCACGAAAGCGCGCACCAGCCCGTCGAGTGCGAACTCGCCGCCGCTCCTCACCCCCGCCTCGCGCGCCGCGCCGATGGTGGCGCTGCCGGCGGTGTCGCAGGCCGACAGGATCACCAGGTCGGCATCAATCCTGAGGTCGAAGATCTCGGCGAAGCTCAAGAGCCCGTCCGAGGCCGCGCCTTCGGCGAAACTGGTCAGCAGCGCCGGGCGCGGCGGGCAGCCGGGCTGAGGCGCGGTGACGAGGCCGTGGGTGGCGAAGTGGAGGATGCGGAACTCGGCGAGATCGGCCAGCGCCGCCACGCCGGTATCGGTGAAGGCGGTGCCGGTCAGCACCTGCGCGCTCGCATCGAACCTCGCCGCCGCCTCGCGCAGCTCCTTGGCCTTGATCGGGTTGGCCCAGATGTTGGGCGACCAGGTGCAGCGCTCGCCCGCCTCGAGCGCGGCGCGGACGCGCGACGCGCCGGGGCTGGCGGTGCCGATCGGGGTGTTCTCGCCGAGGCCGAGATAGGCGCGCTTGCCGTCCGAAGGCCGCGCGGCGCGCACGTCGCGGAAGGCCGAGGGGCCGACCGAGGTGCTGACCTGAGTGCTGCGCCCGAGCCACCTGGTGCCGCGGAAGTCGTATTCGTCCGCGCCCTTCTGCTTCATGCGCGCCTGATAGGCGGCCACGCTCGCATCGTCGGTGACCAGCAGGTTGACCGGCAGCTTGAGCAGCGCGCCATCGGGTTCGAACACCAGATGCCTGAGCTTCGGCAGATCGTCGGCGACGGGGGCGAAGAGCTGCACATAGAGCTTCCGGGCAGCCGCCAGGTCGAAGGGATAGGTGTTGACCTGCCCGCCCTCGACCACCGCGATGCTCTCGCGGATCTGCGTCACGAGGCCTTCCAGCTGGCGCGGGGTCGCATCGGCGCGCCACACCCGCGCCGCCTCGCGGGTGGCGTAGAGCACATAGGCATCGCTATCGAGCGTCACCAGCTTCGCATAGGCCTCGCCCTCGCCGAGCACGGCCTGGAGGTCGGCGAGGCTGATCGCATTGCCCGCGACCGCGCGGTAGCGGGGATAGGCAGCCAGCCGGTCGAGCACCTCGGCCTGCTGCTGCTCGAGCTGTTCGAGCCGCGCGCGCCGCTCGGCGATCTGGTCGGCGAGGCGGGTGTCCGCGTCGGGCAGGCTCTCGAGCTCGAGCAGCGAGACGCGGCTCTGCTCGATCCCGCGCCCGAGATTGGTGGCGGTGCGGAACAGCTGCGCGGCCTCGTCGGTGCCCTCGGACAGTTCGCGGGCGAGCGCGGCCTGGGTCTGCGCGAGGCCGGGGCGCTGGAGCAGCTGGCTCGCGGCGAAGACATCGGCGGCGGCGACCGCGTTGCCGATCCCGGCGTTGCTATCGGTCAGCAGCCCGAAATAGGGCGTCATGACCGAGCGCAGCGAGGGCAGCGGGCGCCCTTCGGCATCGCCGATGATCCCGCGATAGATCGCCAGCGCCTCGTCGCGCCGACCGCTGCGGGCATAGAGCCCGGCGAGCTGGGCACGCGCGCTGCCGAGCGCGGGCGAGCCCGGGTAGACGCCTTGGAGCAGGCCGACCGCCTGCTTGTGGAGCCGTTCGGCCTCGGCGCCCTCACCCGCGCGCTCGGCGTTCTCGGCGAGCTCGCCGAGCACCTGCGCGCGCAGCCAGACGACCGAGATCACCCGGCCATCGCGCACTTCGGCAAAAGAGCGCTCGGCGGCGGCGAGCAGCGCCGGGGCCTCGCCGCTGCGGCCCAACTGGCGCAGCGCGGTCGCCTTGAGGTAATCGTGCTGGCCATCGAGCAGCCGCGCGCGTTCGAGCGGGGTCAGGCTGAGCGAATACTCCCCCGTGATCCGGCCGCTCTCGCTCGACAGCTGGCCGGCGAGCGCGGCGCCGATGGTGAGCGCGCGGACTTCCTCGGCGCCGCCGAACTCGCTCGCCAGCGGCGCCTCGAGCAGCGCCAGCGCGCGCGCGGGTTGGCGTTGGTTCAATGCGTCCATTGCCTCGTAATTGCGCTGCATCCGGGCGAGCACCGGGCTGCCCGCCGCGGCGGGGCGGGCAGCAGCGAACAGCCGGCGGGCCTCGGTGAAGCTGCCGAGATTGGATTGCTGGAGCGCGGTGTTGAGCTGCGCCTCGGCCGCGCCCGGGCCCGACAGGGCCGCGGCGGAGACCGCGAAGAACTCGGCCGCCTCGGCAAAATCGCCGGCATTGCTGCGGCGATAGGCCTCGACCAGCGCCTGATCGGCGGCGATGGCCTCGGCCTGCTGGCGGGCGAAGGCGGCGGCATCGGTGGTGCTGGTGAGCGGAATCTCGACCGTGCCCGGCACGACCGCGTCGCTCGCCAGCGAGGCGATCCCCAGCTCGAGCGCCTTGGCATAGGCGGAGAGGCCCGATGCGGCATAGGTGCGCCCTGCGCGGTTGCCGATCAGGAGGTCGGTCGCAAGGATCGAGCCGGCGCGTCGGCACCCCAATCGCTCGACCGCGGCAAGGCCGGGGAGCGCTTCGGCGGGCTTGGCGGCATCACCGCGACATTCGGCATCGGCGCCGGCAAAGCGCGCCGGGCCGGGTGCTTCGCCGGCTTTGGGCTTGACCACCCACAGCGTGCCGACCGGCGCGGCGGCGTCGCGGCAGATCACCGAATAGCGCCGGTCGAACAGCCCCGCACCAGGCTCGGGCGGGAGGATCTGCGCCTCGCACAGCCCGTTCGAGCCGATCGGGAAAGTGTCGCGCAGCGCGAGGCTGGCGCGCGGCTCGGTACGGGCCGCGCCGGGCCCGGCGGCAAGGCCCGCGCCGAGCCCCGCGAGGGCCGCGAGCGAGAGGGCGGTGCGCAGCAGGCGAGGATGGCGCGCCTTCATGTCACTGCCCCCCGGTGGTGGGAGCCGCAGCCCCGCCGCCGCCGTAGATCGAGCTGTCGCCCCCGCTTGCGACCGGATCATCGAGCAGCGGGTCTTCGCTGATCAGCGGCGCATCGGGCCGTTCGGGGAAATCGATCCCGAAGCGCTCTTCGTCTTCACCCGCGACCGGCGGCGGGGTGTCGTCGATCACCAGCGGCGGTTCGAAGCTGGTCGGGTTGTTGATGTCGGGCGAGACCGGCGGCGGGGTGATGGTGAAGGTGCCCGGCACGAAGGTAAGCGTGTAGTTGGCGCTCGCCGCGAGCGTGCCCTGACGGATCGCGAAGCTGGCGATGGTCTCGCCCGGATCGCGCACGAGACTGCCGCTGAGCAGGTCGCCGTTGACGAGATCGCCGGCGATGATGCTGAAGGTCAGCACGGGATCGGCAAGGCCGAGCGGCTTCGACAGGTTGTTCGCTGCCACGGTGAGCGGGCGCGGAGTGATGGTGAGCACGCCGGGGGTGAAGGTCACGGCGTAATTGCCGCCCGCCGAAAGCGTGCCGAGTGTGATCGCCGAGGTGCCGACCCCCGCCGTCACGCCCGCCGCCGCCAGTGCGCCGCTCAGCTGGTCGCCATTGACGAGGCCAAGCCCGCCGATGCTGAAGGTCAGCGCCGGATTGGCGTTGCCGTAGACCCGCGTGAAGCTGTCGGCGGTGATGGTGATCGGGCGCGCGGTGACGGTGATCGCCCCGGCATTGTAGGTCACCGCGTAATTGGCGCCTGCGGTCAGGCTGCCCTGGGTGATCGCATAGGCGCCGACGCCGCTCGTCAGGCCGGCGGTGGTGGCGAGCGCGCCGCTCAGCTGGTCGCCGTTGACGAGGCCCAGCCCGCCGAGCGCGAAGGTCAGCCCCGGGTTGGCATTGCCGTAGATCCGCGAGAAGCTGTCCGCGGTGATCGTGATCGGGCGCGGGGTGACCGTCAGCTGCCCGTCGACGAAGGTCACCGCGTAATTGGCGCTCGCCGCGAGCGAGCCCTGGGTGATGGCGTAGTTGCCCACGCCGCTGGTCAGCCCGGCGGTGGTGGCCAGCACGCCCGTCAGCTGGTCGCCGTTGACGAGGCCCTGCCCGCCCACCACGAAGGTCAGCGCCGGGTTGGCGTTGCCGTAGATCCGCGAGAAGCTGTTCGCGGTGATCGTGATCGGGCGCGGGGTGACGGTGAGGACGCCGGGCGCAAAGCTGAACTGGTAGCCTTGCGCGCTCAGCAGCGAGCCGAGCGAGGCGTTGACCGCATATTGGCCGATCGGCGAGGTGCCGTCCGCCAGCGTCGCAAACTGCGCCGCGCCGGTGATGTCGGCGATGCTGTCCCCGGTCAGGAAGCCGGTTATGGTGGTGGTGAAGGCCGGGTTGGCGCTGCCGTAGAAGCGCGCGATGTCATCGACGGTGACGGTCAGCACCGGCGTGATGCGGAACGCGGCGAAATTGCCGCCCGGGTTGAGCGCGTCATAGGCCGTTTCGGTCAGCACGTTGTAGCGCCGCGCGAAATTGCCCGGGCTGCCGATCTGCGATCCTGTCGGCGTGGCGGCGAAGATGCCGAAATGCCCGCCCCCGGTAAGGATCAGCCCTGCATCGCCGTGGAGGTTGATCACCTCGCCATTGAGCGAGGCAAGGTCGATCGCCCGTCCGCTGCCCGAAGCGGTCAGCACGCCGTCGGCCAGCACCCTGATGTCGCTCCCCGCGGTCGAGCCGAAATTGCGCGCGACGATCGACGAAGCGGTGACGTTCGCCAGCGTGATCGCGCCGGTCTGGCGCTGCGGATCGCTGAAGCCGTCCTGGAGGACGAAGGAGACCGTGCCGGTGCCGCCGTCGATGCGCGCACCCGTTGCCATGGTGATTTCCGACAGGGGCGGCTGCGGCAGCGGGAACCCGCCGCGGTTGGCGATCAGGCTGATCCCGCCATCGGTGCCCGTGACGTTGCCGTCGAGGAAGATCGAGCGGCCCGCGAGCAGGTCGACGAACTGGCCGCGGATCCCGCCGGTCGCGCCGCTCGCGCTCTGGTTTCCGCCGCCGCTCGGGACGATCCCCTGGATGCGCAGCGTGCCAGCGGTGTCGACCAGGATCGTGGTCGCGACCTGCGCGAGTGCGCTGCTGCCGATGGTCCCGCTGCTGCCATGCTCGATCGTGATGTCGCCGAGGGCGTTAGCGGCCAATTGGCCGGCGACATTGAGATTGCCGCCGACCGCACTGATGCGCGATGCGAGCGTGTCGGGAACCAGCAGGGTGCCGTTCGCCCTTGCGAAGAATTCATTGAGATTGACGTTGCCGCCCGCAAGGTCGACGTCGAAGCGGCCCGCGAAGTCGGCAAGGGTGAACACGCTGGCGCCGAACCCGTCGGCGGTGACGAACAGAGTGCCCGCATTGATGCTGGACGCACCGCCCGAGCCCATCCTGAGGGCAGAGAAGCCGCCGGTCGAGGAGCCGCCTTGTCCTGATCCGGCCGAGCCGGACACGGTGATGATCGCGGCCGTCAGGCCAGCGCCGTCATCGAGCGCGAGCAAGGCCTCCCCGCCGCTCGCCGCGCCGCTGATCTGTCCGGATTCGCCGAGCGCGCTGCCTTCGGCGCTGACCCGCAGTTGCGCGGTGTCGAGCGTCGCCCCGAACAGCCGGAGCGCGGCCCGGCCGCCCGCGCCGTTGCCGAGGTTGAAGCCCCGTCCGGCGAATCCCTCGGCGCGGATCTGCGCGCTGTCGGTTCCGGTCGCAGTGACGGGCTGAACGCTCAGCGCGGCGTTGCTGAGCACCACGTCGGCAGTCCCGCCCCGTCCCTCGCCCCCGAGGCCGCCGATCTCGGTACCCCCGTCGCCGCCGACCGCGTCGGCCGCGACCACGAGCTCCGACAGGAACACGGTGGCGCTATCGATGGTCACGCGCGCCAGGCCGGAGGCTGCATTACCGCCTGCGCCATTGGAGGACGTGGTGCTGCCCCCGGTCGCGCGAGAGATCACCCGCAGGATGCCCTGATTGATATCGGAGTTGAGCAAGCTGAAGCCTGCCGAGCCCGAGAAGGCATCGCCGCCCGTCACGCCCGCGCCGCCGGTGGCGGCGCTCTCCAGCGCGATGCCGCCAAGACCCTGCCCGTCGAGGTTGACGACGATGGTGGAATCCGTCGCCGAGAAGTCGACCGACCCGCCTTCGCCCGCGCTGAACGAATCGCCGCCGCGCTGACCATTGCCACCCGTGGCAGTGTCGCTCAGGCCCAGCACGCCGGTCACGGTCAGTGTGGCGTTGTTCAGGCGCACCACGTTGTTGCCGCCCAGCGCATTACCGCCGTTGCCGGTGCCGGATCCGTCACCGCCGAGCGCACCCGTGCGGGCGCTGGATTGGCCAAGCGTGAGCGAACCGCCATCCTGCACGGTCATGGAATGACGCCCCCCGGACGCCGAGCCTCCCTGCGTGTTCACCCCCGGATCGATCCCCGAACCGCCGAAGCCGAGGGCCTGCAGATCGACATCGCCCGCCGTGATGCTCGACCCGGCACCATCGACCACCACCGACAGCAGGCCACCGAAGCCGCTGCCGCCGATGCCGCCCTCGACGCTCGAGCCGCCGCCGGTGCCATTGGCGAGCACGATCAACGCATCGGCCGCACGGGCCGGATCGGCGAGGATATCGACCGGCAGGTTCACCACCCCGCCGAGCGCCGCGGACACGAGGATCGTGCCGCCCCGACCGAGGCCGCCGATCCCGTCGCCGCCGCTGGTCTGTTCGCCGAAACCGCCGGCATTGAGGATCGCCGTGCCGCCGGGCGAATCCGATGCGGAGTCTGCGGGCACGTTGCGCGCGATGGTGATGCGGCTGCCCGTGCCGGTGGAGATCAGTTCGACCAGGCCGCCCGTCCCGTTGCCGCCCTCGTGGGACTGCGCGAAGCCGCCGCGTCCGATCGCGGTGAGCTGGACCGAACCGAAGGTCTTGGTTGCGCCCGCGGCCGAGCGGATCCACGCGTGACCGCCCTGGCCATCGCCCGCGGCAAAGGCACCTTCGCTGTCTCCGCCCTGGCCGTTGGCGAACAGCGCGGTGTGTCCGGTGACGTTGAGGACGCCCGGCCCGCCGACCCCGACCTGGCCGATATAGGCCTCGCCGCCGAGGCCGTTCCCGCCCGCGCCGCCCAGAGAGCCTCCGCCCGAGCCGTCAGCCTCGATCAGCAGGTCGCCGTTGATCGTGATCGTGGTGCCGTCGATCTCCATTTCGGCCACCCCGCCGACCCCCTCGCCGCCGGTGTCGAGGGTCGAGAAGCCTCCGAAGCCGGTGGAACGGATGCCAAGGCCGCTGGTGACCAGGGTCCCGCCAAGGCTGCCGAGCACTTCGGCCTGTCCGCCGCGTCCGATCCCGCCGACCCTGCCCGACCCGCCGGAGCCGGAGGCGCTGAGCTCGATCGTGGTCGCGGTGACATCGCCGGCATGCAGCGACAGAAGCGCGGTGCCCCCCGAGCCTTCACCGCCGTTGCCGGTCGCGAAGTCGAAGGTCAGCCCGCCGCCGCCGCCGAATGCGTCGGCGTTGGCAAAGACGCTGCCGAAGCTCGCCCGGCCCTGTCCGAGCGAGCCGTTCTGGCCGAGCAGCGCGAGACCGACCTCCACCAGCCCGCCGATCGCATTGCCGCCTGCGCCGCCATCGAGGGTGGAATCGCCGAAGCCGCCGGAGCCGCCGCTGGCGCTTGCTGAAACGGATGCGCTGCCGGCGACGCTGATGGTGCCGTTATCCCCTCCCGCCCGCAGGAAAGCGCCGCTGATGGAGGCGGGGTCGGCCTGGTTGGGAACCGCCGCCGCGCCGCCGAAGGCATCGCCGCCGCGCCCGGCGGGCGTGTTGGTCTGGATGAAAGCCCCGCCCCCGCTGCCCCCGGTGGCGTCGGCCACCAGCGTGGCATCGCCGCCGATGGTGAGGCGCGCGGTCTGGGTCAGCGTGCCGCCCGCCTCGAAGATGGAGCTGCCGCCGCGCGCAAGCCCGCCGTTGCCGCCGAAGCCCGCGCTGGCCGAGCCGCCCTGCGCCTGGCTCCCGGCAAAGGCGCTCAAGGCGATGTCGATCCGGCCGACATTGACGATCGCCCCCGCAATCCCCCCGAAGGCGTCGCCGCCGGTCTGCCCGTCGCCGCCAGCGGCGAAGCTGTCGGCGTCGAACTCGCCAGCAACGGTGATCGTTCCGCCATTGAGCACCAGTGCCGAGGCCCGCCCGCCGCGCGCCTCGCCGCCGATGCCACCCGCATTGGTGCCGCCCCGCGCCGTGGCGTCGAGCACCAGGTCGCTGCCGAAATCGATCAGCCCGCTTTCCTGCACGCTGACGGTCGCCTCGCCCGCATCCGCAATCGCGCCCGCGCCCGCGGCATTGACCGAACGCGACGTGGCCCCCGCGCCGACGAAGGCCGGGCCGGCCACGGTGATCGTCCCGCCGCCGTCAAACAGCGAGATGCGGGCCGTGCCGCCATAGGCATCGGAGACGGTCGAGGGGCCGGACAGCGAGCCTTCGGCGCCCAGCGCGTTGGCGAACACCGCGAGGTCCTGGCCCACGCTGACCACGCCGCCCGCCCGCGCGCGCACCTCGGCCGATCCGCCGCGCGCCTCGGCCCCGGTGATGATGCCCGGGAAATTGGTGCCCGACGCCGAAGCGCTGACACTGGTTTCGCCGGTGATGTCGATGCTGCCGCCATTGGCGCTGATCGCCGCGCTGCCGCCGCGCGCGGTGCCAGCGATGCGGCCGATGGTGTCGGCCCCGCCGAAGGCATCGGCCTGCACGAAAGCCGCACCGGCCACGGTGATCGCGCTCCCGGCATTGGCCTCGATCAGCGCAGTGCCGGCGGCCGCATTGATCACGTCGAGCGATTGCAGGCCCGAGCCGGTCACCCCGTAATCGCGTGCATCGACCAGCACGTCGCCCGAGATCGTCAGATCATTGCCCCCTGCCGCGGTCAGCGAGGCGCTCTCGCGCCCGACCAGCAGCAGGTTGCCGGCATAGCTGCTGTCCGCGCCGAGAGCCGATGCACTCACGCGGTGCGTGCCGATCGCGAGAAGGCTGCTGCTGACGGCGGCATCGGTGATGGCGATGTCGGCGCGGACGTTGGAGAGTTCGCTGTTGCCGTTGAACCGGGCGTCGATCCCCTCGCTGATCGAGCTGCCGTCGACGATGCGGCCGGACACGTTGTAATTGGCCGCAAGGATGATCTCGCCGTTGACGATCCCCGCGCTCTGCGCCGGATCGAAGCCGAGATTGCCGCGCAGCAGCATCGAGATCGGATCCTGCGAGGCGCGCGCGACCGCGTAAATCAGGTGATTGTCGTTGATCGCGCCCGTGCTCGAGGGGCCGCCGACGGTGCCGTCGATGGTCACCACCTCGCCCGCCGCCGCGGTGCCGACCGGCACCTGGATGTTGAACAGCCCGTTGTTGAAGCTGAGGTTGACCAGCTCGCCTGCGACATACGCGTGGCTGCCGTTGACCCGCGCGACCCCGCGCATCTCGACATCGGCGGCGACGACCGCGAAGAAGGCGTTTTCGGGCGTGGCGAGGATCTGCGCACCGGGCGCAATGCTGATCCGCGCGGTCGATCCGGCTGCGCCCTGCAGCTGGAGGCCGAAGCCGGACTGGGCGAAACTCTCGAAACTCGCGGGAGTCGTGTCGAGCGTCGTCAGCAGCAGCTGTCCGACATCGAAGCTCGCCGTGCTGCCGATCAGAATGCCGGTGGGCGAATAGAAGGCGACGAACCCGCCGGGCGCGGAAGTGCCGCTGAACTGGACAATCCGCGAGATGACGCTGCCGTTGATGACCGCGACATTGCCGTTGGTGGAGGGCAGGATGCGGTTGAGCACCGCGAAATTGGAAACGAACGAGGCGCCGGAATCATTCTCGTAAATGGCAGAGGCGCCGGCCGGCAGGAAATCGAGCGCGTTGCCGGCCGCATCCTCCTGCGGTGTCCAGTCGATCGCGGTGGTCGGCGTCGACACGGAAACCCTCGTCTGCCCCGGCACCGCGTTGTTGATCGTGGCATTGCCGAAGGTGACGTTGCCGCTTGCCTGGATACCCTGCGCCGCTGCCGGTGCCGGACCAAGGGCAAGGCCGAGCGCCAGCGCGGCGCAGCCGCAGCCGATCATCAGGGAGGTGCGCTTTGCGGTGGCTTGGCTCATCTCGAAAATCTCCACGGGAACAGGCGGGCGGTGAGCGAGAACAGGAAACGGACATCGCCCCTGCGCTGGGCAAGGTCGGGGGTTTCAAGCGGCACGGCGACGACCAGATCGCTCTGGATGCCGCGGCCCCAGGACAGGCGCACGCCGCCCCCGGCCGACCACAGCTTGTCGGGGTTGGCGCCGACGCGGCTCGGATCCTCGTTCCAGACCACGGCGAAGTCGGTGAAGACATAGGGCTGCCATGCCACGCCCTCGGCGGTCTCGGGGCTCATCGAGCCGTAGCGCAATTCGAGCGCATTGAGGATGCCGCTGTCACCCAGCACCGCGCCCGGATCATAGCCGCGCCCGATCGAGAAGGAACCGGCGGCCAGCTCCTCGAAGGCGGGCAGCGCGTCGCCGGTGATCTGCGCCTGGGTGTTCAGCGCCAGCGTCCATGTGGGCACCGGGCGGTATTCGAGGCCGGTGTTGAGGCGCAGCACCAGCGGGGTCGGATCGGCCTCGATCCGGCTCGGGGCGGCCATGCCGCCGGCGAGGCAGGCGAGCGGGTTGGCGCGGCAATCGGGGCTCGCCGAAAGAACGTCGAGCCCTTGGCGCAGCTCCGCCCCGTAGCGCAGGCGCAAGCGCGGCTCGAAGGCCGAATAGCCCCCCGCGCGCACCACCGAGCCCTGGTCGATCAGCTCGCCCGACAGGCGCACATAGGCCATCCGCACCCGGTCGCGCGTCAGGCCGAAGCCGTTCAACGAAACGTCCTGGTCGACGAAGTCGAACCCGGCATCGGCATAGAGGCTGCTCGCCCGGGTGCGCAGCAGCGGATAGCTGGCAAAGACGCTGGCGAAGATCGTGTCGGATTCGACGTTGAACCCGGCGATCCCGGTCGCGGGGTTGGTGTTGCTCCAGGTGAACTGGCCGCCGAGCCGCAGCCCCTCGCTGCCGACGCGGAAATCGTGGCCGACCTGGACGGTGTGCTGCTCATCGAAATCGAGCGTGGAGAACAGCGCCAGCGAGGTGCGGTCGCCCAGCCCGGTGACATCGTAGATCTCGCCCCGCAGCACCCCGCCGTAGCGGCCGATCGAACGCGAGGCGAGGTTCTGGATGTTGAGATCGACCATCGCGCGCTGGCGCAGCACCGCGACCTCGCCGACCAGATCGCCGGGCGCGCCGCCCGCGGCCGGACGCAGCGACAGGCGCACGTCGAGCCCGGGCAGGTCGTCGGCGAGCAGCAGATAGCGCTCGGCGCGGTTGATGTTGAACACCTCTTCGGCGGTGAGCTTCTCGAGATAGCGGGCGACCAGCGCCTCCGAGGCCCCGGCCTCGCCGCGCACGCGGACCGAGGTGAGGCGGCCGAACACGACCTTGAAATCGGGGGTGCCGTCGGCGAGGCTTTGTTCGGGGATCTCGACCGTGGCGAGATAGCCGTCGCGGCGCAGGATGGCGTTGGCCTCGGCGCGGATGTCGCACAGCACCGAGACCGGCAGCTCGCGCCCGACATAATCGGCATAGGCGCGCTCGAGCGAGAGGCCGGGCACCCGGGCGAGGCCGTCGAATGCGGCGCCTTTCACGGTGAACCTGATCCCGGCAAATTCCTGCCGGTCGAGCGCGCACGGAGCGCGTTCGAAATCGCCGTCGACCGTCAGTGTCGTGGCGCGTTGCGGCGGGCGCTGGTCAGGGGGCACCAGATCGCTGCGGTTGGGCGGGGTGATGGCAGGCGCAGGGCCCGCCTGGGCCAGCGCGGGCACGGGCAAAAGGCACAGCGCGCCCGCCGCGAGCGGCGCCGCGATCGCGGCTGGGCTGGCGAACGAGCGCAGAATCACGCGCGGCCGGCTGATGCGAGAATGCGACAAGGTCCCCCCCAAAATGCAGCGGCACGCCTTCGCCCGGCCGCCGCGCCTGCGGCGGATCTCGAGCGATAGCCTGACCCCGATACACGTTCGCCAATTGACACCCCTCAGTGTCAATCCCGCGAACGGCGACCCCTTTTCCGATGCATAGCTACTAGGGCTTGCGACAAAGGCAAGCGCGCAGCGGCGCCATCGCGGCCGCAGCGGCAAGATTGTCGCGTTTGGACAACAATGCGAGCGGTATCATCCGCCGCACGGGAGTTCCTCGCGCCGCGAAGGCCCCGGAATCAGCTTCCCGCGGCGAGCATCACCTTGGCCGAAGCGCCCGACAGCGCGCCCGGTTCGGCGGGCAGCTTGGCCGGGCGGGCGGCGCCGGGATAGGCCTTGCTTAACAGAGCAAGCGCCTCGGCGATCGCCGCGTGGAGCGCGGGGTTCTCGGCCTTGATTGCCGCGCCCGAGGCGGCGAAGCTGCCCGCCGCCACGCGGGCGAAGCCGTAGCCGTCGAGATAGGGCTCGTAGGCGTCGTTCGTGGGCAGCTGGCGATACATCGCGCTCGCGCGCTCGATCATGTCGGCGATCACCCCGGCCTGAACCTTCGCCGCGCTGGCATCGCTCTTGGGCGCCTTGGCCGCAGCGGCGCGCAGCGCGGCGATGATCGCGTCATAGGCCTTGTTCACCTCGGCGACCGGCTTGCCCGCGAGCGCCGCATCCGAGGCCGCCGAGAACAGCGGCTTCATGTCCTTGACGCCCAGCGCGGTGAAGGCGGGGTCCATGTCGAGCAACACCTCGCTGACCGGATGCGCGAACATCTCGCCTGCCGCTTCCTTCTTGCCCGCCGCATAGGCATCGCGCGCGGCGACGACATGCGCCTCGGCGACCGCGAGCGCGATGCCGTAGGCGACCGGGTCCTTCGCCGCATCGGCGACCGCGACGCCGCCTTCGCCTTCACCGCCTGACGCAGCGGCCTCGCCCTCGCCCGCGCCGCTCCCACCTTCGCCTTCGCCTTCGCCGGCGGTGGCGGCAGTACCGGGAGCCCCCGCCTCGCCCGCCGCGCCCTCTCCGCCTGCCTCGCCCCCGCAGGCGGCCAGCAACCCGCCTGCAAGCGCGGTGCCGAGGCCAAGCTGAGTCCAGAGTTTGAGCGTGCTGTTCATGGGAGGGGGTGCGTCCTTGGCGTGTGATGAAATCCAGCCTGCGTCATGGCCGAACTGATAATCACTCGCAAGAGCCGTTTTGCAGGAAAACCTCGCCCGTGCGAACCCGAAGTCGCCTGCCGAGCGCGATGTGCGGTTCGTCGATGGGGCACAATGCCCCTTTTCAGCCCCGCGCGCTTTGCCCTAACAGGCGCCTCTTGCGCCCAAGCGGGCGCCATCCATTCGTGAGAGAGGTTTGCCGCACATGAAGACGATCCTGCGCGCCGGGGCCAGCGCCCTGCTGCTCGCCGCCCCCGCTATCGCTACCGCCGACGAGGGCATGTGGCTGCCGAGCCAGACCGGTGCCATCGCCGAGGAGATGAAGGCCGCCGGCCTCGAGCTCGACGCGAAGACTCTCGGCGACCTGCAACGCCCGCCGCTCACCGCGATCGCCTCGCTGGGCGGGTGTTCGGCCGCCTTCCTCTCGCCGCAGGGTCTGGTTGCGACCAACCACCACTGCGTCGCCGGATCGCTCCAGTACAACTCCTCGCCCGAGAACGACTATCTGACCGACGGCTTCCTCGCCAAGACCCTCGCCGACGAGCTTCCCGCCGCGCCGGGCAGCCGGATCTACGTGATCGAGGATCTGCGCGATGTCACCGCCGCGATGCTCAAGGGCGCCGACAAGCTCGAGGGCCGCGCGCGCTATGACCGGCTTCAGGCCAATCGCACCGCGCTGATCGAGGCGTGCGAGAAGCAGGCCAACCGCCGCTGCGACGTGCGCGCCTATTTCGGCGGCGCGCAGTACTGGCTCCAGCAGCAGCTCGAGATCCAGGACGTGCGGCTGGTCTATGCCCCCGCCGGCGGCGTGGGCAATTTCGGCGGCGAGAAGGACAACTGGCAGTGGCCGCGCCACACCGGGGACTTCTCGTTCTACCGCGCCTACGTGGCGCCCGACGGCTCCTCGGCTGCCTTCAGCAAGGACAACGTGCCCTTCAAGCCCAAGGCATGGCTGCCGATCGCCAAGGAAGGCGTCAAGGAAGGCGACTTCGTGATGGTCGCGGGCTTCCCCGGCACCACCGAGCGCCTGCGCACGGCTGACGAGGCGCGCTTCTATTACGAGGAGCTCTACCCCTACCAGCAGCGCATGCTCACCGAATATGGCGACAGCATCGACGCGCTGACCGCGGGCAACCAGGCCGCAACGATCGCCTATGCCGCCACGCTGCAGGGCGTCGAGAACTACGAGAAGAAGATCGCGGGCCAGCTCGCGGGTGCGGACGCGATTTCGCTGGTCGACAAGAAGGCCGCCGAGGAAGCCGCCTTCCGCGCGTGGATCAAGGCCGACCCTGCGCGCGAGGCGCAATATGGCGCGGCGCTCGCCGAGCTCGACAAGCTGGTCGCCGAGACCAACGCCGCATCGCTCGCCGATGCCAAGCGCGGGCTGCTGGGACGCGGCCAGCTCTACGGCGCGGCGCGCACGCTCTATCGCTGGGCGAACGAGCAGGCCAAGCCCGACAAGGACCGCGAACCCGGTTTCCAGGCGCGCGACAAGGCCTTCATGACGCAGCGCATGCAGGTCATCGAGCGCCGTTATGTAGAGGCGATCGACCAGCAGCTCTTCGCCGACGCGATTGCCGAGTATCGCACCCTGCCTGCCGACCAGCGCGTCAAGAGCTTCGATGCCTTCCTCGAAGGCAAGGATCTCGCCGCGCTCTATGCCGGCAGCGAGCTTGGCACCACCGCCAAGCGCTTGGAGTGGATGGGCAAGACCCCGGCCGACTTCAAGGCCTCGAGCGATCCCTTCATCCAGCTCGCGGTGGCGACCTATGACGAGGCGATGGCGGCTGAGGCTGCCGACAAGGAGCGCGCGGGCCGCGTCCAGAAGGCGCGTTCGCAGGTGATGGCCGCGCGGCTCGCCTATGCGGCCTCGCAGGGCAAGACCATGTACCCCGACGCCAACGGCTCGCTGCGCTTCACCTATGGCAAGGTCACCGGCAAGACGGTCGACGGGCAGGTCTGGACTGCCTTCACCACCGCCGAGGGGCTGCTCGCCAAGCACACCGGGCGCGGCGAATTCGATGCGCCCGACAAGATGATCGAGCTGATCAAGGCCAAGGACTACGGCAGCTACACCGCGCCCGCGCTCGGCACCCTGCCGGTCGACTTCATGTCGACGGTCGATATCACCAACGGCAATTCGGGCTCCTCGACGCTGAATGCGCGCGGCGAGTTCGTCGGCCTCGCCTTCGACGGCACGATCGAGGGCGTGGTCAGCGACTGGATGTATGATCCCAAGATCAACCGCACGATCCACGTCGACAGCCGCTTCATGCTGTGGACCATGGACAAGGTCGACGGCGCGGACCGTCTGCTTGCCGAGATGGGCGTCAAGTAAGACCCCCGATTTTGAATAAGTATGCGGCGCGTGGGATTCCCGCGCGCCGCCTGCTAATGCTCGCCGTGTCAGGATTTGCTGGCGGGGAGAGAACTATGCGCGAAGTGGTGGTGGTCGATATCGGCGGGACGCATGCCCGCTTTGCCATTGCCTCGATCGGAGCGGACGGCACGATCAGCCTCGACGAGCCGGAAACGCTCCACACCGCCGATCACGCCAGCTTCCAGACCGCGTGGGAGGCCTTCCGCAAGCGCAAGGGCGGCACGCTTCCGGCTGCGGTGAGCATCGCGGTGGCCGGCCCGGTCGGCAGCCCCGGCAAGCCCAATCCGGTGATCCGCTTCACCAACAACCCCTGGATCATCCGCCCCGCGCTGATCCCGGAGAAACTGGGCGCGACGCATTACACCATCGTCAATGATTTTGCTGCGGTCGCCCATGCGGTCGCGCGGGCGGACGACAGCCAGTTCCTGCACCTTGCCGGGCCCGATGTGCCGCTGGGGCGCGAGGGCACGGTCTCGGTGCTCGGGCCGGGGACGGGGCTCGGCGTCGCGCATCTCTACCGTTCGGGGAGCCACTACCGGGTGCAGGCGACCGAGGGCGGACACATCGACTTTGCCCCCTTGGACAGCATCGAGGACGCCATCCTCGCCCGGTTGCGCCAGCGGCACCTGCGTGTCTCGGTCGAGCGGGTTGTGGCCGGGCCGGGGATCGTCGACATCTACCAGGCGCTCGCCGCGCTCGAGCACCGCACCGAGCCCGAGCGCGATGCGATCGAGATCTGGAACCTCGGCACCAGCGGCGAGGACAGCCTCGCTGCTGCCGCCGTGGACCGGTTCTGCCTCTCGCTCGGCTCGGTCGCGGGCGATCTGGCGCTGGCACAGGGCGGCTTTGCGGGCGTGGTGATCGCCGGCGGCCTCGGCTACCGCATCCGCGATACGCTGCTCGCCTCGGGCTTTGCCGCGCGCTTCAAGGCCAAGGGGCGGTTCGAGAGCCTGATGGCGGGCATTCCGGTCAAGCTCATCATCCACCCGCAGCCCGGCCTGTTCGGCGCGGCTGCGGCCTTCGCCTCCGAGCACGGAGAGGCGGCATGACCTCGCTCGCGGCGCTCGAGGCGCGGTTGGGCGAACTGCACCAGCGCACGCGGGAGACCCCGCTGTTCAACCCGGTGTTCCAGCTCTCGCTCGATCTGTCGCGGGCAATCGAGGCGGGCGAGACCAGCCTGGGTGATGTCGCAGCCCTGGTCGCCGAGCTGGAGTGCGACGGGCTGAAGGCGCGCGCGCGCAAGCTGCGCACCCTGCTCGCGCGGCCCGCAGCCGCCCCTGCCGAGGATGCGGAGGATGCGGAGGACTTCGCCGCCTTTGCCGCGCGCTGGGAGAACCCGCAGCTCCACGCTGTCTTCACGGCCCACCCGACCTTCCTCTTGAGCCCGGCGCAGTCCGAGGCGGTGGCGATGGCGGCATCGGCGACCGAGGAAGTCGACGACACCGTCTGCGCCGTCCCCGCGACCCGCACCGCGGTGACGCTCGAGCACGAGCACCGGGCCGCGATGGACGCCATGGCCCGGGCCCAGGACGCGCGCGACGTGATCGTGGCACGGCTGCTGGACGAGGCCCGCCGCCGCTGGCCGCGGCAATGGCGCGCGCTTCGCCCCCTGCCGTTCCGTTTCGCCAGCTGGGTCGGCTACGACATGGACGGGCGCACCGACATCGGCTGGCACACCTCGATCGCTTTCCGGTTGCAGGAAAAGGCCGAACGCCTGGCGCGCTACACCGCCGGCCTTGAAGCGCTCGATCCCGACCACCCGTTGCTCGCCACGCTGCGCCCCGCGGCCGCCTTTGCCGCCGCGCGCGCCGAGGATTTCGCGGGCGACCTCTCCAGCGCCGAGGCACTCGCCGAAGCCGCCAACCGGCTGACCACGCACAGCCCCGACAACCTGCTGTCGCTGACCCCGCTCATCGCCGCGCTCGAAGGCGAAGCGACAAGCGCGCCCGAAGAACGCGCCATCGCCCTGCTGACGCTGGCGGCGGCGATGCGCGCGGACGGGCTCGGCATGGGCTGGATTCACTTCCGGGTGAACGCCAAGCAGCTCCACAACGCCGTTCGCCGCCGGCTCGGCGGGGATGACGAGGGGATCGACCTCGCCAGCAAGGGCGCCATCGCCACGCTGCGCCGGATGGTCGAGGGAGCCGCACCCTTGCGCACCAATTTCGCCGCGCTCGCCACCGAAAGCTCGACCGCGATCCGCCAGTTCCTGGCGATGGCCCAGATCCTCAAGCACATCGACGCCGACGCCCCGATCCGGATGCTGGTGGCCGAGTGCGAACAGCCCGCCACCGTCCTCGCCGCGCTCTATTTCGCCAAGCTGTTCGGGGTCGAGGGCAAGGTCGACGTCTCGCCACTGTTCGAGACCGAGACCGCATTGGAGCACGGCGGCCGCTTCCTCGATGCACTGCTCGCCGAGCCCGCCTACCGCGCCTATGCCCGCGCGCGGGGCCGCGTGGCGGTGCAGACCGGGTTCTCGGACGCCGGCCGCTTCGTCGGGCAGGTTCCCGCCGCGCTCGCGATCGAGCGGTTGCAGGGCCGGCTGGCCGAAGCGATGGCGGCCAACGGCCTCGGCGATATTGCCGCGCTGGTGTTCAACACCCACGGCGAGAGCATGGGGCGCGGCGCGCATCCGGCGTCGTTCGCCGACCGCCTCGAATGGCCGCTCTCCCCCTGGGCACGGCGGCGGTTTGCGCGCGCGGGCATCCGGCTGGAGCCCGAGGTCAGCTTCCAGGGCGGCGACGGCTACCTGTTCTTCGCGACGCCCGAGCTGGCGCTCGCGACCCTCAGCCGGATCGCCGAACTGCGCCCCGCCGAGGCCGACCTCGCCGCGCCTGCCGATCCCTTCTACCACCGCACCGACCTCAGCCTCGATTTCTACCGCGCGGTGAAGGAGCATCAGGGCGATCACTTGGCGAGCCGCACCTATGCCCGCGCGGTGACGGCCTTCGGGCTGGGGCTATTGAACCCCACCGGCAGCCGCGTCTCGCGCCGCCAGAGCGACATCAACGCCGACCGCGAGATGAGCCTGCGCCAGATCCGCGCGATCCCGCACAACGCGATCCTCCAGCAACTGGGCTATCCGGTGAACGTCATCGCCGGGATCGGCAGCGCGGCCGACGGCAATCGCGAGGAAATCGCCGCGCTGCTCACCGATTCCCCGCGCGGGCGCCAGATCCTGCGGCTGGTGCGCGCGGCAAACGCACTCGCCAGCATCAAGACCGTCGCGGCCTATGGCGAGCTGTTCAACTCGGCCTATTGGGCGAGCCGCACCTATCGCGGGACCGAGGATCACCTCGCAGGCAGCTGCGCCGCATTGGCCGAATATCTGGTGGGCGACGACCGGACGGGGGTGTTCCGCCGCCTCGCCTCGCGCCTGCGGATCGACGCCCTGAAGTTTCACCGGCTGCTCGATCTGCTGCCTCCGAGGGGCGAGGACGAGACCGCCGACACCGAAGCGCGCGAGCATGTGCGCCGCCGGATCGGCGTGCTCCAGGCGCTGCGCCTCGCGCTGCTCCAGCACATGTTCCTGAAAGTGGTCGCGGTCCCCGCCTTCAGCCGCGCCAACGACATCAGCCGCCGCGACGTGATCGACATGGTGCTGACCCTGCGGGTGGACGAGGCCCTCGCCCAGCTGCGCCGCGCCTTCCCGGTGCGCGTGCCCGGCCCGCGCGACTTCCCGCTCGACGAGCCCTCGGACTACCCCGACGGCGGCGAGGAGGGCTACGGGTCGATCGAGCGCGACTTCATGACGCCGATCGCGCGGGCGCAGGAATTGAGCCTCAGGATCAGCACCGCCATCGCCAACGAGTTCGGCGCGCATGGGTAATCCTCCCCTTCAGGGGAGGATTACTTCGCCGTGCTCCCCCGCGCGATCAGCTTCACCGGCACCCGCCGCCGCGCGGCCTCGCCTTCATCCAGTACCGCCTCGACCAGCGCCGCGCCGGCCTCGGCCGGGTCGGGGGCGATGGTGGTGAGCGGCGGGCGGCTGAAGCGGCCCGCGACCAAATCGTCGAAGCCCATCACGCCCACCGCCTGCGGCACCGACAGGTCGGCGGCGGCGAAGGCCTCGAACGCGCCGAGTGCCATCGCGTCGCAGGCGGCGAAGACCGCATCGACCTCCTCCCCGCGCTCGATCAGGCGGCGCGCGGCGCGGCGGCCTTCCTCCTCGCGGGTGGCGGCGTTGACGGTGGGGGCTAGGCACGGCTCGAGCCCGGCGGCGCGCATGGCTTCGGCATAGCCCTCATAGCGCTCGGTGAACTGCACCTGCGGGGTATTGAGCGCGCCGAGGAAGCAGGGGCGACGGTAGCCCTGCGCGAGCAGATGCTCGACCGCCAACCGCCCGGCGGCGCGGTTGTCCGAGCGCACCCAATCGAGCTCGTCGAAGGGTGAGCCCCAATAGGCGACGCGGCGGGTGGCCCCCTCGATCCCGCGGAAATGCTCCCACGCGGCGGCATTGGTGGTGGTGCCGATCACCACGAGGCCATCGGCGCGGCCCTGTTCCTGGTAGTGGCCGAAGAAATCGCCCGGACGCGCCTGGAAGCTCACCAGCGTCTCGAAGCCGCGTTCGGACGCCGCCACGCACACGCTGCCCAGCAGGGCATAGGCGAAGGGATTGATGCTCGACGCGCTGTCGCCCTCGCGGCAGATCACCACCACGGCGAGCGTGCCGGTGGAGCCGCGCCTGAGACGCGCGGCGCGCTCGTCGACGAAATAGCCCAGCGCCTCGGCCGCCTCGATCACCTTGCGGCGCGTCGCCTCGGCAATGGCGGGGGAGCCCGACAGGGCACGGCTCACCGTCGGCTGGCTGACGCCCGCCCGCTCCGCCACATCGAAGGATGTGGGGCGTCTTTTCGGTCCCCCGTTCATGGGGGAAGCTTCTAGGGCCTCACCTTATCCCCGCGCAAGGCTGGCCTGCATTGGTATACGCACTGGAAATTGGCAGCGGCTTCTTGCAGGTTGACACGAATGCGCGAATTGTGAACGTTCGCAAAACAGGCGAGCGGGCCAACCGCGCGCGGGGAGAGGGATCGGCAACAATGGCAATGGCACCGGGTGCGGCATCGGCCGCTGGGATTGGCGCAAGCGACGCACCGCAGGTCGATGCGCCGGGGCTCAACTATTTCGTCTTCGCGCTGTTCTTCATCTTCGGCGGGATCACCTCGCTGAACGACGTCATCATTCCCAAGCTCAAGGAGCTGTTCACGCTCAGCTTCTTCGAGGCGCTGCTGGTGCAGACCTGCTTCTTCATCGCCTATGCGATTGTCGGCATACCCGGCGCGCGGCTGGTCAAGAAGCTGGGCTACATGCGCGGTGCAGTGGCTGGCCTGCTGGCAATGATGGCAGGATGTCTGCTGTTCATCCCGGCCAGCAATCTGCACATCTACGGCCTGTTCCTGTTCGCGCTGTTCGTGCTGGCGAGCGGTGTTGTGGTGGTGCAGGTCGTCGCCAATCCGCTGATCAGCATGCTTGGCCCCGAACGGACGACCCACAGCCGCCTGACATTTGCCCAAGCCTTCAATTCGCTCGGCACGGTGGCCTTCCCGCTCATCGGCTCTTTCGTGATCCTCGGCGGGTTCACGGCGCTGAGCCTGACCGACGTTTTGTCCGGCAACCGCGCCGCGTTCGCCAGCGTCGGCAGCGAGACGGTGAAGCAACTCTACATGGGGATTGCCGTCGCGCTGGCGGTGGTTGCCGCCGTGGTCTTTTCGTTCCGCAACCGGCTGAAGGGCGAAAAGCACGAGGATTCGAGCCTCGCCGATGGCGTGGCACTGCTGAAACGGCCCCGCTTCGGGTACGGCGCGGCGTGCATTTTCCTTTACGTCGGCGCGGAAGTGGCGGTCGGCTCGATCATCATCAATTACCTGATGCTCGAGAACGTCCTCGGAATGTCGGAAGCGCAGGCCTATCCGATGGTGAGCCTCTATTGGGGCGGCGCGATGATCGGCCGCCTGATCGGCTCGGCGGTGCTGCGGATGGTGAGCCCCGGCCTGTTGCTGGCCGGCGTTGCCGCGGGCGCGATCGCGCTGATCGCGGTTTCGGCCAATTCGACCGGCGTGGTGGCGGGCTATTCGCTGCTGGCGGTCGGCCTGATGAACGCGATCATGTTCCCGACCATCTTCAGCCTCGCCTGCGAGAAGCTCGGCCCGCGCGCGGCGGACGGATCGGGGATCATCAACGTCGCGATCTGCGGCGGCGCGATCATCCCGCCGATGTACGGCGCGCTGGCCGACGCGACGAGCCTCGCCTTCGCGCTGGTGCTGCCGGCGGCGTGCTACGCGATCATCGCGGGCTTCGGGGTGTTCGCGCGTCGGCCTGCCTGAACTTCCCTCGTCATTCCCGCGCAGGCGGGGATCCAACTGCCTTTTCGGCCCGCTCCGCAAGCGAAGCTGGACCCCTGCCTGCGCGGGGGTGACAAGCGAGGGCAGTTGAATAAGTATGCGCGACGCTGGCAGTTAGACCCCTGCGCGCCTAGGTAGGGCGCGACGCAACAAGGGGCCCCGACCGCCATGAGCTTCACCGCTGACCGCCTGCTGCTGTTCGGAGCCACCGGCGACCTTGCCCAGCGCATGCTGCTGCCGAGCCTGTTCGCGCTCGACGCCGATGGCCTCCTCGCCGCCGATCTCAGGATCGTCGGCACCGCGCGCAGCGCCATGAGCGACAGCGAATACCGCAATTTCGCCCGCGCCGCGCTCGAGAAGCACCTCCCCGCCGAGCGCCGCGGGAGCATGGCGGGGTTCCTCAACCGCCTCGCCTATCAGACCCTCGATGCGACCACCCTCGACGGCTACGATGCGCTCGCCGAAAAGGTCGGGACGCCCGAGCGCGGCCTTGCGATCTTCCTATCCACCGCGCCGAGCCTGTTCGAGCCGACGATCAAGGGTCTGCAATCGGCGGGGCTCACCGGCGAGACGGTGCGCATGTGCCTCGAAAAGCCGCTCGGCACCGACCTCGCCTCGAGCCGCGAGATCAACGACGCGGTCGCCGCCGCCTTCCCCGAACACCGCATCTTCCGCATCGACCACTATCTCGGCAAGGAGACGGTGCAGAACCTGCTGGCGCTGCGCTTTGCCAACATCATGTTCGAGCCGCTGTGGAACGCCGCGCACATCGAACACGTGCAGATCACGGTTGCCGAGACCGTGGGCCTCGAAGGCCGCGTCGCCTTCTACGACGATGCAGGCGCGATCCGCGACATGGTGCAGAACCACATGCTCCAGCTCCTCGCACTCGTCGCAATGGAGCCGCCCGCGCACTTCGACGCCACCGCGGTGCGCGACGAAAAGGTCAAGGTGCTGCGCGCGCTGCGCGGCGTCGCCGCGAACGAGACCGTCACCGGGCAATACCGCGCGGGCGCGATCGGCGGGCAGGCGGTGCCGGGCTATGACGAGGAGCTGGGCAAGCCGTCCGACACCGAGACCTTCGTCGCGATCAAGGCGCATGTCGACAACTGGCGCTGGAAGGGCGTGCCGTTCTACCTGCGCACCGGCAAGCGCATGCCCAAGCGCGTGACCGAGATCGTGATCCAGTTCCGCTGCGTGCCGCACTCAATCTTCGCCGGGAAGGGCGCGACGATGCAGCCCAACCGGCTGGTGATCGGCATCCAGCCGGAAGAAAACATCACCCTCTCGCTGATGGCCAAGGTGCCGGGGCTCGATCGCGAGGGGATTCGCCTGCGCCAGGTGCCGCTCAACATCGCCATGCCCGACGCCTTCAGCGGCGCGGTGCGGCGGATTGCCTACGAACGCCTGCTGCTTGATCTGGTTGAGGGCGACCAGACCCTGTTCGTGCGACGCGACGAGGTGGAGGCGCAGTGGGACTGGGTAGACGCGATCCGCGCCGGCTGGGCGGCGGACGGCCTCACCCCCAAGACCTACACAGCAGGCAGCTGGGGCCCGAGCGCGGCGATCGCGCTCGCGGAACGCGACGGAGTGACGTGGCATGAATGACATCCTCCACCGGGTCACCCAGCGGGTGATCGAGAATTCGCGGGGCCCCCGCGCCGCCTACCTCGACCTCATCCGCCGCGAAGGCGACAATATGGGCGATCGCTCGGCCGTCTCCTGCTCCAACCTTGCCCATGTCTATGCCGGGATGGGCGACGACAAGCCGGCGATGGTTGCCGGGCGCGGGCCCAATATCGGCATCGTCACCGCCTATAACGACATGCTCTCGGCCCATGCGCCCTATTACCGCTACCCCGAGCGGCTGAAGATCTACGCCCGCGAGATCGGCGCCACAGCGCAGGTCGCGGGCGGCGTGCCCGCCATGTGCGACGGGGTGACGCAGGGCGAAACCGGCATGGAGCTGTCGCTGTTCAGCCGCGACGTCATCGCGCTCGGCACCGGGGTCGCGCTCAGCCATGCGATGTATGACGGCGTGCTGATGCTCGGCATCTGCGACAAGATCGTGCCCGGGCTGCTGATCGGTGCCTTGAGGTTCGGCCACCTGCCGACGATCCTCGTCCCCGGCGGGCCGATGCCGACCGGCATCCCCAACAAGGAAAAGCAGCGCGTTCGCCAGCTCTATGCCGAGGGCAAGGCGACGCGCGACGAACTGCTGGCGAGCGAGATGGCGAGCTACCATTCGCCCGGCACCTGCACCTTTTTCGGCACGGCGAACTCCAACCAGATGATGATGGAGATGATGGGGCTGCACATCCCCAACGCCGCCTTCATCAACCCCGGCACCAAGCTGCGCCAGGAACTCGACCGCGCCGCCGTGCACCGGGTCGCCGAGATCGGCCGCAAGAGCGAGGATTACCGCCCGCTCGGCCACTGCGTCGACGAGAAGGCGATCGTCAACGCGGCCGTGGGCCTGCTGGCCACCGGAGGCTCGACCAATCACGCGATCCACCTGCCAGCGATCGCCCGCGCGGCGGGGGTGATCTTCGACTGGGACGATCTCTCCGAGCTGTCGAGTGCCGTCCCGCTGATCGCGCAGATCTACCCCAACGGGTCGGGCGACGTGAACCACTTCCACAACGCGGGCGGCATGGGCTTCGTGATCGGCGAGCTGCTCGAAGCGGGGCTGGCGCATGCGGACATCCTGACCGTGGCGCGTGGCGGCTTTGCCGAATACGCCAAGGAGCCCGGCCTCGAGGGCGAGGAACTGGTGTGGCGCGAGGTCGGCCCTTCTGGCGACGACACCATGCTCCGCCCCGTAGCCAACCCCTTCAAGGCGGACGGCGGGATGCGGCTGCTCCAGGGCAATCTCGGGCGCGCCTGCTTCAAGACCTCGGCGGTCGAGGAGACGCGCTGGACGGTCGAGGCGCCGTGCCGCGTGTTCGAGGACCAGGCGAGCGTCGCCGCCGCCTTCCGGGCGGGCGAGCTCGACCGCGACGTGGTGGTGGTGGTCCGCTTCCAGGGTCCGCGCGCCAACGGGATGCCCGAACTCCACAAGCTGACCCCGGTGCTCGGCGTGCTCCAGGACCGCGGGTTCAAGGTCGCGCTGGTCACCGACGGGCGCATGTCGGGCGCGAGCGGCAAGGTGCCCGCGGCGATCCACTGCACCCCGGAGGCGCTCGGCGGCGGACCGCTCGCGCGGCTGCGCGATGGCGACATCGTCCGGGTCAGTGCTGCGACCGGCGAGCTTTCCACCACCGCCGACCTCGATGCGCGCGAGCCCGCCCCCGACCGTCGCGCCGAGCTCGGCACGGGCCGCGAGCTGTTCGGCATGTTCCGCCGTTTCGCCGACAGCGCCGAGCGCGGCGCGAGCGCGATGCTGGCGACCGGAGACCTGTGACCATGAATATCGACGCCATCATGCGCACCGCGCCGGTGATCCCGGTGATCGTGATCGAGGACGAGGCCCACGCCGTGCCACTGGCGGAAGCGCTGGTCGCGGGCGGGCTACGCGTGCTCGAAGTCACGCTGCGCACCCCTGCCGCCCTCCCCGCGATCCGGGCGATGAAGCAGGTCGAAGGCGCGATTGTCGGCGCAGGCACGGTCACAAACCCGAAGGAGTTGGACGCGGCGCTCGAGGCGGGGAGCGAGTTCATCGTCTCCCCCGGCCTCACCGAGAATCTCGGCAAGGCAGCGATTGCAGCGGGCGTGCCCTTCCTCCCCGGCATCGCCAATGCGGGCGACATCATGCGCGGGCTCGACCTGGGCCTCGACCGGTTCAAGTTCTTCCCGGCGATGGCGGCGGGGGGCCTGCCCGCGCTGAAGGCGCTGGCCGCGCCCTTCGGCCAATGCCGTTTCTGCCCCACGGGCGGGATCAGCCTCGAGAACGCGCCCGAGTGGCTCGCTTTCGATCCGGTGCTCTGCGTGGGCGGCAGCTGGGTCTCGCCCAAGGGCGCGCCGGACAAGGCGGTGGTGGAGCGCCTGGCGAAAGAGGCTTTCGGGCTGCGTTAGTCCTTTCGCAGCAGCCAGCCGAACACCTCGGGCAGGCGCGCAGCCCACGCGTTCTCCTCGTGCTCGGCGCCCTCGTAGACGCGGCTCTCCCAGTCGCGGCCCTTCTCCCAGCCCGCCGCCGCGAACCTTGCGTCGAGGACCTGCTGATAGGGCGCGTAGAACGCATCGAGCGTCGCGGTGCCGTGGTCCATCCACACACGGCGGCCATAGGGCTTGCCGAGGCGCGCGGCGAACCAGGCGTCCCACATCTGCTTCACCCCGCTGTCCTCCCCCGCAACGCTGCGCGGATCGACCGCGGGCCAGTGCGAGGAGACGCAGCCCGCCCGGCCGAACACCTCCGGCTTCTCCAGAAAGGCGTAGCAGCTCATCAGCCCGCCCATCGAGGAGCCGACGATCGCGGTGTCGTCGCGTCCCGGGCGGGTGCGGAAGGAGGCGTCGACCCACGCCTTCAGGGGCCCGGCGATCCAGGCGAGGTAGTTCTGGGAGATGATCTCCCCGCCTCCCGTCGCATCCATCTGCGCCTTGATCGCCGGGGGCGCGGCGTCATAGGCGCTGCGGGGGAGATACTGGCGGTAGCGGTCCGGCCCCGGCGCCCAGATGCCGATGATGATGTGCGGCTCGACCTTGCCCGACCGGATGGCCGTCAGCATCGCCTTGTCGGCCGCCCAGATCTTGTTGAAGTTGCTGTTCTTCAGATCGAACAGGTTGTGCCCGTCATGCATGTAGAGCACCGGATAGCGGCGCTCGCCCGCGTCGTAGCCCGGCGGCAGCCAGATCGAGAGGCGCTGGTCGGGCAGGCCCTCGGCGGCGACGCGCTCGTACTCGACCAAGCGTCCCGTCGCCTCGGCGGCCAGCGGCATGGCAAACCCGATCAGCGCGGCGAGCGCGGCAAGCAGTCGGAACATCTGTGTCTCTCCCTCGCGCCCTTATCGCGGCGGCAGGAGGGAGGATCAAGCCTCTGCGGCAGCCTGTGCGGCGAGCAGCATCGCGCCGGTGATCCCGCTGTCGGTGCCGAGGCGCGGGGCGATGATGCGGTGCCGCGCGCCGCCGGGGAGGTAGCCGGCATCGAGTTCGCGGGCCCGCGCAGCGATGCGCTCGACCAGCCCGGGGGTCTGCGCGACCCCGCCGCCGATCACCACCTCCTCGACCGCGACGCTGGCGAAGAGGACGTGGCAGACCTGCGCCACGTAGTCGGCGATGATCGCGTGAGCCGCGTGGTCGGCAGGAAGCTCGGAGAGCGAGGCGCCCCAGCGCGCGATCACCGCTGGGCCGCTGGCGAGGCCTTCGAGGCAGTCGCCGTGGTGCGGGCAGGTGCCGGGGAACTCGCGGTCGTCGGGATGGCGGCGCGGGTAGATGTGGCCGACTTCGGGATGGGCGATCCCGTGGACCGGCCTGCCGTCCAGCACCAGCCCGCCGCCGATGCCGGTGCCGATGGTGAGGTAGGCAAGGCTCCCGCTGCCCCCGCCGCCGCGCGCCATGTGCTCGGCGAGCGCGGCGGCGTTGACGTCGGTGTCGAAGCCGACCGGCACGCCCCCGAGCGCTGCGGCGAGGTGGCGGGCGACGTCGGTGCCCGCCCAGCCGGGCTTGGGCGTGGTGGTGATGAAGCCCCATCGCGGGCTGGCGCGGTCAAGCTCCACCGGGCCGAAGCTGCCGATGCCCAGCGCGCTGACGCGCCCATGGCCTGCGAACCATGCCGCAGCCTCGGCCAGTGTCGTGGCGGGGTCGCGGGTCGGGATGGTGTGGCGGGCAGTGATCGCGTCAGGCGAAGGGCCGACCGCGAGCACGAACTTGGTGCCCCCCGCCTCGATCGCAGCCAGCATCAGGCGGCGCGCTCGAGCGCCAGCCCGGCGGTCTCGCCATCGAGCGTCAGGCGCAGCAGCGGGGCAGGCACCCCGCCGAAGCGATCATGGGGAAGGACATCGACGAAGCTGCACACGGTGAGGTCCGCGTCCACATACCAGCTGTAGGTCTGCTGCGGGGCACCCTCCGGATTGGCGAGCACCAGCCCCGTCCCGTTGAGCGGCCGCCACGGCCCCGCCATGCTGCCAGCCACCATCCCGTAAAGCCCTCCCGGTGCATGCCGCAGGCCTTCGGCGAAGGTCGCGGTCTGGGTCGACCAGAAGGCGTAGTAGGAACCGTCGTGGAACACCAGATGGGCGCGCTCGAGCTCGTTGTTGACGCCCTCGGCATGGAGCGCGGGAGGGATCAGCGCCCAGCCTTCCGGGCCCCTGCGGGCGAGGCCGAAGGCGCCGTTGAAGGCGCTGGCCGAGCCCGCGAGACTGGCGGTGAAGGCAAGGTATTCGGTGCCGTCGGCGGGGTCGCGGAAGTAGGCCGGGTCGCGGAAAGCCTTGATCTTGCCCGCTTCGCCCTCGTGCGCGTCGGCGGGCATGTAATGCGGGCCGTAGCCGGTGACGAGCGGTGCAGGGAACGACCATTCACCCGGCAAGCCGTCCCTGCCGATCAGGGCGGTGGCCGACCACAGCTCCTGCTGGTAGCCGCCCGCACGGGCGTCGGTTCCGGCAGCAGTGAAGAACAGCGTCACCGCATCATCATGAAGCAGGGCAGAACCTGCCCATTCGCGTTCGTAAGGCACGTCAATCGCAGGCAGAACCGGGCCGAGATCGTGCCAGGCCGCATCACGCCGTTCGATCCAGTGGATCTTCGCCTCGAAGTGCCTGAGGGCCGGATCGCTGCGGTCGGGGGCGGTGAGCGCCATCCACAGCTCGCGCCCGGCGAGCCGCGTGCGGTGCCCGCTCGTGTCCTGCAGCGGCCACATGTCCCAGTAGAGCCGCGCCGGATCGAGCGCCCCGTGGCCCGCATCGCCCACCGGCGGGATCAGCACGCCGGCCCCGAGCGGAGCCTCGATCCGGCGCACCTGTTCGGCTGTCCACCTGCTGGTCATCCGAGCTGTCATCCCGTCACGTCACATCAATACAAGGAAGGGCCGGCCGCCGGGGGAGAATGGCGGCCAGCCCCTATAGCTCGCATCCGCTCGTCAGAAGTCGAACCGGACCGAGGCAAGCACGGTGCGCCCGGCGATCGAGCGGGCGCGCACGATCCCGTTGGCGGGGATCGAACCCTCCTCCGCCTCGGTGAAGCCCTCGGCGTTGAACAGGTTCTGCGCGTTGAGGCCGACCTCGATCCGCTCGATCGGGCGGAAGGCGACGAAGGCGTTGACCTGCGCGAAGGCGGGCAGCTTCAGCTGGTTCGAATCCTGCGTGAAGCTGTCGGTGGTGCCGACCACGTTGGCGCCCAGCGTGAACAGGTCGCTCTCGTACTGCGCGGTGGCCTGGTACACGAGATCGGCCTGACGCCGCGGGGTGTTGCCGATGGTCGAGGCGTCGAGCGCGTCCTGGATCTCGGAATCGGTCCAGGTCGCCCCTGCCGTCAGCGAGAAGGGCCCGGTGCGCCACGAGCCCTCGAGCTCGATTCCGTAGGCTTCGTAGGTGCTGTCGAACAGTTCGAGCGGGGCGAGCTCGACGTTGGTTTCCTGCGTCTTGGCGTAGAAGCCGGTGGCGTAGAAGCCGATCCCGCCCGACTGGTACTTGGCGCCCACTTCGAGCTGCCTGACCGTGGCAACCACGCCCGCATCACCGCCCGGCAGGCTGCCGTCGGTGGTGCTGACGGCGGGCGAGAACAGCGAGCGGTCGGCGGTGTGACGGCCGCCGCGGCTGTAGCGCACGAAGGCGCCGAGATCGTCGGTGAGGAGGTAGTTCGCCCCCAGCGAGTAGCTGAAGTAGTCGAAATCGTAGTTCACCGGCCGGGCATTGCCGAGCGGCAGCACGCTGGTCTGCGCCTCGGCGGTGCTGATCGTGCCGTTGCGGTCGAAATCGAAGCTGCCCAGCCCCGTGCCGAAGCCGGTATCCGATCCGGTGATCGTCCCGCTCGCATCGCCGAAATCGTAACGGATCGAGGCGTCGAGGGTGAGGCGCCCGGTCTCGAAGGAGAGCGAGGCGAAGGGCGCGTAGGTCGAATAGTCGACATCATAGGACCGGCGGCAGCAATTGCCGAAGAAGGTCGCGCCGAAGCCGACCGCCCCGTTCTGGGTGACGACCTCACCGCCTGCATTGCGGATGTCGACCAGCACCGCCTGCCCGTCGCCCTGCACGGTCTGGACGTGGCTGGTCCACAGCCAGTCGGTGTCGATGGTCTGGCGCGAGAGGTAGAAGCCGCTGGTGAAATTGAGCGAGCCGCCGCCAAGGTCGAATTCCTTGTTCACGCGGAAATCGTTGGTGATGTTGTCGAGGCTGTTCAGCCGGGTGTTGAACACCACCACGTTGGTGAGCAGGCCGTTGCCGCCGATGGTCGCCGGGTTGGCGACCTGCCCGGCATTGGGGCCGCTCGCGAACAGGATGGTCGAACCCGCGCCGCCGATGGCGTTCGCCACGTTCTGCGCGCTGTCGGCCCCGGCCGGGAAGGGCGACAGGAAGCCGCCCGAATTGTCGGCGAAGCGGAATCGGTTGGTCAGCGTCCAGCCGCCGCCCACGTCGATCTCGCTCTCGATCCCGAAGGCGAAGGACTGCACCGAAAGCCCGTCGCGGAAGTCGAAGGTGGCCGGGTTGTTGTTCCCGTCGAGCGTCACCGCCTGGCCGAGGAAGGGGCTGTAGAGCGAATCGGTGCGCGGATCGAAACCGGGGATCGCCTGATAGCTCGGCGAGCCGTTCGAACCCGTCACCCGCACCGGCTGGGGCAGAATGGTGGGCGTCGTGTCGTCGAGATACTTGGCGCTGAAGCGGATATAGCCGCCGTCGAATTCCTTGGTGATGTTGGCCTTGATCTGGCCGCCGTCATAGCCGTTGTAGCCGATGTCGCGCGGGCCCTCGCCGGTGCGGTAGAAGCCGCCGACGTGGAAGTAGAGATCGTCCGCCAGCGGCGCGCCGTAGTCGAAATCGAGGCGATAGGTCTCGAAGTCGAGCCCGACAGAGCCCTGGATCGCGCCGCCCTCCTGCTCCCCGGTCTTGGAGATGAAGTTGATCACCGCGCCCGGCGCGTTCGAGGCGAAGGTCGAGGCCGAGCCGCCGCGCACCGCCTCGACGCGGGCGACCGAGCGGTCGGCGCGCAGGAAGTTGTCGGCATTGCCGAAGATGATGTCGCCGAATTCGAGGATCGGCAGGCCATCTTCCTGCAGCTGGATGTAGCGCGCGCCGCCGGTCGAGACGGGAATGCCGCGCACCGCGATGTTGGCGTTGCCCTCACCGCCCGAGGCTTCCGAGCGGATGCCGGGGATCTGGCGGATGAGGTCGGCCGAGGAGGGGGCGTTCAATTTGGTGATCTCGTCGGCCCCGATGGCGCTGACCGAGACCGAGCTTTCGATGCGGTTCTGGCCGCGCGCGACCGCGGTGACGATGATTTCCTCGCCCTCGACCGTCTCGTCGGTGGTGTCCTGCGCGAAGGCGGGGGCGGAGATGAGGGCCGACACGGCGGCACCGGCGCAAAGCGCGTAACGCAATTTCATGGGTCTTCTCCTCTCAAGGCACGCGCATCTTCGGGCGCTGGCAGTGCGATGCCTAATCATCCTGCAAACGTTTGCAACAGGAATCTTGCAATCGTTTGCAAATGACTCGGATTCGTGTCATCTCTCCGCCACAGCGCCGGTTATAAGGCGCGAGGCGAGCAAATGGGATGAGGCGTCACATGTCGGAAAAGCCGCGGCTTTCGCTGCTCAGAATCGTCGAGATGAACATCGGCTTCTTCGGCCTGCAGTTCTCCTTCGGGTTGCAGCAGGCCAATATGGGGCCGATCTACGGCTTCCTCGGCGCGGACGAGGCCTCGATGCCGCTGCTGTGGCTCGCCGGGCCGATGACGGGCCTCATCGTCCAGCCGATCGTCGGCGCGATGAGCGACCGGACCAGCACCCGCCTCGGCCGCCGCACCCCCTATTTCCTGGTCGGCGCGGTGATCGGCTCGCTGGCGCTGTTCGCCATGCCCTATTCCTCGGCGCTGTGGATGGCCGCATCGCTGCTGTGGATCCTCGATGCCGGCAACAACATCACCATGGAGCCCTACCGCGCCTACGTGGCCGACCGGCTCGCGCCCGACCAGCGATCGACCGGCTTTCTCACCCAGAGCGCCTTTACCGGCCTTGCGCAGACGCTTTCCTACCTGGCGCCCTCGCTGCTCACCGCCTTCGTCGCGAAGGACGTGCTGGACAACAACGGCATTCCGGTGATCGTGCGCATCGCTTTCGTGATCGGTGCGATCCTTTCGATCTCGACGATCCTGTGGTCGGTGCTGCGGGTGCGCGAGCTGCCGCTGGATGCGGCCGAGGCGGCCGAGCTGGCCGAAAAGCCGCTCACCGCGCGCGGCACGCTGGCCGAGATCCGCGACGCGTGTCGGCAGATGCCGCGCCCGATGCGCCAGCTGGCGGGCGCGATGCTGTGCCAGTGGTATGCGATGTTCGCCTATTGGCAGTACATCACCTTCGCCGTCGGCCGCAGCCTCTACGGCACGAGCGATCCCGCGAGCAGCGCCTTCCGCGAGGCGACGCTCACCACCCAGCAGGCGGGCGCGCTCTACAACTTCATCGCCTTCCTCGGCGCGCTCGCGCTGATCCCGATCGTCAAGCGCTTCGGCGCGCGGCCCACCCATGCCGCCTGCCTTGCCGCCTCGGGCGCGGCAATGCTGCTGATCCCGGGGGTCTCCACGCCAGCGGGGCTGTTCGTGCTGATGCTCGGCATCGGCATCGGCTGGGCCGGGATGATGGGGAACACCTACGTGATGCTCGCCGACTGCATCCCGCCGGAGCGGAACGGCATCTACATGGGGATCTTCAACCTGTTCATCGTCATCCCCATGCTGATCCAGACGCTCACCATGCCGCTGATCTACGCCCCGCTGCTCGGCAGCGATCCGCGCAACGTGCTGATGCTGGGCGGCGTCTTGATGCTGGCGGGCGCCATCGCTACGCTGCTGGTCGACGCCGGCCATCGCCGCCCCCGCGAACAGGGGCTCGCCGCCGGCTGAAGGGGAACCATGGCCGACAGCCAGGACAGGGCAGCGCGCACCACCGTGCGCACCATCACCGATCTGGCCCGGCTCGCGGGGGTCTCGCCCGGCACGGTCAGCCGCGCGCTGGCGGGCAAGAGCCTCGTCAACACCCAGACCCGCGAGAAGATCGAGGCGCTCGCGCGCGAGCACGGCTTCCGCCCCAACCAGATGGCGAGCGGATTGCGCCGCCAGAAGACCGGCGTGATCGGCGTCGTCATCCCGCTCGGCCACGACACCCGCCAGCAGATCTCCGACAGCTTCTTCATGACCCTGCTCGGGCACCTCGCCGACGAGCTCACCACCCACGGCTACGACCTGATGCTGCGCCGGGTCGTGCCGACAAGCGACCCCGACTGGCTCGACCGCTTCATCGGTTCCGGGATGATCGACGGGGTGGTGGTGATCGGCCAGTCCGACCAGTTCGAGCGGATCGAGGAGGTCGCCGACGGCTACCGCTCGATGGTCGTGTGGGGAAACCACCAGGAGGGACAGCGGCACTGCGTGGTCGGTACCGACAACCGGCTGGGCGGCAGGCTCGCGGCCGAGCGCCTGATTGCGGGCGGCGCGCGCAGAATCGCCTTTCTCGGCGACACCGGCCCGATGGAATTCGCCGCGCGCTTTGCCGGGGCGCAGGATGTTGCCGTGCGGATGGGCCTGCCTGATGTGCAGCCGCTCGCCACCCACCTCTCCCCCGACCGCGCGAGCGAGGAGATCGCGGGCCATCTGGCGCGCCACGGCCGCGCGCTCGACGGCATCTTCGCCGCCACCGACACGCTCGCCGCGCTGTGCCTGACCGAGCTGCGCGCGCAGGGTTTAAGCGTTCCGGACGACGTCAAGCTGGTCGGCTTCGACGACCTTCCTATCGCCCGCCAGACCATCCCCTCGCTCACCACCGTCCGGCAGGACATCGCCGCGGGGGCGCGCGGCCTCGTCGACCTGCTGCTGCGGCGGCTGGGCGGAGAGGCGACCGAAAGCCTCGTCCTGCCCCCCGAACTGGTGGTGCGCGAGACGGCGTGAGGGCGTTCACTGAAACAACCCCGGGAGACCTAGATCACCACACCCGTTGCAGTTCGATCAATGCGGAATCGACAAAATAGAAGCGGTCGCCATCGCTCAAGGCCGGCGAGGCCGCCTCCAGAATTCGGCGGACATCATCAGACATCAGCCTTTCAGCGATCCGTCGACGCGGCTCCATGGGGAGATCGTCCCACCATGAACCTGAAACCGCGCCGGAGCGACGCCAGTTCTTCGCCTGATCAACAATGAAGCTGGCGAGTTGAAGCGCAGCGTTTTCCGCGGTCGCTGTCAGCCAGCGGCGCAAGGCGAGATCTGGCTCCTCACCTGACGCCACAAGCCCGCAAAACCAACCGCTTGCGTGATGTCCGGTGTCGGGATGCTGCACCACCGCAGCATCGAAGGCCGCATGGAAAAAGCCGGTTACTGCTGCTCGTTCAGCGACCGGCCAATTCTGCCAGTCGGACATCTGGAGCTTGCCGGCGAGAACCGAAGGCTCGGTCCCCATCCAGAAGGGCTCCGTCACGGCCAGTTCGAGGATACGCGGCAGGAAATGCCGGTAATCGCGATCATTGCCCACCGTCGTGAGTGCCCAACCGCAGTAAGGGCCTATATCTTCGCCCGTCAATTCGCGCAGGGGCGCAGCCGACAGACGCCGGAGTATTTCGTCCGGATCGCGCAAGGGCGATGCGGAAAGTCGGTGCGGCCGAGTGTAGGCTGCAAAAACCTCGTAAGCGCGCTCGACAGCCGCGTGCAGCGCAGACCCTGGCTGATACATCGTGATTTTATAGCATTGTCCGGCGCGGCGGCAATCGGCTTGCATTGCGGGGCGTGGTCTTGGCGGGTCGCTGCTTCGCCATCTCTGCAACCCCCGATGGCACCCTATCCCGCAAAACCTGCAGAAACGGGCTTGCGTTATTGCGAAACGTTCTTAAGAGCATTCTTGCGAATGATTATCAGGAACGGCTCAACAATGCGATTCACTCTCCTCCTCTCCGCCGCCCTCCTCCCCCTCGCCGCCAATGCGCAGGCGCAGGAGACCGCCGCCCCGGCAGACGAGAACACCGCCGCCGACGCCGAACCGATCATCGTCACCGCCGCGCGCACCGCCCTGCCGATCACCGCCCTCCCGCTCACCGCCGAGGTGATCGACCGCGAGACGCTCGAGCGCCAGCTCCAGATTTCGGGCTCGGTGGTCGACGCCGTCGCCGCGCGCATCCCCTCCTTCAGTCCCGCGCGCCAGAAGCTCACCGGCCAAGGGGAAACCCTGCGCGGCCGCTCGCCGCTCTTCGCGATCGACGGCATCCCGCAGACCGCCCCCTTGCGCGACGGCTCGCGCGACGGCTTCACCATCGATCCCTTCTTCATCGACCGGGTCGAGCTGATCCTCGGCTCCAACGCGCTCCAGGGCATCGGCGGCACCGGCGGCGTGATCAACCAGGTCACCGTCTCCGCGCCCGCCGAGGACGGGTGGAGCGCGCGCACCATCCTGCAAGGCACTGCCGAGAGCGGTTTTCGCGATGACGGCTTCGGCGGCAAGGTCGGCGCGCTGATCGCCAACCGCGCGGGCGCCTTCGATGTCGTGGTCGGCGCGGCCTACGAGCGCCGCGGCGTGTTCCGCGACGGCGAGCAGCGCCGCATCGCGCCCGATGGCACGCAGGGCGACCTGCAGGACTCCGAAAGCCTCTCCTTCTTCGCCAAGGCGGGCGTGGAGCTCGGCGAGACCGTGCGGATCGAGGCGATGGGCCAGCGCTTCGAGCTTCAGGGCGACGGCGATCTCGTCGCGGTCGCCGGAAGCCGCGCCACCGGCCTGCCCGCGACCGGAGCCCCCGGCGTCGTGCAGGGCGAGGCGCCCGAGAACCTCGCCGAGAGCCTCTCGCTCACCCTCACCGCCGACGACCTTGCAGGGGGCGCGCTCAGGGTGCGCGGCTTCTGGAACCGCACCGCCGACATCTACGGCGGCGGCATCTTCGCCGATTTCCAGGACCCGGCGATCGCCCCGCTCGGCACGCTGTTCGACCAGTCGCAGAACATCAGCCGCAAGTGGGGCATCAACGCCAGCTGGGAGCGCGGCTTCGGGCCCTTGAACCTTGTGGCGGGCGTGGACCTGCTCAACGACCACACCGTGCAGGTTCTCGCCCAGACGGGCCGCGCCTGGGTGCCGCCGACCGACTACCGCAGCATCGCCCCCTTCGCGCAAGGCAACCTCGCGCTGTGGGACGGCAAGCTGCGGCTCGCAGGGGGCGTGCGCTGGGAGAATGTCGAGATCTCGATCGACGACTACCAGACCCTGTTCTTCTACGGCCCGCAACAGGTCGGCGGCGGCTCGCCCAGCTTCGACCGGGTGCTGCTCAATGGCGGGATCGTGATCGAGCCGACCCCCGGCATCCGCGCCTATGCCAGCTACGCGCAGGGCTACACCGTGCCCGATGTCGGGCGCATCACCCGCGCGATCCGCACGCCCGATGTCGATCTCGACCGCTTCCTCGATATCGCGCCCGTCGTCGCCGACAACCGCGAGGTGGGCATCGAAGTGAACCGGGGCCCGATCGAGGCGAGCGCGACCTATTTCTGGTCGGACAGCGACGAGGGCCAGCTGCTCGTGCTGGTCGGTGACGTTTTCGAGGTGCAGCGCCAGCGCATCGAGATCCAGGGGCTCGAATTGAACCTCTCCACCGCCACCCCGATCCCCGGCCTGCGACTGGGCTTCGGCTACGCGCATCTCGATGGCCGGGTCGACACCGACGGCGACGGGATCGTCAACGCCGATCTCGACGGGGCCAATATCGGCCCCGATCGCCTCAACCTGTGGGCCGATTACGCCATCGGCCCGGTCAGCCTCGGCCTGCAATCGCGCACCCACTTCGCCCGGCGTTTCGACGACGGCGATCCGCGCAACGATTTCGAGGGCTATCACCTGCTCGATGGCTCGGTGAGCGTGGCGACCGGGTTCGGCCGCTTCACCCTTGCCGCGCAGAACCTGCTCGACCGCCAGTATATCGACTACAATTCGGACACCCAGCGCCCGGCCGACAACCTCAGGTTCTTCGCCGGACGCGGGCGGAGCGTGACGCTGGGCTGGCTGGCGAATTTCTGATGCGCCAGGCGCTGTCGCTGCTGCATCGCTGGCTCGGCGGACTGGTCGGCCTCGGGCTGGCGGTGCTGGGGCTGACCGGCGCGGCCCTGCTGTGGAAGCCGTGGTGGGCGAGCGTGGCGCAGGTGCCGCGCGCGCCCTCGGACACCGAGACGCTGGCGATCATCGCCGCCGCCGAGGCCCGCGGCGCGGATTACGTGACGCTTCCCTCGGCCGAATTCGGCGTGGCGCAGGCGGGGTTCGGCAAGGGCGGCGGCGGCGCCTACATCGCGCATGACGGCACCCTGCTCGCCCGCTGGCAGAGCGTGTGGGAGCGGCCCGAGACCCTGCTGTTCGATCTCCACCACCACCTGCTGCTGGGCGAGACCGGCGAGGTGATCTCGGGCTGGCTCGGCATCGCCGCGATCCTGTTCTGCATCACCGGCCTCGTGCTGTGGTGGCCGACGCGCCGCACCTTCCGCCTGCGGACGCTGCCGCCGCGCTTCACCCGCCCCGCGGTGATCCTGCACCACCGCGATATCGGCGCGGTGCTGGCGCTGCCGCTCCTGCTCGCCGCCATCACCGGCGCGCTGATGGTGCTGAAGCCCTTGGGACAGGCGGTGCTCGCCCCGCTCTCGCCCGCCGCCGAAGTGGCCGCGTGGCAGGCGAAGCCGCCCGCGGCCTCCTCGGCAACCGCCCAAGATTGGCCCGCGATCCTCGCCGCCGCCCGCGCGCGCTTTCCCGATGCCGATCCACGCATGATCATCTGGCCGAGGGCCCCGGGCGAGGGCGTCACCTTGCGCCTGCGCCGCCCGGCCGAATGGCACCCCAACGGCCGCACCACGCTCACCCTTGCCGCGGACGGCACCGTGCTCGCCGCGCGCGACGCGACCGCGGCGCCGCTGGCGCTGCGCGCGGGCAATGCGCTCTACCCGCTCCATTCGGCGCGGATGGCGGGGAGCGCCATGGCGCTGCCCCTGCGGGTCGTGATGACCTTGGCGGGGCTCGGCCTTGCTTTGCTCGGGAGCCTCGCGGTGGTGACCTTCTGGCGCAGCCGCGCGGGCAACCACCGGTCCGCACCCGCGATCCCCCGCGGGCGCGTTACCGGCTGAGGCCGCCTGCCAGTCGCTCAGTTCACCACCGGATCAGCGGGGGCACCACCGTCCGTCCGACCGCGCCCATCACCACCACCACCGCGGTGTGCCACAGGCCGATGTGGACGATATCGTTGAACGGGCAGTGCAGCGAGAAGGCGAAGATCCCGAAGGCGCCCGATGCGACCCCGGCGACGAGGCCGGCGCGCTCGGGCGAGGTCGGCGCGCCGCGGCGCAGCCACAGGACGAGCAGGCCCAGCACCAGCAGCGAGGACGCGCTGCCCACCGCGAAGCACTCGGCCCCGTGGATCATCGCCTGGCTCGAAAGCGCCGCGCGGCCCTTGACCCCCGCGACGACCAGGCCCGCAAGCGGCAGCAGCCCCGCCATCGCCGCCGCCCAGCGCCAGCCCGTGTGATCGCTGCCGACCTGGGGGCGGCTCATGATCACCACGGTCACGCTCGCCGCCACGGCGAGGCCGAAATAGAGCCCGGTCGCAACCAGCTGCATCGGGTTGACGCTGCCCGCCAGCCAGTCTGCGCGCAGACCGTAGAGGCCGATCACCACCCACGCGGTCACCGCCGCCCCGGCGAGCGCGAGCGCAACCCCCTCGCCGAAGCGCAAGGGCCTCACGGGCTCAAGCCCGCCCACCAGCTCGGCGATCAGGGCATCGGAACTCTGCTGCATTGTCATTCCTTCTCGATAATGGCCGCGAGCTTCTTGAGCCCGCGGTGGATGTTGACCTTGACGAGGCTCTCGCTCTGACCGGTGGCGGCGGAGGCCTCGGCGATGCTCAGGCCTTCGATCTTGACGAGCGCAATCGCGCGCTCCTGTGCCGGCGGCAGCAGGCCCAGCAGCCGGTCGAGGCTGATGCGCGCCGAGACCGCGGGTTCATCGTCGCTGCCGATCAGTTCCTCGTGGAGCTCGTGCTCGTCGGCGCGGTAGATGCGGCGCAAGTGATCGACCCAGCGATAGCGGGCGATCGCCGCGAGCCACGGGAGGAAGGGGCGCGAGGCGTCCCACGAGGCACGCTTGGTGTGGAGCGCGATCAGCGTCTCCTGCACCAGATCATCAAGGCTCGAGGGCGCGACCCGGCGGCTGTAATAGGCGCGCAGCCAGCGCTGGCAGCTCTCGAGCAAGGTCGCATAGGCCTGCTTGTCGTCGGCTTGCGAGAGCCGCATCAGCCGCGCCAGAGTGGTCTCGTCCGCTCTCATCGGCGTGCCGCCGCGCGCTTGTCGTCACTGATCATGCCGCGCCCCCTGTGCTTGGCCCGCGCCCGTGGTGTCACGGGCTTTTCGCGAGGCTCTCGGTCGCCGTTACATAGGGCGGCAAAAAATTTCCCGCGTCTTTCGCGAAAGACTGCGCGCCGGAACGCAGCGGCCCCGCGCTCGCAGGGCTGCGAGCGCGGGGCCTGCTTCATCGCCGTGCCGCCTGTCAGCTCAGCGCGACGTGGCGCTTCAGGTGGTGGTCGACATTGCCGAACTCGCTGTCAAAGATCGTCAGGCGCTTGAAGTAGTGCCCGATCGCATATTCGTCGGTCACGCCGTTGCCGCCGTGGATCTGCACCGCTTCCTGCCCGATCAGCCGCGCCGATTGGCCGACGCCGACCTTTGCCGCGCTGACCGCCTTCTTGCGCTCGACCTCGCCCGAGCCGAGGCGCAGCGTGGCGAGGTAGGTCAGCGACACCGCGGTCTCATAAGCTGTGTACATGTCGACCATGCGGTGCTGGAGCACCTGGAAGGAGCCGATCGGCACGCCGAACTGCTTGCGCTGGCGGCTGTATTCGACCGTCATCGCATGCGCGACCTTCATCGCCCCGCAGGCCTCGGCGCACAGCGCGGCGATGGCTTCGTCGGTGACCAGCTCGATCAGCGCGAGGCCCTCGCCCTCGGCGCCGATCAGCGCCTCGGCACCCACGGCGGCGTTCTCGAAATAGACTTCCGAGGCGCGGCGACCGTCGACCGTCACGTAATCACGGGTGGTGACGCCGGGCGTGTCCTTGGCGAGGACGAAGATCGAGACGCCCGAACGCTCGCGCCGCTCGCCGCCGGTGCGGGCGGTGACGACGAGGTGGCTCGCCCAGGGCGCGCCGATCACCACCGCCTTGTGGCCGTTCAGCACATATCCGCTGCCGTCCTTCTTCGCGGTGGTCTCGAGATCGGCATAGTCATAGCGCCCGCGCGGTTCGGCATAGGCGAAGGCGAACACGGCCGCGCCCGAGACGATCGCGCCGATATGCTCTTCCTTCTGCGCCGCGGTGCCGCCGTGCTTGAGGAAGCCGCCCGCGCAGACCACGGTCGGCAGGAAAGGCTCGATCACCAGCCCCTTGCCGAATTCCTCCATGATGATCATCGCATCGACCGCGCCGCCGCCGAAGCCGCCGTCGGCTTCGGAGAAGGGCATGCCGAGGATGCCGAGCTCGGCCAGCTGCGCCCACACCTCGGGCCGCCAGCCTTCGGCGCTGGCGATCGCCTTGCGGCGCTCCTCGAAGCCATATTGCTCACGCACCAGCCGCGAGAGGCCGTCGCGCACCATGCCCTGTTCTTCGGTGAAGTTGAAATCCACGTCTGTCTCTCCCGTCCCCAGTGGCTTACAGACCGAGGATCATCTTGGTGATGATGTTGCGCTGGATCTCGTTCGATCCGCCGTAGATGCTGGTCTTGCGCATGTTGAAATAGGTCGCCGCCGCGTGCGCCGCATAGTCGGGGCCGACCGGGTGCTCGTTGGAGCCGTTGTCGTTCGACACCCCGCCCATGTAGGGCGCGCCATAGGTGCCGACCGCCTCGAGCGTCAGCTCGGTCAGGCGCTGCTGGATCTCGGTGCCCTTGATCTTGAGGATCGAGCTTTCCGGCCCCGGCCCCTTGCCCGCCTGCTCGCCGGCGAGCGTGCGCAGCTCGGTGATCTCGAGCGCGGCGAGGTCGATCTCGAGCTGGCTCACCTTCCTCGCGAAATCGAAGTCCTTGATGAGCGGCTGGCCGTCCAGCGTCTCGTGCGTGGCGATCTCGCGCAGCTTCTCGATCCCGCGCTTCGAGCGCGCGACGCCCGCAATCCCCGAGCGTTCGTGGGCGAGCAGGAACTTGGCATAGGTCCAGCCCTTGTTCTCGGCGCCGACGAGGTTCTCGACCGGCACGCGCACGTCGGTGAGCCAGGTCTCGTTGACCTCGTAGCCGCCGTCGAGGAGCTTGATCGGCTTCACTTCCACGCCCGGGGTCTTCATGTCGACGAGGATGAAGCTGATGCCTTCCTGCTGCTTGGCGGTCGGATCGGTGCGGCACAGGAAGAAGCCCCAGTCGGCGTGCTGGGCCAGCGTCGTCCAGGTCTTCTGGCCGTTGATGACGTAGTGATCGCCGTCGCGCACCGCGGTGGTCTTGAGGCTGGCGAGGTCAGAACCGGCGCCGGGCTCCGAATAGCCCTGGCACCACCACACCTCGCCGCTGCGGATGCCGGGCAGGTGCCTGGCCTTCTGCTCTTCATTGCCGAAGGTGTAGATCACGGGGCCGACCATCGAGACGCCGAAGGGCAGCGGCATCAGCGCATTGACGCGGGCGTTCTCTTCCGACCAGATGTAGCGCTGGGTCGGGCTCCAGCCGGTGCCGCCATATTCGACCGGCCACGCCGGGACCGACCAGCCCTTGGCGCCGAGGATCTTGTGCCACGCGAGAAAGTCCTCGCGGGCCATGTCCTCGCGCATGCCGAAATCGGCGAGGTGCTTGGGATAGTTCTCGGCGATGAAGCTGCGGACCTCGTCGCGGAAGGCCTGCTCTTCGGGGGTGAATTCGAGGTTCATGGGGTCTCTCTCCGACTTGCGTTTTGCCGCTTTGAAATACGCTTTGTCACGGCGCGCGGACGCGGAAAAGAGGCAATTGCGCAAGGGTGCGCCGCCGTAGCGGCAAGGGGCACACTAATGAGGTACGAAGGGGGCGAATCGGTCTTGTTCGATCCGCCACCCCTGCGCGTTCGTCACATCTCCAGCGGGCCGTGCTGAATATGCGGCAGCACGTAACGCGCGAAGAGGTCGGCTTCCTGCATATGCGGATAGCCCGAGAGGATGAAGGCCTCGATCCCTTCGGCCTGGTAGGCGCGCAGCTTGGCGAGCACCTGGTCGGGCGTGCCGACGATCGCCGCCCCGCAGCCCGAGCGCGCGCGGCCGATGCCGGTCCACAGGTTCTCCTCGACGAAGCCGTCGCCGTCGGCGGCACTGCGCAGCTCCTGCTGGCGCTGGACGCCGTAGTTCTTCGCGTCGAGCGATTTCTCGCGGATCGCCCGGCCCGCCTCGTCGTCGAGCTTCGAGAGCAGCCGGTCGGCATAGGCGCGCGCCTCGTCCTCGGTCTCGCGCACGATCACGTGGACGCGGTAGCCGAACTTGAGCGTGCGGCCATATTTCGCTGCGCGCTCCCTGAGGTCGGCGATGTTGGCGCGGACCTTGTCCATGGTGTCGGGCCACATCAGGTAGACATCCGCCGCCTCGGCCGCACATTCGCGCGCCTCGTGGCTGAGGCCGCCGAAATAGAAGGGCGGGCACTTGCCGCTGAGCGTGGTGATGCGCGGCGGATCGAGCTTCAGCTTGTAGAACTCGCCGTCGAAGTCGAGGTGTTCGCCGTTCAAGAGCGTCTTGACGATCTTCATGATCTCGGTGCCGCGGCGGTAGCGCGGGCCGCTCTCGATCGTCTCGCCCGGCATGTCCGAGGAGATGATGTTGACGTTGAGGCGCCCGCCGGTGCCGCTCGCGTTCGGCCCGAGGATGCGGTCGAGCGTGGCGATCCGGCGCGCCAGCTGCGGCGGCCAGTCCTCGCCCATGCGGGTCGCCCAGAGCAGCTTGATGCGCTTGACCTGGGTCGCCACGGCGGCGGCGAAGATCGTGGTGTCGACCCCCAGCTGGTAGCCCGAAGGCAGCAGGATGTTGTCGAACCCGCCTTCCTCGGCGCGCAGCACGATGTTGCGACAATGCTCCCAGCTCGATTGCAGGTAGGGATCGGGGACGCCGAGGAACTCGTAATCATCGTCGCACAGCGCGGAAAACCACGCGATTTCGCATTGTTGCTGGTCAGTCATGGCTTCATTCCCATCCCAATTTCCGTTCGCCCTGAGCTTGTCGAAGGGCCGTATTTCGTTTTCTTCCCCGTGCGATCCAGGAAGGACAGGGCTTCGACAAGCTCAGCCCGAACGGGGTTTTTGCTCAAGGCAAAGGCACACCCCGGGCCGCCACCAGGACCGCATACCAATCCGTGCGGGTCCAGCGGACCTTGAGCGCCTCGGCCCCTTCCGCGATGCGCGCGGCATTCTGCGAGCCGATGATCGGGATGATCCCGGCCGGGTGCGCCATCAGCCAGCTATAGGCGGCGACGCTGCGCGAGACGCCCTGCGCCTCGGCCACCGCATCGAGCGCGGCGGCGACCGCCTTGTCGCGCGGGCTTTCGGGCGCAGCCAGACGCCCGCCGCCGAGCGGCGACCATGCCAGCGGGGTCAGGCCGAAAGCCATCGCCTGGTCCAGTTCGCCATTCTCGAAGCAGGTGATGCGCAGCGGGCTGATCTCGGGCTGGGTCGAGACCAGCTTGCTGTCCAGAAACTTCGAGAGCGCGGCGATCTGGTACATCGTGAAGTTGGAGACGCCGAGCGCCTTGACCTTGCCGCTCGCCACCGCGTCGTCGAGCACGCGGGCGGTCTCCTGCGGATGGGCGAGGATGTCGGGGCGGTGGATCTGCCACAGGTCGACCGAGTCCACCTGCAAGCGGCGCAGCGAATCGTCGATCGCGCGGCGCAGGTAATCGGGGCTCTGGTCATAGGGCAGCGGCGGGAGGATGCCGCCCTTGGTCGCCAGCACCATCCGGTCGCGCAAGGCGGGCTCGGCGGCGAGCACCTCGCCCAGCAGCGCCTCGGCATCGCCGAAGCCGCTGGTGCCGTCAAAGCCATAAATGTCGGCGGTGTCGAGGAAGCCTATTCCGGCATCGAGCGCCGCATGCACCAGCCGCGCGGCATCGGCAGCGGTGCGGCCATCCTCTGCGAGGCGCCACATCCCCCAGGCGATGGACGAGACCTCGATATTGCTCGCACCGAGGCGGCGCGTGGCGGGGGGCAGGGGCAGTTCACTCATGGGTCAGGAATTCCTCTGTGGCGGAGCGACCGAGGCGCGCTCGACAAGGTCATGGGGCAGGCGCTTGTGGGTGATGTCCCCGCCCGCGATCAGGATCTGGGTCGCCGTGCGGGCGAGGTCGGCCATCGGCTGGCGGATGGTGGTGAGCGGCGGCCAGACGGTGCGCGCCAGCGTGGTGTCGTCGAAGCCCGCGACCGAAAGCTCGGCGGGCACGGCAATCCCCCGATCATGCGCCACGGCGAGCACGCCTGCGGCCATGTCGTCGTTCGAGGCGAAGATCGCGGTCGGGCGCGCGGGCTGATCGAGCAGCGCCCGCGCACCCGCCACCCCGGAATCGAAATCGAACTCGCCGTCGACCACCAGGCCCGGCTCGAAGGGAATGCCCACCCGGTCGAGCGCGCGGCGGTAGCCGAACAGGCGGTCGCCCGAGGCCATGTGGTTGGCATGGCCCTTGATGAAGCCGATCCGGCGATGGCCCGAATTGATGAGATGCGTGGTCATGTCGTCGGCGGCCTGCGCGTCGTCCATGAACACGCTGGATGTCAGCGCGTGGTTGGTGCCGGGCGAGATGCGCACGAAGGGCACGTCCATCGTCTCCAGCGCGCGCAGGACGGGGTCGCAGTCGGTGACGGGGGAGGAGAGGATGATGCCGTCGACATGCGTCTCGCTGACGAGCCCGCGCACCTGATCGCCGACGCGCGGGTCGGCAACGTCGACCGGCTGGGCGAGCAGGCGGATGCCCGCATCGTGACACACGTCCCAGCAGCCCTTCTGGATCTGGAACATGTAGTAGGGGCTGTGATTGTCGTAGATCAGCGCGACCTGGTTCGACTTCGCGCCCGACAGGATGCGCGCGGCCACGGAAGGCCGGTAGTCGAGCTCGGCCATCGCCTGCTCCACCCGCGCCTTCAGTTCGGCGCTGACATAGGGGTGACCGTTGAGCACGCGGCTGACGGTCTTCACCGCCACCCCGGCGCGCGCGGCGACGTCCTTGATGTTGGCGCGGCTCATGGGCGCAGGCCTTCGAACAGCGGGGCGAAGGCGCTGTCGGGGCGGTAGAACACCGGCGGCTCGCCGATTGGCGCGGGGACATCGTGCCATCCCGGCGCATGGTCGCGCCCGCTCCACAGGTGCCGCCACGCGCCGTGCGGCAGATAGACCTTGCGCATCATCGCCCCCGCTTCGATCACCGGTGCCACCAGCACGTCCGCACCATAGAGGAACTGGTCCTGGATCGTGAAGGTTTCCCGGTCCTGCGGGTGGTGCAGGAACAGCGCGCGCTGGGCCGGAAGCCCGCTCGCCTGCGCCTCGGCGACGAGGTGGCGGACATAGGGCGCGAGCGCAGCGTGGACGCGGCTCCAGCGGACGAAACCGGCAATCAGCGCGGGGCTCGAGTCGATCTGGAGATTGTCGTCCGGGCGGTTGCCCTCGTGGGTGCGGAAGACGGGGCTGAAGGCGCCCAGTTCATACCACCTGAGGATCAGCTCCTCGCTGCGGACATTGCCGAACAGGCTGGTATAGCCGCCGACGTCGGAATGGCTGAAGGCGTTGCCGACAAGGCCCGAGGACAGCGCGGCGGTGACGACCGTGCCGATCCCGTCGTGGCGGCTGAAATCGACCGACTGGTCTCCCGCCCACAGCAAGGGACAATGCGCCTGCACCCCGGTGTGCCCGGCGCGCATGAACCACAGCACGTCGCCGGTCCGGCCGCGCAAGGCGACGGCGCGCGCATTGACCTCGGCCCAGCGCACCGGCCAGCGGTTGTGCTCGCGCATCGGGTCGCCATCGTGGAGCCTGAGGTCGGTGGGGAGGTATTCGCCGAAATCGGCCATCCACCCGTCGAGCCCGAAATCGAGCATCCGCTTGGCCGTAACCTCCTCGGCGAACCAGTCGGCGGCGGCGGGGTTGGTGAAATCGACCACGCCCGCGTCGAACTCGCCGAAGTCGACAAGGTAGGGCTCGTCGCTGTCCAGCCGGAGCGCGAGGAGGCCCCTTGCGGCCGCTTCGGGGTAAAGGGGGCCGTCGACGGCGAGATAGGGGTTCACATAGCCGAGAAAGCGGATGCCGCGGGCCTTGAGCGCGGCGATGCGGGCGGGCAGGTCAGGGTAGCGGGCCGGGTTCCACTGCCAGTCCCAGAACAGGCGGCGGCCGAAGCTGGTCTCGCGGATGCCGACCCAGTCCTCGCACCACAGACCGGAGACGGCCGCGCCCGCCGCGATCAGCGCCTCGAGCCGGTCGAAGCTCGCCTCGCCCTGCTTGAGGCCGACCACCGCCCCGCCGATGGCCCAGTCGGGGAGCGGCTGGCGGGGGCCGAAGCGCGCGCCCAGCTGGCGGGTGAGATCGGCAGGTGCGCCTTCGAACAGGTCGATCGCGACCTCACCCGACCAGACATGCACCCGCAGCCGCCCCGGCTCGCGCGCGTCGAACTCGGCATATTCGCTGTTTGCGAGGCTGATCGCCCAGCCGCCCGAGCACAGGACGGTGGGTTCGGGGTAATTGGTGGTCCAGTAATCCCCGCCCGCAAAGCTCCCGTCGGCGCTCGCCTGATCGGTGAGCGGCGTGCCGGGCTCGCGCCCGACCCCGGGCTCGCTGGTCCAGAGCGGGAAGTGGCGACCATTGAGCGCGAGGTGGCTCATCTGCTCGCCCCCGCCCCACAGCACATCCTCGGGCGCGAGTGCGAGGTCGATGGTGATGCGGTCATGGCCGGTGAGCGCCACGAGCGTCAGCCGCGATGCGCCGGGCGCAAGCGCCAGGGCGACCTTGGCGCTGCCATCGGCGCTCGCCAGCACCACGCGCCCCGCCCCGTCCACTTCTGCCTGGCACAGTGGCTTCGCGGCAACAGCAGCATCCGAAAGCCGGAAATTGCCTCGCACCATGGTGACCTGCGGCGCGCCCGAAGCGACGGAAATCGCGAGAGAATCCGGCGCATGGCGGAGCACCGTCCGGCCTGCCAGCCGCAACGAAACGCCCCCCTCATCCGGCTCCAGCCGCACCATCCCTGACCTGTATCCTCGTCCCGGGCTGTCCCTTGGCCCGCTCTGACACCGCTTGACAGAATGCAGCGGAAAGCGCAACCCGACTGGCCAAAGATCGACCGCACGGGCTGAGATCGCTTGAAGCCGTCCGAAAGAATCGATCGTGACCAGAGGGGAGAACACCATCATGTCCGCCACCACCCGTATTGCGCTCAAGACGCTGGCCCTGTCGGCGAGCGCGCTCGCCTTTGCCTCGGCCGCCCCGGCCATGGCGCAGGTCGAGGAAATCATCGTCACCGCCCAGAAAGTCGAGGAAAACGTCCAGGACGTGCCGATCGCGATCGCCGCTGTTTCGGGCGACCGGCTGCAGCAGGCGGGCGTCATCAGCCTCGAGAACATCTCGACCGTCGTGCCCTCGGTGACCTTCCGCAAGGGCACCACCAGCGCCAACAGCGCGATCGTGATGCGCGGTGTCGGCACCATCAGCTTCTCGGTCGCGGCCGAACCGTCTGTGTCCACCGTTGTCGACGGCGTGGTGCTGAGCCGTTCGGGCCAGGCCTTCATGGACCTCGTCGACATCCAGCGCCTCGAAGTGCTGCGCGGGCCGCAGGGCACGCTGTTCGGCCGCAACGCGAGCGCCGGCCTCGTCAACATCGTCTCCAAGGGCGGCACCGACACGCTCGAGGCCGAGTTCAACGCCGACTGGTTCGAGGGCGAGGAATACCGCCTGCGCGCCGCCGTGTCCGGCCCGATCGCCGAGAACCTCAGCGCCCGCCTGACCGGCTTCTACGGCAGCTTCGACGGCAACATCACCAACATCTTCGGCGGCGAGAACAACACCGTCAACGGCTACGAGCGCTACGGCGTGCGCGGCATCGTCGATTACGACGACGGCGGCAACAAGGTCCGCCTGATCGCCGACTACTACAAGGCCGACGATGATTGCTGCGTCGACGTGACCGGCGCCAGCCGCGGCGCGGCGCAGGACGCGCTGCTCGCGCTGCCGGGCGGCGTGGCGCTGGGCGAGAACCAGCGCTTCATCAACAACGACCTCGTCACCAGCACCGAAGACCAGCAGTGGAGCCTCACCGGCACCGGCGATTTCGACATCACCGACACCCACACGCTGAGCGTCGTGCTCGGCTATCGCAACTGGGAGAACACCGAAATCCGCGAGGGCGACTTCCTGCCGCGCGCGATCGTGGGTGCGGGCCAGCTGCATGACAACGGGGTGGTCAAGACCGAACAGGTCTCGGCCGAAGTCCGCCTCGCCTCCGACCAGACCAAGCCGTTCCACTACCAGGTCGGCGGGTTCATCTGGCAATCGGACAACACGCAGGATTTCACCCGCCGCAACATCACCTGCACCACCTCGACCCTCGCGGCGCTGCCGGGCGGGGCGATCCCGTGCAATCTCGCCGACACGGTCAACACCCTGTTCCCCTTCGCCACTTCGCGCTCGGAAGTGCGGTCGAACAACTATGCCCTGTTCGGCCAGGCGACATACGAGATCACCGAGCAGCTCGCGCTGACCGGCGGCCTGCGCTACACTTGGGACAAGCTCGAATTCACCCACACCCGCGCGCCCGCACAGAATGCCACCGACGGTGCGCCCGTCGCCGGCCCGGGCACCAACCTCAACCCGGCCGGCGGCCTGATCGCCAACGGCGGCAACGGCACCAACACCAGCCGGGGCGAGACCAGCACCGGCAACCTGTCGGGCCGCGCCGCGATCCAGTTCAAGCCGACCGAGGACATCCTCCTCTACGGCTCGTATACCCGCGGCTACAAGGGCCCGGCCTTCAACGTGTTCTTCAACCACACCGCGCCCAACAACGCGGTGCCGATCGACGAGGAGCTGTCCGACAGCTTCGAGATCGGGGTGAAGTCGCAGTTCCTCGATAACCGCGTGCAGCTCAACGTGGCCGCCTTCACGGTCGAGTATGACGGGTTCCAGGCGAACAACTTCATCGTCGTCAACGGTTTCACGATCTCGAACCTGACCAATGCGGGGACGGTGAAGAGCGAGGGCTTCGAGGCCGACCTCGTGGTCAACCCGATCGATGGCCTCAACCTGCGCGCCAGCGCCGCCTATGCCGACGCACGGGTCAAGGAGTTCAACCCCAACCCGACCACCAACGCGCCCGACGCGCGCAACGGCACCGTGCTGCCGCTCGCGCCGGAGTTCGTCTACACCATCGGCGGGGACTACACCCGCGAACTGGGCGGGGTGACGCTGTACCTCAACACCGATTACCGCCACACCAGCACGCAGTTTTCGGATCTCGGGGAATCGCCCACCACCCGGATCGACCCCTACGGCATCTGGAACGCCTCGATCGGCCTGTCGGACCCGGACGACAAGTACCGCGTGACCTTCCATGCCCGCAACATCGCGGACGAGAGCTACGTGCTGCTCAACCTGGAAGGCGGCCGCCGGTTGCAGATCCCGCGCGATGCGGACCGCTATTTCGGCGTGTCCCTGCGCGTCAGGACGTTCTGAGCCGCATGGCAGCGTGACGAAAACGGGGGCCGTCGGAGCGATCCGGCGGCCCTTCTCGTCTGGCGCTTGCCTGCCTGTGACTGCCCGAAGTAGGAAACCGTGATGGCCGCTGCCGACCACTCTCCCATTGCTGCACGCCTGCGCTGGAGCCTGTTCACGGTGCTGTGCATCGCGGGGGTGTTCAACGCGATGGACCGGCCGATCATCGCCATCCTCAAGCCCGACATGATGGAAGATTTCGGCTGGAGCGACAAGGACTTCGGCGATCTTGCCGCGGTCACGCAGTTCTCCGCCGCCTTCGCCTTCCTCGTCACCGGGTGGCTGGTCGACCGCCTCGGGGTGAACCGCTCGATGCAGGTCGGCGCGAGCGCTTGGAGCCTCGCCGCGATGGCGCACGGCTGGGCGCTCACGACCTGGCAGGTGGTCGCCGCGCGCGTCGGCCTGGGGGTGACCGAGGCGGTGCAGACGCCGCTCACGATCAAGACCGTCGCGACCCTGTTCCCGCCCGACAAGCGCAGTTTCGCCTTCGGTTTCGCGACCATGCTGGCGGGCGCGGGGACGATCGCGATGCCCTTCGTCATCCCGGCGCTGGCGCTGGCAGTGGGCTGGCGCGGGGCGCTGGTGGCGGGCGGGATCGGCGGCTTCCTCGCGCTGTTCGCCTGGATGTGGCTGGCGCGCGGCATCGCGTCGCTCAACGTGCGCGGCGCGGCCGCGCAATCCGCGCGCAATGCGGGAGGCGCAGCCTACGGCCCCATCCTCGCGAACCGCCAGACCTGGGCGATCGTCGTCGCCAAGGCGCTGTCGGACATGACCTGGTGGTTCATCAATTTCTGGCTCGCCGACTACTACCGCAAGCAATTCGGCCTCTCGACGCTCGAGCTCGCCGTGCCGCTCGCCATCGCCTTTGCCGGATCGGGGCTCGGCGCGCTGCTGGCGGGGTGGGTCTCGACCCGGCTGCTCGAGGCGGGGTGGAGCCCCAACCGCGTGCGCAAGGGCGTGATGCTGGTCTGCGCTCTCATCGTCGCGCCGCTGCCGCTGGTGCTCGAACTGGGCGGTTTCTGGCCGGTGGCGGTGATGATCGGGGTGGTCATGGCCGGGCACCAGGGCTTCTCGCTCTCGCTGTTCTCGACCATCACCGACGTGGTGCCGGGGGAGAAGGTCGGGCGGGTGACCGCCTTCGGCGCCTTCATGGGCAACATGGGCGGGGTGGCGATCAGCCTCGTGGCGGGCCGGGTGCTCGATGCCGGGCTCGGCTACGGCCCACTGTTCGCCTTCGCCGCCGCCTCCTACCTCATTGCGCTCGCGTGGTTCCAGTGGCTGCTCCCCGAGATCCGCCGCCCGGTGAGCGATGCCGAACTGTTCGACTGAGGGCCAGCGCGGTTGCATTCGCCGAGGGCGCGCGGTAGGCTTGTGACACCGTGAGACACACGATGGGACACACAGTCGGACACGGCGTGCGGCGCAGGAACAGGGCGGCAACAGGATGAAGCGGGGATCGAGCCCGGATTTCGATGCCTTCGCCGGCGACCTGTTCGGCGAGATGGTGCTCGCCGACACCACCGCGAGCGCCGCCGCGAGGGCCGAGCGCAGGCCGCTGTCGCGCTTCGTCCCCGGGCTGGCGATCAGCGCCATCGCCGGTGCGGCCGCCGCCTGGCTGGCGCAGAATTACGGGGTGCCGATCATTCTCGCCGGGCTGCTGATCGGGCTGGCGGTCAATTTCGCCGCTGCCGATCCGCGCACGCATGACGGACTCGACGCGGTCAGCCGCCATGGCCTTCGAGCGGGCATCGTGCTGCTCGGCTTCCAGGTCACCGCGATGCAGGTCGCCCAGATGGGAATCGTGCCCTTCGCCGGGCTCGCGCTTGTCATGGCCTCTGCGCTGATCGCCGCGCTCGCCGCCGCGCGCGCGACCGGGCAGAGCCCCGCCATCGGCCTGCTCGGCGGCGGAGCGACGGCGATCTGCGGGGCCTCGGCGGCGCTCGCACTTTACGGCGTGATCGGGCGCGAGCGGATCGATCAGGCGCTCTTCACCCTCACCCTCGTGATCCTTGCCGCTGCCAGCGCCATCGCGCTGGTGGTCTACCCGCCGCTTACCGCGATGCTCGGCTTCACCGATGCGCAGGCCGGGTTCCTCGTCGGCGCATCGATCCATGACGTCGCGCAGGCGATCGGCGCAGGGTTTGCCGTCTCGGATGCGGCGGGGGCGCAGGCGACGGTGGTGAAGCTCACCCGCGTCGCGCTGCTCGCACCCCTGGTGACGCTTGCCGCCTTGTGGATCGCGCGCGTCCAGCCGCTCCCCGCAGGCGTGGGCCGCGCGCGGGTGCCGGTGCTGCCGGGCTTCATCCTCGCCTTCCTTGCGCTGGTGGGCGTCAACTCGCTCGTCACTGTCCCGCCCCCCCTCGCCGCCCACGCGCTGACTTTGTCCAAGACTTTGCTGCTGCTCGCGGTTACGGCGACCGCGATGCGCACCCGCACCGATCTGCTGCTCGGCCTCGGCTGGCGCGCGGTGATGCCGGTGCTGGCGGCGACCATCGCCAGCCTCGCGGTGGCGCTCGCCTATGCGCAGTGGGTGATCTGATGGAGACGGTGTTCGACCTTGCGGTGATCGGCGGCGGCGTCAATGGCGCGGGGATCGCGCGCGATGCCGCCGGGCGCGGAGCGAAGGTGCTGCTGCTCGAACGCGGCGACCTGGCGGAGGGCACCTCGTCCAATTCCACCAAGCTGATCCATGGCGGGCTGCGCTATCTCGAACATTACGAATTCGCCCTCGTGCGCGAGGCCCTGTCCGAGCGCGAGGTGCTGTGGGGCATCGCGCCGCACATCATCTGGCCGCTGCGCTTCATCCTCCCCCACCGCCCGGGCCTGCGCCCGCGCTGGCTGCTGCGGCTGGGGCTGTTCCTCTACGACCACATCGGCGGGCGCAAGCGCCTGCCGTCTGCCGAGAGCGTCGACCTCGCCCGCCATCCCGCAGGCGCGCCGCTCAAACCCGAATACACCCGCGCCTTCGCCTATTCCGATGGCTGGGTGGACGACGCGCGGCTGGTGGTGCTCAACGCCCGCGACGCCGCCGACCGGGGCGCCGAGGTGCGCACCCGCTGCGAGGTCACCGCGCTCGCCCGCGCGGGTGACGTGTGGCACATCGAGGCGGGCGGCGAGACCTTCCACGCGCGCGCCGTGGTCAATGCGGCGGGGCCGAGGGTGCTCGACCTGCTGGGGCGCGCGGGCGAGCCGTCGGCGCAGAAGATGCGCCTCGTGCGCGGATCGCACATCGTCGTGCGCAAGCTGTTCGATCACGACTTCGCCTATTTCTTCCAGCTGCCCGACGGGCGGATCTTCTTCGCGATCCCCTACGAGCGCGATTTCACGCTGATCGGCACCACCGATGTCGACCACAAGGCCGGGCTCGACGAGGTCAAGGCCAGCGCGGAGGAGATCGCCTATCTGTGCGCGGGCGCCTCGGAATACTTCCGCCAGCCCGTGACCCCCGCCGACGTGGTGTGGACCTATTCCGGCGTGCGACCGCTGGTCGACGACGGATCAGGCAAGCCCGAGGCGGCGACCCGCGGCTACCGGTTCGAGATCGACGGCGGCAATGATGGAACCGCGCCGCTGCTCTCGGTGTTCGGCGGCAAGATCACCACCTATCGCCACCTCGCCGCCGAGGCGATCGATCAGCTCGCGCCCTTCCTCCCCGTGCTCTCGGCCAAGGACTGGACGGGCGGCGCATGCCTGCCGGGCGGCGATTTCGGGATGACCGAGGCGGCTGCGAAGATGGCGGAGCTGGTCGCCCGCTACCCCTTCCTGACCCCGCGCGAGGCCGAGCGGCTGGTGCGCCTCTACGGTACGGCGGCGTTCGATTTCCTCGGGCAAGCCGCGACCCGCGCCGATCTCGGCGCGGATTTCGGCCACGGCCTCACCGCTGCCGAGGTCGCTCACCTCGTGGCGCGCGAATGGGCCGTCACGGCCGAGGACATCCTGTGGCGCCGCACCAAGCTCGGGCTGCACTTCACCCGCGAACAGACCGCCGCCCTCGCCGCCCACCTCGCTGAAAGGACTCGCTCCGCATGACCCGGCCCACCTCTACGAAAATCGTGGCCCTCGGCGGCACGGTCAATCCCGGCTCCTCGACCGAGCAGGCGCTGCGCCTGGCTGGCAGCATCGCTGCGGGCGAAGGGGCCGAGGTGACGGTGTTCGGCGGCGACTATCTCGCGGCCCTCCCCCACTATCGCGGCCCCGGGCACGATGCGACCTGGGGCGCGGAGATGGTCGCGGCGGTGCGCGCGGCGGACGGGTTGCTGGTCGCCGCCCCCGGCTATCACGGCACGATCTCGGGCGTGGTCAAGAACGCGCTCGACTACCTCGAGGACTTGGCGCGCGACGAGCGGCCCTATCTCGATGGCCGCGCCGTCGGCCTGATCGCCACGGCCTTCGGCGACCAGGCCTCGATGTCGACGCTCCTCACCATGCGCGCGATCACCCATGCGCTACGCGGCTGGCCGACCCCGATGGGGGCGACGATCCGCACCTATCAGGGGATGTTCTCCCCCGACGGCGAATGCCTCGACGAGCGCGCGCGCGGGCAGATCGAGCTGGTCGGCAAGCAGGTGGTGCTCGGCGCGAAGAGCTTTGCTGCCGGAAGGGATCTTGCGTGATGCGCGCGGCGCTTGAAAGGGCGCTGGAAGCGATCGGCGCGGGGCGCATCGTCGTCATTGCAGGCGACCGGCTGCGCGGCGGGGACATCGACCTGATGTGCGCCGCCAGCCATGTGACCCCCGAGGCGATCAATTTCATGGCGACCCACGGCCGCGGCCTCATCTGCCTCGCGGTGACGCCCGAGCGCGCCGGACAGCTCGGCCTCAGCCTCGTCAACCCCGGACCTGAGCGCCAGACCGGGCGGCCCTTCGCGCGCTCGATCGAGGCGGCCGAGGGCGTCTCGACCGGCATCTCCGCCGCCGACCGCGCGCATACGGTGCGCGTCGCGATCGCCGAGGGGGCAACGCCTGCGCATATCCACTCACCCGGCCACGTCTTCCCGCTGATCGCGCGCCCCGGCGGGGTGCTCGAGCGAGCGGCGGCGTGCGAGGCCTCGATCGATCTTGCGCGGATGGCGGGCGCGGGGGATGCGGCGGTGATCTGCTCGATCATGCGCGACGATGGCGAGATGGCGCGCATCGACGACATCGGCGAGTTGATCGCCGCGCACGGCCTCGAAGTGGCCGATATCGGGGAGCTGATCGCGCGGGCAGAGGGGGTGAAGGCATGAGCGACGATCAGGTCACCCGGCGCAGCGTGCTGGCAGGGGCGGCGCTCGCGGCTCCGGCGGTGGTCCACGCGCTGAGCGGGGGCAGGATGATCGATCTCGCCCTCCCCGGCGGACCGAGCCTGCGGCCCACCACGCCCGCCTTTCCCGGCAAGGGCGAGATGATCGTCCAGCGCATCCGGCCCCCGCTGCTCGAGACCCCGATGGCGGTGTTCCGCGAAGGGATCATCACCCCCAATGACCGGATGTTCGTCCGCTGGAACTGGCCGATGCCGACCGAGGTCAAGGCGGCCGATCACCGGGTGGCGATCGGCGGGGCGGTGAAGCAGGCGGTGTCGCTGACGCTGGAGGAGATTGCGAGGGCGGGCGAAGCCATTGAAATCGTTGCCATAAATGAATGTGCCGGCAATGGTCGGGGCCTCTCCGAGCCGAGGGTGACCGGCACCCAGTGGGGCAACGGGGCGATGGGCTGCGCCAAGTGGACCGGGGTGCGCCTCAAGGACGTGCTGGCCAAGGCCGGGGTCGCCGAGGGCGCAAAAAGGGTGCGCTACGCGGGTCTCGATGTGACCTTAACCGAGGGCGCGCCGCAGTTCATCAAGTCGCTGCCGATGGACATCGCGATGCGCGACGATGTGCTCGTCGCCTGGGCAATGAACGACGAGCCGCTCCCCATCCTCCACGGCTTCCCCTTGCGGATCGTGGTGCCGGGGTGGTTCTCGACCTACTGGGTCAAGATGCTCTCGACCATCGAGGTGCTGAGCGGCGAGGACGACAGCTACTACATGGCGGACTCCTACCGCATGCCCGCCGAGCCGGTGACGCCCGAGAGCAAGGACTTCGCGACCGTCCCCATCACCGCCATGCCCCCGCGCGCCTTCATCACCAGCCATGCCGATGGCGAGACCGTGGCGCTGGGCAAGCCTCTGGTGCTGGAGGGCATCGCCATGGGGGGCGACGCGGCGCTCGAACGGGTCGACCTCGTCGGGAAGGGCTGGGAGATCCCCTGCGACCTCGGTGCCGAGGACGCAGGCCCCTATGCCTTCCGCCGCTGGTCGGTGAGCCTGCCGCAGGTCGCAGGCAACCTCGAGGCCATCGGCGTGCGCGCCCGCAACGTCAACGGCGCGGTGCAGCCCGAGGCGCTGGTCTGGAACCCCTCCGGCTATGCCCGGAGCGTCATTGAACGCATCACCCTGAGGGCGCGATGATGCGGCGCGCCATCCTCCCCGCGCTGCTGCTTCTGGCAGCCTGCGACAGCCCCGCGAAGGTCGCGTTCCAGGATGCGAGCATCGCGCTGCCCGATGATCCCATCGACCTCCCCGAAGGCCCGGGGCGCGATGCGGTGCTGGAGAACTGCACCGCCTGCCACTCGCCCTCGACCATGCTCCAGCAGCCCAAGGTGTCTGCCGAGAAGTGGGAGTCGATCGTGGGCAAGATGAAGAAGCTCTACAAGGCCCCGGTCGACGATGCGGCAGTGCCCGCGATCGTCGGCTACATGGTGCACGTGCAGAGCCTGCCCGAGGGCGAGCGTTAGCGTTTGGGTGTCGGCCGGACAGGCTGGGGGGCTTCGCCGGCCGACACCCGCGCCCATCACCAGCCGAGGCGGATGGATGCGCGCAAGCTGTAGCCGATATTGCCGAACTGCTCTTCAAGCCCGACCTCCCCGGCGACCTTGTAGCTGCCGTCCCCGCCCAGCACCCGCGCGCGGGCGAACCAGCCGCTGTCGCGGCCTTCGGGGGTGAGCGTGAACTGCTGGCCGGTGTTGTAGCGCGCACGGGTCGCGCCGAGGTCGCTGGTCAAGAGCTCGCGCCAGCCGCCCTCGCCCTCGATCCGCAGCCAGCCGCGGTCGCGCGCCTGCATGCCGAACAGGTCGGCGCCCACGGCCACCGCGCCGTTGATGCCGACCTCCGTGCTCGCCCGCTCCTCGACGGTGAGGTTCAAGGCCGTGCCGCCGCCCGCCTCGGTATAGCCGTCCTCCTTGAGGCGCAGGTAATCCACCACCACCGAGGGGCGGAAGAAGAAGAACTGCCCGCCGCCCTCGATCGAGGCGCCGCCGGTGGCGGTGACGAAGTCGCCCTTCCAGTCGCGGGTGATGGTGTAATTGGCGGCATTGGTGCCCGTGCCGCCGGCGAACACCCGGCTGCCCGAGAAGTCGGCCTTGCCCGCGCCCACGCGCGCGAAGGCGATCACGGGGCCGAACTTGCCACGCCAATGCGCGCCCGCCTCGTAGCTGTCGGAGAGGACCGAATTGTCGAAGGGCCCGTTCTTGTGCTTGTTCCACAGCCAGCTGCCGGTCACCCCGAAGGCACCCAGCTTGGTGAGGTATTCCGCCCCGCCGCGGAAGCCCAGCCCGGTGAGGTCGAAGGCGGCGGACTGGCCGCGGTCCTTATCGACGTTCCAGTTGGCGAAATCGGCGATTATCCGGAACTTGCCTTCCTGATCGAAGGGTGAATTGGGGTCCATGAAGTGCCGGTCGAAGGCGCGCAGGCCCTGGCTGAGGCCCTCGAAGCTGCCGCCCGCATGGTCGGGCAGGGTCTGGGCGACATAGGCCTGGAACACCTCGGCGGTGTTGATGCCGAGGAACAGATCGGCGACCTTGGTGTCCTTCGAGAAGGCGGCGAACAGCCCGTCGAAGGCGGCCGCTTCCGAGGCGTTGAGGCCCAGCTCGTTGTTGGCCTTGCGGCTGATCGCGACGTTGACGTTGGTGCCGCTCACCGCGAGGGCGGCCTTGTAGAGGAACGGCACCAGCGCGGAATCCGCGGTGAGATTGCTCGCGCCGGTCAGACTGCCGGCCGAGATGACGGTGTAGGTGCCCACCGCCGTGTTGATGTCGGCAAGGCGGATGGCGATCCTCGTGCCCGTGCCGAAACTGGCCGCGCCGGTCACGGTGATGGCGGTGCTGCTGCCCGCCGCCCCGCCCAGCGTCGCGCCGATCACCGCGTTGTTGCCGACATTGAGGCTGGCAATCGTGGTCGGCCCGTTCAGCGCCAGCGAGCCGCCGGTGAGGTTGACGGCGACATTCTGCGAATTGAGGAGCCTGCCCGAGAAAGCTGCGGTGCCGGCCAGGCTCAGCGTCCCCGCCCCACCGCCGAAATCGGCATTGCCCACCATCACCGCATCGCCGCTCATGGTGAGGCGGTTGGTGCCCGCACCGAAGCTGACATTGCCGGCAAAGCCGCCGTCGGCCAGCTCGAGCAGATCCGAGCCCCCGCCGAAGCGGATGTCGCCGGTGATGGTCGGTGCGGTGGTGCCCGCCGCGACCACGGTCTGGCGCACGATGCTGTCGCCGGTGCGGGCGGAGAGGTCGATCGCGACATTGCGGCCCGATCCCGCCTCGGCGCCGGTCGCCGTGATCGTGCCGCTGTTCTCGACCAGGCCGAGCGTGCCCGAAAGATCGCGGATCGCGTAGGCGGTGCCCTCCTTGATCGTGGTCGCGGTGATGCTGCGCGAATTGCGCAAGGTGGGGAGCGCCGCGTCGGCGCCGATCAGCACGCCCGTCGCCGTGCCGGTGCCGGTGGTGCCGCTGACCGTGGCGGCGATGGTGTTCGCGTTGCGCAGCTCCGGGGTCGAGGCCCCTGCGGCCAGCTCCACCGCGGTCGCATTGCCCCCGCGCGAGACGGCTCCGATCTGGCCGTTGATCTGGATGCCGCCCGCGACGGCGACATCCCCGCCGCGCCCGCCGATCCGCATGCCGGTGGCATTGACGCCCTGATAGACCCCGTCGCCCAGGATCGTCCCGGCCATGACGATGCCGAACTGGTTCGCGGTGCCCTGCGTCGCGCCGATCGCGATGTCGCTCGCGCCGCCGATCTGCACCGCCGGGGCCGCGCCATAGGCGATGATGCGGGTATTGCCCTCGCGCGCGTCCTCGATCCCGTCGTCGTCCTCGTCATTGTCGGAAGCGACGGTGTCGCTCGGCGCGATTTCGAAGATGATGCCGCGCGCGACATTCCCCTCGATCACCAGCGCGCTGCCGCCTTGCAGCAGGTCGTCGGCATCGAGCCGCGAGGCATCGGCCGGCAGGGTGGTGCTGCGATAGCCGGTCGCGGTGATCGCGCTCTGGACGCGCAGCGCGCCGCCAAGGTCGCCGCTCAGCACCGCGCCCTGCGCGCCCGACCCGCGCACGGTGATCTCGCCCGCCAGCCGGACATTGCCCGACACATCGTCCAGCGCCACGCCGACGGCGTTGTTGCCGGTGACGGTGGTCCTGCCCTCGATGGTGACCATCCCGGTGATCGGCGCCCCGACGCGGATGCCGCCCGAATTGTTGCCTTCGACCACGATCGTGCCGGTGTGGACGAGGTTGCCCGTCAGCGCCCCGTCGATGCGGATCGCGGTGCGCCCGGTGCCGAGCGCGAACAGCCCGTCGAGATCGCCGTCATTGTCGGTATCGGTCGGGGTATAGGCCTCGTCGATGGTGATCGTGCCCGAATTGGTGATGTTGGCGGTGCGCGCACCGGTCACCAGGATGCCGGTGGCATTGTCGGCATTGCTGATCGTGATGTTGCCCGCGTTGGTCACCGAGTTGTTGCTGTCGACCGTCACCGCGGTGCCGCTGGTGACGGTGACCGAACCGGCGCTCTCGATCCGCACGTCATTGGGCTGACCGCCGTTCACTGTCGAAGTGACGACCGGCGTGGTGCGCGCTGTGTTGATGACGGTTTGCGCGGACAGCTTCGATGCAAGAAACGGCGTCGCGATGGTGGCAAGCGCGGTTCCGGCGAAAAGCAAGCGGGGGTTAAGCAAGGGGGTCCTCCTGGTGCGTTTGACCAAGAGACGGAGCCCGCGCGGGCCTGCCTTGATGGAATTGCGAAAAAACTCAGAAGCGCGTGTCGAAGCCGATGCGGATGGTGCGCGGCTGCAGCGGCGTGATCTGCGCGCGGCCGGTCGCAAAGGGCGTGCCGAGCGCGAAGCGGTTGCCCTCCTCGTTCGCGATATTGGTGATCGAAAGCGTCAGCCCGGCGTTCTCGCGCCCCCAGCGGACAATCGCCCCGCTGTCGAGATAATCGCCCTGCAAGTCGCCCAGCTCCGGCCCGACCCCCAGGCGCGATGTGCCAACATAGCTCACCCAGGCATCGGCCGTGAGCGCGGTGCCATTGGCAAAGTCGCGGTGCCATTGCAGCCCCGCCCTTCCCGAGAAGCGCGCGATATTGGGGATGCGGGTGAGGCGCGGCGCGGCAAGGAAGCGCGCGGACGCGTCGGCACCGGCGGGCGCGACGAGGTCGAAGCCCGCGAGCGATACGGCGGTCGGCGCGAAGAACACCGGCTCGTCGACCTTGCTGTCGTTGAACGTCGCCCCGGCCTCGGCGCGCAGGCCGGGCGCGATGCGAACCGAGCCCGAGACACTCGCCGACCACAGATCGCCGTTGCCGATATTGGCGGTGGAAGGCAGCCCGCCGACGTCGATGAAATCGGCCTGGATGTCGCGCCAGCGGGTGTAGGAGAGGCTGGCGGAAAGGTCGAAGTCCCCGCGCCCGGGCTCGCCCCAGCCCCCGCCCAGTTCCACCGTGCGCGCGTGGTCTGAGCGGAACTGGCGCACGAAATCGCCCGCCACCGCAAGGCCGCCGGGGCGGAAGCCCTCCTGATAGCGAAGCCACGCGCGCCCGCGCTCGCCGATGTCGAGCAGCGCGGCGGCCGAGGGCAGAATGGCGGTCTCGCGCCGCTCGGCGGTGATCGCGCGGGCCTGCGCGGCGAGCGCGAAGACCGGCAGGACGTCCTCGCCCGCTCCGCCCAGTTCGACATTGGTGACCCGGAGCCCCGCGGTCAGGGTCAGGCGGGGCAGCACGCGGTAGCTCGCCTCGCCATAGCCGGTGATCTCGAACACGGTGTTGCGCACGCCGGTGCTGGTCGGCAGCGCGGCGATCAGCGCGGGTGCCTCATCCCCGGCGGCGACGCCCGCCACCACCCGCGCCGCCTCGATCTCGCCCAATCTGCGGGTGACGGTGTTGCGGTTGTCGATGACGCTGGTGCCCAGCACCCAGCCGAAACCGCCCTCGCCCACCGGCTGCCAGACCCGCGTCTCGTTGGCGATCATGCGCATCTGGTTGCGCTGTCGGAACAGCCGAGCGGGGCCGCCGGGCGCGGTCGCGTCGTAGCGCTCGGTCAGGTCCTGCGCGCCGATCCCGGTCGAGGACTTGATCCGCACATCGCCGATCCGCCCGCTCACCACCAGCTGCGCCTGCCCGTATTGCGCCGCCGAGCCCTCGGTCACCGCGGCCGAGCTCTCGAGGCGGCGTCCGGCGCGGTCGGCATACTGGCTGTCGTCGGCGCGGGTGTCCTGCCCGAGAAGGATCACGTCCGCCTGCCAATCGGGCGCGAGATCGAGCCGGAGCGCCGCGCGGCCCGAGAGGATCGCGGTGCGGTTGACATCGCGGCGGCCAATCGCGGGCTTGTCGATATAGCCGCCGAGCGTCGCCGCATCGAGGTTCAACCGCAGCGTTGCGGTCTCGCCTGCGAGCGGAAGGTTCATGGTCGCATGGGCATCGCCGCCCGGTTCGCCCTGCGTGATCGCGCTCGCCCCGCCGGAGATCTCGAGGCTGGTCTCGCCCGGCTCCGGCGCACGCGGCACCAGCCGGATGATCCCGCCGAGCGAACCAGCGCCATAGAGCGTGCCCTGCGGCCCCTCGAGAATCTCGACCCGCTCCATGTCGGACAGGCGCAGGTCGGGATCGGGGGCGTTGTAGGACAGGCGCAGGTCCCCGAAATACTGGCCGACGGTGGCCTGCGTCGGCCCGGTGAAACTCGAATCCGCGATGCCGCGGATGAACAGCTTGTTGCGCCCGCTGCCGAGATAGGTCGAACTGACGGTCGCCGCGCGCTGCATGATCTTCTCGGTGCCGCCGACCCCGCCGCGTTGCAGCACCTCGCCGTCGAGCAGGGTCACCTGCCCCGCGGTCTCGGCATAGGTGAGGTCGCGCTTGGTCGCGGTGACGATGATCGGGGGGCCCTCGCTTGGCGGTTCGGGCGCGGGTGTGGCGGCGGCGCGTGCGACTGGCGCGGGGCGCGCCGGGCGTGCGCGGGCGAGCAGCGGCGTGCTG
>OFDN01000168.1_pt1 | contig 62890 bp, 56 predicted proteins | sample 1520971 | NCBI WGS metagenome assembly OFDN01 (sample SAMEA94257418, study PRJEB24077) | hot springs metagenome | biome: Aquatic biome; feature: Geographical feature; material: Water | place: India | collected 2012-06-12 | depth 5 m
CCTACGTAAGGCTTACCTTTAATCCTTGATTCAAAAGTATAAGCGCCCGCGTTGTTATAGGTAAGTTTTTGAGCAAAAGTAAACTGTGCAGAATCCCCGGGGTTTAATGTGCCGGTGAAAGGTTCTACTACCTCGCCGCCGCCGTTTACACGGTACGACATGTTGAAGCCTGACTGAGCATATGGAGAGTTGTTCTTCACCCATACTTTTACTTGCTCTACCTGCATTTGGCAGTTGCTGGTGCCCGCAAGAGCTAAACGGGTTACATTGGCGTTTACATCAGTTACAAATGCGCCTTGGTCAGGGTCAGTCGTACTAAAGTTATTACCGTTAATATCTTTCAAAATACCGGTACCTGTGCGGCCTTGGCCGTCCAACTGAATGGTGGTGGGTGTCAAATCGCCGGTAAGTATGTTTGCAAATTTAGGGTTGGTATATGAGCCGTTGGCATCGTTACCAGTTCCGCTTTGCCACGATGCAAAATCATTGTAAACACTCAGTCCGGTTGCCATATAGTTTGAGCTACCGGCTCCGTTTACAAAGTAGCTGTTATTATTCATCAAAGGGATGCTGGCATAATAGTAATATGCATAGCGACTGCCCGATGGACGTGTTAACGAGATGATGTTGTTTACAAAAGAAGTACCGGTCATTGATGTGGTACCGCTGTAAACATACATACCGTATAATACTGACGTGTTTGTTGTGGTTAAATCACTTGAGACAGTGTTGTGGGCAAACTGGATACCAAAGGGGTAGTAAGCATATATAAAATATACGGCACCGTTATGTTCGATATTATAAACGGCGTTAGAGGCAACCACCGAGTTGCTGGCACCACTATAGTTATAGTAGCAATAGATGCCATACGTAGTACTGGTAGCAGTTGTCATTGAGGTAAACAGGTTGTGAATTTTGTTACCCATAATATTGTTGCGGTAGCAATAGTAATACATACTGATACCGTAAGTAGTAGTAGTGTTGGTGCGGGTAGGACGAGAAATGTCGTTGTTCAATACATCTACTTTACTATTATAGTAGATATAAATCCCGTATTGATAAAAATCTTGGATGATATTCTTTTCTAAAGTAACAAAACCGTCCACGTTTTGTGATTGGGCACTTACCTGAATACCCACAACCGGGCCACGAGTAGCTCCAGTACCTTTAATGGTACAATTTTTCACAGTAATGTACTTTGCAGCGTTGCCCAATGTGGTATTTGAAGAAGTGCTGTTGCACATATTAATACCGATGTTGTTGGCCGCCGTAGTGCTGGTGTTATTCGTAATCTCAACCGTACAACCGTCAAGCGTGTTGTATTCAGACGCATTCATAAAATGTACACCCCATGAGTAGGTAGTACCCATTGCTTTTATGTATAGGTTGTTGATGGTTACATAATCCGCACCGTTGAAGCGCAACGTATGTTGTGCTGTTAGGGTAGAGGATGTAAACTGTAGGATTTGTCCACCCCCGTTAATAGTGATTTTGTTGGATGCACTTGCACCGGGGATGGCGTTAGCCACTACTTGCTCGGTATAAGGACCGTTTAGTACAGTTACGTTTACACTGCCGCTTACCCCTGATGAGGCTAACGCGTTGAAGAACGACTGGAAGGTGGTGTAATTGGTTGACGATGCTGCGGCACTTTGATTAATTGTGTAGCTGCCGTTCAGCTGTCCATAAGCCTTTCCGCCCGATAGGGACATAAAAAGGCATAGAAAAAAACAGGCAATAAGGTGCCCGTAAACTAACTTGTAGAAGTTTACCAGGTGTTAAATATTAATTAAGCCAATATCAAATTTCAAAAAAATTATCGACTTATACTTAAAATGTTGCCTGTAGAGGCAAATTTTTTAACACTGATTATCAATTACTTATACAGCAAACTTAAAGAACGTAGAAATAAGCATACTAAAACAGCACTTATAACGTTGCGCAAGGCCAAAAAAAAACACCCCGTGAAATCACGGGGTGTTTTTATGAGTATAGTTAGCTACTGCTAATTAGCGAGTAACTGAAACTTTTTTGGTAGCTACTTGACCGTTGCTTTCGATTTGTACAGTGTAGAAACCTGCAGCTACGTCAGTTAGATCAACTGAAAGTTTACCATTTACTACATCGCTACCAGAGAAAGTCCTGATAGTTTGACCAACCATGTTGGTGATAGTAATAGTAGCAGTTTCGTTGATAGCTACTGCAAAGTCAACATCAAACTTACCGTTGGTTGGGTTAGGATAGATATTGATACCGTTTTCAAATGCTACGTCAGCAATACCAGTTGTGTTTGCAGTAACATTTACAAGGCGCAAGTGAGGCTCAGATACGTTACCAGAACCATCTACAGCTTGGTAGATAACTTGGTACAAACCTTCTTGCAACATGTTTACGTTAGAGCTGATTACTTCAAGTCTGCAGTTATTAGCAAAAGGAAGTTGGAAGTTTACAGGAGCATAGTAGTTATCCCAAGTGCTAACACCTACTGAAGGATCAAAAGTCATCCAACGTTGAATGTTAACAGGGGTGCTTATTACTACTGGGCGAACGCGGTCAACAACTTTGATTGTACGAGTCCATACAGTTACGTTACCAGCACCATCAGTACCAGTGTAAACGATGTCGTAAGTACCAAGTTTAGAGATATCAAAGCTACCAGCGTTGCGAGTAATTTGTACAGTTGGGAAGTAGTTATCAGTACCTGTTACAGCTGGTTCAACGAAGGTTAGGTCGTTTACATCAACTACCATGTACTGAGTACCTGAAAGTGAAGTAAGAACTGGCTTGATAAGATCTGTAACTACATAAGTACGAGTTTTGTTGGTAGCAGAGTTACCTGAACCGTCTTTAGCAGTGTAAGTTACTTTGTAAGTACCGAACACGTTTGAGTTAACTGAACCAGATACAACTTGTACAGGTAGAGTTCCTTCGAATGCGTCAGTTGCAAAAGTATTATCAACAAAAGGAGTTCCAACTTGGATGGTCAAAGGATCACCACCAGGAGTTTCAACTACAGGAGCTTTAGTATCAACAACATTAACTGTACGAGTTGCAGTAGCGGTGTTACCGTATGCATCAGTTACAGTGTAGTCTACTGAGTAAGAACCAAGAGCATTAACATTAACCATATTGTTAGTAACAATTAGGTTGTCAATGTTTTTAGCACCAGGGTTGTCAGTAGCAGTTGCACCAGCATCAGTGTAAGGAGTACCTGCTTCGTGAGTGATAGTTGCACCACCGTTGATAGCAATAACTGGTTTAGTCATATCAGCCAATACAAATACAAACCTTGTACGTTGTGCTGCAGCAATACCTGAACCGTCTTTTACATTGTAAGTTACAACGTAGATACCAGTTTGGGTAATATCAACTTGGTTGTTAGTAACAATTTTAGAAGTTAAGCTACCTTCCCTGTTATCCATTGCAGTTGCACCGGCATCAGTGTAAGTAGAACCTACTTCAACATATACAGAATCAGAACCCAACATGGTGATAACTGGAGCTTGATCATCAAGTTTCAAGTTAACCATGTAGTCTTCAAACTCACCAGCATCGATTGGGCCGCAAGGATCCAAAGGACGACCTGCAAGAGCAATAGCAACACGCATACGTGAAAGACCAGGAGTTACTGAAGATACATCAGGAATAGTGATTGAAGCAGAAAGTAGTTTGTTAGTTGAATTGGTTTCTGAAGCAACTACTTCGCTAGCGGTAAAGTTACCATCGCGGTCATAGTCAATCCATACTTTCCTGTCAGCTGCATCTACGTTTTGAGTACGCTCTACTTCAAGAGTGTAAGGGCTACCGATGAATAGGTCAGTTGCTGGAACTGATTTAGTGAAATCATCATAACCGTTGTTTCCAATACCTGAAAGGTTTTCAAGAGTATTGATTTTAACACGGTTGTTAGCCATACTAGCAAATGCGTTAGAAACGTTAGGCTCGCAGTATTCAATAACACGGATGAAATCGGTTTTAGAACGAGTGGTAGAACCATTATCGTTTTCAGCTTCATATTTAACAGTGTAACGACCGGCAGCAGTGAATTTAACTTCAATGTCTTGGTCAGTTAAAGTAGTACCGTTCAACAAAGTGTAAGTAGAAGGAGTGATAGTCCACTCACCGCTACACCATGCTACTGATTTGTTGTACAATTTAGTGCTTCCGCCTACTGTAAGAATGTTGTCATCAGCAATAAAGTCAACCACAGGTTTCATGGTAGTAGTACCAATGTGGAAAGTTTTGTAGGTAGTATCCCAACCTTCGCAAGACTCAGCAACCATACGAACTACGTAAGTTTTAGCAGCTGAATAAATAAAGGTAGGGTTAGTGAAGTTACCATTATCTGGGAAATCTTCGTAACCTGAAGGGTAAGCAATGTTAGGATCATAATCAAAAATCCATTGGTAATCGCTGATGTCGCGTGTACCGCTTGATTTGTTAGTGAAACGAACTTCAGTACCTGACAAGCACTCATAGATTGAGTCGTTACGAGTATTAACAACTTCGAAATCAGCAGTCAAAGGACCATTGTTAAGTTGTTTAGTTTTCCATTTCAATTCAAAACCTTTACCTGAGTAGTAAGGATAGATGTTACGGAATTCGATAGTAGCATAACCTGATTTAGCGAAGTAGTGTTTGGTAGGAACAGTAGTAACGATACCGGCACCGGCAACATCACCCACAGTAGCTAACAAAGTACCGCTGGTAGTTTTACCATCGTAAATGTTTACGTGACCGTAGTAGTAGAATTGCATTTCACCGTCAAACCACATTTCAATTTCTTCAGCATCACAAGCGTTGATGTTAAAGGTACATGAAACTGCTTGAGCAGGATAGTTACCTGTTAAACCACCTTGGTCATACAAAGTACCTTCTGGAAGGCTGCTTGCAGCATCAATACAAATAAGGTTCTCAGTTTTACCACTGGTTGCAGGGTATTCAATAACTACATAAGAAGGTTTGCAAAGTTTAGTTGCACCTATAATGTTTTCAGCTGTTAAGCATACATCATATTTGGCTGTATCAGTAAAGAATACTGAAAGTTGTTTTTCATATTCGCTACCTGCTACAACGAACCAGAATTTGGTGCTTGCATCAGGAGTTATTTCCCATAGGAAGCTTGTAGGACCTGAGGTTGAGAAATCTTTGAAGTCAACAATTTCGTCAACTACATAATCTGTAGGTTCTTGAGGGATATAGTTGCGGCTTGCTAAGAAGCGAACAGTAGGAGCTACAGTAGGATCGATAACAGTTACGTTTTTAGTAACAGTAGCAGAACCACCGCAGTTAGTAGAAATCAAACGTACTTGGTAGTTACCGGCTGATGGGAAGGCAAAAGAGAAGTTAGTATTATTACCAACAACGTTACCTAAACCGCCAACTGAGGTTGACCACTTGTGGTTGATATAACCTACTTTGTTAGCGTTTGTAAAATCAGCAGGTGAACCGGTAAAGATGGTATCAGGAATAAAGAAGTTTGCTGTAGGGTTATTTGCTGCAGCAATAGTTACTTCATAATCCATGGTTTCACCATAACCGTATGAGGTGTTGTTACAACCCATAGCAGCTGAAAACGCATAGTAGTAATCAATCCTTACACGCATCCTTGTAGTACCGCTTTTTGCAGAACAAGGAATGGTAAAATTGTTGGTCGCAGTACCCAATGGATACGAAATTTGACCTGTAACGGCAATAGCTTCACTAGCCTCAAAGTTGTTGTTTTGGTTGTAGTCAATCCAAGCAGCAGCATAAGTAGGATAGCTGTTTGAAGCAGTTGTCATCGCGATGGTGTAGTTAGCACCTGGAGAGAAAGTAGTTGTTGGTCCTGAGTTCCAAAACCTGTAAGGTCCAGACGAAGGAGAAGAGCTGGTACAGTTGATCTTGTGATCAATAGTTCCCACCTTAATGCGTGAAAACGCAAAGCCGTAGTTGTTGTAGCAGCTTCCGTTTGCGCCCATGTAAGGGTGGTTAGCCCCGCAATAAGGCGAGGGGTTGGTGATTTGGGCATTTGAACCCAACTGCACGCCTAGCACCATGGCTAGAAGCAGAAAGGCCCGGCTTATCAGGCCGCCCGTGAGTTTAGATTTGGTAAACATAATATTCATAGGTGTAAAAGTGATTAGTTTCTAATGTTAAGTAATGGTTACAAACGGTATTATTTTGCTAATTTCTTAAAAAAAATATATCAAACAAACTTTTTGAAAAAATTTGACAATTTGTGACTGTGTGTTGACACTGCCCCATAAACTCTACATTCAAAGTAAAGTAAACAATTTGGTAACACCACTAAAACTATTGTAAGTTTTTGGTAATTATAGGGGTTGAATCTTTAAAAAGGCCTGTTTGTAACTAATTTCAGCCTGCAAAGCGTGTAAAATATCTCCGCCAATTATCACATCAAACGGAATAAGACCCATTGTTTCATAGGCTGCATGCACATGGCTAAAATTAATGATACCGCAATAGAAATCAGTAAGTTTTGCTTTTCCTAAATACAATTCAGGAAAGAGGGCCATCTTAGCGGATATCTTATCCTCACCAATACCCGCAGCCAGGTTATCGTTTACATCCGTCATTTCTAATGAGGGATACATTTTTATCACCTTATCAGAAAACACTGTTTTGGATGCCCCTGTATCTATTAATGCAAAAAAGGTATCGTTAAATACTCTGATCTCTGTAAAAATATGAAACCCATCACCTTCCAGTTGCTGGAAAGTGATGGGTAGCTTTATTGATCGTTTCAAAATGTTATACCTATATTATATATGTATATCTTTTTTGTAATGAAACTTTGCCTACAACCCTTCGATTATAAAGCACCGATTTCTTTAAGTACTGCATTCATACTGCGCACGGCATCAGCACTGGCAGCAAACTTAGCTTGCTCATCAGCAGTAAGTTTGTAGTCCACAATGCTTTCCCATCCGCTGCGGCCTACTACTGTAGGAACACCAATACAAATATCGCTTTGGCCGTATTCTCCTTCAAGGTAAACACAGTTAGGAAGTATGCGCTTTTGGTCGCGAACGATGCTTTCAACTAACAATGCTGCTGCTGCACCAGGAGCATACCATGCTGAAGTACCTAACAATTTGGTAAGTGTAGCACCACCCACCATAGTATCAGCAGCTATTTTTTCCAATTCTTCTGCACTTAGGTATTCTGATACGGGGCGACCGTTGTATGAAGCCAAACGGGTAAGTGGTATCATGGTGGTATCACCGTGGCCACCAATTACTGTGGCTTGTATATCGGCAGTTGAGCCGTTAAGGCCCAAACCTAAGTATCCTTTAAAACGGGCACTATCCAAAATACCACCCATACCTATCACACGATTTTTAGGCAAACCGGTAGCTTTTAATGCTAAATAAGTCATAGTATCCATTGGGTTTGATACTACTATTATAATAGCATTGGGAGAGTGTTTTAATACATTTTCAGATACTGATTTTACAATGTTGGCATTGGTGCCAATCAGTTCTTCACGGGTCATACCGGGTTTGCGGGGAATACCTGAGGTAATTACTACAACATCTGAACCGGCTGTTTTACTATAATCGTTGGTAGTACCACTAATACGGGTTTTCATACCCAACAATGAGGTGGTTTGGTAAATATCAAGTGCCTTACCTTCGGCAAAGCCTTCTTTTACGTCCAACAATACTACTTCATCAGCCAACTCGCGGTAGGCAATCACATCGGCAGCGGTAGCACCTACAGCCCCTGCCCCTATTACTGATACTTTTGTCATTCTTTGTAAATTATAAATTTGAGATTTAAAATTCGAAATTATGTTCTGTCCTTAAATTTTTTTCCTTTGTGCACGCTTTTATTTAAGTACTCTATAAAACCCATCAGCATTCTACTCACCTCATCAGTTTCTTTGTATAACTCTTCAAAAATTGATTCATTAAAATATTTCCTGTCAAATGCCCTATATAGTTGAGACTTTACTTCGCCCGCTGAACCTTTTGCAAAACTTAAAAAGTTTATGAACTCCAAACGACTGCTACGCTCAAACCCCTCTGCGATATTATCCATGATAGAACCGCTTGCATTTAGTATCTGATTACGAAGCCCAAAGTCCTTATTCAACAAAATATCATTTGCAGCCGCAAATATCTTCTTATCAAGTTCCTTTGCACGTTGCCATACTGGTAATTCTTCAAAGGTGTTATATGTTGCCATTATACGATTTCAAATCTCAAATCGTAAATTTAAAATTGCATTTCCGGCTCCTCACCCGTCATTACCAAGCGTCCTTCGGTTTTGGCTTTTATTTCTTCGTGACTTACGCCCGGTGCGCGTTCAATCAACTTGAAACCTTCGGGAGTTACTTCAAACATACCCAAATCGCTCACCACTTTTTTCACACATCCCAACCCTGTAATGGGCAACGTACATTTGCTTAACAATTTCGATTCTCCTTCCCTATTGGTATGCTGCATGGCAACAATGATGTTTTTTGCCGAAGCTACTAAATCCATCGCTCCGCCCATACCTTTCACCATCTTACCGGGTATCTTCCAGTTGGCTATATCGCCGTTATCGGCAACTTCCATTGCGCCTAATACTGTTAAATCAACACGACCGGCACGTATCATCCCGAAACTCATTGCCGAATCAAAAAAGCTTGAACCGGGAATAGTGGTAATGGTTTGTTTACCTGCGTTTATCAAATCAGGGTCTTCATCTCCTTCAAACGGAAAAGGCCCCATGCCCAGCAAGCCGTTTTCTGATTGCAGGGTTACTTTCATCCCTTGGGGAATATAATTTGCTACCAACGTAGGAATACCGATACCAAGATTCACATAGTATCCATCTTTCAATTCCCTTGCTATACGTTGCGCTATTTGGTTTTTGTCTAACATTTTATTTTTGATTTGAAATTTGAAATTTTATGTTGCCAAACCTTTGTCCAAAACTCTATGATGATTGTGGTGCTTTAATTTCAAATCTTAAATTAGAAATTGAAATTACCCCCTTTTCCTAACAGTCCTTTGTTCTATGCGTTTTTCGTAATCAGTGCCTTGGAAGATGCGGTTTACGTAAATGCCCGGAGTATGAATAAAGTTAGGGTCTAACTCGCCCGGTTCAACCAATTCTTCAACTTCAGCTATGGTTATCTTACCCGCCATTGCCATCAATGGGTTAAAGTTTCGGGCAGTATCTTTAAATATCAGGTTACCGTCGGTATCGCCCTTCCATGCTTTCACAATGGCAAAATCACTGTCAAAAGCATATTCCATCAAGTAGGTTTTACCGTTAAACTCGCGGGTTTCTTTGCCTATGGCTACCTCTGTACCCACACCAGCGGGGGTATAGATAGCAGGCATTCCGTAGCCTGCGGCCATACAACGGGTAGCCAAAGTGCCTTGGGGCACCAACTCTACTTCAAGTTCGCCACTTAACAGCTGACGCTCGAACTCGGCGTTTTCGCCCACGTACGACGAAATCATCTTTTTCACTTGCTTGGTTTTCAGCATCAGTCCGATGCCAAAATCATCTACGCCGGCATTGTTACTAATACAAGTAAGGTTTTTAGTGCCTTTACGCACCAATGCAGCAATGCAATTTTCGGGAATACCGCACAGCCCGAAACCGCCCAGCATCAGCACGGCACCATCGTGTATATCTTTCACCGCCTCATCAGCGTTGGCTACTACTTTGTTCATACGTTTTTTGGAAATACGGGGGCGAAGTTAGTGGTTAATGTGGTAAAGGGGAAATATGGGGATTTGAAAATTTGAGGATGATTGGATTTGAAGATACTTCAAAGTATTTCTTTTCAATTATCTATTTAAAATTTTCAGTCTGTTCCTATATTAATACTTATGAAAATAAGACTTATTTATATAAATGAATGGCTTTTAGCATATTCAAAAGGAACATTTATCACTGATAAACATGACCCATATTGCATTTCGGGTTATTCATTAAGTACAAGAACTGTTCTTAGTTCTTATGCTAGGGACAATATTATGGATGTTTTGACTGGAGATTCGTTTTATATTAATTATCTATGGAATACCATCCATAACTCTTTTTATATTGTTTTAACTCCAAAAATAGGGTCGAAGTATGAGTATCCAGCCTCTGGCTTAACAGCGACCTCTCAGTGTCCAGTAGAAAGGTTAGATTCATTGGTAATTGTATATGGTAAAAAACAAGGCTGGCATATCTTTGGAGAAAATACTCAAGTTATTAAAGAGAAAATTTCCAAAGGCATTTTAGTTTCTAAAAGATTGTTTTATAACCTGCGATGTTAGTATACCCTTTTGATAAACTCACCCTCGAAATCAGATTAGCCCAACGTTGTGAACGTCGGCCCTCTCTAAAATTTAGAGAGGGTGATGTTGAGTAATCGCTCATTCTTGCCCTTCGGGGGTGAGTTTGTACCACCGTCCCCCGAAGCGTCCACGCTTCGGGACTGAAATGTGTAGCGTCCCGCAACTAAATCTTAGCGTGGACGCTTGACGGAATTAACACGTATGCTTTTGGGAAAAAGAGAGACGTTAGTGGTTAATGATATAAACTGCCACCACGTAAGTACGCGAATAACCACGAAAGATGTTTTTGAGGGAAGTTAAAACCCAGTATAAAGCGATGGGTGTAACGTGTTTACTACCTTTAATTATTGCTTTTTATTGCCTATGGTTAAAATAATGCTGATTTACTCCCGTTTCAAATTAGGGTCAACTTCAAGGTTAATAACGCTGCTATTATTCATGTCGGATTTAAGGTTCAGTACTTCGCGGTATTCCCCGTCGTAGTAAATCACTTCATACGTATTGGGTGGTATACGGCCTAAGTTAAGCGCATGAATTACCAGTTCATTGGTTCCTGTGGCATTTAGCTCCACCTCATAGCAGCGTTCGGTTTTGTCCAAAGAAACTGTACGAGCCAAAATCAAACCATTAAGCTCAAGCGTAACGCTGTCCCCGTCAATCGTTTGGTCGTCACGGACACACAGGTGTATTTTAGTATTCTGTACCTTCTTTTGTACCGGAGGCTTTTTGGTGCGGTAAATAATGCTGCCCAACGGGTCGGGTGTAACTTTATACTCTACTTCTTTTGGCTTTCTTTCCTTCACCTTAAAGGTGCCCGAAGCAAAGAACCATTTTATGTTCAACCTGAAATGCGAACCGTTTGAGAGGATTTTTAACCCTTTTACGTAGTCCAAAGCGTAGTAGCGGTGGTCAATTACGTTTGTAAACCCTTGATGGTATTCAACCCCGTAGGTAAAAGGACCTTTAGAATGCAGGTATGCAATCTCAGTGCCCACAAACAAAGTAGGATAAATAACGGGGTGTTTTTTAATCTCAATTACTTCAAACGTAAGTTTAGGTACTGATGTAGCCCGATTAATAGCCCCACCCGCATTCACACGCCATTTCCAATAATTACCCATTCGGGAGGTATAGGTATAAAACAACGGGATGTTTAGGTTGCGGTACATCACGATAAAATCATCGCTTTGGTCGCTGTGTATTCGGTAACCGCGGGCACCAATTTCAAATCCTGTGCTTACCGAGTGCTGGCGGTTGAGTGATAACTCAAAAAACAGGGAGTAATTAAACTTACGGGCAAAATTTTGCAACGGGGTATATTGTGGGTTAGGTCGGCCCCATAAAAACGAAAACAATGGGTATAAATAGTGCGTTCCGGTAATATTGGGCGTGGCAGCTACAGTTCCTCCACCTTCAAAAGTGGCTCCAGTGCTCACCGTTGGGCTCATCGAAAAATAAAACCGATAGGGCAGCAAGCGGTGCTGCGCCTGCAAACAGATGCAGCCTGCAAGCAACAAACAAATTATAGCAATATTTCGCGCCACACTCCGCATGATATATTCTTAACGCAAAATAGCTAAAAAAGGTTGGATGCTATGCGTTGCAAAGGACTAAAATGACAATCCTACAAGCATGATACAGCTATCAGATTTACTAATTCACCCCAAGTTTTTGCAGTTCGTACAATTCGCGATACAAACCTTCGCGATTCAGTAATTCATTGTGTGTGCCTGTTTGCACAATACGTCCCTTTTGTATTACCACAATTTTGTCCGCCGTTTGTATGGTGCTAAGTCGGTGGGCAATCACAATGCTGGTGCGGTTTTTCATCAAATTATTCAGGGCTTCCTGCACCAATTTTTCGCTGGTAGTATCAAGGGCACTTGTGGCCTCATCAAGAATTAAAATATCAGGGTTTTTAAGCACCGCACGGGCAATGGCTATGCGCTGACGCTGACCACCGCTGAGTTTACTGCCTCGCTCGCCAATATTAGTTTGGTAGCCGCGTTCCAAATCCACAATAAACTCATGGGCATTGGCTACACGGGCTGCGTTTTCAATGTCCTCGGCTGTAACATCGTAATTACCAAAAGCAATGTTGTTATACACTGTATCATTAAACAGTATGGATTCTTGGGTAACTACGCCCATTGCCCCGCGTAGTGAGGCAATTTTATAATCCCTGATATCCGTCCCATCTATGGTGATACTTCCGTTTGTAACATCGTAGAAACGGGGCAGCAAATCAGCCAAGGTGCTTTTGCCGCCGCCGGAGGGCCCTACTAAGGCTATCATCTCCCCTTTTTTAATCTCCAGCGAAATATCACTCAATATAGGTTCCCTGTCGTATGCAAACGAAACGTTGTCGTAAACAATAGAAGTAGTAAATCCGCCAACGGGTTTAGCATCTTTTTTCTCAGTAATCTTCTCATCCAACGTAAATATCTCTTCCAAGCGGCCTTTGGCAGCCAGTCCTTTTTGAATGCTGTAAAAGGCAGATGAAAACGACTTTGAGGGAGCGATGAGCATTCCAAACAGCACAATGTAGAATATAAACGCCGAGCCATCCAGTCCCATGTCTTTATTAAGAACAAAACTACCCCCTATAAACAAAATAATGGCGGCAATGGTAATACCCATTGTTTCGGTAAGGGGTGATGCAATATCACTACGGCGAGCAATACCAATGGATATACGGTTAAGTAGTTGGCTTTGCTTTAAAAAACGGCGAAGGAAAAACGGTTCGCGGGTAAATGCCTTTATAATGCGCATTCCGCCCAGTGTTTCTTCAAAATTACTGATTAACTCGCCCAGTTTGTTTTGCTGGCGAGTGGTTTGGGCTTTTACTGCCTTGCCTATTTTAACGATTAATAATGCAGCAAGCGGTAACATGATAAACACAATCAGCGTAAGCATCGGGCTTATGTATATAAGCATAATAAGGCTTACCAATATATTGAACGGTTGTTTAAACACCGCATCCAATGATGCGTTTAGGTTGGCTTCAACCACGGTTACATCTCCGCTCATGCGTGAGATTAAGTCGCCCTTGCGCTCGTCAGAAAAGTGAGATAGAGGTAAACGAAGGACCTTCTTGTACAAACGGTCGCGCAAATCGCGCACAGTGTTTTGGCGAAACGAAATAAGGTTTACCAATGCCAGATACACACATACGTTTTTAAGGATGGTAAATACTACTATTACCAAGCAAATATAAATTAGCGCCTCCTTGGGATTTCCTTGAACAACACGAGCTATTTCATACATCAGCGTAGCTTTTACGCTACCAAAATCGCTTCCAGGTTGTGGTTTTATCAGTGCGGTGGTTTCAGGCTTAAAAATGATATCCAAAAAGGGCATCACGCTGGCCAGCGAAAATAGCCCGAAGACAATGCCCAGCAGGTTGAAAAAAATATTAAGATAGGCAAAGCGTTTGTAGGCCTTACCGTACTTAAGCAGTTCAAAAAAATTTTTCATTAAAAAGTGCGTATGCTGTGCTACGCACTGCAAATATAATGCTAAGCAGCGGCTTTGCCATGTTGGCAGCTATACACCGGTAAGTTGTTGTTTAATAACACAATAACTTACCGGCATAAGCATATTATTTGCCCAAGTATTTCAAAAACTCTTGCTTGGTAGATGGGTCGTTAAATCGGCCACAATACTCAGCTGTAGTGGTTGAGCTGGCGGTATCCTGCACCCCGCGTGATGCTACGCAATAGTGTACGGCTTCAATTACTACCGCTACATCGTCGGTATGCAGGGCTTCGCGTAATTCATTGGCAATTTGCTTTGTCATGCGCTCTTGTACCTGCGGACGTTTTGCATAGTACTGCACAATGCGGTTTATTTTGCTAAGTCCTACCACATTGCCGTTAGGAATATACGCCACGTGTGCTTTACCCACTATGGGTACAAAATGATGCTCGCAATAACTAAACAGCGAGATATCTTTCTCAACAAGCATTTGCTTGTACTTGTAGCGATTTTCAAACAAGGTGATGGCCGGTTTATTTTTAGGGTCGAGACCGCTAAAAATTTCTTGCACAAACATTTTTGCCACACGCTTTGGGGTACCTTTCAGGCTATCATCAGTCAAGTCGAGCCCAAGCACGTGCATAATTTCAGTAAAGTGCTTTTCAATCAACTCCATTTTCAGCTCGTTATCCATCTCAAAAGCATCTTCACGCAACGGAGTTTTGTGCGATGTAATAATATGGTCGTCGCCAATTATATCTATGCCTTCGCCGTTATTGGCCGGAGTATTCAACATAATTTCGTTCGGTTTCATACAATGTTATGGTTAATTCTAATTTTTTATCTAATCGCTGCCTCAATTTGTTCCATATTACTACGGCAATATTCTCAGCGGTAGGGTTTAAGTGTTTAAATTCTTCAGTATCAAGGTTCAGGTTGCGGTGGTCAAACCGGTTTTCAACCTCTTCATAAATAATATCCTTCAGTATTTTTAAATCAATAACATATCCTGTTATCGGGTCAACTTCGCCGGTTACCTTTACTATCAGATTATAATTATGACCGTGGTAGTTGGGATTGTTGCATAAACCAAAAACCTCCTTGTTTTTCTCATCACTCCACTCAGATACATGCAAACGGTGGGCGGCATTAAAATGCCCTTTTCTATAAACGGAAACTATCATGGTTTTTTACTTAACCATCGAAACGTGGTTTTGTTTAACACTATTGAAAAAAAAATAAACAAAGTCTTTGGCGTAATAAATAAACAAATACCGTGCTAAAGATATTTTGTCATACAATTTACCAAATAGCCGGCGAATAGCCCACAAATTGTAATAATATATGGTAACAACTGCCAAATGTTCATTTCGGTAGGAAAAAATTTGGTGTCTAATCGCAAAAAAATCATTTCTGAAAACGCACTCCTGCGTGGCGATTTATATCATTAGGCACACTTTTTGTTTATTGATTTGCAAAAAATCTTAAACAAAAGTTTTGCTTTTATGAAACCTAACTTTAACTTTGTTTAAGATTTTAAAGCAAAGATTAAACAACATGACAAAACTAGAATTTAGTCTAATGGTTCAAAGTGAGTCGCATCCTTTGCGAAATTATGCCTACCAACTCACCCGCAATGTTGAAGATGCAAACGACCTTTTGCAAGAAACAATGCTAAAGGCGTTTACGTATCATAACAAGTTTTCAGAAGGCACCAACCTTAAAGGCTGGTTATATACCATTATGAAAAACAGTTTTATCAACAACTATCGCAGGTTGATGAAACGTAATACTTTTATTGATACTACGGATAATACTTATTATCTTGACAGTCCAAACCATGCGGTAGATAACAATGCCGAAAGTAAGTTTATGATGAAGGATATGGCTGAGGCGATAGATACATTGCCACACGACCTGAAAAAAACCTTTACCATGAATTACAAAGGGTTTAAATACCATGAGATTGCAGAGATATTGAATATCCCTATTGGGACAGTAAAAACACGAATTTTTGTTGCGCGTCGTATGCTGCGCAAGAAGCTGTGGGCATACGGACAATCGTATGGTATGACGGCAGAATAATTTAATACCACATCGAATAATTAATGGATAAGCAGGTTGTAGTAATAGGATCGGGTTTTGCAGGGTTAGCGTCGGCATGTTTTTTAGCCAAAGCGGGGTACCAAGTTACTGTGCTTGAAAAAAACAGTGATGCGGGGGGAAGGTGCAGATTGTGGAAAGAAAACGGCTACACGTTTGATATGGGGCCCAGTTGGTATTGGATGCCTGATGTATTCGAAAAGTTTTTCTCTCATTTCGGGAAAACACCTGCCGATTATTACACGCTTACACGCCTAAGTCCATCGTACAGAGTATATTTTAAGAACGAGTACTGGGATATTCCCGCCGGTGCTGACGCTTTAGGGCAATTATTAGAAAGTAAGGAGGCCGGAGCTGCAGAAAACCTCAAGAAGTTTTTAGCAGAGGCTGCTTATAAATACGATGTTGGGATAAACCGTTTGGTTTATAAACCGGGACGTTCATTGACTGAATTTATGGATTTGAGTTTGCTGAAAGGCATTCTTAAACTGGATGTTTTTAACTCCATGAAAAGCCATATAGGCAGCTATTTTAAAAATCCTGATATACGCCAATTATTAGAATTTCCGGTGTTGTTTTTAGGGGCAAAGCCTTCAAAAACCCCTGCATTATATAGCCTTATGAACTATGCTGATATTGAGTTGGGCACGTGGTACCCCATGGGCGGCATGTATAAAATAATTGAAGGCATGGTTTCTCTTGCAAAAGAACTGGGGGTTGATTTTAAATTTAATAGTGAAGTAACCCAAATAAATACGCTTGATAACAAGGTAGAAAAGGTAACAACCCGCAATGGAAATTACTTTGCTGATATTTTGGTAGCAGGTGCTGATTACCACCACGTTGATAAAACGCTATTGAACGGGCATGGCAACTACAGCGAAGAATACTGGCAAAAGAGGACTATGGCCCCAAGTAGCCTGATATTTTATTTAGGTATTGATAAAAAGATTGACGGACTGCTGCACCACACCTTATTTTTTGACGAGGATTTTGCCGGCCACGCCGAAGAAATATACGACCATCCGCAATGGCCTAATAAACCGTTGTTCTACATGTCGGTAACTTCAAAAACTGATGATAGTGTAGCGCCGCAAGGTTGCGAGAACGTGATGATTTTGATACCTGTAGCCACTGGGCTTGAAGATACCGAAGAAACCCGCGAACGGTATTACACAATGGTGATGGACAGGTTAGAGAAGCGGATAGGACAATCGGTGAGGAACCATGTTGTAGTGAAGCGTAGCTATGCTCACCGCGATTTTATTGCCGATTATCATGCTTTTAAGGGCAATGCTTACGGGCTTGCCAATACATTGCAGCAAACCGCCATACTTAAACCATCGCTAAAAAATAAAAACCTAACCAATTTGTATTACACCGGCCAGCTTACGGTGCCGGGGCCCGGCGTACCACCCTCACTTATATCGGGACAGGTGGTAGCCTCACAAATACAAAAAGAATTTCCTATAAATAATTAAAAAACTAAACGGTATGCTAACTAAAACTACCAACAATACCGATATGCTGCTTTTTAACGAAGCTTGCGAACGCTGTGCTAAAGAAATTACCTCAGCATACAGCACTTCGTTCAGTTTGGGCATATTGGCTTTAGGAAAAAAACTACAAGCACCCATACGTAACGTATATGCCTTTGTGCGCTATGCTGATGAAATAGTTGACACCTTTCATCAGTTTGATAAAACACAGTTACTTGCTAATTTCAGACGCGACACTTATGAGGCGATAGAGAACAAGGTGAGCTACAACCCCGTATTACACGCTTTCCAAAAAACTTACCATGAATTTGGTATTGATATGGAGTTGGTAGATGCCTTTTTGGATAGCATGGAAATGGATTTGAATTACCGCAGCTATCAGCACGAAAGCTTTAACAAATACATTTATGGCAGTGCTGAAGTGGTGGGCTTGATGTGCTTGAAAGTATTTTGCGAAGGCAACAACGAAAGCTTCAACAACCTTATTGAGCCTGCCCGTAAATTGGGTGCAGCTTTCCAAAAAATTAACTTTTTGCGCGATTTAAAATCTGATTTTAACGAGCGTGGGCGTATCTATTTCCCCAATGTTGATTTTTACGGCAATTTTGATAAAAACATAAAACAGCAAATAGAGCAGGATATAGAAAACGATTTCAACGAAGCGTTGCAAGGGATTCGTAAACTACCCATCAGCAGTCGTTTTGGGGTGTATATAGCTTACATCTATTTTTATCGTTTGCTCAATAAAATTAATAAGCTGGAGCCCAAAAGCATACTTGAGAGCCGCGTACGTGTAAACAACTCCGAAAAACTGATGTTGTTTGCCACCTCCTACATCAAATTCAAGTTTAACAGGTTGTAGGGGTTGCCAAAAGTGAGGCCGGATAACTAAAAAATGATTGCCTAACTTTGAGCAAACTTTAGCTTGACTGTTTATGAAATACACTACCAGCACTATAAAAGCCGAAATGCGCAAAACCATTTTTGCGGCGCACGAACATTTGGCTATTACCATTAATGATGAAACACTGGATGTGTATATTGATGAATTTTATCCTGAAGAAGAATATTTAGGGCTGATACCAACATTACTGCCCGTATATGCCGATGAGGACGAATATAAATTGGTACTTGACAGGATATTGCCCAAGGAAGGAAAAACCACTCTTGCCCCTGTATTAATGTGCCCCGAAGACCTTGACTTGAGCTGCACTACCATTGTTGCGCAAGCAAAAACACAAGGGGATTATGTGATATGGGAAAAGCTGGGTCTGGATATTAGCGGCGGTGAGAATTTTCCGGAAGGAATAGGCAATAAAGTGCAATGGCTGGGACAGATAAAACCTATTTATTTTAAAAAATCAGAATATGTAGAGTGTTTGGCTGAGTTTAAAAAACTTGAAGCCAACCAGTAAAAATTAGTTACCCCATGAAATCGCTATACCTGTTACTAAATATTGGGTCGGTAATATTTCCGTTTTTGCTTTCGTTTGATAAAAAAGTAGCTTTTTATAAAAAATGGAAATATTTATTCCCCGCCCTTGTTAGTGTAGCAGTTTTCTTCCTTATCTGGGATTATTTCTTTACTGATTGGGGCGTTTGGAGCTTTAACGACAACTATATAATCGGCACAAAATTTTTTGGGTTGCCCTTGGAAGAAATACTGTTTTTCTTCACCGTTCCTTATTCTTGTGTTTTTGTGTATGAATGCCTGATAGCATACGTACCCAAAGATTATTTTAAAAATATAGCCATCCCCTTTACTATTGTACTTATTGTTGGCCTTGCCGTAGCCTTATTTTTTAATTACGGCAGGTTGTATACTGCAAGTACCATTATTTTATTAGGGGCTTATCTAGTACAGTTATTAGTGGTAAACAGGGCACAATGGCTGGGTAGGTTTTTTATGGCGTACTTGGTGTGTTTAATTCCCTTTTTTATTATCAACGGTATATTAACTGCAAAACCAGTAGTGACATATAACGACCTTGAGAATACAGGTATACGCTTAGGTACTATACCCATTGAGGATACTTTGTACAAAATGCTGCTGCTGCTTATGAATGTGGCTATTTATGAACGGCTGCAAAAGCGCTTTGTTAAGGAGGAAAAACAGGAAGAAATTATTTCTGAAACCGAACCTTTGGGAATATGAAAGTAGCCGTTATTGGTGCCGGTTTGGGAGGACTGGCAGTAGCCATACGCCTGGCAAAGGCAGGACATGAGGTGGATGTATTTGAAGCCAATCCGTATGCAGGCGGCAAAGCAACAGTGTTTAATTTAAATGGATATCGCTTTGATGCAGGCCCCTCGTTGTTTACAATGCCGCAATATGTTGAAGAGCTTTTTGCTTTATGCGGCGAAGACATTACCCAAAACTTTCCTTATGTAAGGCTGGATAGTATCTGCAATTACTTTTTTGAAGACGGGACAGAATTAACTGCCCATGCGCACCCCGAACAATTTGCAGCTGAAATAGAAAGCAAAACAGGTGATAAAGCTGAAGCCGTTATAAATTTTCTAAATCAATCAAAGAACATATACGCGGTTACTAAAGGATTGTTTTTAGAGCAATCGCTGCATAAACTAAACACCTATTTTTCAAAAGATGCTGTAAAGGGCTATGCCAATCTTCACAGAATCGGGGTGTTTTCAACAATGGCAGCTATTATCGACAAGAGTTTTAAAGATAGCCGTACCCGCAGGCTTTTTAAGCGGTACGCTACGTATAACGGATCAAATCCCTACCAAGCACCTGCAACGCTAAACATTATTCCACATTTGGAATACGGCATCGGGGCATACTTCCCCAGCAAAGGCATACACGGCATTACAGAGGCGTTGTTGTACTTGTGTAATAAAACAGGGGTTAAAATTCATTTAAATACCAAGGTGGAGAGGATAGTGCAAAGTGGTGCTAGGGTTAAAGGGATTATAATTAGTCCACAGCCCACAGCCAACAGCCTACAGTCTGTTGACAGTAGACCGTTGACCGTCGACTATAATGCCGTTATCAGTAATTGCGATGTTTATTTCACCTACAAACACTTGTTGCCCGATGCTAAAGTCCCAAAAAAAATAATTAACCAGCCGCGCTCATCATCAGCTCTTATTTTTTATTGGGGCATTAATAAACAATTTCCGAACCTCGACTTGCATAATATTCTATTTAGCGAAAACTACGAGGCAGAATTTGATTTTATTTTCACTAAGAAACTTGTGTACAACGACCCAACAGTGTACATAAATATTACAAGTAAATACAAACCCGATGATGCCCCGCAAGGTTGCGAAAACTGGTTTGTGATGATTAATACCCCACACATCGACGGCCAAAACTGGGACGAATTAATTATGGCGGCGCGGCAGCATATTATTGATAAAATAAACAGGGTATTAAAAACTGATATATCACAACACATTGTTGCCGAACAAGTGCTTGACCCCCGCGGGATTGAGAGTATTACCCAAAGCTACCTCGGCTCGTTGTACGGCAATAGCAGCAATACCCGCATGGCAGCATTTTACCGCCACCCCAACTTCTCAAAACAAATAAAAGGGTTGTACTTTGTGGGAGGCAGCGTGCATCCTGGAGGCGGCATACCATTGGTGCTTTCGTCGGCAAAAATTGTAGCCGATTTGATTAATAAATAATCAGGGCAGAACCTTAAAAGAGTACCCCGTTTAAGCGGCAAAGAAGTCCCTGCCTGCTTCCTAAAGCTTTTGTACTTTGGGAAACAAGAGTAATTCTAAGGCCGTATTACTTACCCTTAGTTCTATTAACTTCCGGCAACTATATAGCTTAAAATATTTATTACAAGGCCAATCCCAAAACCAATAAGCGCTGCATAACAGGCTGTTTGTGCTTTCTTTGGGTATTTATCTTTGTTTGTGAAGTAGATAATGGCACCGGCAAGAGGGATACAAAAAGATAAAACTTGTAGTCCGAAACTTAAAGACTCGTCTTGATCAGAAACAGGATTAGGGTTTTGTTCATTCATGGTTTAAATAATGTTTAAAGATAAAATAAAACGACCGATAGCTTTGCCCATAATGGCTAATAAAGACATCATTCCTACACCTGCCATTAGCCCGGTTGAAACCCGTAGCCAATTGGTACTTGTGCGGTTATAATAGGCCTGTGTCAACCCGTCGATTACAGTAGGGATTATTAAGGCAAGTGTTAATAAAAGATTGAAAGTAAGCACATTAAATGTAAACAAAGGGAAGCTTAAATAGCCTAAATGTATGCCTGTGCATCGTGCGCAAACAGGGAATTGTTTTCCCTTCCAAAAAAAGAACGCTCGGGCTTCCGATGACAAAACACAAATTCAATTTTGGTCTTTTTCAATACAACGCTTGCATTAGTTTACACTGCAATGTAAATAATTGTTTTAATAAAAATTGTCAATTAAACATTATTTATTCCTGAATAATACAATGTGCCGATAATGGGTAGTTTCATAAATTGAGCTGTGCAACTCCCGCTCTTTTAAGAAAGAACTTCGCGATAAGGCAAGCCCTGAATTAACCTATGAGGAGTTACAAAAATTTTATAACCCTTTAAAGTAAGTACCCTCTTCAAGTTCAATACAAAAAAAGAAATGCAGTTTTCTACGCAAGAATCTGTGTGTAAAGGTAAAATGATTGCACTATCAGTCCCCTTATTGCCATTTATGTGGTTTACCAATTACTGGGTACAAGTTCTTTGATTATACAATGTAGTTTTAAGTCCAAACGATGCAAACCCCTGTGCGGTGCGTAACAAAAATAACACGATAACTCAGTAACCTGATAACATCGTAACACGGGGGTTGTGTTTTTAAGGCAAAGCCTTAGTTTTGCAGTGCTTGCAAATAAAACAAGATCATATAGTATTAGTAGCACTGGCATTGCTGTTGGGTGCTTTTGCTTGGTTGGTATCTATTTCAACGGGTACTGAAGGGGGTGAAGACAGTTTTCAGCACTACTTAATTGCCCGTTATGCGTTTATTCATCCCGAGAACTTTTTAGACCATTGGGGCAAACCCTTGCACACCTTGCTGTTATCACCCTTTGCACAATGGGGCTTTACGGGAGCTAAACTATACAACTGCCTTGCGGGTATGGTAACGGCTTGGTTTACTTACAAAACTGCTGACCGTTTGGGGCTGAAAACGGCCATTGCCTCAGTAATTTTGCTGTTGTTTGCTCCGTTGTATTTTTTAGAGCTAAACTCTGCCCTTACTGAGGTTACTTTTAGTATGGTATTGGCGGCGGGTATCTATTTTTTAGTGGCCGATAAATACTATGCGTCGGCAATAATATTCTCGCTGCTGCCATTTGCCCGTACAGAAGGTTTTATACTGCTGCCGTTAGTGGGTATATTTTTCCTAACCCAGCGCAAGTTTATCCCGTTTTTGTTTTTGGGTGCCGGCTTAGTGGTGTATAGCCTGATAGGATATTTTTACCATTACCATGATTTGTTTTGGGTGTTTAGCCAAAACCCATACTCGGGCAAAGATGGAGTGTATGGACGCAGTAATTACTTTTGGCATTATGCTGATGCATACCGTTACATTATTGGTGAGCCGCAAAAGTGGTTGTTTATTATCGGGTTCTTGTCGCTGTTTTTCCGTCTCAACAGAGCATCAAAAACAGGGCTTTCAAACGCTGAAACTCCACTAAAACACTGGCTATTAATCATTACTCTTGCCCTTGCCTTCTTTTTTGCCCATAGCATTGTTTGGTATTATGGTATACAAGGCTCGGCGGGGCTGGGCCGTGTATTCGGCAGCATCTTGCCTTTGCTGGTATTAATAAGCACCCGAGGATTGGAAGCCATTTACAAGCCTTTTGTGGCTAACACCAACCTACGGCTGGCTATTGTGGCTACTATATTGTTTTATGTGGTGCAGTATCCTATTAATAACTACAAGCTGCCCATAATGCTGGGGCCTGAAGAAACTGTTTTGTACGATGCCGGTAATTGGTACAAGCAAAGCAAGTATTATAAACAAGGCAATAAGGTGTACTATTTTGCTCCCACAGCAGCGCTTGCTTTTGATGTGGACCCTTTTGACCCTAACCAACGGGCGTATTTGCACGATGCTAAACGTAGCAATGAGGTGCCACAAGGCAGTTTAATTGTGTACGATATGCATTTTGGCCCTAATGAATGTGCTTTTCCGTTACAGGATATAAAAAGCAATCCTGATTATGAGCTGATACACCAAATTATACCCAAAAACCCCTTTACCACATTGGGCGGCCATAATTACGAGGTGTATTTGTTTAGAAAGAAGTAAGGATATTTATTTTCGGCAGGTTGAAACCCGCCGTTATTGCAATTACAACGTACAGCAGGACTTAAGTCCTGCTGTACGTTGTAATTGCAGACTGGATTGACTAACCTGCCACAAAACAAAAAAGCCCCGTTCGGGGCTTTTTGTATATCAAATAAAGGGTTTGATTATCCTTTTGCTAACGAGGCTTTCACCTTTTCTTTCATCCACTCAGTGGTTACTGATTTAGGACGCTCTATTGGATGTCCTAATGCGCGATCCCAAATTAATTGAGCTAATACGCCCAATGAGCGTGATACTCCAAATAGCACCGTGTAGAAATCATACTCTTTCATACCGAAGTGAACCAAAAGGGCACCGCTGTGTGCGTCAACGTTTGGCCAAGGGTTTTTAACCTTACCAAGGCTTTCCAAAATTGGTGGCACTACTTCATATACATTCCAAACAATGTTCACAAAATCGTCATCAATGTTGTGGCGTTTGGCAAAATCTGCTTGAGCAGTGAAACGAGGATCGGTTTTGCGAAGAACAGCGTGGCCGTATCCGGGTACCACTTTACCTTCTTTAAGCGTTTTATTAACATAAGAAGCTATTTGCTCTTTTGAAGGCTTGCTGGTTCCCAACTCTTCCACCATTTCAAAAATCCACTTGATAACCTCTTGGTTAGCCAAGCCGTGCAAAGGACCTGCAAGACCATTCATGGCTGCTGCCAATGAAAGATATGGGTCGCTAAGGGCTGAACCTACCAAATGGGTAGTATGAGCCGATACGTTACCTCCTTCATGGTCGGCATGAATAGTAAGGTACAAACGCATCAATGCCTTAATAGGTGCGCTATCGCCCAAACCCAGCATGTGTGCAAAGTTTGCACCCCAATCAAGGTTTTTGGCAGGCGCAATGTGCTCATTGTTTTTGTATGTACGGCGATAGATATAAGCTGCCACACGGGGCAAGCGAGCTATAAGATTTAATGAATCTTCAAAGGTGTAGTCCCAGTAGTCTTTTTTATTCATCCCTTTTTCGTACGCAGCAGCAAACTCGCTTTCGGTTTGCATGGCCATAATACCAATGCTAAGCTGCGTCATAGGATGGGTGGTAAGCGGTAATGCGTCCAGCGTTTTGTAAACGTGTGCAGGCACTTCGGCGCGCTCTTCCAACAATTTAGAGATATGTTCAACGTCTTCCTGTGTAGGTAATTCGCCCATCAGCATCAAATAGAACAAACCTTCGGGCAAGGGCTCAGAACCGCCGGGTGCTTTTGGCAGCTTTTCGCGCAATTCAGGAATTGAGTATCCGCGGAAACGAATACCTTCTTCTGCATCAAGCAGCGAAGTTTCAGTTACCAGCCCAATCATGCCCTTCATGCCACCATACACATTCTCAACTGTGTATGAACCCAACACCACGTCCCCGTGTGTTTTTATCAATTCTTTCACTTCCTGTGCCATCGGAAGCGCGATAGAAGCGAACTTCTCTTTCAGTTTGTCCATAAATTGCCTTGAAAAAGTATTATAAGTTTAAATTTTTTGAATCCCTACCTGTTAAACGTGCCAAAGTTAACATTTGTTCGCAATGATTTCATGTTACAACATGAAAAATTTATAGGTAAGTACGTTAAAATGAAAAGCAAAAGGGGCATAAGCCCCTTTTAAATATATCATGCTATTAAAGAATAGTTTGTTTTGTTATTGTTTGATAAGTTTTTGGGTAAGGAGCGTACTTCCTCCCCCACTAAACTTAGCAATATAAAAGCCCTTTGGAAGTTCAGATGTGTTTAACACTATGGATGCTTCACCAATTACTCGATGGGTTTGCAACAGTTCTCCGATAAGATTATAGAGCCTGATTTCTACTACTTCATCCTCCATTCCGTTAGGAACTTTTACTATCAATTCTTGGCTAAACGGATTAGGATATATTTGCACAGGTAATATTGCTTGTCGTTCTTGTTGCTCAACACCTAACGCCAGTTTTGAACGTAAATAAAGTTCATCGTTAAAATTTAAGAAAAAGGCACTATCTCCTAAATAAAAGAATTTATCATACGCTTGGGTATTATCCGATAATGTGAAATCTTCTTTCCAAACACTTCCGTCCTTACTTATTCTGTAAATTGCATCAAAATTTTCAAAAAGCACAAAACCATTTTCGCGGTCAGCAAAAACCATTGATAGTGCTTTGAATGAGCCAGCGTACGAAGTGTCCCAACTCTTCCCTCCATCTACGGTTTTATAAAGCACCTTGCCCGCAGTTGCATAGCCTATGCTATCCGTAGGGAAACTAATATTGTTGATAAACGAAAATCCTGCTAACAATTCTTTGAACGTATATAAAGAATCCCATGTACCTCCAAAATCTTTACTTTCAAACAAACGATTACCATTATTGCTGATAAGCCTTTTTGTTGAAGGAATAAAGACTAACCCTACCCCATTGACATTAATGGTTTTATAATGAGGTATAACAGTCCAGTTTTTCCCCCCATCAAATGTTCTAAATGTGTTTGAAGAAACAATTAACCCGTTTTGGTCATTCCAAAAATGTATGTTAGCTGCAAAGTTTTTAGTAACAGTGTCGTAATCAGCATACTCGATTGAATAGAAAGGTAAATCTTGAGAGTTACTTGATTTCTTCAATACCCCTTTCGAAGTAACAATCAATAGCGTGTCGTTATCAATAAATCGGATGTGTTTCACCCATCCCCATACAAGCAACAAATCATAATAAAAAATAAAGTTTTTACCGCCATCGGTAGAATAAAAAATACCTTGAGGGTTTCCGCTTACTGAACTCATTCGAGCGCAAAATATTGTATCCATGCCCTGTTGATTCATGCTTATGGTGTAATCATAGGGTCGGTTTCCACCACTAAAATTCACCTTATTCCATTGGGCATTCAGGCAACAACTGATAAGGAAGACGGTAACTGTGAGTATGGTTTTCATAAGCCTATTGTTTGATAAGTTTTTGAGCGCACAAGGTTTTTCCGTCATCCAACAATTTCACAAAATACAATCCATCGGGCAAATCAAGTGTACTTAATTGTATAAACGACAAATCCCTATTAATGGTTTGAACAAGCACAACACTTCCTAATGAATTATATACCCGTATTTCTAAATCATAGTGCCTTTGTGTCTGCTTAATACCCTGCCAGTCAACGGTTACGACGTTGCTTGTAGGATTAGGGGTAAGTTGCATACAAATCCCGTTCGTTGTTTCGTTTAGTATGTCGTCGCTTAATAAACCGCTAACAGGGGGAATAGAGCAATCCACGGGTAGCGGTCCCATATTAAAAGGAGAGGATGAAGTTAGCACTTTCACACATGAGGTGCGTTGATTTGGGTCATAATTTGGCGGGGGCGTTCCGGCACTTAAGTAAAACACATCGTCTGCATCACCGTATATATTGCCTTGTGCATCAACAGCAGGTTCAGAAAATATGTTGCCGTTGCCCACCGTAAATACGGTTTGGCTCACAGGGTCAAACCGCTCGCCTTGTGGAGCCAGTACAGGGTAAAAGCAAGTGCCGCCAAAGGGTCTGATTACCCCTTTTAAATGAATATCCCTATATAATTTATCAAAGGTGTTGCCAATAACTTGCGGGTCATGAGTAAACTGACCGTGGTAAAACAATCCAGTTACTTTGTTACCTTCAGTGCCAGTATAGCTAAATGTATTGCCCGACATGATGTAACGGGCAGGAAAAGTCTCGTCAGCTTGACCGTTAAAAGCTATTCCTATGGCTTCTTTACTTGTAAAGTCGGTATCCCATTCGCAATAGTTGTTCATAAAGTTTATTTCACCATATATGGTAAAGCAGTATGCAAAAAATGATATAGGGCTAGGAGGTGTTTGCGTTGGAAAAGCTAATGGAATATATCCTCCGTTTCCATCCTCCTCTTTTTCAACGTATTGTATTTGAAAGGGGATTTTGTCGTCATATTTTTTTGCAATGTACTTATTGCACAATACGTTTACAGATTGGCCGTGCCGTATTTCAATACCAATTTTGACACGGTCAAAATCGCACCCTTTTATTTGCGATTCAAAAGGTGAAATAATATCTTCAGCACCTTCAAAGTAGATGCCTTTTTCAAGGTTGGTAAATTTGTTGCGCTTAGGGGAGGTATGCTTGGCTGAGAACTGGTAGTTATAAGGGTCAACGTATTCACTTTCTTCTAATACTAATTTACCCGCCTGAACATAATCATATACTTTTATTCTAGGTTTATTTGAGTCAGGCTGCTCAAAATGCCAGCGTTCGGTAAGCATAATGCCCTTGGTACTTTTCTTTAATGGCATTAATACTTCAAACGAGCATCCAAGCACCGTAAACCAACGGTAGCTTTCCATGTATATAAATGCCACAGGTGTAATGGTTGCCTCTGTTGTTATAAATGTTGAGTTTGCTACGGAATTAACTGCACAATTTGAACCTGAAATGTAGTAAGGATCCATATAAATGCCCGCTACATAATTATCTAAAAAAGTACAATTATTTACACTGATTATTCCTGCCGAAGTCTCACCATTGCCATAACCCATTAGTCGGATGCCATAATTGCTTTTTTCAATCAAAGAGTTTTCAAGGTGTGCTTTACCATGATGAACTGTATTTAATGTTTGGTTTATTTCGTCGCAAAGGGGTTCGTCACTATCCCCCATTACATAAATACCCTGCCACTGGTTGTATAATGTAGTAGGAGTTAAGACAGCGTTTTTAACAGTAAGAGATCCGCCTTTATGTACCGTGATGTTTATAAAAGCATCCATTTTAACGGTAATACCATCAATAATTAAAGATGCCCCACTTTCAATACAAACATTTTGATTAATTGTATAAATAGTAGGCTTGGTAGTTGCGTCCCAAATTACTGTTGGTCCTGAAGGGATGACAATGTCTGAACTACCGCAAGTTTGAGATAGAACATTTTTACTGATAGCAGTAAACAAAAGATAAATAATGGATAATGATAGAACTTGATAGATTTTTTTCATTTGAATGCAGCTTTTGCAACAAAAATACATGTAGTGAATTTTACAATTCACCGTTATACAACGGTATTTTTAAAAAATATTCAAGAAAAATTTTTCATATCTCAAAAGCTCTTTTTACTTCATTGGTGCGGTTTGCGTCCAATCGTATCAATATAAACAACATAATAGTGAAGCTTAAAAGCGACGACCCTCCGTAGCTGAAAAACGGCAAAGGGATACCCACTACCGGAAACAACCCCACCGTCATTGATAGGTTAATGGTAAAGTGCAAAAATATTACCGATGCTACCCCATAGGCATACACACGGTTAAAACGGCTTCGTTGCCGCTCAGCAATTTGTACAATTCGCACCAGCAAGCTCACAAATAAAATCACCAACCCAAATGAGCCCACAAAACCATACTCCTCACCAATGGTGCAAAAAATAAAATCAGTATTTTGTTCGGGTACATAGCGCAAACGGGTTTGGGTACCTTGTAAAAAACCTTTACCATAAATACCGCCCGAACCTATAGCTACCTTGCTATGGTACACGTTATACCCAACGCCTTTAATGTCGTCAACACGACCCAGCATAACTTCAATACGCAATCGCTGGTGGTCTTTTAGAACATTGTTATACAAATAGTCAACACTGTATGAAAATCCGCACGATAGCGCCCATACAGCTACCAGTATAAAGATAGCTGACCGGTTTTTACGCACCAATAAAAATATGAGGACAGAAATGGCTGTTAGAGTTAATAGGATAATGTTAATATCCTCAACCAGAATTGAGGCTAAGAATACTATACCTGCATACAATGCGCTAAACAACCAAATGCCCGAAAGTCCTTCGCGAAACAGGGCAAGAAAAAAAGCCGTAAATACTAATGCGCTACCGGTATCGTTTTGCAGCAATACCAAAGCCATAGGCAGTAACACTATACCGAAGCAAATAAGCTGTGTTTTAGTATCTTTAAAGCTGATACCATATCCGCTCAGGTATTTGGCAAGGGCAAGGGCAGTAGCGAATTTGGCAAACTCTGAGGGTTGAAATTTGAATGAGCCAATCTCGAACCATGAAAGACCGCCCCCAACGCGTTTAGTAACAAGAAAGAACACGGAGACGAGCGAGAGTATAATAATACCGTATATGATATAACCGAAGGCGGGATAAATACGGTGGTCGAGCAGTAATATTACCAATGCAATTACCAACGATGCGCCAATCCATATTATCTGACGGCCATAACTATGGTTTAACGAAAAAATACCGGGACTGTTAGTATCGTAATCAGCCGAATAGATGGCAAGAAACCCCCACCCTACCATTATCAAATAAATGAAAATGGTAAGCCAATCAAACGTGCCTGAGCGTATTATCCGTTCCTCGTTATTGGACATTGGGGACTTTGTTTATAAGGTTTCCTTCTTCCATTCGCTTTTGCAAATCGGGTCGTGCGGTTGGCGCATGGTTGGTTAGGTAAAACTCCATCATTAAACTGGCAATGGGAGCTGCCCAACGCGCACCAAAACCCCCGTTTTCTACCACCACCGCTATGGCAATTTTGGGATTATACATGGGGGCAAAACCAATAAATACTGAGTGGTCGTCGCCGTGTGGGTTTTGTGCAGTACCAGTTTTGCCGCACACTTGTATGTCTTTTATTTGTGCAATACGCGCCGTACCGTTATTCACCACACGCGCCATACCTTCTACTACTGCTTCATAGTATTGTGTATCAACCGATGCATAACGTCGCTTGGTAAATTGGTCGGGTACATTCTTCTCGTCACCTATGTACTTCAAAATATGCGGGGTGATAAAATAGCCCCTGTTGGCCACAATAGCCACCACATTAGCCATCTGCAAAGGGGTAATACCTACCTCGCCCTGCCCAATGGATAGTGAGATAATGTTGGTACTGCGCCAAGAGTTTTTGCCATATAACTTATCAAAATAAGTATAGGGGTAAAGTATCCCTTTCGATTCTCCGTAAAGGTCTATCCCAAGTTGTGTGCCCACCCCAAAAGATTGCATGTGTTTGTACCAGTTTTCGTATGCCTCGGCAGTACTTTTAAATTTCTTTTGGTCCATAATCGCCCTAAATACCTGACAGTAATAAGGGTTACAGCTTTGTTCAATAGCACCGCGCAAATCAAGCGGCGAATAGTGACGGTGACTGCATTTTACGGTGTGATTACCCACGCGGTAGCCGCCGCCGCAACCATACATGGTTTGGGGTGTAAGGGTGCCCTCTTGTTGTCCGATTAGCGATTCGATGATTTTAAATACTGAACCCGGAGGATATGGCGCATTTAGCGGGCGATTAAAAAGCGGTCTCATGGGGTCGCGCAGCAACTTCATGTAATTATTTCCGCGTTCACGTCCTATAAACTCATTGGGGTCGTAGCCGGGGCTGCTCACCAATGCCAAAATATCACCTGTTGAAGGTTCAATGGCTACCACACTACCTACTTTGTTTTGTAGCAGCTTTTCGCCCAATGCCTGCAGCTCTGCATCCAAGGTTACATACAAGTTGGTTCCGCTGGCAGGTACAGTATCTAAGGCACCGCCGTTGTAAGGGCCTATTTCACGTCCCCATACGTCCACCATCATATTGCGCACACCTTTGGTACCGCGCAGCAGTTCTTCATAAGAACGCTCAATACCGTTCAGCCCTACAAATTCACCTTGCCGGTAATATCCGTTCGATTGCTCAATCCTTTTTTCAGAAACCTCGCCCGTATTACCCAGCACGTGTGCCATGCTATGCGTATTGTATTTACGGTCGGTACGTACCTCAATAAAAAAGCCCGTAAAGTTGAATAGTTTTTCTTGAAACGATGCGTATGCCTTGGGCGAGATTTGTTTCTCAAACACAGATGAACGACGGTCGCCATTCATAATAATGGCTTTCTTCATCTTCTCCACAAACTGCTCGCGGGTAATTTTCAGAAGGTCGCAAAAGGCAGCTGTGTCCAAATCCTTCACCTGTCTGGGCACCACCATCAAATCATAAATCACATCGTTATATACCAGCAACACCCCATTACGGTCATATATAAGGCCGCGTGGCGGAAACTGAACTATTTCACGGCGTGATATATCGCGGGCAAGTTCTTCGTAGCTTTTATCAATTACCTGAAGATAAAATAAGCGGATGGCAATAGACAGCCCCACTATACCGAAAATGGCATAGTACAAGAAGTGGCGGTTTTCTGATAATGTCATACCTCTTCTGGCCTTATCCTATAAAATAGTAACTGTATTAAAAATATCATCACTACGGATAGTAGTGTGCTGATGATGGCCGTGGCAAGCGTGGAAAAAAAGTAGTGAAACGAGAATTTTTCCAAAAAGCTGAAAACGATGTGGTATGTTAGTGTGAGGCTAAGTGCATAAAAGAAAAATAAACGGTAGCCCAAATTAAACAAGTTGGGTTCGTAAGCTTTTTCAGCCTCGTCTTTACTCACAAAAAGGGGCTGAATGTAATGACGTACCAGCGCCGTTAATACCATAGTAAATGAATGTATGCCGCCCGTTGCCGAAAAAATATCGGCTATTTGACCGGCTGCAAAACACACCACAAGAGTAACCCACGGTTTCACATTGGTAGGCCACAACATTATAAACAGCACATACAACACCGGTGTGGCGTATGCACCAAGGTTTATAGGATCTATAACCACTGTTTGCAATAGCAACAGCATTATAAACATTAATGTGTACCGTATTATACTACCTGGGGTCAATGTCGCTCCTTCTTTCCAAAGTGTCTTGCTCTGCCTGTAATAGGTTTTGCACAATATACACCTTGCGTAATGTTTCAAAATTAGTGAACAGGCGAACCTTAATTTTATAAAAGTTTTCACCCGGTGGCACGTACTTAGTTTCAATAGTACCAATGGGAATATTCTCAGGATAAATCTTGCTGTAGTTGCTAGTAACTACACGTTGCCCTTCTTTCACAGGTACGTGCATGTTTATTTGTTCCAACGAAGCAAAACGGGGGTCTTTACCGTCCCACGTAAGGGTACCAAAATAATCGTTGCCTTCTATTTTGGGCGGGATGCGTGTATTGGTATTCAATAACGAAATTACCGTACAAAAGTTTGTTGATACTTTGTAAACAGTACCGGCTACGCCTTCGCTGCTTATCACACCCATCCCTTCAATTACACCGTGCTTGCTACCCCTGTTAAGGGTTAAGTAGTTGTTTTTAAAGTTTACGGTGTTACGTATTACGTCGGCATCAATGTAGGTGTACTTTTGGTGCAGGGTAGTATCTTCTTTTATCCCGAATTTACTGGTATCTACGTATTGAGATTCTTTTAACTGGGCGCGCAAACGGGCATTTTCAGCAGCAAGGGCATCGTTTACGGTGCGTAGGCTAAAATACTCCTTCACGTCGCTTACCCGTTGGTAAAACTGACCGGTAACCTGATTAGAAGTATTTACAAATACAGCTCGCTGATAATAATTTTGCTGTACGATAAGAAAAAGCGAAATACCTTGTAGCAGTAAGAAAATGAAAAATAAATGGTAGCGGGCTATAAACAGCAGCAGGTTGCGCATGGTACTATCCTACCCCCTTTCATCAAGTCATTAAAAACTTAAATGTGTCAACGTTTTTCAAGGCAATACCAGTGCCCCTAACTACCGCCCTAAGCGGATCATCAGCAACATACACAGGTAGCTTTGTTTTCGCTGCAATACGTTTGTCCAAGCCGCGAAGCAACGCCCCGCCGCCGGTTAGGTATAAACCTGTTTGGAAAATATCGGCTGAAAGTTCAGGCGGGGTTAATTCCAACGCCCTCAAAATCGCTTCTTCAATTTTTGAGATGGATTTATCCAACGCCAAAGCAATCTCAGAGTAGTTAACTTTTATCTGCTTAGGGATACCCGTCATCAAGTCACGGCCGTTTACCGCAAAATCTTCGGGTGGGTTTTCCAATTCGCTCAAAGCACTGCCTACTTCAATTTTCATACGTTCAGCAGTACGCTCACCTACCAACAGGTTGTGTTGGCGGCGCATATAATCCATAATATCGGCAGTAAATTCATCACCTGCCACACGTATACTTTGGTCGCACACAATACCGCCCAAGGCAATTACCGCAATTTCGGTAGTACCTCCGCCAATATCAATAATCATGTTACCCATCGGCTCTGATACATCTATACCGATACCAATTGCAGCAGCCATTGGCTCGTGTATCATGTACACCTCTTTACCGCCTGCACGCTCAGCACTGTCTTTTACAGCACGTTTTTCCACCTCAGTAATACCTGAAGGGATACAAATAACCATGCGAAGGTTGGGGGTAAAAAGTTTACGGCCGGGGTTTATCATTTTTATCATCCCGCGTATCATCTGCTCAGCAGCGTTAAAGTCGGCAATAACACCATCTTTTAGCGGTCGGATAGTTTTAATGTCTTCGTGGGTCTTGCCGTGCATTTGCATGGCTTGGTTGCCAATAGCCACCACCTGACCGGAGCCGCGATGTACTGCTATTATCGACGGTTCGTCAACTACTACCTTATCTCTGGTAATAATCAGGGTATTTGCGGTACCCAGGTCTATGGCTAATTCTTGCGTTAAAAAGCTAAAAGGGTTCATCCAAAAATCTCTGCTGTAAAAGTGCCCACGTATTTTAAGAACCTGCAAAATAACACTACTTTTTTATCAATTGCCCAATGTTGCAAATATATTTTTGCAATCTGTGCGCAAAACAGACAAATGGCGACAACGTAAGGCTTGCCGCCTGTTATCGGTTTTTTGGTATCTTGCAGCACAAATGGATATTTTGCTATTGGCACTCACCATCGGTCCGGGTATTGCCATCGCCTTGTTTGTTTATTTGAAGGACAGGTACGACCGCGAGCCTTTTCGCCAATTGGTGTGGGCATTTGTATTGGGAATTGTTAGCACAATTCCTGCCGTTATAGCGTCGATAAGTTTGTCCAAAGTTCCCTTTTTGGATGGCGGCAGCAGTGTTACCGATACCTTTTTGTATGCGTTTGTAACGGTGGCCTTTGCCGAAGAAGGAGCCAAGTTTATTTTTTTACGCCGTTTTTACCGAAAACCCTTTTTTGATGAGCCTTTTGACGGTATTACGTATGCCGTAATGATTAGCATGGGCTTTGCCACACTTGAAAACGTACTGTATGTTTTTATGGAAGGCACAGGCAATTATGCTACTGCACTGCTGCGAATGCTTACGGCTGTTCCTGCTCACGCATCGTTTGCCGTAATTATGGGCTACTTTGTGGGCATGGCCAAGTTTAAGCCCAATTTCCGTACAGTCTATATTTTGCTGGGATTACTTGGGGCGGTGTTTTTTCACGGTACCTATGATTTTTTACTCATGCTTAATAATTATCCCAACCTTGCCATAGGTGCTATGGTATCGTTGGTAGTTGCTTTGTTTTTATCGTTCAGGGCCATCCGTATTCATCAAAACGGGTCGCCGTTTAAAAAAGCCTTGCCTTGGTAAACCAACAGCTGAAAGATTTTTTAGATACCAAAGTTGCCCAATACAATCGCCCTGCGTTTGTTGAGAACGACCCTGTTTGTATTCCGCATTTGTTTACCAAAAAACAGGACATAGAGGTGGCTGCTTTTTTTGCGGCCACACTGGCATGGGGACAGCGTACGACTATTATTGCCAATTGTAAAAAACTAATGGGTTGGATGGACAATGCCCCCCACGATTTTTTGCTAAACCATCAAGAGCATGAACGTGAACGGTTTGCCAGATTTGTTCACAGAACGTTTAACGATACCGACTTACTGTATTTTATTGAGTTCTTCACTCAATACTATCGAAATCACAATAGCCTTGAAGATGCCTTTGCGCAACACATAACTGCCGATGATAACTCTACCGAAAAAGCATTGATAGGGTTTAACCGGTTGTTTTTCAGTTTGCCTTACTACCCGCAGCGCACCATGAAACACGTAGCCACCCCTGCAAAAAAATCAGCGTGCAAACGGCTGAATATGTTTTTGCGCTGGATGGTCCGGAATGATGGAATGGGGGTTGATTTTGGCATTTGGAAAAAAATTAGCCCCGCACAACTGGTATGCCCGTTAGATACCCACGTGCACAGGGTGGCGATAGGATTAGGGATTTTGAAACGAACTGCCGCCGATTGGCAAGCGGCCTTAGAACTAACGGAGCAATTACGCAGGCTTGACTCTGCCGACCCCGTAAAGTATGACTATGCACTTTTTGCGCTGGGTGTAGAGGAGAAGTACTAAAATTACGCCTTCGCCTGCAAGGGAAGGCGACTATTGGGATGTTGGGAGATGTGTTATCGGGGGCTTTTCGGCGGATTGAAATCCACCGTTTTTGTAATTATCTTTTAGGAACGGACTTAAGTCCGCTCCTAAAAGATAATCTTATCAGAACAGGATTTCAATCCTGTTAAAATGCCAAGCTAATAAGTTATCCGGGAGGGGTAATCTAGTAATCCAAAGCCCCTGTGCCATTGTGTAAAGCAGCATTGCAACCGTCTCTTTAAAAAACAAAAAGGCCATTCAAATAATACACGAGGTAAACATTCGCAATCCCCCCCATTTTTTACTAACATTGCGCTTTCTTTTTTTTCGCCTAATGGTAACCAAAGATATACTGCTCCGTGCTTTTGAAATGATGTGCAATGCCCGCGCTATGGCTGAGACCTACGATGCCAACCGCCAGATTTGCAAATACGTACATTCAACTTCAAAAGGACACGAAGCGATACAACTTGCCGCAGGGATGCAGCTTAAACCCCACGACTACGCAGCACCGTATTACCGTGATGAAAGTATGCTGTTGGGTATGGGTATGACTCCCTACGAACTGATGCTGCAACTGTTGGCCAAAGCCGAAGACCCCTTTTCAGGCGGCCGCACCTACTATGCACACCCATCACTAAACCGCCCTAATATGCCCAAAATGCCGCACCAAAGCAGTGCTACAGGTATGCAGGCTATACCTGCAACAGGGATGGCGCACGGGGTGCAATACCTTGAGAAGCAAAACCTGTTACAAAGCATTGAGAAACCGGTGGTGCTTTGCTCATTGGGAGATGGTTCAGTAACAGAAGGCGAAGTAGCCGAAGCCTTCCAAATGGCGGTATTGGCTGATTTGCCGATTTTATATTTAGTACAAGATAACGATTGGGGTATCTCTGCCAGCGGCGATGAAATGCGCGCCATGGATGCCTACGAATATGCCGCAGGGTTTAAAGGCTTGAAACGCCTACGTATAGACGGCAGCGATTTTGTGGAGTGCTACGAGCAAATGGGTAAAGCCATTGAATATGTGCGCACCAAACGTAAACCTTTGTTGGTGCACGTAAAAGTGCCGTTGTTGGGTCACCACACATCAGGTGTACGTAAAGAATGGTACCGTACGGATGAGGATATGGCCAAGCACACGAGCATCGACCCATTTCCACGTCTTAGAAAATTATTGATTGAGTTGGGCGAAAGCGAAGCATCGTTGGATGAAAAGCTAGAAAATGCCCGTACCTATATTACTGCCGAGTTTGACCGTGCAGTAAATTCACCCGACCCTGACCCCTCAACAGCGTTGTTGCATGAGTTTGCACCTACGCCCATTACCGAGGAAAAAGGCGAGCGCAGCCCCGCAGGAAAAGACCCTGTTATAATGGTTGATGCCGCCTTGTTTGCTATGGACGAAATTTTGCGCAACCACCCCGAAGCCATTTTTTACGGGCAAGATGTGGGGCGCAGGTTGGGCGGTGTATTCCGCGAAGCAGCCACCTTAGCAGGTAAATACGGTGATAACCGTGTATTTAACACCCCGATACAAGAAGCCTACATTGTAGGTTCAACGGCGGGTATGAGCGCAGTAGGGGTGAAGCCTATTGTTGAAATACAATTTGCCGATTATATATGGCCGGGAGTAAACCAATTGGTAACCGAGCTTTCAAAATCATGCTACCTTACTATGGGTAAATACCCCGTAAGTGCTGTTATTCGTATTCCTACGGGTGCTTACGGCGGCGGCGGTCCTTACCACTCAGGCACGGTAGAATCGAGCATCTTGCAGATAAAAGGCATTAAAATAGTATATCCCAGCAATGCTGCCGATATGAAAGGCCTTTTGAAGGCTGCCTACTACGACCCTAACCCTGTTGTGGTGTTTGAACACAAAGGGATTTACTGGAGCAAAATGCCCGGTACCGAAGCTGCCAAAACCCCCGAACCTTCTGAAGATTATGTAATACCCTTGGGCAAAGCCCGTATAGTGCAGCACGCCGATGCAGAAATGCAAGAAAACGGCGAAAGCGTTGCGATTGTTACCTACGGCATGGGTGTATATTGGGCGCTGTTAGCGGCTAAAAATTTCCCCGGACAAGTAGAAATATTAGACTTGCGCACCTTGAACCCCTGCGACGACGAAGCCATTTTTGAGGCTACCAAACGCCACGGCAAAGTATTGGTACTTACCGAAGAAACGCTGCGTAACTCATTTGCCGAAGCCATTGCGGGCCGTATCAGCAACCAGTGTTTCCAACAATTAGATGCTCCGGTGCAAACGTTGGGCACGGCAAATATTCCTGCCATACCGCTAAACATGGGGCTTGAAAAAGAAATATTGCCAAACGCCGAAAAAGTAACCGAAAAAATTACATGGTTACTTAACTATTAAGTGGGTTGGTTTCATATTTTTGAGAAACCTAAACCAATATAAATGAACTTAAAAAAACTAAGCCTATGTATTGCTTTGTTTATGGCTGTTGCTGTAGCTGTTGCCCAAAACAAAGTGTATTTTGTTGAAGACGTAAGTGAAGCAGGAGAACCTGTAGGTGCTGCCGATGTATGGGCAATCTCAGCTGCTGAGGGTGGCTTGATTAACGTACTGTACACCAACAACAACAAAACCATTACCGATGCCCAACTAACCGTAGCCGTTGAAAAGAAAAACGATGCGGGTGCTTTTGATGCTTTTGAAGAATACACGGTTGAGATTGAAGAAAAGAAAAGCTGGGTTTTGTTTACGCTTAATTTTACTGAAACCGGTAATTTTAGAATAATTATTAAAAATACTGCCAAAAAGAACCTTGCTGTAGGCAACCTTGAATTGGTGTTTGCCGAAGAAGAAGCCGCTGCGGCAGCCATTGATGAGATTGACGAAGCCCACGCTAAAGGATTTAAAATCACTTTTTGCGACTCTGTAAACGAAGAAGGCACCGCAATAAATGCCCGCAAAGAGTTTAAATTAAACAAGGGGGCTGCTAAAGTAGTAGTATTAATAAGCCATGAAGCCGGCTTGAAATCAAGCTCATTTACTTTGAAAGTAACCAAATCAGGCGGGGGTGAACCTGAAGTTATTGAATTGACTTGTGAACCCGATTGGAGTGCTTTTTACTACGACCTTTCACTAACTGAAAAAGGAACTTACACCGTTGGCTTATTTTCACCATCAGGCAAAGTACTGAACTTTGAAATGGTAACGGTTAAATAATCACCATCAAGAACATATAATAAAAAAGGGGCTTAACGCTCCTTTTTTATTGCTTCACAAAATCTCTATAGCTTTTAAGCACATGGCGGAAAATATAATCCTGCACTGTAATTAGTTCAGGGCTGCCATCAATCAGCGCAAAGTAATTATCGCTATCATATACCAGCATATTGCCTTTATCATCGTACAGCGATTTAGTATCCGAAGTTACCGGCTTGTAATAAATACGCAGCGTTGCAGTACTTCCGTCGTTACGGGTAATGGCAACTATGGCTTTGGGCTTCGCATGCTGTAATGAGTCAACAAAGCTTTTCGAGTAGCCGCTCAAATACGCCTCAAACGTAATATTATTAAACTGGGCAGCATATAACTTGGCAAACTCTTGCTTAGTTGCAGCCGCGGCAGCACCGTTTTGTTTCACTGTAAAATTGTTGGCAGCATCCTTCACCAACTGAAATGATTTTTGTGCAGTATCAGGATAGGTAACCTGCACCGCAGCCAGTTTATCAACAGGCGTAGCAAAAATGGCTTTATCGCGCCAGTCCAAGGGGTTCACGCTGTAGCGGGGGGTTAGGTAGCCCCTAAAGCCCGGTATATGTACCACAAACGGTATAGTTGAACCATCCATGTACATAAACGTACCCATTTCATCTGCCGTTTGGCCGCCCACGTAATAGGTTTTGGTATCCCCGTTTTTCATAAAAGCCTGCACCTTTATGCCGCTCACTGCCAAATCATTCACAATGCGTTGTTGTGCAGCTTGCGATACCGGATTTTTGGCCTCTAACTTATTCATGGTTTTCAGCAATCGCTCAATCTTATCAGGGGCAGCATTAAACTGGTTGTTCACCGTCCAGCGTCCGTCGGCTTGCTTACGCAACAACGTGTTCTCGCCTGCACGGTTCACTAAAAAAATACTGTCAATGTCGGCAATATTTTCAATAGCAAAATCCTTGCGCTCAGTAAGCTTCGGTTTTTTAAAATATTCAATCAGCGGCAGAGTAATAATAGCCGCCACCAACAATATCGAAAGGACAATCAAACTGGTTTTAATCTTCTTCATCGGTGCGCAAAGTTAACAAACAGAACGCAGGATTAAACGGTGGGGTTGGAGATTGGAAAGAAATGTATATTTACAGTTCTTCAAACAAGATATGGCAATTGAAAGGTGGACAAAGCAACAAACAATAGTAGCCTTGTACTATTACTGTAAAGTGCCCTTTAGCAAAGCGGTTTCAAGTCATCCGTTGATAGTTGAAGGCTCGCAGATAATGGGTAGAAGTGCGAACTCCCTAAAAATGAAAATTGGAAATTTTGGGAGCTTTGATCCAGCGTTAAAAGAAAAAGGTATAGTAGGGTTAACTAACTCAAGCAAATTGGACGAAGAAGTTTGGAATGAGTATTATAATGATTGGGACAAGCTTGGTATTGATGCTGAAGAAATTATTGCAAAATACAGGAATACTTCTTTAGAAGTGATTGCAGGAGTTGACATAAAGAACTTACCAGAAGGAAAAGAAAGAGAAACATTTGTTAAAACACGGATAAACCATCAGTTTTTTAGAGATACAATACTAGTTTCATATAATACCCGGTGTGCCATTACTGGGCTTAACATCCCTGAACTATTAATAGCAAGCCATATTGTGCCTTGGGCAAAAGATAAAGCCAACAGGTTGCATCCAACTAACGGTATTTGCCTTAATGCTTTGCACGATAAAGCTTTTGACAAAGGGTTGCTAACAATTACAAATGATTATAAGATCAAAGTATCAAAATATATTAACGACTTTGAGAAAGAGCCTTCGGTGGTAAGTTTAGTAAAGGATTTTGATGGTAAGAAAATAATCTTACCCAATCGGTTTTTGCCAGCAAGTGAGTTCTTAGAGTATCATAATAACCACATTTTTATTAGATGAACACGTTCAAGGCCATTGAAGTAGATTATTTGCGTCCAAGCAAGACGATTGAGACCATATTTGTTGCAAGCAAGAAAAAGGCTGGTAATGAAAAAATTCTCTATGTCTATAACTTTGAGGGAGTACATTTTAGGCTTTTTGAGAACATATTGGACTTGTTCTCTTTCCTCGCTGATAAAAGCTGTAATATGCTAAAAGAGTTTTCATCGAATGAAGAACTAGACAATTACCTTTCAAATATGGAGATGTAATAACAGTATTCAAATCTTGTTTTGTGGCGTAGGAAAGATCTTCTCTCTTCCTGCTCACACATTTGTAATAAGGTTCTTCCCTTCGGTCAGAATGACAATAGTGGTTAACTTTTTCCCAAAAAACATACTGCTGTAATGGGCTTGTGCGTCTGATTCCCACTAGTAAGGGGGAACACAAGGGGGTGTCGAAAAGCTCAGACGACAGGGGGACTTACTAAATCTCAACAATCCCTTTTCCTTGGCGTATAATTTCAGGCACTTCGTTTGTGCAATCTATCACCGTTGAGGGTTGGTTGCCTCCTGCCCCGCCGTCAATCACCACATCGGTAATTTTTTCATACACCGCATAAATTTCTTCGGGCTCGGTTAAATATTCCTGTATCTCATCCTCGCTATGTATCGATGATGATACCATAGGGTGTCCCAACTTTTCAATAATAGCTTGGCAAATAGCATTATCAGGCACACGGATACCCACCGTTTTTTTGTTGGTCTTAAAAATCTTGGGCACATTGCTGTTGGCCTTTAAAATAAAGGTATAAGGACCAGGCAGTACCCTTTTCATCAGCTTAAAAGTAGGAGTGCCAATGGGCGTAGTAAATTCTGATAAGTTGCCTAAATCTTTACAGATAAGAGAAAGGTTCGCTTTTTCAGGTTTTTTTCCTAAAATACGGCACACCCTTTCAATGGCGCGGTTATTAAAAGCATCGCAGCCCAACGCATAAATACTATCGGTAGGAAAAACAACAACCCCGCCTTTGGCAATAATCTCAACCGCTTTCTCAATCAAACGGTCTTGGGGATTATCGGGGTGAATTTCAATAAGCATAGTACAAAGTTCGGTAAAAAAATAGCCAATAAACAGGGGCTAAGAAACTTGTAATAAAGCCTGTGATTTATATCTAAAAAATGTAGGTTAGCACCTTAATCAACACAACTTTGTGTAAAATAAAACGCACTATATAACAACATTTAGGAATCAAATGCCCCTGAATTTTAAAAATTATAGGTATGATTTACACTATTTTAGCCCCAATTCAGTACTTTCGCAGTTAACATACCTTACATGGCAAAAAAGTTACTTGCTGTAGATGACGAAAAGTCGATACTGATGATTCTCAACCACGTATTCGGAAAGAAGTACGAGGTAGTGCAAAAAACCAATGCAAAGGATGCACTTGAGTGGATGCAGCAGGGTAATATTCCCGATGTGATTATAGCTGATATGAATATGCCTGAAATGAGCGGTTTGGATTTTATACATCAAATACGTTCAAGTGGCTTTTTCAGAGAAGTACCATTGGTAATGCTTTCTGGAAACGAAAGCACTGCTGATAAAATAAAATGTTTGAAAGCCGGTGCCGATGATTACATGGTGAAGCCTTTTAACCCCGAAGAATTAGAAGCCCGAATAGAAAATATTTTCCGCAGGATAAAGAATGACTAACCCCGACGTGAATACACTACCCCGTATTGCCCTTATACATCCCGATCTTGCCTATGCCGAAAACTTGGTAGAGCGGTTTAAGGATAAATACGAGATAGCCATTTTTAAAAACGGGTTTACCTTTTTTGAGTGGCTCACCCCCACTGAAAAATTTGGTTTGCTGTTGGCCTACGGTCCTGTAAACGGCCCTAACACTGCCGGCTTGCAAATGCAGCTTAGGGCTTCAAACCAACTTACCAATGTACCGATGGCAGTAGTGGTTGACAAAATCAACTCTACAGTACGCAAAGAGGCTTTAGAGGCAGGAATTGCCGAGCTTTTTGATACCAAAACTACCGACGATGAGTTTGCGCTGCGTGCGGATTACTTAATTGCCAACCCGCCGATAGCCCCCGGAAAAGAGAAAAAGCTCCCTGCAATCCCGGCATATTCTATGCCTTGGAACAAAAGGGCGTTTGATATTTTCTTTTCATCGTTAGCACTATTGTTGCTTTCACCCTTGTTTTTAATCATCGCCCTTGCGGTTAGGCTTGAGTCTAAAGGTCCTGTATTTTATTACTCGCTAAGGGTGGGTACAGGTTATAATATTTTCAGGTTTTATAAATTCCGCAGTATGTACACCAATGCAGATGCGCGACTTAAGGATTTAAAACACCTTAACCAATACCAAAATAAACCCGAAACAGAACAAAAAGACGATAGCGAACCTAAAAAGCAAGCGGCTGATAAAGAGAAGCTACTGTTGTATGCCGATAACAAGGTAATGACAGAGGACGAGTATAAGCAGTACCGCCTGCAAAAAGACGGCAGCACGTTTATTAAAATTAAAGACGACCCCCGCGTTACCAAAGTGGGTAAGTTTATACGCAATACCAGTATTGATGAGTTACCCCAATTGTGGAATGTGCTAAAAGGCGATATGAGTATTGTGGGCAACCGCCCTTTGCCTATGTATGAGGCTGAAAAGCTGACTACCGACCGCTTTGCCCTGCGTTTTATGGCTCCTGCGGGTATTACAGGACTTTGGCAGGTGACCAAGCGCGGTAAAAAAGGCGAAATGAGCGAAGAAGAACGCATTGGCCTTGATAACGACTATGCCCGCAACTATTCACTATGGTTTGATATCAAACTGATACTAAAAACCATCCCCGCTCTTTTCCAAAAAGAGAACGTATAACCCCTTCTTGAGCTTGCCGAAAGACTCATCGGGAATAAATCCCGATGCTATTGATAAAATAGGAGCACGCTATCAATAATGTTAGGCCTGCATACCTGCAAAAGGCATATAAAAAACCTTCACCCCTCTTCCTTATTATCATATAACCCAACTGCCTTTCCCAACTTGTTTTTAATCCGTTGCTGAAACCTTCGTGGTGATAGCACCTTCATACGTTCGCCAAAGCCCAGTATTTCGCGCTCCAGCTCAAAATTCATCACCACATTAATAGTAATATAAATACCTTCCTCGTCTTGTCGCCTCACCTCTTGTGATGGATGCAATGGTTTGGTAATCACATACGGTGCGTTTTCCTTATCCACCCATAGTTCAATAAGCTGCGGCCGGTCTTGCAATGTTTTAGTTACGCCAATCACATCGTCAAAAAACGTATGTGGGTTAAAAGCCGCCTCAACAAAGGGCTCTCCGGGCATCTCACTAAATCCAACAATGCGGTCAAGTGCCAACAATGTAGTAGTGGTTTCCTTATGGTCTTTACGCCTTCCCAATAAAAACCAGCGGTTGCGGTACTCCTTTAATAAATACGGATACAGCACCAATACCGTAGGCTGTGTTTTCCTAAACGATTGGTAAGTAATCAATAACGTTTTTTTACTCACCAATACCCTGTGCAAAGGGTCAATATGCTCCAGTCCCTTCAACAATTCATTCTTCTCAAAATCAATGTACGATACCCCCTTGTGTTGCTGCTTATAAATCTTGTCCTCCAAGCGGCTCACCATTTCGGTAAGCTCATCAAAATAGCTAAAGCCCTTAAACTGTTTCAGTACCCCCACTACTTCCGTAAGCGTATCTACATCCTGTTTGCTCAATGGATTATTGGTGATGCTGTAGTTACGGTCGTCATAGCTGTAAAACTTCTTATCCTGCACCACAATGGGTGCATTGTAGCCCAACTTATCGCTGCGCATATTCTGCAAATCAAGCTGAACAGTACGGCGGCTCACGCCTTGCGTAATGCCCTCGTACTCGTACAATGCATTGGCACAGGCTTCTACAAGGTCGTCAAGCGTCCATTTTCTAAAGCGGTTTCGCAGGCATTGGTCAATGGTTTTATAGCGCAAAAGTGCCAGTTTGTTCAAAGGCATGGTTAAAAACGGGGTTATTTCCATCCAAAACTACAAAATACTACGCAATGTATTTGCGCACTTCGGAATTTCAAATTTGAAATTTCAAATTATTAACACTGTAAATCAATGATTTAAGAAAAATATTTATTCATTTTATTACTACGCAATTAGGCTGCGTAGTACGTTCCAACCTTTGTATCAGCAAAACAGCTAAAAAGAATTAAAACAAAAGGAGGACACAAAACATGCGTTTCAACATCTTTAAAACAGAAAACCCAACAGTAAAGGCCATCAAGCCTACTGTGAACCATGAAAACGCACCTGCGTATACACTTACCCCTGAGGTGGAGTTGTATACTGCCGTAGCAACTGCCGGACTTAGCGATAATTTTTACGAAAAGGCCGGTAACAAGCTGGAGCGTATTCAATCGCTTATTGCAAAAAACAACCCTGAGTTTGTGGCAAAACTGGCGGTTTATACCCGTACCAAAATGCACTTACGAAGCGTGCCCCTTGTATTGGCGGTTGAGTTGGCAAAAACCAACAACGGAAATGGTTTGGTAAGTAAAACGGTGAACGGTGTGGTGCAACGTGCGGATGAAATTGCCGAGTTGCTTGCCTACTACCAAATGGCCAACACCCGTACCGGGGCTAAAAAACTGAACCGTTTATCAAAACAGGTGCAAAAAGGTTTGGCTATGGCGTTTAACAAGTTTGATGAATACCAATTTGCCAAATATAACCGGGCTGCCGAAGTGAAACTACGCGATGCCTTGTTTTTGGTTCACCCTAAAGCAAGCGGCGAAGAACAACAAGCGGTATTTACCAAAATTGCCAACGATACTTTGCAAACACCTTATACATGGGAAACTGAATTATCAGCGCTTGGCCAATATAAGTTTGAGAACGAAGCCGCGAAAGCTGCTGCTTTTAAAACCAAATGGGAAGAATTGATAGCGAGCAATAAAATGGGCTACATGGCTACTATGCGTAACCTGCGCAATATGTTAGAGGCAAATGTATCAATGGTACACCTTGAAAAAGTAGCTGCTTATTTAAGTAACGAAAAGGCTGTGGCCAATTCAAAACAGTTGCCCTTCCGTTTCTTGGCGGCCTACCGTGAGTTGAAGGAGTTGAATTATAAAGGCGTAAGCACTTTGTTGGATGCCCTTGAAGATGCTGTAACCGCAAGTGCGGCAAACATAGCGGGTTTTGATAGCAACACCTCAGTGGTGATAGCCTGCGACGTTTCAGGCTCGATGCAAAAAGCAGTATCGGCCAAAAGCAAAATAATGTTGTACGACGTGGGTTTGATGCTAGGTATGTTGTTGCAATCGCGTTGTAAAAATGTGGTGAGCGGTATGTTTGGCGACCGTTGGAAGATAATAAATATGCCTAAACGCAATGTGTTATCAAACGTGAACGAGTACTACCGTCGCGAAGGTGAAGTGGGTTATGCTACCAATGGTTATTTGGTAATTGACGACCTAATACGCCGCAACGAGATAGTGGACAAAGTGATGCTGTTTACCGATGTGCAATTGTGGAGCACAGGTTTGATGGCTAACCAAATGGAGATAAAATGGAAAGCCTACAAACGGATAGCTCCCAAAGCCAAACTGTATTTGTTTGACTTGGCAGGTTACGGTAATACGCCTTTGCGAATGACACGCCACGATGTGCACCTGATAGCCGGCTGGAGCGATAAAATATTCGACTTGCTGGCGGCTATGGAAAACGGCCAAACCGCCGTTGAGGTGATAAATAAAATGGAGTTGTAACTGTTGAACACCCTCTCTGCACTCTCCCTTAATAGGGAGAGGCCGCGCAAAGCTCTGCGCGTTGGATTCCCCCTAAAAAGGGGGAACACAAGGGGGTGTTTATTTGGACCGTAGGCCTAATGGTTAGGGCGCCCCACTGTCTATGGGATATTCAAACGGGTTCGACTCCCGTACGGTCCGCTGCGAAAGCTGTCATGCTGAACGAAGTGAAGCATCTTATAGCAAATGTGTTAGTGTTGACATAATCGCAATAAGATTCCTCTTTCGTCGGAATGACAGGAAAACCAACGCCCACTCGTATATCGGTTTAGTACGCCTGTTTTTCGAGCAGGAAAGCGGGGTTCGATTCCCCGGTGGGCGACATAAAGTTCTTTGAAAAATTATTTCAATAGTTACTCACCTTGACCATGGCAAGGAGTTCAAGTAGTTAAGTACACCCCTTTGCAGAAATGCGAAGGGGGAACTTTTAACCAACAAGGTGAGTAAGAAATTTGTAGAAATGCCGTAGGAAAGGGATACTTCGTCCACCTTTGGGCTAGGTTAATGGATTGCAAAGTCCATTTTCCTGGGTGCAAATCCCGGTTGACAAGGCCCTGTTCTTTTTCCGCTTTTCGCTTTCTGCAATAAAACACTTCAAACAGTGTCGTAGATAAGAGTTACTTCGACTGTTAATCGGGTGGTCGCGGGTTCGAGTCCCGTCGGGGCGACTAATTCTCAATGTCATGCTGACGAAGGAAGCATCTTAGCTCAATTGTGTAAATACACAAATTGGTATAAGATCCCTCGTTCCTCGGTATGACAAAATCCTCATATCACGTCCCGTAGCTCAGTTGGATAGAGCGCCATGTTCTCTTTTCGCTTTTTACCTGTTTGGATTTTTAAGAAATTAAACTCACCCCCGAAAATGCAAATGCCGGGGGTTCACAATATGCGTCCCTCTCTTTTAAAGAGAGGGAGAATTATCCAAGCAATATACATTTTCACATACATCCGGGTGAGTTAAAAAAATACTGAAAGATGCCGTAAACAAGGGATACTTCCGGCAAACCTTAATGGGTAAGCAGGTTCGAGTCCTGCATATAAATGTGCCCTTGTTGCACAATGCTCTTTCATTTAAAAAACAAACGGTGCCGTTTGGTAAGGGATACTTCACTTTTAATGAAACCAAGCCCTTGCATATTAATGCCCGTTTTAAAACGCAGTGCCGTATGGTAAGAAGTACTTCGCTTTTAACGATGACCCGCTTTCTGCCGCTTTTGCCTGCTTTTTTAAAATTATTATATGCGTTCTTTAAAATACTAATGAAAGATGCCGTAGACAAGGAGTACTTCGCTGGTGAACACCTTTTGGTGCGCGGGTTCAAATCCCGTAAATCGCCTTGTTGCCTTTTGCTCTTTCATTGATAAAAAATAAATGGTGCCGTAAGTGAGGAATACTTCGAGAACATTTGTGTGTCGCAGGTTCAAGTCCTGCCCCCGGCGTTAGTTGGGGTAGTTCAGTTGGTTAGAACAACAATAGAAAGAGACCCTTGCTGCCCTTTGCCCATTTTTTAAAATATTGGATAGTGTCGTATAACAGGGATACTTCGATTCAGGCCGGAGGATGCAGGTGCAAACCCTGCGGGTCTACAAGCCGTAGTTTAAGTAAAACGTCCGGAGCAAGCCCCTTTTCGCTTTTTACCTATCCATTAAAAATGCCGTGCCGTTGTGTGGAGATACTTCGCTTTGGGTGCGTAAGAAGCAGGTGCAATTCCTGCAAGCCTTCGGGCTTTGGTGTAACAGTAACACGTATCATGTTAGCTCCACACGCTTTTTGCCGGTTTAAAATGCAGTGCCGTTGGCAAGAATTCCTTCGACTCCCATTGAAAATTGAGTCTTGCCGCTTTTTGCCTGTTTTTTAATTAGTTGATTAAACCAGAAATTTACACTTATGATTTTTATAGATAAACTAATAGAACTAGATAAAACTTTAGAACCAGAATTCGATAGACTCTTTAAACTGGCTCTAAAAAACCAGCCCCACTCTGGTGATATGCTTCTATGGTATTGTAATGGCTTTTTTGACAGGAGTATTCTAGATTATAATAAGTCATCTCCACCCGAAAGATTAAGCCCTCATTTAATTGGACCGGGCTTGGAGGGACTCTCTGAGAGAACACATTATTCATTCATTGATAAATATCGAAAAACAAATATCTGTGAGTTGGAGTTCACTGAATATTTGAAACTCCATGAATGGTCACCGGAAAGGAGTGAAGAGATAAATAGTATTGTTGAGACAGAGGAAACGACAATACAATTAGAGATGCTAATTTATTTAAAGATATGGGAGGCAGATTTAATAATTAAAAAACTATATGAACTGATAAGGATAATTAATGGAATGAATTATGATTGGTATTTTGAGTTTGGTAAGCGAAATAGATCTCGTTTAATTAACAATGAAATACGAGATAAGCTAAAATCAATATCACCTATTTTATATAATCTAATAAATGATGGATATAATACTCAAATAAGAAATGCTATCGCACATTCCAATTATTCTTTTCACGGCAGAAGTATTCATCTCCTCAATTTTGAAGACAAAAAGCCTTCTATGATGAGAGCTTTGTCATTTGATAAGTGGATTGATGTATTCCACAATACAATAGCTTTACATAATCATTACATACGGCTTAATAATATGGCTAATGAACATTATGCTAATTTGGCCTTGAAACATAATAATGAAGTTCAAATTTTAATAACGGAAAAAGGGGGCAAACAATATTCCTCGATACTTTTATATAGAGAAGACTGGAAAGATTGGGGATATAAAAATCATAAATGATATGATGATTTTATTGATTATTTGAAAGACTCTATACAAAGCAAAACTCCCTTGGCTAGAAAATTGAGTTTTGCCGCTTTTGCCTGTTTTTTAAATCTCGTATTATTTAATATTTGTTAGCGGTTTTTTACAAAGCCGCCTTCTCTTAGTTTAAGGTTTCGTTTCGGCGGATTGAAATCCACCGTTTTTGCAATTACCGCATTGGTGAGGACTTAAGTCCTCACCAATGCGGTAATCTTAACAGAACAGGATTTCAATCCTGTTAAAACGTTGGACTAAGGGTGTTGGCTTCGTTGCTATGCCAAAATTCTGAAAATCTCTTTTTTACCCCTTATTTAAAACAATAAACCCCGCCTTGTAGGGCAGGGTTTATAATTATTTGTATCGTCACCCCGAACTTCTTTCGGAATCTCATAGGTATTAACCGTAGTTAGCAATGAGGTGCTGGAAACAAGTTCAGCATGACGCTAATTATTAAAGACCGAAAGCGGCTTTAACTTTATCTACGTAGTCAAGTTTTTCCCAAGTAAACAATTCTACTTCCAATTCTTTTTTGGCACCATCAGGTGTGTAGAATGTTTTGGTTACCACTTCGTTTTTGCGGCCCATGTGTCCGTATGCAGCACTTTCGCTGTATATAGGGGTACGTAATTTCAAACGTTGCTCAATAGCATAAGGACGTAGGTCGAAGATTTGCTCCACTTTGCGAGCCAATTCGCCATCACCCATGTTCACTTTTGAAGTTCCGTAAGTGTTAATGTACAAACCGCAAGGTTTAGCAACACCAATAGCATAAGAAACCTGTACCAAAACTTCGTCGCAAACACCTGCAGCAACCAAGTTTTTAGCAATATGACGGGTAGCGTAAGCAGCACTACGGTCAACTTTTGAAGGATCTTTACCGCTAAATGCACCACCACCGTGAGCACCTTTACCACCGTAAGTATCTACGATGATTTTACGGCCTGTAAGACCTGTATCGCCGTGAGGACCGCCAATTACAAACTTACCGGTTGGGTTAATGTGGTAAGTAATGTTTCCGGTAAACAACGCTTGCAATTCAGGCTTCAAAGAAGCTTTTACACGAGGGATAAGGATGTTCACCATATCATCGTATATCTTTTTAGCCATCTCTTCGTCAGTACCAAACTCATCGTGTTGGGTACTGATTACGATAGCATCTATACGGGTAGGAACATTGTCGTCGCTGTATTCAATAGTTACCTGGCTTTTTGCATCAGGGCGCAAGTAGGTAATATCTTTGTTCTCGCGGCGTAGCGCAGCCAATTCAATCAATAATTTGTGAGCCAAATCCAACGCCAAAGGCATATAGTTTTCAGTTTCGCGGGTTGCGTAACCAAACATCATACCTTGGTCGCCTGCACCTTGTGCATTTGCACGGGCTTCAAAATCTTGCGAAGCAGCACGGTCAACACCACGGTTAATATCATCACTTTGGTCGTGTATAGCACTCAACACGCCGCAGCTGTTAGCCTCAAACATGTACTCGCTTTTGGTATAACCGATTTTAGCAATTACCGAACGGGCGATTTTTTGCACGTCTAAGTAAGTGTTGGTTTTTACCTCACCGGCAAGTACCACCTGTCCAGTAGTAACAAGAGTTTCGCAAGCAACCTTACTGTTAGGGTCAAAAGCAAGGAAGTTATCTATAAGTGCGTCCGAAATTTGGTCGGCTACTTTGTCGGGGTGCCCTTCAGACACTGATTCAGAGGTGAACAGGTATGGCATAGTATTCTTTCAGTTAAATTTTTAAAGGCGCGAAAATAAGGATTTTAAACATAAGGTGGTGATACCTTAAAAATGAAATATATTTTGCACCGCATATATGTTTTTAAATGCAACTCGTTATAGATAAAATGCGGTTTATTACCCTCCTGATTCCGCTGATTTTGTTTGGCTGCAAACAAAATCAGCAACAATCTAAAAACAATGATATTGCTCCGCATGAACTAAAGACAGAAGAAGATCGCTGTCGAAAATTTTATGATAGTTTGGTTGCTCTTGCCGATACTCCAGTGGTAGATAGCGAAGATGATTACGACTACAAGGATTTTTATATATCTAAGTTGGTTAGTAATAAGTACTACCTAAGCTATACACGGTTGACGTTTACTACCGGCAATAGAAAATGGGACAAACAATTGTACTCATTTTTTGAGAATGAAATAGAAAACGAAAGAAAACGTTGGGTCAGTGAATACCGCAATGAGTGGCCCGACAGCATACCTGTTTTTTGGCAGAACCTATTACAGTGCACAATAAACATAACCCCTGTTTTTGTATCAAGAAATTGGGTAACTGTATGGTATCACACCGAGGATTATCTAGGCGGTGCACATGGAACCCTTAGTGCATATTTTTTACACCTCTATAATGACCATGGTAAACTAAGGCGCATCACACAGCCGGATGTTTTTATTTATGGTAGAGACTCCTTGGTAAGGAAACGTTTCTATTCAACCTTGTTTAAAGGCATAGATAACAAAGTGCAATGGGAAAAAATAACTAATTGCCCTGACGTTCAACAACAAAACCTTATTGGTAAATACCAGATACGATTAGACCTTCTTATGGAACCCGACCAATTTGCAAAACGAGAAACGAATCCAGCCTATTATCTAATACCAACAAGTAGGGGCTTAAAAACAACGCGTTGTGCAAGGTGGCCGCAACCGAAAGAATACGATACTACTAGATATATTGATGATATAATTATCCCTTACAACAACTTTGAAGGGATAATAAAACAGGAATATTTAAATGCTTGGCAACACGACTAATCATTAACAGGAGTAACCGTGTACCCTGCTTTGCGCAACAGGTTTATCACTCCGTAATCACCGGCAAGGTGGGCAGCTCCCACAGCAAACAAGGTGCTTTTTTCGGCGGTCATTGCTTTTATTTTAGGTATCCAGTTTTCGTTGCGGTTTTTAAGAAATATGTCCCAGTATTCTGTCAATGCACCAAAATTGCTGCGGGCAAATATCATTACCTTGTCCATCTCTTTGTTTTTGTAAATTGATACCATTTCGCCAAACAACTGCTTTTCTTTCGTCCATTCACGTACCGAACGTAGCAGTTCTTTCGCTTGTATCGCATAGGGTATCGTATCAAATAAACTCACCTGAAACTCGATGGTTTCCAACTCTTTTACTTCTTTGTTGTTGCTGCGTGCCAGTTGCGTAAGTTCGGTTTCGTACGATTTAATATCCATACAGCCTAATTGCAATGGCATCATGGCAATAATTGAGAAAAAAGGGCTAAACGACGACAGTTGCTCAATGTCGGTTCCCAAACTATCTACAAAAAAGTTGTTCAACTCATTGTACTCCGCTTCGGTGTAAAAGTCTTGCAGGGTTTTGCCTTTCATGGCCATTGCCTGCATCAGTACCATCACATTCATCGGGTTATCGGCATCTACTACCTCAAGCACCAGCTGCTCGCTTTTGTTCATCTTTGCCTTCAAGCTGTCGCTTATTGTAAAATCATCCGCGCACATCATGTGCATGGTGCCGTACAAATAGCTTTTTTGCTTCAGCCCGTTGCCGCTTATTTCCCACAGCCAAGTATCATTTTTTGAGTCTTTTTGCTTTTTGTTAGATGATTTTTCGCGTTGTGCATTAGCAGTGCTAACAAAAAACAGCAACGTAATTGCCAGTATAATTTTTGAAAACAGTTTCATGTAAAAGAGGTTATTTTTCAAATATAGCAGCTATGCTAAGTTGCTGAATGCACAATTCATCCACACACCCCTGCCCTAAAAAATACTGAGTTGGGCTTCTTTTAGCTTAAAACTCTTGCGGTGGTGGGGAGTAGGACCGTTGGCAATAAGCAGCTTGCGGTGAGCAAGGGTTGCATAGCCTTTGTTCTGTGCCCAGTTAAACTCAGGATATTCTGCAGCAAGTTTCACCATGCACTCGTCGCGGTGGGTTTTAGCCAATATGGATGCCGCCGCAATGTTCATGTACAAACCGTCGCCTTTAATTACCGTTTGGTGGGGAATGTTTTGATAGCTTTTAAAACGGTTACCATCAACCGCAATCATACCCGGTTGGGGCGTTAGTTGCGCCAGTGCTTTGTGCATGGCCTTTATAGAGGCGTTAAGGATGTTTATTTCGTCAATCTCTTCAACACTGCAAATACCCACTGCCCAAGCCAGTGCCTCTTGCTCAATAATAGGACGCAGGCTATCGCGCTGTGCTTCGGTAAGTTGTTTAGAGTCAGTCAGTAATTTGTTTTTAAACTTTGGCGGAAGAATAACGGCTGCCGCATACACAGGCCCTGCAAGGCATCCGCGCCCGGCCTCGTCGCAACCCGCTTCGGGTACCTCAGTTTGCAAGCTTAGTTTTAGTGCCATTGTTTACTACTTGTTCAATGCTTTGCCACAGCAAAGTAGCGGTTTTTTCCCAAGTAAACACCTCGCTGCGCTCAATAGCTTTTTGGGTGAGGTTGTGCCGTAATTCGGCATTGTTTGCCATTAACTGCAAGGCATCGGCTATACTTTGCACAGAAAAAGGGTCGACCAGCAAACCTGCATCCCCTGCTACTTCAGGCATTGAAGATGTGTTTGAGGTAATCACCGGCACGTGGCATTTAAACGCCTCGGTAATGGGTAAGCCAAACCCTTCAAAAAAGGCTACATACACCATGCTAATGCCGGCAGCAATGGTAGCAGACAGGTCTTCATCGCTGAGGCGGCCAGTAAAAACCACGTCGTTCTTAAACTTCATGGCCTCAAAAACCGTATCCATTTCCTCGGTTTGCCATGCCTTGCGCCCTACTATTACTAACTGGGTGTTTTGGGTATCGGTTTGCTTAAACGCATCAAATGCTTTTAGCAAATTGCTGATATTTTTGCGGGGCTGCAACGCGCCTACAAACACAAAGTAGGGTTTGCCGCCCGTTGTTTTTTGGCGTACTTGGATTTTTTGTTCTTCGCTTAATGGAAAAAACTTGTTACTGACTCCGTTGTACACCACATCAATTTTTTCGCGGGCTATGCCGTATTGTTTGGCAATGTCTTGTTTTGAATATTCTGAAACTGTGGCTATGCGGGCTGCTTTTTTGGCAAACTTGGGGAAGTAATGGTTGTAGTAGTTACGCACCAACTTACCTATATCATCGGGGCGGTGAATAAAGGCCAAATCGTGCATTACAGGTATTTGAGGTACGCGGGTGCGCAGGCTTAAATATCCATCGGGCGATAGAAACACATCAGGTTTGTACTTTTTAAGTACAACGGGGATGCTCCACTCAAACCACAAGTACCACAAAACAGGGTGCCTTGCAGGCGGTGGGATAACTATCGGAATTATGTTTTTAGCAAACACAAATTCAGGGTCGTACTTCCTATCGAAAATGAAAATAAAAGTATGTTCAGGATGCTGTGTTACAAGCAGCTTAACGGTTTCGTAGGTAAAACGGCCTATTCCTTCCAGCTTGTTTTTTAAAAGAAACCGTGTATTGATGGCTATTACCACGTTGCTTGTGTTTATTGCCACTCAGCAGCGGCTTCTGAAAGTTCTTCAATCAGGGTTTTGTCTTTCTCTACCGCATTGCCTATCACTACTACATCGGCTCCGGCATTCCAAGCGGCTACGGCTTGTTTGCTGCTGCGTATGCCCCCGCCAACTATTATAGGCAGGTTTACGGTTTTCTTAACCCTGCTGATTATTTCTTCGCTAATCGGGGTTGCGGCACCACTGCCTGCATCCATGTATATCAACTTCAAGCCTAATAATTCCCCTGCAAGTGCGGTTGCCATAGCAATGTCGGGTTTATCGGCAGGAATGGGAATGGTGTTGCTTATGTATTGTACGCTGGTGATTTTTCCGCCGTCAATCAGCATATAACCTGTGGGTATTACCTCAAGGCCTGATTGTTTAATAAACGGGGCGCTTTCAACGTGTTTGCCGATTAGCAAATCGGGGTTACGGCCTGATATCAGCGAAAGTAGCAACAAAGCATCGGCCTGCTCAGTTAATTGCATGGTACTACCCGGAAACAACAATACAGGTATATCTGTGTGCTGCTTAATGGTAGCCACACAACGGCCGGTATTACCTTCAGTAACTAAGCTGCCGCCCACAAAAATGTAATCTACTTGTGTACGGTTGCAAATATCAATGGTTTTGGCAAGCCCCTGCTCAAAATCAGGGTCTATCAGCACGGCCAGTTGTTTCACCCCTTTTTGGGTTTTGTGTTGTAGTTGGCTTAAAATACGGGCTTGCATAGCGGCTATTTGGGCTGCAAGATAGGGTATTTTTTTAAACCAGTGCGGCAGCCTGTGTGTTATAGGATGCTACAAATTTTCAATGCTGTTTAATATGGCTTCAAATTTTTCCATCGTAATCGGTTTCACAATATAGTCGGTAACATCAGAAATTTGTTTAGCGCGGCTTATATCCATTTCTGATACTGAAGAGCTAACAATGTATATAATTATTTTTTTGGGAAGCCTTGGTTTAATGTTGGCAAACTCATCCAAAAACTCCCAGCCGTCCATATAAGGCATGTTTAAATCCAAAAAAATCACATCAGGCAATTCGTCGGCAAAGGCTATGTTTTCAATCAGGTGCTCATACGCTTCTTCACCGTCAGAAAACACCAGTATTTTTTTGATCCTTTTTGTAAACTCAATAGTTTTTGTCATCGCAAATTGCTGTATTCTATCATCATCAACAATACTCACTATGTTAGGCTTCATTATTATATGTATTATGGTTGGTAAACACTATTTTGAACGTGGTGCCTTTATCTACTTCGCTTTCAACAAAAATATTACCCCCGGCAGATTGTATTTGGTTGCGTGTCATAAAAAGACCTAAACCCTTGCCCGGCCTTTGCCTGTGAAACGTTTTATGCAGTTTAAACACTTTGTCTTTATACCTTGCTAAATCAATACCTAAGCCGTTATCGCTAACGCTAAGGGTTTTTACTTTTCCCTCATAGCCTGTGGCGATGATAATTTCGGGCTTGCGCGATGGGGAATGGTATTTAAGGGCATTACTGATAAGGTTCAGCAATATGCTATCGAAATACAGTTTGGGGAAACTTACAGTTTCCCAAGCTTCGGTGTTTACAATCAGTTGAGCCTCCAGTTGTTGCAGGCTGCCGTCGAGCATTTTTTTAACCGCGGCTACTGCGGCCGTAACGCTCACGTCTTCATACACCAATTCATCATTGTTTATTACCTTAACGGCATCCACCAGCTCTTCCAGCAGGTTGTTTAGTGATGTTGTAACCTCTTTAATATTCTCGATTATTTTATTCCTTTCTTCAGGGTCGTCCGTTTTACTCATAAAATGCAACAACGCGTTTAGACTTGCTACCGGGCTGCGCAAATTGTGTGATACTATTTGGTTATACTCTTGCAACTGCTGCTTTTGGGTAGTAAGTTGGCCTATGAGTGCTTTTTGCTGTAGTTGTTGCTCAACTTCTTTGTCAATATCCTGAAATACCCCGTACAATTTCACGGTTTTTCCTTCGTATTGTTCGGGTTTACCAATGGAGCGCACCCAAATTTCATTGCCTTTGGCTGTAATAAACCGCAAGGTTAGGTCGTAAGGGATTCCATTTTCAATAGCATTTTGAACGGCATTGGCTATTACGGGGCGGGCCTCAGGGGCAAAAAAATTGATTGCCTCATCCAATTTGGGCATTTTTCCGTATTCTACCTCGTGTATTTCATACGTTATACGACTCCACAATACGGCTTTTGTTTCTAAGTCTATCTCCCATGCGCCTATTCTTGCCATTTTTCCCGCTTCGTACAGCATAACTTCTTTTTGCCGTATTTCATCCAGATAGTCTTTTAATAGGGTTACATCCCTTGCTATTGATAACAAGTATATCACGTCCCCTTCCTCATTTTTTATCGGTTTTGCTTTTGCTTCAAACCACGAGTAGCCGCCGTGTTTCTTTTTAAACCTAAACTCTATTAGGGTTTCTGCTTGGTTATCGAGCAGTATCGGAAATGCACTCTCTTCTATTACGGATACATCCTCAGGATGAAAAAAATCGTAAGGACTATGGCTTTTTAATTCGTATGAAGTATAGCCCGTTATTCGTTCGCAGTTGGGACTAACGTGCACTATATTTCCATTGACTTTGTGAAGGCTGACAAAGTCGTTTGTATGGAGTAGGCTTATTGATTTAAACTCTTCTTCGGTCATTATAAAATTATAACCGTGGCTTTAACCAAATATAACTCTATTTATAATTATAATGTAAAATTATTTACAGCATCATTTGACCGATGGTAAAGTAGATTCCCAGACCTAATAAATCGTTGGTTGTTGTAATAAAAGGGCCTGTAGCAAGGGCGGGGTCTATTTTGGCTTTATCCAGTAAAAGCGGAACCACCATGCCCAAAATTGATGCAAATATGATAACTGAAAGTAGTGCCGTGCCTACAGTAAGGCTTAAACTTTGCGGACTACCGATGATAAAATTATAACCCAAAATTACCAATGAACAGATGAGACCGTTGATTAGGGCTACGGTAAACTCTTTACCCAGTTTGGGCATAATATCTTTGGTGCCCATAGTATTGTTGGCTAAACCTTGCACAACGATAGCCGACGATTGTACCCCTGCATTACCGCCCATGGCCGCTACAAGGGGCATAAAAAAGGCCATTTGGGGGTGTATCTGCAACTCGCCTTCGTACAAACCTACTACACGACTGCTGGCAATACCGCCCAGCAAACCTATCAATAGCCAAGGTAAGCGCGCGCGGCTAAGTATCCATACCTTATCGGTAAGCTCAACATCCTCGCTGATACCCGACATCAACTGATAATCTTTGTCGGCTTCTTCTTTAATAAAGTCAACTACGTCGTCAATGGTAATGCGTCCCATCAACCTGCCCAGCGCATCCACAACGGGTAATACTACCAAGCCGTATTTGTTCATTATTTGTGCCACCTGCTCACCGGGAGTGTGCGTGGTAACTTCTTGTATATCGGGGTTGTATATGCTGCCTACTTTTTCGTGGGCAGGAGAAAGCATTATGCTTTTAAGCGATACGATACCTTTTAAACGATTTTTACTGTCAACAACATACACAGAGTACACCACCTCTACGTTTTCGGCTTGTTTGCGTATCTCTTCCACGCATTCGGCAAGTGTCCAATCGATGTTTACTTTTATCAACTCCTTTGCCATCAAACCGCCCGCCGTATCCTCTTTGTACCGCAACAGCGAGGTAACGTTACGGGCTTGCTCATCATCGGTAAGCAAGGCAATAATCTCCTCGGCCATGTCGGCAGGCAGGTCGTTCAGCAAATCCGCCGCGTCGTCAGAGTCCATGTAATCCACAAACTCCTTGGCAATATGGTCGGGGGTGTAAAGCTTTAGCAGTTTCACCCGCAGGTCTTCATCCAAAGAACTAAGCGTGCTTACTGCATCTTCTTTCGAAAGCAGCTCAAGCACCTCTTGCATCTCTTCGGTGGTGAGGGTAAAAAATAATTCGGCAATATCTTCGGGGTACAGCTCATTAAGCAACAAGCGCAGCTTATCCATATCGCCTTGGGCGAGGTAGGTTTTTATATCTGCCTTTAGGCCTTTGGTGAGCAATTCAGACATTGTGTGTGCTGTACTTTATGCCCTGCGGTGTTCTTGCACCAATCGGGTGAGGGTAATAAATTCCTGAACGTTTAGTTCTTCAGGCCGCAATTTAGCAAAATCAGTGGTGACAAACACCTCATCGGGCAGGTTAAATTTCTTTAAACTGTTTCGCATGGTTTTGCGGCGTTGGTTAAAGGCTGTTTTTATTACGTCTTTAAACAGGCTTTCGTCGCACTCTAACTGCTGCCGTTGGTTGCGTACAATGCGCACCACTCCCGATTTTACTTTTGGCGGAGGATTGAAAACGTGTTCGTGTACGGTAAATAAATATTCGGTGTCGTAATAGGTTTGCAACAATACCGATAAGATGCCGTAGGCTTTGGTGCGGGGTTTTGCATTAAAACGTTCGGCTACTTCTTTTTGAAACATCCCCACCAGCTCTGGTATTTGGTGGCGATTGTCCAGCATTTTAAATATTATCTGGCTGCTGATGTTGTAAGGGAAATTACCTACCAGCGCAAACGGTTCGGTAAGGTATTTTTGCAAGTGGATTTTTAAAAAATCTTCTTCAAATAACCTGCCTTGTAGTTGCGGATAGTGCTGCTTGAGGTACGCCACCGATTCGGTATCAATCTCAATACACCACGTTTCAAAGCGGGTGTCTTGCAACAAGAATTGGGTAAGCACGCCCATACCGGGGCCAACTTCAAGCACCTGCTTGTACCCTTCACCACTAAGGCTTTGGGCTATGTTGCGGGCAATATTTTCGTCTTTCAAAAAATGTTGCCCAAGATGTTTTTTGGGGGCTACCGTCATGCTTTTATCCTCTGCGGGCTATCACCACCCCATTATTGTTGTTGTAAACTAAACGCGGTTATTATTTTTCGTTGTACACTACGTGCAATAGTGTTTCTCCTACTGCCTGCAAGGTGTTTTTATTTACAACGTCCATATCGTCGTTGTGGGTATGCCAAAAATCGCCAAACCCTCCGCTGGGTTTCACGTGTATAATATCGATACAGGGTATGCCTGTAGCGCGGTTTACGTAATAATGGTCGTCAATAATTCCGCCGTATTCAGTATATAAAAAGTGGTTATAATGGTTAAGACCTCCAGCTGCATCCCATACTTTGCGCAACACATCAGGGGCGGTTTGTTTTGAATATCCTTCTAACAAGAAAGTAGCGTTGGGCGCGCCTACCATATCCAACAATATACCGTAGTTGGCTTTGTATCCGGCTTTGTGCAGGTTTTTACCCCAATATTGCGAGCCTAAACAGTACGAGTTCTCAACTTCTGATTTGCCCCAATCTTCGGCATCAAAAAAGATAATATCAACGCCCCAAGTAGGCTTTTTAATGCTTAGCTGGCGGGCAACTTCTAACAATACCCCTACCCCGCTGCCGCCATCGTTAGCACCCAAAATGGGTTTGTTTTGGTCTTTGGTATCTTCATCCGCCCACGGACGGGTATCCCAGTGTGCAAACAACAAAATGCGGTTAGTTGCCGTAGGGTTAAACTCACCAATGATGTTTTTAATGGTGATGTTGGTTTTATCCGCCGTAACCGCTTGCCCTTGTTGCAGGATAACGTTATCGGCATACTTTTTCAGTTCGCTGTACAGGTATTGGGCGCACTTGGCATGGGCAGCCGTGCCGGGCACACGCGGACCAAAATCTACCTGCTTTTGCACAAACATAAAGGCAGTATCGCCGCTAAATGCAGGGGCAGCTACCGGTTGTGCGGGAGTCGTTTTGGTGCTTGTATCGGTACCATTGCCTTTTTTTCCGTTTGTATCAGATTTACACGCGGCAAAAGCAAGTGTAGCGACTGTTATGTATACCAGTGGTTTCATGTTAGCGGTAACGTTTCAAGTGTGATATGTTGTACAAATAATCAGCAGGTTGGTTCAAAAAAACCCCATTAATTTTCAACACTAAACGTAGTGCCTTCTTTGCCGTCTTTTAGTTGCACGCCTGCTTCTTTCAATCGGTCGCGAATAATATCGCTGGTAGCAAAATCTTTCTTATCCCTTGCCTCTTTGCGCAGGGTGATAATCAACTGCATCAAATCCTCTACCAAGCCGTCGCTTCCTTTCTCTTCTTCCTTCAAGCCCAATACATCTACCAAAAACGTATCAAACAATTGCTTTAGCAAGGTCTTGTCTGCTTCGGTTATGGTTTCTTTACTGTCGTTTACACTATTGGTTATGCGGGCAGCTTCAAACAATTGGGCAATAGTAATGGGCGTATTCAAATCCTCGTTCATGGCAGCATACGCATCGTTCATCACTGCCTGTATATCCGACGTTGAGGTGGCCGAGGTCTTCAGCCCATCCACCAATTTATAGGCATTAAATAATCTTGCCAATCCTTTTTCGGCGGCTTGTAACGCTTCGTTGCTAAAATCAAGCGTGCCGCGGTAGTGTGCCTGCAACACGAAAAATTTAAGCGTCATGGGGCTGTAAGGTTTTTCAAGCAAGTGGTTGGTGCCGTCGTACAAATCCATCATGTTGATGCCATTGCCCAACGATTTAGCCATCTTTTGGCCGTTTACCGTAATCATGTTGTGGTGCAACCAATATTTTGCAGGCTGCTTATGGTGGCAAGCAGTGCTTTGGGCTATTTCGCTCTCATGATGGGGGAATAGTAAATCCATCCCGCCGCCGTGTATATCAAACTCTTGTCCTAAATATTTATTACTCATGGCCGAGCACTCAATGTGCCAACCGGGGAAACCAACGCTCCACGGTGAATCCCAGCGCATAATGTGCTCAGGGGCGGCCTTTTTCCAAAGGGCAAAATCATTGGGGTTGCGCTTCTCGTCCTGTCCTTCCAACTCGCGGGCAGCATTGCCGGCACCTGCTATCAGGTCTTCCAAAACACGTCCGCTAAGTTTACCATAGTCGTGTGTTTCTGCGTACTTCATTACATCAAAATACACCGACCCGTTTGATTCATACGCTAAGCCTTGCTCCATAATTTTAGCAATCATGGCTATTTGCTCAGGTATATGCCCCGATGCCAGTGGCTCGATACTGGGGGGTATAATATTCAAACGGCCTATGGCTTCGCGGTAACTGTTGGTATATAACTGGGCTATTTCCATAGGCTCCAGCTTCTCAAGGCGTGCTTTTTTAGCAATTTTATCTTCGCCCTCGTCGGCATCATCCACCAAGTGACCCACATCGGTAATGTTGCGCACGTAGCGCACTTTGTACCCTCTGTGTATCAAATAGCGATGCAGCACATCAAAGGTGATAGGGCCGCGTGAGTGCCCCAAGTGTGGCGGGCCATACACGGTAGGACCACACACATACAATCCCACAAACGGGCCATTAATGGGTTCAAACTCTTCGAGCCGGCGGGTGTAGGTGTTGTATAATTTTAGTGGTTCCATTTGTTGCAAAAATAGGAGTTTTGGCGGTGAATTGCTTTTTAAACCCTTGTAAAATCCTCGTCATGTTCAATGAGGCATAGTAGGTAGCAATTACTCATGTTTATATTATGACTTTGTTTAATGCCCGCGCAAAAATACGTTTTACAATGCTTTTTCAGCGACAGGTTAAAACCAATCGCTTTTATAAATTACCTTCTTGTGAGGACTTAAGTCCTCACAAGAAGGTAATT
>OFDN01000169.1_pt1 | contig 62648 bp, 49 predicted proteins | sample 1520971 | NCBI WGS metagenome assembly OFDN01 (sample SAMEA94257418, study PRJEB24077) | hot springs metagenome | biome: Aquatic biome; feature: Geographical feature; material: Water | place: India | collected 2012-06-12 | depth 5 m
GACCAAAGGTCCCTCGCTGCGCTCGGGATGACAGTTGGTGGGTTGGACGAACGATGCGTTACGACTTCACGAGTTTCTCGATGGCGGCGCGCAGGGGCTTCGCCGATTTCGCATAGTTCTTCCACGGCTTGTTGCGCTTCAGCAGCGCCGGCGCGGTGCGCACCGTGAACTTCATCGGGTCGAGACCAGCCTTCACCTGCGTCCATTCGATCGGCATCGACACGGTGGCGCCCGGACGGGCGCGGGACGAGAGCGGCGCGACGGCGGTGGCGGTGCGGTCGTTGCGGAGGTAGTCGAGGAAGATTCGGCCGGTCCGTTCGGCCTTCGACATTTTGATAACATAAAGTCCAGGCTCGTCTTCCGCGACCCGCCGGCAGATTTCGCGGGCAAAAGTCTTGGCGGTGTCCCAATCCGGGCTCTTCCTGTCGTCGGTGAGCGGGACCACGACATGCAGACCCTTGCCACCCGTCGTCTTGCAGAAGGGCACGAGCCCCAGCTTCTTCAGCCGCTTCGCGATCTCGCGCGCGCCGGTGACGACCGCCGCGAATTTGACGTCGGGCGCCGGATCGAGGTCGAACACCAGCCGGCCCGGCAGTTCGGGATTGCCCGGCTGGCAGTTCCACGGATGCAGCTCAGTCCCGCCCATCTGCGCCACGGCGGCGAGCCCCTCGACGCGGTCGATCTGGAGATAGGGCTTCCGGTCGCCCTTGACCTTCACCTCGTCGAGAAGGTTCGACGAGCCCGGCATCGAATGACGCTGAAAGAACTTCTGCCCGCCGTCGATCCCATCCGGCGTGCGCACGATGGAGCAGGGGCGGCCGGCGATATGGTCGATCATCCAGTCGCCCACGGCCTCGTAGTACTCCGCCAGCTCGAGCTTGGTGACGGGCGGCTTCTCGTCCGGCCAGAGTGGCTTGTCGGGATGGGAGATCGACACGCCCATCACGATGGCTCGATCAGACGTGGCGCGCGAAGGCTTGGCGAGCGAAGGCCTGGCCATCTTCGTCCTCTCCGGATCCGCCGCGACTTCCGCCTCGACCTCTTCGGCGGGCTTGTCGCTGCGCAGCCCCTTGAAAGAAGCCTGCCGGATATTGCCGGCGCCGGTCCAGCCGGCGAACTCGATCTCGGCCACCAGGTCGGGCTTGGCCCAATGCATGTTGGCTTCCTTCGGTGGACTGGCGCCTGCCGCGAAGGGACTGGTCTTGCTCGCCACGGCGCGCAGCTTGGGCATCAGCGAGCGCATGACGCTCTCGCCGAAGCCGGTACCGACGCGGCCGACATAGACCAGCTTGCGATCCTTGCCCTCGCCGCGATGGACGCCCGCGAGCAGCGAACGCAGACGGCGGCCCTCGCTGGTCCAGCCGCCAATGATCACCTCATGCCCGGCGCGGCACTTGGCCTTGGTCCAGCTGTTGCCGCGGCCCGACTTGTAGGGCGCGTCGAGTTCCTTGGAGACGATGCCTTCGAGGTGCATACGGCAGGCCGACTGCAGCACCGCATCGCCGCCGGTCTCGAAATGATCGACGTAGCGCAGGCCGGCATGTTTGCCCTTCATGCCGTCGAGCAATGCCTTCAGGCGCATCTTGCGTTCCGACAGCGGCAGCGGCCGCAGATCCTCACCCTCAAGGAACAAAAGGTCGAAGGCGAAGAAGATCAGGTCTTCCGACTTGTCGTTGGAGAGCGCGGCCTGCAGCGCGCCGAAGTCGGGGGCGCCGTGGCTGTCCAGCGCGACCGTCTCGCCGTCGAGAATGCAGTCCGGCAGCGTTTCCGCCTGCCTGGCGATCGCCGAGAATTTCTTCGTCCAGTCGAGCCCCTTGCGCGTCCGCAACTGCGCATCGCCGCCCTCGACACGAAGCTGCAGCCGGTAGCCGTCGAACTTCACCTCATGCGCCCAGCCCGCGCCGCCTGGCGCGCGCTCGACCAGCTTTGCCAGTTGCGGCTCGACGAACTTCGGCATCGACGCGATCTTCTTTGCCCTGGCCTTGCTCTTCGGCGCCGAAGCCGTGTCGCCACCATCCTTCTTGTTGCTCTGCCAGACCGCGCCCGCGCCACGCTTCTTGCTTGTCATGAACGGCTTGGGCGCCTTGCCGGTGCCCAGCGCGATCTCCTTCAGCGTGCGCCCGGAGGCGATCGACTTCGGATCCTTCAGGACCTTGTCGTCATCGCCTTCGTGGGCAGCGGCATCGCGATGCTTGATCAGCAGCCAGTTGGTGCGGCCACCGCTTTTGCCGCCCTTACGGTCCCATTTCATGCGGACCAGGACCCAGCTTCCTTCCAGCCGTTCACCCACGAGCGTGAACTTGAGGTCGCCGCGCTTGATCCCCTCGTGCGGATCGCCTTCGGGAATCCAGTATCCGCGGTCCCACAGCTGGACCGTGCCGCCACCATACTGGCCCTCGGGGATCGTGCCTTCAAAGTCGCCGTAGTCGAGCGGATGGTCCTCGACCTCGACGGCCAGCCGCTTGACCGTGGGGTCGAGCGACGGGCCCTTGGTCACGGCCCAGGACTTGAACGTGCCGTCGAGTTCCAGGCGTAAGTCGTAATGCAGCCGCGTCGCGTCATGCCGCTGGATGACGAAACGCAGCTGCTTCGATTTCGGGACGGCCGCCTTGCCCGACGGCTCTTCCGTCTGGCTGAAGTCGCGCTTGGCACGATAGGAGGCAAGGCTGTCCTTCCGCATGGATCACCGCTGGGGGCGCACCAGTTTGTCGCGCTCCCAGATCTTGTGCTTCTTCGCCGTGGCAATGAGGCCCTCGATGCCATTCTTGCCATCGAGCGCGATAATGCCCATGGCGGCATCGGCGTCGATGCCGGCCTTGTCGAGCAGAGGCTTGGTCGCCGCATTGAAGCCGACGGCCTTGAGGTGACCGAACGCATCGCGCAGCCAGTCGATCGCCGCGGCCACGCCCAGCAGTTCCTGCGCGCCCGCTTCTGACGGCAGCGCAACGACGGCATCGAACAGCACCGACGGCGCGCCGTCGAGCTGCATGTCCGGCACCAGCCCGCCCTTCAGCGTGCCGACCTTCGGCGCCACCAGCTTGAGCTGCGCGCCTTCCTTCTTCAGCGCCTGGCGCAGCTTCTGCACGGTGCCCGCATCGCTGCCATCTGTGACCAGCGCGGCAACCGTGCGGCCCTGGATGGTCTTCGGCGCCTTGCCGATGATGCTGAGCGCCGGCGACGGGTCGAGATCGTCCCGCGGCGCCACGGCGGGGGTGATCTTCTCGGCCTCGCCGACCATGCCCATGGCCGCGGCAACGCGCTTGCCGAGTTCGGGCTCGATCAGGTCGAGATGACCCAACATGCGCTTGCGGATCGCCGGCGTGACCACCTTGCTCAGCTCGAAGGTGAAGGCGCTCACGATGTGGCCCTGTTCGGGCGGGGTCATAGAGCGCCAGAACTGGCGGGCCTGGGAGTAGTGGTCGGCGAAGGATTCCGGCCGCTCGCGAGTCTTCGGCCCGGTATTGGGATCGGGGAAGCTGGTGAAGCCGCGCGCCGGGTTCTCGCGCGGGCTATCCGGCGCCAGCGAGTTGGGTTCGTAGTTCACGCGTCCCGGCGGCACCGCCATGCGCATGTGGCCGTCGCGCTGGAAATTGCGCATCGGACACACGGGCTTGTTGATGGGGATCTCGTGGAAGTTCGGACCGCCGAGCCGGCTGAGCTGCGTGTCGAGGTAGGAATGCAGGCGACCAGCCAGCAACGGGTCGGGCGTGAAGTCGATGCCGGGCACGATGTGGCCGGGATGGAACGCCACCTGCTCGGTCTCGGCAAAGAAGTTCACCGGGTTCTCGTTCAGCACCATGCGGCCGATCGGAGTGAGGGGGATCACTTCCTCAGGGATCAGCTTGGTGGGATCGAGGATATCGAAGTCGAGCTCGTCGGCGGTCTTCTGATCGAACGCCTGGATGGAGAGTGTCCATTCCGGATAGTCGCCATTGTCGATCGCTTCCCAAAGATCGCGGCGCTGGTAATCGGGATCGGCGCCGGCGATCTTCACGGCTTCGTCCCACAGGGTCGAGGCCGCGCCGATGCTGGGACGCCAATGGAACTTCACGAAGGTCGACTCGCCCTGGGCGTTGACCAGCCGGAAGGTGTGGACGCCGAAGCCCTCGATGTGGCGCAGCGAACGCGGAATGGTCCGGTCCGACATCGCCCACATCAGCATGTGCATGCTCTCGGGCATCAGCGAGACGAAATCCCAGAACGTGTCATGCGCCGACGCCGCCTGCGGGAAACCGCGATCCGGCTCCATCTTCACCGAGTGGACCAGATCGGGAAACTTCATCGCGTCCTGAATGAAGAAGATCGGGATGTTGTTGCCGACGAGGTCGAAATTGCCCTCCTCGGTGTAGAATTTCACCGCGAAGCCGCGGACGTCGCGCGGCGTGTCGACCGAACCCGCGCCGCCTGCCACCGTCGAGAAACGCACGAAGACCTTCGTGATCTTCTTCGGGTCCTGCAGGAACGCGGCCTTGGTCAGGCGCGACAGGTTCTTGAGCGGCTGGAAGTAGCCGTGCGCACCGCTGCCGCGGGCATGGACGATCCGCTCCGGAATACGCTCGTGGTCGAAATGGGTGATCTTCTCGCGCAGGACGAAGTCCTCGAGCAGCGTCGGCCCGCGCGCGCCGCTCTTCAGCGAGTTCTGGTTGTCGGAGATCGGGACGCCCTGGTTGGTCGTCAGCGTCTGGTCCGCCGACCGCGTGGTCTGGTGGGTTTCGCCCCCCGGGCGCTGTTCCTGACCGATGTTCGAACGAGCCTTTGAGTCCGCAGTCTTTGGTTTCCGCACGATCATCCTCACTTTTCCGCGATTTCGGCGCGACTTGAACGTGGCAGGGCCCGAGTCGTTCCAAAGCCGGGACGCGCGATGAGGTTGGTGTCGCTTACTTACCGATACAGAAGTCTCTGAAGATCACGTCGAGCAGCTCGTCGATCTGTACGATGCCGGTGATCCGGCCGATCGCACGCATCGCCATCCGCACGTCTTCGGCGGCCAGAGCGACTTCGGGCGCCCCCAGCGCGCGTTCCAGCGACGCCTGGCATTCGCCCAGCGCCTCGCGGTGCCGGGCGCGGGTGAGGGGCGGTGCACCGGCGCCGTCCTGCATCGAGGCTTCGGCCGACCGTTCCAGCCGGGTCAACAATTCGGCCAGTCCCGCGCCGCCGGCCGTCGACAGGCCGACGACACTTTCTTCCGCGACGGGCGCCAGGTCGGTCTTGTTCACCACGACGATGTCGCGCGACGGGTTCCAGTGTTCGGTCGCGGCAATGATCGCCTGCATTTCCGTCTGCCAGTTGCCGGACGCATCGAGCACCAGCACGCGCAGGTCGGCCGCGGCGGCCCGGGCGCGGGCGCGGCGCACGCCCTCCTGCTCGATGGCGTCGGTCGAATCTCGCAAGCCCGCGGTGTCGGCCAGCACCACCGGCCAGCCGCCGAGATCGAGATGGACCTCGATCACGTCGCGGGTGGTGCCGGCGGTCTCCGACACGATGGCGGCCTCGCGCCGCGCAAGGAGATTGAGCAGCGACGACTTGCCGGCGTTGGGCGGGCCGATGATCGCGATCGACAGGCCGTCGCGCAGCCGCTCGCCGCGCCGATCCTCCAGATGCGCCGCGATCTCGGCCTGCAGCCCGGCGATGGCAACGCGCACCTCGTCGGCCAGACCCTCAGGCAGATCCTCGTCGGGGAAATCGATGGCGGCCTCAAGATGCGCGAGCGCCCGCAGGCCCTTGCCCCGCCAGTCCTCGTAGAGGCGGTGAAGCGCGCCATCCATCTGCTGCAGCGCCTGCCGCCGCTGCGCCGCCGTCTCCGCCGCGACCAGGTCGGCGATGCCCTCGGCTTCGGTCAGGTCGAGCTTGCCGTGCTCGAAGGCGCGGCGCGTGAACTCGCCGGGTTCGGCCAGCCGGCAGAACCCCAGATGGGCAAGCGCGTCGAGCGCGGCGCCGACCACGGCGCGGCCGCCATGAAGATGCAGCTCGACCATCGGCTCACCGGTCTCGGTGTGGGGCGCGGCGAACCAGACGACCAGGCCCTTGTCGATCGCCTCGCCGGTGACGGGATCGAGGATGGTGCGCAACACCATGCGGCGCGGCGTCGGCAAGGACTTGCGGGTGAGCTGTTCCAGCGCGTCGCCCGCGCGCGGGCCGCTCAGCCGGATCACCGCGAGCGCGCCGGGATGGGCGCGCGTGGGCGTCGGCGTGCCCAGCGCGTAGATCGTGGCGTCGTTCACGTCCGCCGGGGTGCGGGTTGGGCCGGGCGCGCCGGCGGTGCGGCGGGCGGCGGACGCGCCATCACCTTGTCGGCGATCTTCTCGTAGACGGCTTCGGGGATCAGCCGGCGCTCGACCAGGTCGGCCTTGGTCTTGAACGGCCGCGCCCGGATGATCGCGTCGGCCCGCACCTCGCCGATCCCGTCGAGCGACATGAGATCGTCGCGGCTGGCGCTGTTGATATCGATCTGTCCGGGGGTCGCGGACGCAGCAGGCGCCGCGGGACGCGCGCCCTGGGCCAGGACCGGAGAGGCGATCGACGCCGAGCCCGTCAGGACCACGACCATTGCGAGGAGGGCTTTGAAAGACATAACGCCCGCCATTATCGCACGAAATCGGCCCAATTCGGGACGGGCCGCTGCTCGAAGGGCACTTTCCAGCGGTGACAATTCGACCGGTCGATCAACTCTGCCGGCACCATGATCTCGGTCGGCACGGGCTGGCCAGCAAGGTGCCGCAGGACGGCCTGGGCGGCGATGGAGGCGATGTTGAAGGCGCTGAAGTCGACGCTGGCCAGCATGGTCCCGCGTTCGATGCGATCGATCGCGCCCGGCAGACCGTTGATGCCGACGACCGTCGCGGTCCGTCCCGCTTCCTCAAGTGCCTTGAGCGCCCCGAAGGCCATGACGTCGTTGGCCGTCCAGACACCGTCGATCCGCGGATGGGCCTGCAGCAGTTCGGCCATCGCGGACCGCGCCGGCGCCTCCTGCAGATAGCCAACCCGCGACCCCACCAGCTCGATACCGGGATGGTCCGCCAACGCCCGCTTCAGACCTTCGGTTCGGTCGCGCGCGGTGCGAGCGCCCGGCGTACCGTCCAGCGCCACGACCTTTCCGGTCCCGCCCAGACCCTCGAACAGGGCACGGGCGATCGTCTCGCCCACCCGGACGTCGTCCGAACCGACGAAGGTCACGACGGGCACGTTCATGCGGTTGATGAACAACCCCACCGGGATGCCGGCCGCGGTGATGCGCGCCACATCCTCCGCCATCGCGACATCGTCGGTCGGGTTGAAGAGGATGGCGTCCGGCCGCGCGGCCAGCGCCTCGGCGACCAGGGTCTTCTGCTCGCCGACATGGTCGGGCGTCGCGGGAACATAGTGCACCGTGCGGGCACCGGCTTGCGCCGCCGCCCTGTCGACGGCCAGCCGCGCCGCATCGTAGGCGGGATTTACACGGTTCTTTGTGAAAACCGCGAGGATCGGAAGGCGGGTTGCTGGGTCGTGCATGGCTCTACTTTAGACCAGCGGCGCCCTGTAGTATCCGCCGGCCATGGCCCAGCCTTACGACAACATTCCCGACCGCCGTGTCATCGTCCGGCGCCGCAAGCTCGAGGAGGGCCTCGCCCGTCTGGCCGAGGACATGCCTCCCGGTGGCGAGCCGCCGCGTGCGCCGGTCCTGGCCCTGCTGCGCGACGCCCTGACCGCGGGCCGGGCGGAGATCCGCCGCCGCTTCGAGGAGCCGGGCCCGTTGAAGAACGACGGACCGGCGGTCCTGGCGGCCACGTCCTACCTCATGGACCAGATCATCCGCGTCCTCTACGACTTCGCCGACCAGCATGCCTATCCGGCAGCCAATCCCAGCGCTGGCGAGCGGCTGGGCCTGGTGGCGACCGGCGGCTATGGCCGCGGCGAGCTGGCGCCGCTTTCCGACATCGATCTCCTGTTCCTGCGTCCCTACAAGCAGACGCCGCGCGGCGAGCAGATCGTCGAGTTCATGCTCTATCTCCTGTGGGACCTCGGCCTGAAGGTCGGCCACGCGACGCGCACGGTCGAGGAGAGCCTGCGCTACGCCGAGCGCGACCAGACGATCCGCACGGCATTGCTGGAAGCGCGCTACCTCTGGGGCGATCGCGCGCTGTTCGACGAGATGCAGCGCGGCTTCGCGCAGAAATTCTATACCGGCGACGGGCGCGACTTCGTCGATGCCAAGCTCGCCGAGCGCGACCAGCGCCATCACCGCATGGGCGATTCGCGCTACGTCGTCGAACCCAACGTCAAGGAAGGCAAGGGCGGGTTGCGCGACCTGCACCTGCTGTTCTGGATCGCCAAGTACCTCTATCGCGTCAGCGAGCCCGGCGAACTCGTCGCCAAGGGCGTGCTCACCAAGGAGGAAGCGCGGCACTTCGAGCGTGCCGAGCGTTTCCTCTCGACCGTGCGCTGTCACATTCACTACCTGACGAACCGCGCCGACGATCGCCTGTCGTTCGATCTGCAGCGCGAGATCGCCGCTCGCCTCGGCTACCAGGACAGGCCGGGCAGCCGCGGCGTCGAACGCTTCACCAAGCATTACTACCTGCATGCCAAGACGGTCGGCGATCTGACGCGCATTTTCGTCGCCGCGCTCGAGGATAGCCGGCGGCGCAAGCCCAAGCTGGCCGCGCTGTGGCAGACCTTGCGGCCGCGCGAACTCGAAGGCTTCCGGCTCGACGGCGAACGGCTCGCGGTGGCGACGCCCGATGCGTTCGCCCGGGATCCGGTCGCGATCCTGCGCCTGTTCCATGTCGCGCAGGAGAACGATCTCGACATCCATCCCGCGACCTTGCGGCTGATCACGCAAAACATCCGGCTGGTCGACAGGCTGAGGAACGATCCTGAGGCCAACCGGCTCTTCATGGACATGCTGACGTCGCGCCACGACCCGGAGACGACGCTACGGCGCCTCAACGAGGCCGGCGTGTTCGGGCGCTTCGTGCCCGACTTCGGAAGGGTCGTCGCGCAGACGCAGCACGACATGTACCACACGTACACGGTCGACGAGCACACGATCCGCGCCATTGGCATCCTCTCGAAGATCGAGTCCGGCGTGCTGAAGGAAGACCATCCGCTGTCGGCCGACGTGGTCCACAAGATCCTGTCGCGGCCGGTGCTCTATCTCTCGGTGCTGCTGCACGACATCGCCAAGGGTCGCGGCGGCGATCATTCGGTACTGGGCGCCGACGTGGCGATGCAGTTGGGTCCGCGCCTCGGCCTGACGGCCGCCGAGACGGAAACCGTGGCCTGGCTGGTGCGCTATCATCTCGCGATGTCGGCAACCGCGTTCCAGCGCGACCTGATGGACCCCAAGACCATCGACACCTTCGCCGCGCTGATCCAGTCACCCGAACGGCTGCGCCTGCTGCTGGTCCTGACGGTGTGCGACATCCGCGCGGTCGGTCCGAACGTCTGGAACAACTGGAAGGCCGCGCTCCTGCGCCAGCTCTACAATGCGACGGAGCAGGTCCTCTCCGGAGGCACGCTGAGCGGCGGCCGTGCCGAGCGGATCAAGCATATCCAGGGCGAGATTTCCAAACGGCTGGCCGGCTGGAGCGAAGCCGACAAGGAAGCACATTTCGCGCGCGGCTACGCCTCCTACTGGCTCTCCTTCCCGATCGACACGCTGGTTCGCCAGGCCGAACTGGTGCGCGGCGCCGAACGGGCGAAGCAGCCGCTCGCCATCGAACACCGGGTCGACGACGAACGCTCGGTGACCGAAGTCACGATCTATACGCTCGACACGCACGGGCTGTTCGCGCGCCTCGCCGGCGCCATGGCGATCAGCGGCGCCAACATCGTCGACGCCAAGATCTTCACCCTTGCCAACGGCATGGCGCTCGACTCGTTCTGGATCCAGGATCTCGAGGGCAAACCGTTCGACGGGCCACAGCGGCTGGCGCGCCTTGCCGCCCGCGTCGAGCTGGCGCTGTCCAACCGGCTCGACATCCAGCGCGAACTCGACAGCCAGCACGGCTCCTGGCCCAAGCGCGACCGCGTCTTCACCGTCGAGCCGCGCGTGCTGATCGACAACAACGCGTCGGACACCTTCACCGTGATCGAGGTCAACGGCCGCGACCGGCCGGGCTTCCTGCATGTCGTCACGCGCGCGCTGACGCGCCTCAACCTGCAGATCGCCACCGCACATGTCACCACCTACGGCGAGCGCGCGGTCGACGTGTTCTACGTCAAGGACCTGTTCGGTCTTAAGGTCGTGAATGCCGACAAGCTGAAGCAGATCTCGACCACCGTCGAAGCCGCGATCCGCGACTTCGACTCCCGCTTCGATCCGATGGCAAAGGCGGCGGAGTGACGGCCTTTGGCCGTCATCCCGAGCCTTTGCGAGGGATCTCTGCCCGGCGTTGAGACTATTCCGGCTTGAAGTTGGCTTCCTTCAGGAGCGCGGTGTTGGTCTCGACCTCCTGCTTGATGAAGGCGGCGAAGTCCTTGGGACCGCGGGCGGTCGGGACGATGCCGAGCGACGTGGTCTTCTCGATGAAACCCTTGTCGCTGGAAACCGCTGCCATGCCGGCGGCGAGCCTGGCCACGATCGGCTCGGGCGTGTCCTTGGGCGCCCAGACGCCGTACCAGGAACTCAGATTGAAATCCTTCAGGCCGACTTCGGCACTGGTGGGAATATTCGGCGCGAGCGGCGTGCGCTCCTTGGACGTCACGTACAGGCCCTTGGCCCGGCCCGACGTGGCGAGCGGCAGCAGGGCAGTCCAGGGGTCCATGAAGAACTGCACGCTGCCGGCCATCAGGTCGGTATTGGCCGGCGCGGTGCCCTTGTAGAGGATCTGGTCGAGCGGAATCCCGATGCGCTTCAGCCAGGCAAGCGTCGCGATGTGGCCGGCCGAGCCGCCGGAGGAGATCGCCACGAAGAACTTCTTCGGGTCCTTGGCTACAGCCGCCATCGTGGCCGCATAGTTGTCGCCCGGCACGTTGTTGTTGGCCAGCATCACCAGCGGCGCCTCGCCCGCCTGGGCGATGGCACGGAAGTCCGTCTGCGGATCGTAGGGGCAGGACGGGACCACCGTCTTGCCCAGCACGAACAGGCTGGCGTTGAACAGGACGGTGTAGCCATCGGGCTCGGCGCGGCGGACCATCTCGGAACCGATGGTGCCCGAGGCGCCGCCGACATTCTGGATGACGATCTGCTGGCCGAGCTTTTCCGACAGGAACTGCGCGGTGATGCGGCCGAGCCCGTCCGTGCCGCCGCCCGGCGGGTAGGGCACGATCATCTTGAGCGGCTTGTTCGGGTAATCCTGCGCGAGGGCCGGCGCGGCGAGAAGCGAGGCGCCCATGGCGCCCAGCACGGTCCTACGACGAAGATTCATGGAGATTGCCTCGGAATGTAACGCTCAGGGGAGCACACTAACAGAAGATGCACAGGCCGTGCCATGAGCCGTCTCGCAGATCGTCCGGGAAACCCGGCGCTCGGCGACCTCGCCGCAAGGCACGCCGAGGGCGCGCGACGTGTCCAGATGCTGCCGCAGCAACGTGCTGGCGCCGGGCGCGATGGGGGAGGGCGCACCCTCCCGGTAGCCCGACTTGAGTTCGACGGTGCGCTGGCGGCCGTCGCGAAGCGCCAGCACCACGTCGACCTGGAGATAGTCGATCGTCTCGCCCGACTTGTTCTGCACGACGAGGCTCGGAACACAGTTGCCATAGACGTTGGAATCGCTGCCGCGGGTGACGTCGATGCCGTTGGCGGCAAGGACCGCCGTTGCCGGCAGGGCCAAACTCAACGCAACGAGGACTGTCTTCATGGTCGCCTCCAGCCTGGTTCAGGTCGATTGCAGTCGCTGCTCCCGGCGGGTGGCCAGCATCTGCAGGATGGCTGCCGCGGTCTCCTCGATCGAGCGGCGCGTGACGTCGATGGTCGCCCATTTGCGGCGGGCATAGAGGCGACGGGCTTCCTGGATCTCGCTCTGCACCGTGTCCATGTCGGTATATTCCGACTCGGTGTCCTGCTGCATGAGCCTGAGCCGGTTGACGCGGATCTGCACCAGCCGCTCGGGATCGGTGATCAGGCCGACGATCAACGGCCGCCTTGCCTCCTCGAGTTCGGTAGGCGGCGGCACCTGCGGCACCAGCGGCACGTTGGCCGCGCGCACGCCGCGATTGGCGAGATAGACACAGGTCGGTGTCTTCGACGTGCGCGAAGGTCCGACCAGGATCACGTCGGCATCGTCGAGATCGTGCGTCGACTGGCCGTCGTCGTGCGCCAGCGTGTAATGCATGGCGTCGATCCGGTCGAAATAGCCCTCGTCGAGCTGATGCTGGCGGCCCGGCCACTGCTCGCTCTTCGAATGGAAATGCACCGCCAGCACGCTCATCGCCTGGTCGAGCACGCCGACGCACGGCAACTGCAGGCGCCGGCAATGGTCCCGCACCACGTCGCGCAGTTCGGGATCGACCAGCGTGTAGAGGACGGGGCCGCGGTCGCGCTCGACCGCCTGCATCACCTTTTCCATCTGCGCCGGCGACCGCACCAGCGACCAGACATGCTCCTGCACGAAGATGCCCTCGTACTGGACGAGGCAGGCACGGGCGACGCTCGACACGGTCTCGCCGGTCGAATCGGACACGAGATGGACGTGAAAATTACGATTGGCCACGCCTCGTTTTACCTCACGGCGATGCCGGGAGAAACGCGGGATTGCCGTGGGCATTGCGGGGACAGGCGGGACGGGCGACGGGACGGGCGGGATTCGGAACACGACTCGCCCGACCCGTCCAAATTGTCGTCCCCTGCGTACAGTTTGGGACGAATGACCTGTGAGTCGGGAATCAGCGCATTTGACGGAGGGAATCGATGGATTCCGATCCACAGCCCCCTGGGGAGAGATGACCAATAAGGCGCATCCCCACATGCCACAGGCTCTACTACTGCTACTACCTATTATGAATAGAGTAGAAGGAAGCATGAGGGACGAGATTTGAGCGGCGGAAAACTCCTGGAGACGCTGGCCGGAACGAGACATCCGACGCCACCGATCTGGCTGATGCGACAGGCGGGGCGCTACCTGCCGGAGTATCGTGCCGTCCGGTCGACGACGCGGTCGTTCCTCGAATTCTGCTACACGCCCGACAAGGCCGTCGAGGTGACGCTGCAGCCGATCCGACGGTTCGGGCTCGACGCGGCGATCATCTTCTCCGACATCCTGGTGGTGCCCGATGCGCTCGGCCAGAAGGTCTGGTTCGAGGAGGGCGAGGGTCCGAAGCTCGAGGCGCTGACCGATCCCTCGCAGTTCGGTCGGCTCTCACGGGCGCGCCTGCAGGAGCACCTGGCACCGGTCTACGAGGCGATCCGCCGGACGCGCGCCGAGCTGCCGAAGGAAACGGCGCTGCTGGGCTTTGCCGGCGCGCCGTTCACGCTCGCCTGCTACATGATCGAAGGCAGCGGCAGCAAGGACTTCGCCAAGGTGAAAAGGTGGGCCTATGCCCATCCCGAATCCTTCAAGCTGCTGATCGACCTCCTCATCGATGCGGTGGTCGAACATCTCGGCCACCAGGTCGATGCGGGCGCCGACGCCGTTCAGCTTTTCGATTCGTGGGCGGGCGTGCTTCCGGAGGAACAGCTCTTCCACTGGTCGCTCGATCCGATGGTTCGGATCGCCAAGGGATTGCGCGAGCGTCACCCAAAGGTGCCGATTATCGCCTTCCCGCGCGCCGTCGGCCCGGCCGCCCTGATGTATCGCCTGCCCGAGACCTTCAGCGCCCTGTCGCTCGACACCGGCATCGGGGCGCATTGGGCGGCGAAGGAAATCCAGCCGCACATCTGCGTGCAGGGCAATCTCGATCCGATCATGCTGGTCGCCGGCGGGCAGGCGATGGAGCGCGAGGCCACGCGCATCCTCGACAAGCTCGGCCACGGTTCCTACGTGTTCAATCTCGGCCATGGCATGGTACCGCAGACTCCGCCCGACCATGTCGCGCGGCTGGTCGAGATCGTGCGCAACTGGAAGCCGAGCTGACGTGAAGATCGCAATCGTCCTGTTCAATCTCGGTGGGCCCGATTCGCTCGAAGCGGTGCAGCCGTTCCTGCGTAACCTGTTCAGCGACCCGGCGATCATCTCGCTGCCATCCTTCTTCCGTCTGCCGCTGGCGCGGTTCATCTCCAGCCGGCGCACGGCCAAGGCACAGGGCATCTACGCCAAAATCGGCGGCAGCTCGCCGATCCTCGGCCAGACCGAAGCGCAGGCGCGTGCCTTGGAAGAGGCGCTGGGGCCGGACCATGAATGGCGCGGCTATGTCTGCATGCGCTACTGGCATCCGATGACCGAAGCGGTCGTGCGCTCGGTGAAGCGCTTCGCGCCCGATCGCATCGTGCTGCTGCCGCTCTATCCGCAATTCTCCACGACGACGACGGCCTCGTCGGTGAAGGCATGGAAGGAAGTGGCTGCCGCGGCGAAGCTCAACGTGCCGACTCAAACCGTCTGCTGCTATCCCGACGAGGACGGGTTCATCGCGGCCTCGGTCGAACTCGTGAAGCAGGGGCTGGCCGAAGCGGAGGGTCGTCCGGCGCGCGTGCTGTTCTCCGCGCACGGACTGCCGGAAAAAGTCATCAAGGCCGGCGATCCTTACCAGGCGCAGGTCGAACGCACGGCCAAGGCCATTGCCGATCGCATCGGCGGTCTCGACTGGTCGGTCTGCTATCAGAGCCGCGTCGGTCCGTTGAAATGGATCGGCCCCGCGACCGACGACGAGATCCGGCGTGCGGGCAAGGACGGCAAGGCGATCGTGCTCTACCCGCTGGCCTTCGTATCGGAGCATTCCGAGACGCTGGTCGAGCTCGACATGGATTACCGGGATCTGGCGAACGAGAGCGGTGTACCGGCCTACATCCGTGTGCCGACCGTGGGAACGCATCCTGCCTTCATCGAAGGCCTCGCCAATCGCGTGCGCGCGATCCTCGCCGAGCCGCAGGTCGCGATCTGCCATGGTGCGACGGCGATGCCCTGCAGCGGCAATCATCGCGGCTGTCCGCTGATCGCTGGAACCGTCTGATGCTCTACGAGGTGCTGAAGGCGCTGCACATTGTTTCGGTCATCGCCTGGATGGCGGGGCTGCTCTACCTGCCGCGCCTGTTTGTCTATCACGCCGATGCGGAGAAGGGCTCGGTGCAGAGCGAGACCTTCAAGACCATGGAGCGTCGCCTGCTGCGCGGCATCATGAACCCGGCGATGATTCTCACGTGGGTCTTCGGTCTCGCTTTGGCCTGGCAGGGCGACTGGTGGCAAGCGCCCTGGTGGCAGGCCAAGTTCGCGCTGGTTTGCGTTCTCACCGCCGTCCACCACCTCTACGGACGCTGGCGCAAGGAATTCGCCTCGGACCAGAACGTCCGACCTGCCAACTACTATCGCTGGTGGAACGAGGTCCCGACTCTGCTGATGATCGCCATCGTCTTCCTCGTGGTGCTCAAGCCTTTCTGAGCAACTGCCCCGGCCAGATCTTCCGCTCGACCTGATCGGCGACGATGTCGGCGATCTTGTCGCCGGCGAAACGGGTGAGACGCGAGACCGGGCGATCGGCCGGATAGGACAGGACCAGTTGCCGGACCGGCGCCGGATCGGTGAGGGGCGCTGCGAGCAGCCGGCCCGCTGCGATGTCGTCGTGGATCGGCGACAACGGCAGGATCGTCCAGCCATGGCCGTGGCGGACCAGGTCCTTCAGGGTGGCGTAGGAATCGGCCTCGACGGCGATCTGCAGCGAGATGCCCGCCTCGATGGCGCATTGCTCGACGATTGTCCGCAGGCCATGGCGCGTACTGGGCAGCAGGATGCGTCTGCCCGCGAGTTCCGCGAACGGGATCGAGCGGTCGCCGGACAGGCCAGAGCCGGGCGGCCCGATCAGGAACAGGTTCTCCAGCAGCAACGGCTCGGACCGCAGCGACCGGGCGGACTGCGGATCGTAGAGGATGGCGACGTCGATCTCGCCGCGATGCAGCCAGTCGATCAGATGGCCCGTATAGGCGCCGACCAGCCGCAGTTCGACCTGAGGATGGGTCTGTCCGAACGCGGCGACCAGGGGCAGCGAGAGGATGTCGGCCACCGTTGGCGGAAACCCGATGGCGATCCGGCCCTTCAAGGGCGCGTCGAGATCCGAGGCGGTCGCCCGGATTTCCTCCAGCTCCGCCATCACCCGCGTCGCATGTTCGAGGATTTCCCGGCCCTTCTCGGTGAGGACCATGCCGCGGCCGTGCCGGGTGAAAAGACGAACCGAGAGTTCCTCTTCCAGCATCCTGATCTGGCGGCTGAGTGCGGGCTGGGCGATGCCGATCCGGTCGGCCGCCTTGCTCAGGCTGCCGAGGTCGGCCACGTGGATGAGGGTGCGAAGTTGGGACAGCTCCATGGGAGCCATACAATATCTTTATATCTGTTCATTCCCAACAGTCGTCCAGTTTCGCTGCCGTTATAGCTAAGGTCCCCGTCGAACCTGAGCCGGATTGGGAGAATCATGACCGCCGCACCGACGCAGCCTGACTGGCGCGACCAGATCTTCGAGGTCTTCCAGGACCACGACGTGAAGCAGGTCTATCACGTTCCCGACGCCGGCCATGGCCGCCTGATCGAGGCCTGCCAGAAGTCGAATTCGATCCGCACTCTGGCGCTCACGACCGAGGAGGAGGGCATTCCGCTCGCTGCCGGTGCGTGGCTGGGCGGCCAGCGCTCGGTCCTGCTGATGCAGAGCTCGGGCGTCGGCAACACCATCAACCTGATGGGCATGCCCAAGACCCTCCGCTTCCCGTTCCTGACGCTGATCACGATGCGCGGCGACTGGGGCGAGTTCAATTCCTGGCAGTACCCGATGGGCCAGGGCACGCCGAAGGTGCTCGAGGCGATGGGCGTGCTGCTCTACTCCGTCGAGACCGCCGACGAGGTGAAGGCCACGGTCGACGCCGCCGCGCGCTCGGCCTTCAACGGCGGCCAGGCCGTCGCCGTGCTGCTGCGCCAGAAGCTGATCGGCATCAAGAATTTCGGGAAGAAGTAACATGAGCAAGGCCACGCTCCAGCGCCGCCCGCTGGTCAAGCAACTCCTCGAGAACGCCGGCGACGACCTGCTCGTCATCGCGGGTCTCGGCTCGTCGAACTGGGACATCACCGCCGCCGGCGACCGTCCGCTCAACATGCCGCTCTGGGGCTCGATGGGCGCACCGGTCGGGATGGGCCTCGGCCTCGCGATGGCGCAGCCGAAGAAGCGCGTGCTGGTGATCACCGGCGACGGCGACATGCTGATGAGCCTGGGATCGCTCGCCACCGTGGCAACCCAGATGCCGGAGAACCTGGCGATCGTCGTTCTCGACAACGAGAAGTTCGGCGAGACCGGTAACCAGGCCACGCACACCAGCCCGCGCAACAACGGCCCGACCGATTCCGGCGCCGGCACCGACCTCGCCATGATCGCGCGCGGCTGCGGCATTCCCGACGCCACCACGGTCCGCGAGTCGAGCGAGGTCGCAGACCTCGTGAAGGACGTGCGCACCAAGAAGGGCCCGGTGTTCCGGCTCGTGAAGGTCATGGTAGAGAAGCTGGAGTTCGTGATGCCGCCGCAGGATGGCGCGCATCTCAAGGACCGTTTCCGCCAGGCCCTACTTGGACATCCCTAAGTTGGGTCATCCCTAAGAGGCTCCCATGACCGACTACGCTCCCTTCCCGCTGATCGATCTCTCCGGCGGTCCCCGGGAGCGGGGTCGGATCCATGGCAAGGCCGCCGCCGACCGCCTGCGGCGAGGCGCGAAAATGTACGCCGAGTCGCTGCTCAAGTCGGGCGTCGACTGGAAGGAACTGGAGCGGCGCGCCGAGGCGATGGTGCCGCTGATCGACAAGTTCGATCCGACCTACACCGAGGAAATGCGCGGCATCGCCGAGGGCGCGAACGAGCCCTTTGCCGCCGTCGTGCTGATGAACGCCCGCACCGAGATGGTGGTCGCGGCGCGCAAGCAGCAGGCCGCCAAGCATTTCCCCGACGGCTGCACCGCCGCGCTCGCCTTGCCCGAGGCCAGTGCGGACGGCGTGTTGCTGCACGGCCAGAACTGGGACTGGCGTTCGGAGTGCGCGGAGAACGGCGTGGTGCTGCGCATCCGCCGCGACGACGGGCCCGACATCCTGACCTTCACCGAAGCGGGCGGTCTCGCGCGCTCGGGCCTCAACTCGGCCGGCATCGGCCTCACCGCCAATGCGCTGGAATGCGAGCGCGACTATCAGCGCGGACCGGGCGTGCCGCTGCCGTTCATCCGTCGCAAGGTGCTGGAGGCCAGCCATCTCGCGCTGGCGGTGCAGACCATCGTGTCGACGCCCAAGCCCGGCTCCAACCACATGGCCGTGAGTCATTGTGGCGGCGAGGCCTTCGGCTTCGAATGCGCGCCCGACGAGACCTTCTGGATCGCGCCCGACCGCGGCCTCTACGTCCACGCCAATCACTGGATCGCCGATTCGGCGCGCGCCAAGGTGAAGGACACGGGTCTCGCCGAGACGCCGGACTCGATCTATCGCGACAAGAGGGTGCGCGACCAGCTTTCCCCGAAGCGCGGCAAGCTCACCCTGGAAGATTTCCGGCAGGCCTTCTTCGACGATTGGGGCACGCCCCATTCGGTCTGTCGCCCGCCGCGCCTCAATTCGCGCGGCGTCTCGACCGCGACGACCGCGATGATCCTGATGCGCCCTGCCGAGGGCCATCTCGAAGCCTGCCCGATGCCGGCGCTCAATCGCGCATTCACGACCTACACGCTGACGCCCGATCGCCTCGCGCAGAAGCAGGCGGCGGAGTAGTCAGCCGTTTGAACACCTCGCCCGTGACGCCTTCGTGCGCCGATATGGTTCGGCCGGAATCCTCACTGCTCCCACTGGTCGTTGATCGACAACCCTGTTTTGTTCAGGGATTGCTTGTGGATATCTATGCCCGAGAATGACGGCAAAGGGCGTCATCTGAGCCTACTTCTCGCACTCAAATGGCGAACTTTCCTGCCTCAGGAATGCTCGCACGGGCTCAGTTTTCAGGGAATCACCCGTCTCAGGAGAGCAGATTCCCTGCAGTTTCTGTTAAGTGCCCAATGAATCCGCCGAGAAGCGCGTTTTGTTCTCCTACTATGCTGCATTTGCGAAAAGTTTTGGCTGTTAGAAGAAACAGAATTTCAAACTGATTTTTTCCGTTTGCTGTCAATGACTTAACGAAGCATTCTTGAGATTCACAAACCTGCCACGAATTTCGCGATGACAGGGGGTGCAACGTGCGTACTATCTATGGATTGGGTGGTTGCGGTTGCGGCCCCCAATACCTTGTCAATCCTGTCTCGGCCGAGAATGAGCGCGCGCTCACAGGGGAAAGGAGGACGCAAGGTGAAGAGCACGACCAGCAACCCTGCGGCTTCGGCGTTCGCGCTGAAGTATACCCGCGGAAAGTAGAGCCCTAGCGCTCTACCAACGTGAGGTCCTAACCCTCGCTGACACGAGGGACTGTAAATGAGGCACAGAAGAAGCGGTCATCGAAAGGTGGCCGCTTTTTCAATTCTTATAATGGGACCTAAAAGTAAACGACGCAAGATTGAAAGTGGCCCGAAATCGGCCCTCTTTCGGCCCATTACAGGCCCGCTTCCGGCCCCTTGCTGTCGTGTATAAGCTGTGCGGGTGGCCGAAGACGACGATGACGATGGTGGAACGGAACGTCGAAAGTGTACGCTTTCGAAGGCGACCATTCGTTATCTTGAGAAACTCTCGAAACGGGGGACGCACGGCACCAGTGTTTCAAAAGTCATGTCATCGTTAATCGAAGAGGGGATTCGGCAGGCAATCAAAGACAAGTTCATCACGCAGGAAGACGATGCAGGTACCTAGTCTGGCGCACCTCAAGTGATCTTCTTGCCTACGCCTACCGTAAATTTGATGAAGCTGCTCGCGCAACGACTGCGCCAACATGATCGACGCGCCGGATCGCTGTATCAACATGCGCCGTACGCAATGTCGATCCCAACTCCACGATGGTACGCATCGCCAATCCTTCCGTCGTGCAAGCGCGCTGGTCTAAGAGTTGTAGCCTGCATCTTACACAGCGAGGAGTACAGGAAAGGCGAAGTTAATCAGCCCGGATACCAGGACGGCTTGCGCTTCTCGCGGAAGCTCGCGAGGCCTTCGGTGGCTTCGTCCTGCTGGCGGGTGCGGGCGTGTTCGTCGATCAGGTCGCGCAGTTCGCCCTCGTCGATGAAGGCACGCGCGGACGCGAGCGAGCGCAGCTTGGTGGCCGTCGTCGCGCGCGGCGCATTCATCAGCACGGACTCGACGATCTTCTCACCGGCTTCCGCCAAGCCACCCGTCGGACAGACTTCGTGTACCAGGCCGAGGCGGCGCGCTTCGTGGGCGCCGAAGCGTTCGCCGGTCAGCGCGTAGCGCCGCGTCTGGCGCAGGCCGATCGCCTGGCAGAGCTGTGGCAGGATGATGCCGGCCATCAGGCCCCAGCGCGTCTCGCTGATGGAGAAGAGTGCGTCCTCCTGCGCTACGACGACGTCGCAGGCGGCTGCGATGCCGGTGCCGCCGCCGAAGCAGCCGCCCTGGATCAGCGCCAGCGTCGGCACCGGGCACGTATCGAGCCGTTTCACGGCCTCGGCGGTGAGACGGCTCACTTTCTCGTTCTCGGCAGGCGACTGGCTGGCGACGCCGGTGATCCACGACAGATCGGCGCCGGCCTGGAAGTGCTTGCCGTTGCCCCGCAGCACGACGATGCGCAGCCCGCTCTCGGCGCCCAGCGAATCCATCGCATCGTGCAGGCCCTGGATGAGATCGCCGTTGTAGGCGTTGTTCACCCTGGGGCGGTTCAGCGTGACGGTGGCCACGCCGCGGCGATCGATCTCCCAGAGGACGGTATCGTTGGCCATCGGCCTACTCGACCTTCAGGTAGCTGTCCTTGAGAGCGATCTTGCCGTCCTTCACCTCGTAGAGGTCGATGCCGTAGCGATCGAACGGCTTGCCGGCATGGTCGATGCCGGTGGAGCGGAAGGTGCCGAACAGCTTGTCGCCGGCGCGATGGATGGTCGCCTCCGAGAAACGGACCTCGCGATGCGCCGTGCTCTTGTCGGCGAAGTGCGCGCGCAGCGCTTCCTTGCCCTTCAGCACGCGGCCAGTCGGTCCGCCGCCGGCATTGAGGCGCCATTCGAAGTCTTCGGTCACGCAGTCGGCGATCGCGTCGACATCGCCCTTGTTGAAGGCCTTGCCGAAGCGGCGGAACAGGTCGTCGATGGCGTCGGGCATTGGGTACTCCCTGGTTTACTTGAGCAGCGAGCCGAAGCAGAGCGCGATATCGTTCTTCACGCTGGCATCGGTGACGAGCGAGAGATCGGACCGCGCCGTCTTGCAGTCGGTGGCCGTGACTTCGATCTCGCGCGTCGGCACGTCACCGCGATAGCGAAGCTCGCGCGCGGCCGAACCGGCAGGATGAATCGTGAGTACGAGCTCGGGCGAGCCTTCGGGCAGGTCCTTCTTGTCGGGCGAGAATTCCTGCGTGGAAATGTTGGCCTCGTGGCCGGCGCCGCGCAGCGTCTTGACGGCTTCGTCCAGCTCCGGTCGAACGACGTCGCGGCACTTGACCCAGAAGGCCTGCACGAAAAGATCCGTCTCGGCGTCCATTGTCTCTCCCTACGATTTGGCGTCCTTGCTTGGAGCCGACCCTAGCACCTCCCACGGCGGCGGCGAGAATTTCTCGACGATGAAGTCGATGAAGGCTGTCACCTTGGGTGCGAGATGGCGGCGGTGCGGGTAGACCGCATGGATCGGGATCGGCTGCTCGGCGCGGAACTCTTCGAGCAGCGAGACCAGCTCGCCGTTCTTGATGGCGGTCGCCACCGTGAGGCGGGTCAGGCGCACGATGCCGAGCCCCTGCAGCGCCAGCCGCATCTGCGCCTCGCCCTCGGTGACGGCGACCCGTCCGCCGACCTCGATTTCGCGCACCTCGCCGTCGATGCGGAACGGCCAGCGGTTGAGATAGGTGCGGTCGCGCGACACGATGCAGTTGTGGCGGGTCAGTTCCTCGGGGCGCTGGGGCACGCGACGCTTCGCCAGGTAGGCGGGCGAGGCGCAGACCAGCCGCACGTCCTCGCCGATCTTGCGCGCCATGAAACTGGTGTCGGCCAGGCGCCCGATGCGGATGGCGATGTCGACACCCTCCTCGATCATGTCGACGACGCGGTCGGTCGGCATCAGTTCGAGCTGCAGCAGCGGGTAGCGCTCCAGGAATTCCGAGATGACCGGCGCGAGCTGGTGGGTGGAGAAGGCGAGCGACGTCGTGACCTTCAGCAGGCCGTGCGGCGTACCGCTCTGGCCGCTGATCTGGTTCTCCAGCGTCTCGATCTCGCCCACGATGCGCCGGGCCGTGGCATAGAAGGCCTCCCCCTCCTCGGTGAGGTGGAGCGCCCGTGTCGTGCGCTGCAAAAGCCGGACGCCCAACCGGCTCTCCAGTCGGGTGACGAGCTTGCTGACGGCCGACGGGCTCAACCCCAGGCTGGGCGCCGCGGCGGAAAAGCCTTTGGAATCAACGACCCGGACGAAGGCCGCCATCTCGCTTGCGTGGTCGATCATTGCGCCATTAATGAATTCTATTCACGAGTGTTGGTCATACACTCCGTATTAATCGCCGGGAAGAGCGGAATTATGTTCCTTTCATTCCTTTGGAGGTTCTTGCCATGTTCACGACGCCCTATCCCACCATCGCCGAACGTCAGGCTTTCGAAGCCCGTGCGCTGCGCATGCGCGGGGCGGCTGTGGCCGGCCTGATGCGCAACATCGCCCGCTGGGTCTCGGCAGCCGCCCGCTAAGGCGGCCATGCCTGGGGCTCCCGGTGGCGTCTGGGGCCAGTACGCCCGCTACAACCGGCTGGCCAACGAGACGCTTTACGCGGTCTGCGCCGGGCTCTCCGGCGCGGAATACCGCCGCGATCTCGGCGCCTTCTTCGGCAGTGTCCACGGTACGCTGAACCATCTGCTGCTGGGCGACCGGATCTGGATGGCGCGGTTCGAGGGCGGCGAGCACGTCTCGACCAACCTGGGCGCACCCCAGTTCGAGGAGTTCGAAGCGCTCCGCGCCGAGCGCGAGCGTCTCGACCGCCACATCGAGCATTTCTTCGCGAACCTGCCCGAGGGCTTCGAGCGGGGCAGCGTGCGCTACGTCAACAATTCGGGCTTCGACACCGTGGATCCGTGGTCGGTGATCCTGCCGCATTTCTTCAATCACCAGACCCATCACCGCGCCCAGGTCCATACGCTGCTCTCGCAACTGGGCCACAAGCCGCCGGTGCTGGATCTGCATCGGGTGTTGAGACCCGATCCGACGTGAGGCGGCATGAGCCTCATTGGAGCGCGCCACTCCAGTGGCGCTCTTCGGTGTCGACGAGACATGAGCGCCACTGGAGTGGCGCGCTCCAAGGCTAGTGTCGCGGCCTGGAGAGGGAGGCTCCCGCCGCCTTCAACAACACCGTCGCCGCTTCCCGCGCGGCCGCCGCGACCTTCGGATCGCCGCGCACGATGGCGGCGGCGATGGCGCCGTCGATCAGGATCTGCAGCTGCATCGACAGCGGTGCGGCGTCCTTGATGCCGATCCGTTCGAGAAGTTCCTGAAACCAGACCCGCCGCTGCTCCTTGAACGCGACCGCGATCTTGTTGGCGGCATGAGCCGGCTCCTTGAGCTCGGCGACGGCATTCACGAAGGGACAGCCGCGGAACACGCCGGTCGCGATGGTGCGCTCCAGCCGGTCGAAGGCGCCCAGGATCTGCTCCATCGGCGGCCGGTCCGACGGCGGCGCGGGGCGCAGCCGCCGCGAGAGATAGGCGACGATCAGGTCGTCCTTCGACGGGAAGTGATTGTAGAGCGTGCGCTTGCTGATGCCGATTTCGGCCGCGATCGTGTCGACGCCCACGGCGCGGATGCCCTGGCCGTAGAACAGCCGGTCCGCCGTATCGAGGATGCGCTCCTGCATCGCTGCCCTGCTGGCCGCTCTCGCCATGATGCCTTGACCCTCTTCCGGCGCCGACCTTAAAGTACACAGGTCTGTGTAATCAAGGTGGAGGCGCGCCGTGGCCATCCTACGTCAATCCTGGCGGGATTTGCGGCCGGTCATGCCGATCCTGATCGGGGCCTCGGTCATGCTGAGCCTCGGCATGGGCGTTCGCCAGAGCTTCGGCCTCGTCATGCAGCCGCTGACCCGCGACATCGCACTGACCGTCTCCGATTTCGCCCTGGCCATGTCGGTCCAGAACCTCGCCTGGGGTTTCCTGCAGCCGGTCGCGGGCGCGCTGGCGGTGCGGCTCGGCTTCCGAACCATCATGGTTTCAGGGGCCGCGCTCTACGTGGCGGGGCTTGCCGTGTTCGCAATGGCCGGGGCCATGACCGGCGTGATGCTGGGCGGCGGCGTGCTGATTGGCATGGCGCTGGCCTGCACCGCCTCGGCGATCTCGCTGGCCGTCGGTGCCCGCGCCGTTCCGGCAAAGATGCGCAGCCTCGTGCTGGGCGCCATCACCGCCACCGGCTCGCTGGGCGCACTGCTGTCGGCTCCGCTCGGCCAGATGCTCACGACCGAGCATGGCTGGCGCGCCGGGCTGCTGGGCTTTCTCGCTCTCACCGTGTTCATGCTGCCGGCTGCCTGGATCGCCGGCCGCGTCGATCGCCTGAGTCCGTCGACGCCCGCGACGGGCGACATCAGCGCCGCTTCGCCGCGCGTGGCGCTCGCGGCGGCGCTGCGCCATCCGTCGTTCCTGGTGATGACGGCCGCCTACTTCGTCTGCGGCATGCAGCTCCTGTTCATCACCACGCACCTGCCGTCCTATCTCGCGATCTGCGGCATGGACCCGTCGCTCAGCGCCGGCGCGCTGGGCGCCATTGCGCTGTTCAACGTGTTCGGCAGCCTCTTCTTCGGCTGGGCCGGCGGCCACTGGTCCAAGCTCGGCCTGCTGGGCGGCATCTACATCGCACGCTCGATCGTGCTTGCCTGCTACTTCATGATGCCGCCGACGCCGGCCAGCACCCTGGTCTTCGCCTCGGCCATGGGCTTCCTGTGGCTGGGTGTCGGCCCGCTTGTCGCGGGATCGGTGGTCGAGATGTTCGGCCTGCGCTGGCAGGCGATGATCCAGGGCGTTGCCTTCATGAGCCATCAGGTCGGCAGCTTCGTGGGCGCGCTGGGCGGCGGCCTGCTGTTCGACGCGCTGGGCTCCTACGACCTCGCCTGGCGCCTCGGCGTCGCGCTGGGCCTCACCGCCGGTCTGGTGCAGGTGACGTTCGCCCTGATGCGCCCGCCACCCGCGCCGAAACCTATTCCGGTTTGAACTCCGGCTTGATGTCCTGCTTGCGCCACTTGAACCGCAGCTCGGCCAGCCCGACGCTCAGCACGTAGAAGACCGGCGTGAAGATCAGGCCGAAGATCGTCACGCCCAGCATGCCGGAGAACACCGCGGTGCCCAGCGACTGGCGCATCTCCGCGCCGGCGCCGGTGCTGATGACCAGCGGCACCACGCCCAGGATGAAGGCCAGCGACGTCATCAGGATGGGCCGCAGGCGCGTCTTCGACGCGGTCACTGCCGCATCGAAGCGGTTCATGCCCTGCTCGTGCGCCTGCTTGGCGAACTCCACGATCAGGATGGCGTTCTTGGCCGCGAGGCCGACCAGCACGACCAGGCCGATCTCGACCAGGACGTTGCGGTCGAGGCCGCGGATGTTCACGCCGATCATGGCCGCGAGGATGCACATCGGCACGATCAGGATGACGGCCAGCGGCAGCAGCCAGCTTTCGTAGAGCGCCGCCAGCAGCAGGAAGACGAACAGCACCGCGAGGCCGAAAGCCAGGATCGCGGTGTTGCCGGCCAACTTCTCCTGCAGCGCGATCTCGGTCCATTCGAAGCCGAAACCCGACGGCAGCACCTTCTCCGCCAGCCCTTCCATCGTGGCGATGCCCTGGCCCGACGAGAAGCCGCGTTGCAGGGCGACCTGCACCTCGGCCGCCGGATAGAGGTTGTAGCGCGCCACGCGATAGGGGCCGGTGATGTCCTCGAAGGTCGCGACGGCGCCGATCGGCACCATCTCGCCGCTCACGCTGCGCGTCTTGAGATTCTCGACGTCGCGCAGGGTGAGGCGATAGGGATTGTCGGCCTGCACCGTCACGCGGTAGGTGCGGCCCAGAATGTTGAAGTCGTTGACGTAGGCCGAGCCCATGTAGGCCGACAGCGTCTCGAACACGCGCGCGATGGGCACGCCGAGCTGCTCGGCCTTGGTCCGGTCGATGTCGGCGAAGATCTGCGGCGTGCGCGTGTTGTAGAGCGTGAAGGCCTGGGTCAGGCCCGGCGCCTGTCCGGCCGCCCCGGCGAGCGCCCAGGTGGCGCCCTCCAGCGCCGTCAACCCGCGCGAAGCGCGGTCCTGCACGTAGCCCTTGAGGCCGCCGCCCGTGCCGATGCCGGGCACGGAGGGCGGCTCGAGGACGAACACGAAGGCCTCGCGCAGCGCGAACATCTGCCCGCGGAGGTCGGCCAGGATCATGTCCTTGGTGATGCCCGGCCGCTCCTTGAAGGGCTTCAGGGTCACGAAGATCACGCCCGTGTTGGGCGCGTTGGTGAAGGTCGCGCCGTCGAAGCCGACGAACGAGACCGCGTTCGCCACACCCGGCCGCGACATGATGATCTCGCTCGCCTTGCGCACCAGCGCGTCCGACCGTTCGAGCGTCGAGCCGGCGGGCAGCTGCATGGCCGCGATCAGGTAGGAGCGGTCGAGCTGCGGCACCAGGCCGGTCGGGGTCGAGACGAGGCGGTTCTGGGTGAGCGCCAGCAGGCCGGCGTAGATCACCAGCATGATGAAGCCCATGCGGATCAACCGCGCCGTCATGCGGCCGTAGAAGTTCGACAGCGCGTCGAAGCCGCGGTTGAACTGGCGGAAGAACCAGTGGACCGGCCAGGCCAGCCGTTCCAGCAGGCCGGGCTTGGGCTTCTCGACATGCGACAGGGCATGCGTCTTCAGCAGCAGCGCCGCCATCGCGGGCGACAGCGTCAGCGACACGAAGGCCGAGATCGCGGTCGAGGCGGCGATGGTGATGGCGAACTGCTTGTAGAAGGTGCCCTGCAGGCCGGTGATGAAGGCGGTCGGCAGGAACACCGCGATCAGGACCAGCGAGATCGCGATCAGCGCGCCGCCGACCTCGTCCATCGTCTTGTGCGCCGCCTCCTTGGGCGACATGCCCTGCGTCAGGTAGCGCTCCACGTTCTCGACCACGACGATGGCGTCATCCACGACGATGCCGATCGCCAGCACCAGGCCGAACAGCGACAGCGTGTTGAAGGAGATTCCCACCGCGGCCATCACGGCGAACGAGCCGATCAGCGAGACCGGGATGGCGAGGATCGGGATGATCGCCGCGCGCCAGGTCTGCAGGAACAGGATGACGACGATGACGACGAGGATCACGGCCTCGAACAGTGTCGTGATGACGGCGTCGACCGAGGCCTGGATGAAGGTCGTGGGATTGTAGACGATCGTGTAGTCGAGGCCGGACGGGAAGCTCTTCTTCAGCCGCTCCATCTCCGCGATGATGGCGTCCGAGGTGGCGAGCGCGTTGGATCCCGGCCGTTGGAAGATGCCGAGCGCGGTGGCCGTCTTGTTGTCGAGGTAGGCGTTCAGCGTGTAGTCCTGCGCGCCCAGTTCGACGCGGGCGATGTCGCGGAGGCGGGTCACCGATCCGTCGGGCTCGGCGCGGATCACGATGTTCTCGAACTGGTCGGGCGAGCTCAGTCGCCCCAGTGTGCGCACCGACAGGGTGAACCCGCCCGGCGACACGGCCGGGGCCTGGTTGACCGCGCCGGCGGCGACCTGGAGGTTAGCCGCCCGCAGCGCCAGCACGACCTCGCCGGCCGTCAGGTTGCGCGCGGCGACACGGGCCGGATCGAGCCAGATGCGCATCGAGTAGTCGCGGCCGCCGAACACGAGCACGTTGCCGACGCCGTCGACGCGGGTCAGCACGTCCTTCACGTAGAGCGTGGCGTAGTTGGAGATGTACTGCTGGTCGCGGCTGCCGTCCGGCGAGACCATGTGCACGACCATCATCAGGTCGGGCGAGGCCTTGCGGACCACGATGCCGAGACGCTGCACGTCCTCGGGCAGGCGCGGCTGGGCCACCGCGACGCGGTTCTGCACCAGCACCTGGGCCTGGTCGATGTCGACGCCCGGCTTGAACACGACGTTGATCGACAGGCGGCCGTCACCGGTCGACTGCGACTCGATGTAGAGCATGTCGTCGACGCCGTTGACCTCGAGCTCGATCGGGGTGGCGACCGTCTCGGCGATCACCTCGGCGGACGCGCCGGGGTAGGTCGCGGTGATGTTGACGGTCGGCGGCGCGATCTCGGGATACTCGGCCACGGGAAGGCCGCGCTGGGCGATGAAGCCCACGATCACGATGATGACCGAGAGGACCGACGCGAAGATCGGCCGGTCGATGAAGAAATGGGAAAAACGCATGACGGGCCCTTACCCGGCCTTCGCAGTGATCTCGGCCTTCTGGGGCACGACCTTGGCGCCCGGCCGGACCATGGGGTTGGCCAAGCCGTCGAGCACCACCTTGTCGGTGGGCGCGAGGCCGGAGCGGATCACGCGCAGGCCGTCGACCAGCGTGCCCAGGGTCACGGGCTTGGCCTGGACGACGTCGCCCGGGCCAACGACGAACACGATCTTGCGCGCCTGGTCGGAGATGATGGCCGAGTCGGGAATCAGCAGCGCGTCGTACTCGCCGCCGAAGAGCTGGAGACGGCCGAAGATGCCGGGCGTCAGGAGCTGGTCCTTGTTGTCGACCAGGGCGCGGACGCGGATCGTGCCCGAACGCGCGGTCATCGTGTTGTCGACGAAGTCGACCTTGCCGGTGCGCTTCCACTCGGTCTCGTCGGAAAGCCGGATGCGGACGGGATTGGCGCCGTCGCGCGACGAGGCGAGCGCGCCCGACAGGATCAGGCGGCTGTAGCGCAGATGGTCGGCTTCCGAGATGTCGAAAACGAAGCGGATGGGGTCGAGTGTCACGATCGTGGCGAGCAGGGTGGCGCCGGTCTGCCCCCCTGAGATCAGGTTGCCGGCATCGACCTTGCGGTCGGAAATGCGGCCGGCGATCGGCGCCGTCACATTCGTCCATTCGAGGTTCAGCTGGGCGTTGCGCAGCGCGGCCTCGGCCGACTTCAGCTGGGCGCGGGCGACGGCGAGCGTCGACTTGCGCGAATCCTGTTCCGCCTCGGTGATGGTGCGCGAGGCGATCAGCGACGCGCCGCGGCCGACCTGCAGCTCAGCAAGATCGACCTGGGCCTTGTTGCGCGCGACCTCGGCTTCAGCCGATTCGACGGCGATCTCGTAGGGTCGCTTGTCGATGGTGAAGAGTGGATCGCCGACCTTTACGATCTGGCCGTCGCGGAAATCGATCTTGTCGATGAAGCCCGAGACGCGCGCGCGGACTTCCACGGACGCGACGGCCTCGAAGCGGCCGGAATATTCGTCCCACTGGGTCACCCGCTTGGCAACCGGTTCGGAGACGCCGACCGGCATGGCCGGGGGGCCGCCCTGGGCGAAAGCTGCGGATGAAAATGCCAAGAGGCTGAGGCTGGCGAAAGCCAGCAGGCGGCGACGTACGGACACTTGGACTCCCCCGCGAACAATTCTGCGTCGCGAAGTCGACATGTGGTTGCCTCATTGGGCGGTGTCAATTGCTCCCGGAGTAACCGACACACTTCCAGGGAACATCCCTTTTCACCAGCCTTTGTAGGGTCAAGCGGCATTCGGTGCCTGCGCAGGGGCGGAGATGGCGGAATGTTCGATGCGGAACACGGGAGGGTTCCGTGCGTTGAACTTGGTCGCGAGCGCGTGGTCGCGTCGGCGTGCGGGGCATGTAGAGGGAGCCGGCTTCTTGTTGACGTTCGCCAAGGCATCTCCGGCTCGCATTGCCTTCATTGCTGTCATTTTCGTCGCGGTCGCGGCGATCGCCGTCTACGGGCTGGTCCTGCACGATCCCAAGTCACCGCCCGCGACAGCGGCGCCGCCCCCGGCTGAAGTCGGTGTGGCGACCCTGGTGTCCGCCGATGTGCCCCTGCCTCTCCTCTATGCCGGTCGCGTGACCGGCTTCCGCGTGGTCGAGATCAGATCGCAGGTCGGCGGGTTTCTGTTGAAGCGCGAGTTCACCGACGGCGAGGCGGTCAAGGCGGGCGATGTTCTCTTTCGCATCGATCCGCGCAGCTACGAGGCCGCCCTGGCACGTGCCAAGGCGCAGGTGGCACAAGCGCAGGCGACACTGACCCAGGCGACCGAGAACTACACCCGGGTCGAGGGCCTCGCCGCGCGGCAGGTCTCCACGCAGAAGGCGCTCGAAGATGCGACGGCCGCGCGCGAGCAGGCGACCGCGGCGCTGGCGTCGGCCAAGGCCGATGTCCAGACCGCCGAACTCAATCTCGAATACACGGTGATCAAGGCGCCGATCTCGGGCCTCACCAGTATCGAGGCCTCGCCACCCGAGGGCACGCTCGTCCAGCCGCAGCAGACCGTGCTGACCCGCATCACCCAGCTCGACCCGGCCTACGTCTATTTCACGACCACCGACGGCGAATTGCGCGAACTGACGGAAATCAACCGCCAGCGCGCCAAGCCGCTGACCGAGGATGACGTCACCGTGAAGCTGCGCTTCGGCAACGGCGACGTCTATCCGAACGATGGCCGGGTCGACATCAGCTCCAGCATCGTCGATCCCCGCACCGGTACGGTCCAGATCCGCGCCGTCTTTCCCAACGAGAAGCGCGGCCTGCTGCCCGGCCAGTTCGTGCGGGTGGAGATCATCGGCGTGACCATGCCGAATGCGGTGCTCGTTCCGAAGACGGCGATCGTGCAGGGACCGCAGGGAGCGGCCGTCTACGTGCTCGATGCCAGCGACGTAGCGCAGGCCCGCCCCGTCCAGCTGGACCGTGAGGTCGAGAAGGGGTGGATCGTGAAGAGCGGCCTCAAGGCCGGGGAGCGGGTCGTCATCGACGGCGTCATCCGCGTCCGGCCCGGCGTCAAGGTGAAACCGGTCGATGCATCGACGGCGCCCGCCGCCCCGGCGGTGGCGCCTGGCGCGGGCGGGACCAGGCCGTGATTTCGAAGTTCTTCATCGACAGGCCGGTCTTTGCCAGCGTCCTGTCGATCGTGATCGTGCTTGCCGGTCTCGTGGCCATGCGGGCGCTGCCGATCTCGCAGTATCCGCAGATCGTGCCGCCCGACGTGGTGGTGACGGCGAGCTACCCCGGCGCGACGGCGGAGACCATCTCCTCGACCGTCGCGGCGCCGCTCGAGCAGCAGATCAACGGCGTCGAGCGGATGATCTACATGCGCTCGACCTCGACCGGCTCGGGCACGATGAGCCTGACCGTCAGCTTCGAGATCGGTACCGATCCCGACCAGAACGCCATCAACGTCAACAATCGCGTGCAGCGCGCGCTGCCGCTGCTGCCGGCCGAGGTCGCGCGGCAGGGCGTCGTCGTCCAGAAGCGGTCGTCGTCGATCCTGATGGTTATGACCATGTCGTCGCCCGACCGGCGGTACGACACGGTGTTCATCAGCAACTACGCACTGGTCAACGTGATCGACGAGCTGCGCCGCCTGCCGGGCGTCGGCGACGCCGCCCTGTTCGGCGCCTCGGACTATTCGATGCGCGTCTGGCTGCGACCCGACAAGCTCGCGCAATACAATCTGACGCCGGGCGACGTCGCGGCCGCCATCCGTGAACAGAACTCGCAGTTCGCGGCGGGACGGTTCGGCGAGGAGCCGATGAAGAACCCGCAGGAGTTCACCTATTCGGTGACGACGCCGGCGCGGCTGGTCGATCCCACCCAGTTCCAGAACATCATCATCCGCTCCGACGAGATCGGCGGTGCTCTGCGCCTCAAGGACGTTGCGAGGGTCGAGCTGGGCGCGCTGACCTACGGGTTCTCCGCGATCTTCAACGGCGCCCCCGCCGTGCCGATCGGCGTCTACCTGCAGCCCGGCGCCAACGCGCTGCAGGTCGCGCAGTCGGTGCAGGAGACGATGCAGCGCATTTCGAAGCGCTTTCCCGAGGGGCTGCGCTACGACGTGCCGTTCAACACCACGCGCTTCGTCGAGGTCTCGATCGAGGAGGTGGTCATCACCTTCATCGAGGCCATCATCCTCGTGGTGCTGGTCGTCTTCCTGTTCCTGCAGAATGTGCGGGCGACGATCATTCCGGTCATCGCCATCCCGGTCTCGATCGTCGGTACCTTCGCCGGCATGTACCTGCTGGGCTTCTCCATCAACCTCCTGACCCTGTTCGGGCTGGTGCTGGCGATCGGCATCGTCGTGGATGACGCGATCGTGGTGCTGGAGAATGTCGAGCGGATCATGTCCACCGAGGGCAAGAGCCCGCGCGACGCGGCGGTCCAGGCGATGCAGGAGGTGACCGGTCCGGTCATCGCCATCGTGCTGGTCCTCTGTGCCGTCTTCATCCCGGTATCCTTCCTGGGCGGACTGGCGGGCGAACTCTATCGCCAGTTCGCGGTGACCATCGCCGTGTCGGTGGTGATCTCGGGCATCGTGGCGCTGACGCTCACGCCGGCGCTCGCGGCGCTTATCCTCAAGCCCGGCCACGAGAAGCCCGGATGGTTCTTCTCCAGGTTCAACAGGGGCTTCGACTGGGTGACCGAGCGTTATACGGCCGGCGTCTCGTTCCTGCTGAAGAGGGTCGTCGTCGGCCTCGCGGGGGTCGCGGTCATCATCGGCGCGACCGTGTTCCTGTTTCAGAAGGTGCCGGGCGGGCTCGTGCCCAACGAGGACCAGGGCTATGTCTTCCTGGTGACCGCCCTGCCGCCCGCCGCCTCGCTGACGCGCACGCGCGCGGTGACGGCCAAGGCCACCGAGGAGCTGGGCAAGAACCCGGCGGTCGCGAATGTCGTCACCTTCTCGGGCTTCGACCTGCTCTCCGGCGCGCAGAAGACGAATTCGGGCATCTCCTTCGTGACCCTCAAGGACTGGTCCGAACGCAAGGAGCCCGCGCAGGATGCCCGCAATCTCGCGCCGTCGCTCGCCGGCCTGAACACGCACTTCCGCGATGGCGTCGTCATCGGCTTCAACCCGCCGCCCATCCAGGGCATGAGCACGACCGGCGGCTTCGAATTCTACCTCCAGGACCGGTCCGGCGGTTCGCTGGCGAGCCTCGCGGAGGCGGCCAACAAGGTCGTGGCCGCGGCGGCGAAGCATCCCGAGCTGGCGGGCGTCTCCACGACATTCTCCACGAGCGTGCCGCAGTACCGGATCGACGTCGACCGCGACAAGGCGAAGGCCCTCGGCATTCCGATCAACTCGATCTTCGACACGATGCAGAGTTCGTTCGGCAATCTCTACGTCAACGACTTCACCCTGTTTGGCCGCACCTACCGCGTCAGCCTGTCGTCCGAGCCCGACTTCCGCGAGCGGCCGGAAGACCTGCGGCACGTCTTCGTCAAATCCGACAAGAACGTCATGGTGCCGCTGAACGAGCTGGTGACGGTCACGCGCATCGTCGGCCCCGACACCGTCGACCGCTTCAACATCTTTCCCGCAGCCAAGATCCTTGGGGGGCCGGCGCCCGGCTATTCCTCCGGCCAGGCGATCGCGGCCATGCAGAAGGTCGTGGCCGAGACGCTGCCCGGCGACTACACGATCGGCTGGACCGGTTCGGCCTACCAGGAACTCGCCACCCAGGGCACGGGAGGCCTGGGCTTCGTGTTCGGCCTGGTGATGGTCTTCCTGATCCTGGCGGCGCAGTACGAGCGCTGGTCGTTGCCGCTTGCGGTCCTGACCGCCGTACCCTTCGCGGTGTTCGGCGCGCTGCTGGCGGTCTGGATCCGCGGCCTCGAGAACGACGTCTACTTCCAGATCGGCCTCATCACCCTGATCGGCCTCGCCGCCAAGAATGCCATCCTGATCGTCGAATTCGCGTCTCAGCGCCACCGGCAGGGCCTCTCTGCCTATGACGCGGCAATGGAGGCGGCCAGGCTGCGTTTCCGGCCGATCATCATGACCTCGCTCGCCTTCATCCTGGGTGTGGTGCCGCTCGCCATCAGCAGCGGCGCGGGCTCGGCCAGCCGCCATTCCATCGGCACCGGCGTGATCGGGGGCATGCTGGCCGCGACCTTCATCGCCATCCTCTTCGTCCCGCTCTTCTTCCGCCTGCTGACGCGGGGTCGGAAGGAAGAGGTGAAGCCACCGGAAGCGAAGCCTTAGCGCTATTTGTCATCCTGAGCGAGGCGAAGGATCTCGCGCCGGCAACGGAGTTGTCTGCTCGCTCGGCAAGGTCCTTCGCTTCGCTCAGGACGACCGGCATTTTCGCCTGCTATCATCCGCCGATGAAGATCAAGAAGTTCGGCACGCCGCTCAAGCGCTCTGCCGTGAAGCTGATGATGCTGGGCTCGGGCGAGCTCGGCAAGGAAGTGGTCATCGAGGCGATGCGCTTCGGCATCGAGGTCATCGCCTGCGATCGCTACGCCGATGCGCCGGCCATGCTGGTCGCCAACAGCGCCTATGTGTTCGACATGCGCGACGGCGAGGCGATGCGCTATGTCGTCGAGACGGTGAAGCCCGACTTCATCGTCCCCGAGATCGAGGCCATCGCCACCGACACGCTGGTCGAGCTGGAGAAGGAGGGCTGGACCGTCATTCCGACGGCGCGGGCCGCGCAGCTCACCATGGACCGCCGCGGCATCCGCAAGCTCGCGGCCGAGAAACTCAAGCTGCCGACCTCGCCCTATCGCTTCGCCGCCAGCCTCGAGGAGCTGCAGGCCGGTGCCGAGGCCGTGGGCTTTCCCTGCTTCATCAAGCCCACCATGTCGTCGTCCGGGCACGGCCAGACCGTCGCGCGCAAGCCCGCCGACGTGGCGAAGAGCTGGAAGGCCGCGATGGAGGGCACGCGCGCCAGCACCGGACTCGTCATCGTCGAGGGTGCCATCGACTTCGACTACGAGATCACGCTGCTGACCGTGCGCCACGACGGCGGCTTCGGCTTCTGCGAGCCGATCGGCCACATCCAGGTCGACGGCGACTATCGCGAGAGCTGGCAGCCGCACGCCATGTCGAAGACGGCGCTGCGCAAGGCGCGCGACATCGCAAAGAAGGTCGTGAACGAACTGTGTGGCGCCAGGGGGCGCGGCCTGTTCGGCGTGGAAATGTTCGTGAAGGGCGACACGGTGTGGTTCTCCGAACTGTCGCCGCGCCCGCACGACACCGGCATGGTGACGATGGTCTCGCAGAACATGAGCGAGATGGAGCTGCACGTGCGCGCCATACTCGGCCTGCCGATCCCCGAGATCACCTGCCAGCCCGGCGCCTCGGTGCCCGTCCTCGGCGACGGCAATCTCAAGGACCCGACTTATACCGGCATCGCCAAGGCGTTGGCCGCGCCGGGAACGTCGGTGCGAATCTTCGGCAAGCCCGAGGTGAAGGGCCACCGCCGCATGGCGGTCGCACTGGCGACCGGCCGCACCGTGAAGGACGCCCGCCGCAAGGCGATGGCGTCGGCGAAGCAGATCAAGGTCGGGTAGAAAACCCCGTCGTCCCGAGCGGAGCGCAGCGAAGTCGAGGGACCTCTTTTCGCTTCGACACGCCATGCGCCGGAAAAGAGGTCCCTCGACTGCGCGCCTGCGGCGCTCCGCTCGGGACGACGGTTGGGCCTCAGTGCCGGAAGTGCCTCATCCCGGTGAAGACCATCGCGAGGCCCTTTTCGTCGGCCGCGTCGATCACTTCCTTGTCGCGCATCGAGCCGCCCGGCTGGATGATCGCCGTCGCGCCGGCCTCGGCCGCGGCCAGAAGACCGTCGGCGAAGGGGAAGAAGGCGTCCGACGCCACGACGCTGCCGACCGCCGGGCTTACCGTGAGGCCCGCGGCCTCGCCCGCTTCGGCGGCGCGGATGGCAGCGATGCGCGAGCTGTCGCGGCGGTTCATCTGGCCGGCGCCGACGCCCACCGTGGCGCCGTCCTTGGCATAGACGATGGCGTTGGACTTCACGTGTTTGCAGACCGTGAAGGCGAACAGGAGATCGTCGAGTTCCTTCGCCGTCGGCGACCGCTTGGTCACGACCTTGAGATCGGCCTTCGTCAGATGGCCATTGTCGCGCGTCTGGAAGAGATAGCCCCCGGCCACGCTCTTCAGCGTCATGCCGGCCGTCGCCGGATCGGGCAGGGCGCCCGCCAGCAGCACGCGCACGTTCTTCTTCGTGGCGAGTATGGCCAGCGCTTCCGGCGTCGCGTCGGGCGCGATCACCACTTCCAGGAAGAGCTTCACCAGTTCGGCCGCGACCCTGGCTTCGAGCGTGCGGTTCAGCGCGACGATGCCGCCGAAGATCGAGACGGGATCGCAGGCATAGGCCTTCTGGTAGGCTTTGAACTGATCGGCATCGACGGCGACGCCGCAGGGATTGGCGTGCTTCACGACGACGATGGCCGATTCGGCGAACTCCGCGACGCACTCGTAGGCCGATTCGGTATCGCCGATGTTGTTGTAGGAAAGCTCCTTGCCCTGGACCATGCGCGCCGTCGCCACGCCCGCCCGCTTGCTGCCGTCGCTGTAGAAGGCCGCCTTCTGGTGCGGGTTCTCGCCGTAACGCAGCGTCTGCACGCGCTCCGCCGACATCGTAAGGCGCTCGGGGAAGGTCTCGCCTTCCTGGCTCGCGAACCAGTTGGCGATGGCCGAATCGTAGGAAGCGGTACGGGCATAGGCCTTGGCCGCGAGCTTGCGGCGCAGCGCCAGCGTCGTCGCGCCCTTGTTGGCGTCGAGCTCCTGCAGCACCGAGGCATAGTCCTTGGGATCGACCACGATGGTCACGAAGTCGTGGTTCTTGGCCGAGGCGCGGATCAGCGCCGGCCCGCCGATGTCGATGTTCTCGACGCAGGTCGGGAAGTCGGCGCCGCGCGCGACCGTGGCCTCGAACGGGTAGAGGTTCACCACCACGAGATCGATGCCCGCGATCCTGTGGTCGCTCATCGCCTTCTGGTGGCCGGCGTCGGTGCGGCGGGCCAGGATGCCACCGTGGATCGAGGGCTGCAGCGTCTTCACCCTCCCGTCCATGATCTCGGGGAAGCCGGTATGGTCGCTGACCTCGACGACCTTCAGCCCGGCGTCGCGCAGCGACTTGGCCGACCCGCCGGTCGAGAGGATTTCCACCCCGTGCGCCGCCAGCGCCTTGCCCAGCTCTAAAAGGCCCTCCTTGTCGGAAACGGAGATCAGCGCGCGCTGGATGCGGGCCAGATCGGGCGTGGGCGAGGGGACGTACTGGGTCGAGGCGGACATGGCCGGTCTTTTAGGGCGAGCGGGCGAACGCCGCTACGTCCTGCGCTGTGTCATTTGGGCTTTTTTTGCTCGTCCGGATGACTCTGACGGCCCGGTGCCACGACCTCGAAAGGCGTCGGCCATTGCACAATCGCACGCTACATGCGCATTGTGTCGGGCATATGGGGAGGGGCCGATGTCTGCATTCAATGCAGTGCGTTTCCGCGTAAAGCCTGGTCGCGATCAGGCGTTCCTGGACGCTCACAAGGGCATCGCCGAAGCATGGCCCGGTCTGGTGCATGCCAACATCATCAAGACCGGCGACCGCTCCTACTGCCTGATCGCGGAGTGGCCCGATATGGAGGCCTGCATTGCGGCGCGTCCCGCCATGATCGCCACGCTCAATTCCTTCCGCGACACGCTCGAAGACCTCGGCAATGGTCTCGGGGTCACGGATGCCGTGGGCGGCTCGGTCGTGCTGGCGCTGAAATAGTCCATCAGTCCCGAGATTGGGGAGAGGCGCCAGCAGGCGCGCGCCGATGTTGCGTGCGTGACGCAGCCCTCTCCTGACGCAGATTTCGAAGCCACTATTCGGCGATGAAATCGAATGCCCGTTCGGCGATCATGCACGTTGCCGCCTGAGTGTGGCCCCGTGGGATGCGCGGCATCACCGACGCATCGGCAATGCGCAGTGCGCCGATACCGTGTACGCGTAGTTGCGAATCTACCACGGCATTGTCGGCCGCACCCATGCGGCACGTGCCGACGGGATGGTAGAGGGTTTGCCCGAACAGGCGGATATGAGCGACGAGCTCGTCATCGCTCGGCGTGGGCGATGCCGGGGCCAGGCGCTCCCTGACGACGGCGGTCATTGCCGGCGTATCCAGTATCCTCAATGCCGCGCGTAGGCCCTGCAAGACGATCGTACGGTCACGGGGATCTCCCAGGTAATTCGGATCGATGAGCGGCTTTGCGCGGGCATCGGCGGATACTAGGCGGATCGTGCCCACGCTGTACGGCTGCAGGAGCACGCTCACGATCGAGACGCCATGCTGGCTTGGGGGTGTGGTCCCCTCATTCTCGAACAGGACGGGCCCGAATATGAGCTCAACATCCGGCGCCTCGATATCGGAGCGTGAACGCAGGAAGACCGCAGCCTCTGCAATGTTGGACGTCAGCATCCCGCGCCTGCGAACGAGAAATTCAATGATGTTGCCGAGCGATTCAGCGGCCTTGAGCGAATCCCGAGTGCGGATGGAGGACAGGGTCGGCACCGCGAAATGGTCTTGGAGATTGTGCCCTACCGCAGGCAGATCGTGTAAAACGTCAATACCCAAGCTCCTGAGTTCTTCGGCCCTGCCGATCCCGGACAACATCAGAAGCTGCGGTGAGTTTACCGCCCCGGCAGCAAGGATGACTTCCCGGTTGGCTCGCACGGCTTGTTCCCCAGCGTGGCCGACATAGGTGATTCCGACTGCCTTGCGACCCTCAAAGTCTATGCGTGTCGTGAGGGCCTCGGTCAGCACTTGTAGATTGGTCCGGCGCAGAGCCGGCGCCAGAAACGCAGTGGCCGCGCTGCATCGCTTCCCGTTGTGTTGCATCACCTGCGCCATCCCGACCCCGTCCATGGTTGCACCATTGAAGTCGTCGTTGCGCGCGATGCCGGTCTGCCTGGCGGCGTCGAGGAAACGGCGCGTAAGGGGGTTGGGATCGCGCTGCATGGCGATGGCAAGCTGGCCTTCGCCGTCTTGGTGGTGATTGGCACCGCGTGGATATGCCTCGATCCTTCGGAAGTACGGCAGTACGTCTGAAAACGACCAGCCGGCTGCACCGAGCTGGGGCCAAGAATCGTAGTCCGATGAATGGCCGCGAACGTACATCTGGGCATTCATCGAGGTCGAGCCGCCGAGCATCTTTCCGCGGGGCCAGTAGACGGAACGGCCTGCAAGCTCTCGCTGCGGGACGGTCTGGTAGTTCCAGTCGAGAGGCGACCTGAACAGCTTCGGCCACGCGGCGGGTATGTGAATTTCCTTCTGCTTGTCCCGCGATCCCGCTTCGACGAGCAACACGGTAGTGCGTCCATTGGCGGTAAGCCGATTTGCGAGAACGCAACCGGCGCCTCCGGCTCCAATAATGATGTAGTCGTAGGCTGCGCCGTGTCGCATGGCTCTTGTCTCCTTGGTTCGACGTGAGGGACCCTCTACGATGCCGGCGTCCGGCAATCCGGACCGGAGCGTCCACGGATCGTCCGCCAGGTCGCGGCCTCCGGTCCGATCGATGAGAAACGGCCTGTCAGGGAGCTTCGAATTCGAAGATGGCGCTCAAGATTCATCTGCTGGGGCCGCCACGACTCGAACGGGGGGAGAGAACTCTCGTCCTCAATCTGCGCAAGGGTCTCGCGCTGATTGCCTATCTGGCGATTGGCGGTAGCGCGCATTCCCGCGACAGCATCGCAACTCTGCTCTGGCCGGAATGCGATGCAGCCACCGGGCGGGCACGCCTGCGACGCACGATCCACGAGATCAACCGTGTGGCTGCTTTCGACCTCGTCGAGGCGCAAGGCGACCTGCTGCGGCTGGCAACGACGGGAGTATGGATAGATGCCATCGTATTCGCCGACTACGCCGCAGGGGACGCTCGGGAGGACCTTGCCGCCGCAGCCGAGATCCATGCCGCAGAATTTCTTTCTGGTTTCGGACTGCACGACAGCGCCGAGTTCGACAGTTGGCTCGGCCTGCAACGAGAAACGCTGCGCCAAACGCTCGTCCGGACGCTGGAACGACTGTGCGAACTACACGCTGCGATGGGCGATCTCGATCGTGCGATCGCGGTTGCGCTACGTCAGCTTGGCCTCGATCCGCTGCAGGAATCCGTACATCGGCGCCTGATGCAGCTCTATGCCCGCGCCGGCCAGCCAGCCGGCGCACTTCGTCAGTACGACGCCTGCGTGCGTGTGCTCGAAGAAGAGCTGGGCATCGGTCCAACTGCGGAAACCGACGCGCTCTACCGCTCGCTCGCGACAGTATCGAGCCAGTCAACTGTCCCGGATGAGACAGACGTCCAGACGGGAGCGGAGACACCGGAAATCCGCTATGTGCGGTCCGGCGGCGGGTTCGTGGCCTATCAGGTCTACGGCGACGGGCCAATCGACGTGCTGCTGATACCGGGCTTCGTCTCTCACCTGGATTGGGCATGGCGCGAACCAGGTCTCGTTGCCTTCCTGCGGAGACTGGGACAATCGGCGCGTGTGGTGCTGTTCGATCGCCGTGGCGTGGGTCTATCGGATCGCACGGGATCGCCGCCGACGCCCGAAAACACGATGGAAGACGCGCGGGCGGTACTCGATGCCGCTCACATGAAGCGTGTGGTGCTGTTCGGCTGCTCGGAGGGTGGGCCAACCGCTGCACTGCTGGCCGCGAGCAGTCCCGAGCGTGTTCGGGCGCTCGTACTTTACGCCACCATGGCAAAGGGGAGCTGGTCGGCGGACTATCCTTATCTGCCGCGCCCGGAGGTCTACGAGAAATTCATCAGCCTGCTGACGACCGAGTGGGGGCGCCCGGTCAGTATTGAAACACTGGCCCCAAGTCGGCAGAACGATCCTGCGTTCCGCCAGTGGTGGGCGGCGCTCCTGCGCTTTGGATCCAGCCCCGCTGCAGTGCGCGTTGTGCTCGAGGCGCTGCGCGATTCGGACGTGAGACCCGTCCTTCCCACCCTTCGATTGCCTACCCTGGTCATGCACCGCGATGAGCAATTTGTTCGGATCGGAGCCGGTCGTTCAATGGCGGCCCTGATCCCGGGCGCTCGTTTCGTCGAGCTAGGGGGTAGCGATCACCTCTGGTGGGTCGGAGACTGCGACGAGCTGATGCAGGAGGTCGAGCGATTCCTGACCGAGTTGCAGCGGCCAGACCCTGTGGTCGTTCCCCGCGTACTGAGAGTCGTGCTGCTCCTTGCCGTGCCGCCAGCGTTCCGTGATCGAGTGGGGCAGTGCGTTATCGAGAATGCCGGGCAGATCGAGACGGTCGCCAGCGGAGAATCTCTCCTTTTCATCACCGTGTTCGAAGCGGCGACTGCGGCGCTTCGTTGCGCGCTTGCAATCAGGGGATATGCAGCGGGCGAGTTCAGAGCCGCACTCCATGTCGGTGAGGTTGGTTCTGCGCAAGAACGACGGCTAGACGCTGAACCATTCGCGACGGCCCGAAACCTGCTCAACTTGTCGTCGCCGGGTGAAGTGCTGGTAAGCCCGGCATTTCACCTTTTGGCGCCATCTCCGTTTGTCTTCGAAGTTGGAGCCAAGTCGAACGCTCGACGGCTCTTGGCCTAGCTGGGGCGCAGACGGCCGCCCCTTGCTGTTCGAACTACGGTGGATGAGTCTATTCGTCGATCCCCTCCAGGACGCGGACCTTGAAGCCGTCGGATTGCAGGGCGGTCAGGAGTTCGGCCAGGTGCGCGCGATCGCGGGTTTCGACGGTGACGTCGAGTTCAGTGGCCTTGGCGACCACGCCGAACAGCCGTTGATGCAAGACTTCGACGATGTTGCCGCCGGCGCCGCCGATCAGGCCGGCCACGCGGGCGAGCTGGCCCGGCGCGTCGCCGATCATCAGGCGCAACCGCACGATGCGGCCGTCGCGGACCAGGCCACGCAGCAGGACCGAGGCCAGCAGGCGGGTGTCGATGTTGCCGCCGCACAGGACGAGCCCGACCTTGCGGCCCTTGAAGACCTCGGGATGCGCCAGCAGGGCGGCGAGCCCGGCGGCGCCGGCGCCTTCGGCCACCGTCTTCTCGACCTCGAGAAACAGCGCGATGGCGCGCTCGATCGCCACCTCGTCGACCGCGAGCACCCGGTCGACCAGGGCGCGTGCGATGGCGAGCGGCGCCTGGCCGATGTCGCGCACGGCGATGCCCTCGGCGATCGTGTCGCCACCGACCGTGACCGGTTGGCCGGCCAGAAGCTGGCGCATGGCGGAGTAGCCGGCCGATTCGACGCCGATCATCTTCACGTCGGGCTTGAGGCCCCGCGCGGCGACGGCGCAGCCGGCCAGCATGCCGCCGCCACCGACCGGCACGACCAGCGTGTCGATCTCCGGCGCGTCCGCCAGCATCTCCAGCGCGATCGTCCCCTGGCCCGCGATGATGCGCGGATCGTCATAGGGATGGACGAAGACCAGCCTCTCCGCGTCGGCCAGTCGATGGGCCTCGGCCGCGGCTTCCGACAGCGTGTCGCCCTTGAGCACGACCCGCGCGCCGTGGTCGCGTGTGTGCTTCACCTTGGTGTTGGGCGTGAACGACGGCATCACGATGGTGGCGGGAATGCCGAGTCGTCCGGCGTGATAGGCGACGCCCTGCGCGTGGTTTCCGGCCGACATGGCGATGACGCCGCGGCGGCGCTCCTCTTCGCCGAGCTGCAGCAGCGTGTTTAGCGCACCACGCTCCTTAAAGGAGGCGGTGAACTGCAGGTTCTCGAACTTTACCCAGACATCGGCCCTGGCGATGCGCGACAGCGTCTCGCTGCGCAGGCAGGGCGTATGCACGACGGCGCCCGCGATGCGCGCAGCCGCGGCGCGGACGTCGGCGAGGGAAACGGGGAGGGTGTCGGTGCTCATCTTTGTCATCCTGAGCGCAGCGAAGGATCTAACGCAAGTCACGCAGTACTTCGGTCGTTCCGTCAGGTCCTTCGCTGCATTCAGGACGACAGAGGGGAGTAACCGTCACGACACAGTTTCTGGAGTTGGCTCAGCGCCAGCCCATCGATCTCGAGGGCGGTTAGAAGGTCGTTCTCGGCGGTGAAGTCGCGGCCGTACATGGCCGAGAAGAGGCTGACGCCCGCTTCGTGCAGCGGCGCGGGATGGCCGGCGAGGCGGCCGAGCTTTGCGGTGGGCACGAGGCCGAAGGGCACGTCCTCGGTGACATAGCGGCTGTCGGCGGTCGTCGGGCCTGCGCCGCCCTTGCCGATGGCGTGCATCGCCTGGTGCATCTCCGAGGCCGACCCGTAGGGCACGCCGAAGGAGAGGTGCAGGTGCTGGAAGATCGTGCGCACCTCGAGGCCGAGCGACGAGGCGATGGCGAGCCGCTCGCGGTCGAGTTCTTCCAGCAGGCGGCCGACATTGGGCGTCACGCTCTCGGCCTGGCCCCAGGCCTCGGCCTTTTCCATTCGCGTCATGTTGCCGAGCGCGATGCCCATGTGGATCGTCGGATTGAGATTGCAGAGCGCGATGGCCAGCAGGCTTCCCCGGTCGACGAAGCGGTCGCCGAACAGCGACCGGCAAAGCGCCAGCCCTTCGGCGCTGCGCGAGGCGGGCAGGGTGGCGAGATCGACGGTCTTGCGGACCGTGTTGACCTGAACCTTCGCAGGCCCGGTCTGGCGACCGCTCACCAGCGTGGTGCCCCAGGCGATGATCGACGCCGTGACGCTCCGCGCGGCGAGCAGGCGCGAGAGATAGAGCGCGCCGAACGAGGCGTGCGAACTCACGATCACGGTCTGTGTCGCGGTGACGTGCGGCGCGATCGCGTCGAAGACATGCCTGTGGCCATAGGCCGGCAGCGCGATCAGGATCACGTCGGCGTCGGCGACCACATCCGCCGCGCCGGTCGCCGTGCGCGGCTTGAACGTGCCCTCGATCGCACCGGCGGCAACGAGAGGCTCGCCGGCGGCCAACGTCTTGGTGCGCTTGCCCGACGGCGACCACAGGCTGGTGGCATGTCCCGCCTGCTCGAGGAACGCCGCCATTCCGAACGCGATCGCGCCCGCCCCGACGATACCGACCTTCATTCTCTGAATCCTCAAATGCCCGTCGTCTCGACCGTAGCGCGCAGCGCGGTGGGGAGAGACCTTCTCTCGACGAATTGCCGGCTATGGGTCGAGAGAAGATCTCTCCGCTTCACCTCGCTGCGCTCGGCTCCGGTCGAGATGACGGGGAGTTATGCCATCTTGCGGTCGAGCCAGTCTTGCGTGCGGTAGAGTGCGCCGATCAGAGGCAGGTAGAGCGAGGGGTCGCCGTTGTAGAGCGGGTGCTCGGGGAAATCGCGGCCGTCGAAGGCGTTGACCGGCGCGTTGGAGCCGCCGGCGATCTTCTTCGCGGTCTGCGTGCCGAGATAGGTCATCATCGCGACGCCGCTGCCGTTGCAGGCCAGCAGATAGTGCATGCCGTCGTCCTGGCCCATGTGCGACATCGAATCGAGCGCGAAGGCGACGTTGCCCGTCCAGACGTGGGTGATGCGGATGCCCTTCAGCTGCGGGAAGCGGTCGATCATGTACTGGTACAGGATCGGCGCACTCACCTCCGGCGGCGCCGCGGTGAAACGGGCGCGGCCCCCGAAGATCATCTGCTTGCCGTCGGGCGAGGGCCGGTAGTAGGTCAGCACCCTCTTGGTGTCGCCGATCGAGCGCTGCAGCGGAATGAGATCCGTCGCCGGCATCGGCAGTTCCTCGGTGGCGATGATGTGGCTGGCCACCGGCACGACGCGCATCTTCAGCTTGGGCGTCAGGTCGCCGGTATAGCCGTTGGTCGCGATCACCACTTCCCGGCAGGCGATCGGTCCCTTGGCCGTGAGCACGCGCCAGCCGCTGCCGGTCTTGGCGTCCTTCGTCTTCTCGATGCGCTCCGCTTCGACATTGCCGCACAGGACGGCGCCCTGGCCATGCGCGGCTTCGAGCAGGCCCTTGTAGTAGCGCGCGGGGTGGAGATTGCCGCCGGCCCTGACATACATGCCGCCGTAGTAGTAATCGGACGCCATCATCTCGCGCACCCGCTCGCGCGGGATCATCTCGGCGCCGACATTGGCGTACTTGTTGAACATCTCGACCTTGCGCGCCTGGTCGTCGTAGTGCTTGGGCGTCCAGGCGCCGGTGAAGCGGCCGTTGGTGATCAGGCCGCAGTCGATCTTCTCGCGATGGATGATGTCGATCAGCGTCTGCAGCGAATCCGCGCCGCTGCCCAGGAAAGCCGCCTTGTTGGCCTCGAACTCGGCCTCGACCTTGGGGTTCTTGCCGCCCAGCCCCTTGGCGATGTTGGTGCCGCCCGACAGCATGCCGCCGTTGCGCGTCGAGGCGCCGATGCCGAACACGCCGCGTTCCAGCACCACGCAGTCGATGCCGTTGCGCCGCAGTTCCAGCGCCGTCGAGAGCCCGCCATAGCCCGCCCCCACGATCACCACGTCGGTTTTGGCGGGCGGATCGACGCTCAGCGCGTTGTTGGGCGTCCACGCCTCCCACCACCAGGGCTGCGCCTTGAAGTCGGGGTGGAAGATGCGGGCTTTGTCCATGGGCTTTACTCGGAGTTCTTCGTGTCGGGCGCGCGAGGCAGGCTTCGTGCCATCGCCGGGCGGCTAGAAGTCGGTCACCTTGCCGTTGAACTGCCAGTCGCCGTAGCGGGTGGGCTCGGGGCCGGGTGGGCCGCCGATCTCCTCGACCTTCTTCGGCTTCTCGGGTGGGACGGGCGGTGTGGGAGCGGCGTCCGCCTTTGGCGGTTCCGGCGGGGTGGGCTTGGTGGGTTCGGTCATGGCGGCATGATGCCTGCCCATTCCTTGATTCGCCACTTTTGCACACCAACTTACCCGGCATGAATTACTTCAAGACCGCCCTCCTGCTCGCCGCGCTGACGGGCTTCTTCCTCGTGGCCGGCTATCTCATGGGAGGCCAGACCGGCCTCCTGATCGCCTTCGTCGCGGCGCTCGGCATGAACCTTTTTGCCTACTGGAACAGCGACCAGATGGTCCTGCGCATGGCCAACGCACAGGAGGTCGGGCCGGAAAACGCGCCCGAGCTGTTCAACATCGTCCACGAGCTGACGCAGCGCGCCGGCCTGCCGATGCCGCGCGTCTACCTGATCGCCGAGGACCAGCCGAACGCCTTCGCGACCGGCCGCGACCCCGAGCATGCTGCCGTGGCCGCGACCACCGGACTGCTGCGCAACCTGAGCCGCGAGGAAGTCGCGGGCGTGATGGCGCACGAACTGGCCCACGTCCGCCACCGTGACACGCTGATCATGACCGTGGCCGCGACCCTGTCCGGCGCCATCGGCATGCTGGCGAGTTTCGGCGGCCTGATGGGCGGTGGCCGCGATTCCGAGGGCCGGCCGCTGGTCAATCCGATCGTCGCCATCGCCGCGATGATCCTGGCGCCGATGGCCGCCATGCTGGTGCAGATGGCGATCAGCCGCGGCCGCGAATACGAGGCCGACCGGATGGGCGCGGAAATCTGCGGCCAGCCGCAGTGGCTCGCCTCGGCGCTGGCCAAGCTGCATGCCGGCACCCAGCAACTTCACAACGAGGCGGCCGAGCGCAATCCGGCGACCGCACACATGTACATCGCCAACCCGCTGGCGGCAGCCGGTGGCGGCATGTCGAGCCTGTTCTCGACCCACCCGCCGATGGAGGAGCGCATCGCGCGCCTGCAGGCGATGGCCAGCCAGACCCGTGCCCAGTCCCGGTCGGCCGCGCCGCCGCGGGCAGGCGGCCCGTGGGCAGCGGCACCGCAGACCCCGCGTCGCGGCCCCTGGGGTTAGATATCCCGTCATCTCGACCGGAGCCCCGAAGGGGCGGAGTGGAGAGATCTTCTCTCTACTTAGAGCCGCCTAATCGTCGGGAGTGGGTCTCTCCGCTACGCCTCGCTGCGTGAGGCTCCGGTCGAGACGACGGCTTTTTGCATGACTAAACCTTCGGCGGCAGCGCCGCGGGCTCGTCGCCGAGGTCGACGGCGAGGATTCGTTCGCCGCGGCGAGTGATGGCGGTCGTGGAGGTGTCGATCTCGCGCAGGTCCTTTTCGGTCTGCGCGAAGTGCTTCTTGAGATTGTCGACCCGGTCGTCGAGCCGCTTCACGTCGCCCAGGATCAGGCCCACCATCTTCTGGATCTCGCCCGCCTGTTCGCGCATGCGCACGTCCTTCAGCACGGCGCGCACGGTGTTCAGGGTCGCCATCATGGTCGTGGGCGACACGATCCACACACGCGCCTTGTAGGATTCCTCGACCAGTCCCGTGAAATTGGCGTGCAGCTCGGCATAGACGGCTTCCGAGGGCAGGAACATCAGCGCCGATTCGGCGGTCTCGCCGGGCACGATGTATTTGCTGCGGATGTCGGCGATGTGCTTGCGGATCGCCTGCTGGAAGGCGCGCTGCGCCGCCAACAGGGTGGCCGCATCGCCGGCCGGCGCCGCGCGCAGCAGGCTGTAGCTCTCCAGCGGGAACTTGGCGTCGATGGCGATCGGGCCCGGCGGGTTGGGCAGTCTCAGCAGGCAGTCGGCGCGCACGCCGGTCGAGAGCGTCGCCTGGAAATCGTAGGCCGAGGGCGGCAGGGCGCTCTGCACCAGGTCGTTGAGCTGGACCTCGCCGAAGGCGCCGCGCGCCTGCTTGTTGGACAGGACTTCCTGCAGACTCACGACCTGCGTGGAGAGCTCGCCGATCTTCTTCTGCGCCTCGTCGATGCGGACCAGCCGCTCGCGGAGGTCGGTCACGATCTTGCCCGTCGCCTGCTCCGTCCGGTCGAGCCGCTCGGCCACGACCTTGGCCAGCGCCTGCTCCTGTTCGCGCAGCGACTTCTCGACCCGCTGCACGGTCTCGGCCTGCTGGGTCATGGCCAGGGCAAGCTGCTGCTGCATCCGCTGCTCGGCCTCGCGGTTGCCGCCGCTCTGGCGCATCGCGATCGCGGCGACGAGGACCACCAGCACGACGACGGCGGCGAGGAGGGCGAGGGTCAGGATATCCATTGCCTTCCCTTATAATCCGTCGGCTCGACAAGCGCACGGCTGGCCGGTAATCCAAGCGTCCAATGGCACGCAAATACGATCTCCCGGCGCACGATCCGGACGTCTGGCTGTTCGACCTCGACAACACGCTCTACCCGGCGCGCTGCAACCTGTTCTCGCAGATCGACGTGCGCATCGGGCGCTACATCGCCGACTGGCTGAAGGTGACGCCGGAAGAGGCGAGGGTCGTGCAGAAGCAGTACTGGCGCGACCACGGAACGTCGATGCGCGGGATGATGAGCCTGCACGGCGTCGATCCCACGCACTATCTCGACTATGTCCACGACATCGACTACTCGCCGGTCGAGGCCAACCCCGCGCTCGAAGCGTCGCTGCGCGCGCTGCCCGGCCGCAAGATCATCTTCACCGCCGGCGACGTGCCGCATGCCGAGCGCGTGATGGAGCGGCTGGGCGTGTCGCATCACTTCGAGGCGATCTTCGACATCGCCGCGGGCGAATACTGGCCCAAGCCCCATCCGCAGATCTACGATTCGCTGGTGAAGAAGCACGGCATCGATCCGACCCGCGCCGCCTTCGCCGACGACATCTCGGTCAACCTGAAGCCCGCCGCCGACATCGGCATGCGCACGGTGTGGATCCGCACCGACGAGAGCGTGAAGCGCGCGGCCGACGCCGATCTCAGCCACATACATCACCAGACCGACGACCTCGCCACGTGGCTCGACGACTGGCTGACCGAAAGGAACCTCAAGACGTGAAGATCCTGATTCTCGGCGCCGGCGCGGTCGGCGGCTATTGGGGCGCGCGCCTTACCCAGGCCGGCGTCGACGTAACGTTCCTGTTGCGCGAGAAGCGCGCCGAGAAGGTCCGCACGGAAGGCCTTGTCGTGAAGAGCCCGAAGGGCGATGCCGTCGTGCCGGTCAAGGTCGTCACCAAGGGCGGCGAAGGCGGCCCCTACGATGTCATTGTGCTGGCCTGCAAGGCCTACGATCTCGAGTCGGCGATGGACTCGATCGCACCGGCGGTCGGAGCCAATACGGTCATCGTGCCGATGCTGAACGGCCACGCCCATTTCGCCACGCTCGACGGCAAGTTCGGCGCCGAACACGTGGCGGGCGGACTCGCGCGCATCTCGGGCATGCTGGGTCCCAACGGCGAGATCCTGCACAGCGGCGCCTCGGGCGTGTCGTTCGGCGAGCGCGATGGCAAACCCGCGCGCGCGTCGCTGGTCGCGCTCGACGCGGCCTGCAAGAAGGCCGGCATCGACGGCGGCCTGAACGACAACATCAACCAGGACCTCTGGGACAAGTGGATCATGCTGTCGACCATCGCGGGCATGTGCGCCTCGATGCGCGGCACGATCGGCGACATCATGGAGAGCGAGGACGGCGCCGAGATCGTCGCCGAGACGCTGGAAGAAAGCCGCAAGGTCGCCGTGGCCGAGGGCCAGCCGCCGAGCGACAAGGTCGTGGCCAGCCTGAAGGGCATGCTGACGGCCAAGGGCTCGAAGGCCGTGGCCTCGATCCTGGGCGACATGGAGAAGGGCGGCGCGGCCGAGGGCAAGCAGATCGTCGGCGACATGCTGGCGCGTGCGCGCAAGCACGGCATCGCCGCACCCAACCTGCGCTACGCCTATGCGCACCTGCAGACCTACGAAGCGCGCCGGGCGCGCGGCGGACTGAAGTAGAGCCAGAAGGTAGGAGCCAGCATGAAGATCCTGATCCTCGGCGCCGGCGCGATCGGCGGCTATGTCGGCGGACGCCTGCACCAAAGCGGCGCCGACGTGACCTTCCTCGTGCGCGCCGGTCGCAACGAGGCGCTGCAGCGCGACGGGCTGGTGATCAAGAGCACCAAGGGCGACGTCACCCAGAAGGTGAAGACCGTCACCAGTGGCAGCGAGGGCGGCCCGTATGACCTCGTGCTGCTGACCTGCAAGGCCTACGATCTCGACTCGGCGATGGATGCGATTGCTCCGGCGGTCGGCGCCAACACTACGGTCGTGCCGCTGCTGAACGGCATGCGCCATCTCGAGGCACTGGACGCCCGCTTCGGTGCGGAGAAGGTGGTGGGCGGCCTGGCGCGCGTCGGCGTCGCCATGAACGCGCAGGGCCACATCCTGCACACCAGCCCCTTCGCCGTGATCTCGTTCGGCGAGCGCGACGGAAAGCCCGCGCGTCCGGCGCTGGCCGAGCTCGATGCCGCGATCAGGAAGTCGGGCATCGACGGCGGGTTGAACGCCAACATCGTCCAGGATCTCTGGGACAAGTGGATCATGCTGTGCACCCTCGCGGCGACCTGCTGCCTGATGAGGGGCTCGTCCGGCGACGTGCTCGAAGCCGACGAGGGCCTGGCGATCGTGCTGGCGACGGTCGAGGAAGGCCGTCAGGTCGGCGCTGCGGCTGGTCACGATCCCGGCGAGAAGGGCCTCAAGACGATCCGCTCGTTCCTCACCGTGAAGGGCTCGAAGTTCACCGCCTCTATGCTGCACGACTTGGAGAAGGGCAACATGGTCGAGGCCGACCACATCGTGGGCGACATGATCGCTCGTGCGAAGGAGGCCGGCATCGCCACGCCGAACCTGCGCATGGCCTATGCGCACCTGCAGGTCTATCTCGCCCAGCGGGCGCGCAAAGCGGCTTGAAAGCCCGGCCGGAGGAGCCTACCTCTTGGCCATGAACTTCTCGGGCGTCCTCTCTCTCGTGCCGCGACGGAACCATCCGATCGCGGAAGCGTAGTCCCCGAGCCGGCCCTTGTGTCCCGGCATCGGGGCACTGGACCGCCTTGTTTGCGGTCTCCGATTAAATCCAATTTGTCTTCAGCCATGCAGGAGCATCCGCGATGCCCGCCGTTGCACGTAATCGTTCCGTCCCCAACATCGTCGTGAGCGACGCCGACTGCGATCGCCTGACCGACCTCGCCACAGCTTCCCTGGAGCGTCTGCCCGAGGTCGCCGAGGAACTGCTGTCCGAGATGGAGCGCGCCAAGGTCGTGAGCGAAGACAGCGTCCCGGCGGACGTCGTGCGTATGGGCTCGACCGTGACCTTCCGCTCCGACGCCGGCACCGATGGCGAGCAGCACGAACTCACGGAGACGCTGGTCTATCCCGTCGACGAGGACAGCGACGCCCACAAGCTCTCGGTGATGACCCCGGTCGGAGCGGCCCTGATCGGCCTCGCCGTCGGCCAGTCGATCTCCTGGACGGCGCGCGACGGCCGCAAGCACCGGCTCACGGTGATGAAGGTTTCCTGAGAGACCGCTTCGGGCTTTCGTAAAGCCCAGATCCGTCGTCTCTCCGCTACGCCTCGCTTCGCGAGGTTGCGGTCGAGACGACGGAACCTTACTACCGCCGCGAGATCAGCGCTCCGTACGCGGCCAGCGCCGCGTGATTCACCAGGTCGCTGACGGTGGCGCCCATCTGCACGATCTGCACGGGCTTGGAGAGGCCGTCGATCACCGGGCCGATCACCGTGACGCCGCCCAACGACTGCATGAGCCGCGAGGAGATGTGGGCCGAGTGGAGTCCCGGCATGACCAGGATGTTGGCCGGACCGGTGAGACGCGTGAACGGATAGGTCGACTTCAGCAACTCGAAGTCGAGCGCCATGTCGGCCTGCATCTCGCCGTCATACTCGAAGTCGACCTCCTCGGCGTCGAGCAGGCGGATCGCCTTGCGGATCCGGTCGATGCGCTCGATCTCGCGGCTGCCGAAGTTCGAGAAGGAGAGGAACGCGACCCTCGGCTCGTGGCCCATCATGCGGGCGTTCTTCACCATCTGCTTGGCGATGGTCGCGAGCTGCTCCGGCGTCGGCGTCTCGTTGATCGAGGTGTCGGCCAGGAACACCGTGCCCTGGCGCGAGACGACGATGGAATAGCCCATCGGCACCTTGTTCGAATCGATGTTGATCACGCGTTTCACGTCGGCGTAGCACTCGGGGAAGCGCCGCGTGATGCCGGTCACCATGCCGTCGGCATCGCCCGCCGCCACCATGCAGGCACCGAACACGTTGCGGCCCTGGTTCACCATGCGCTGCACGTCGCGATGCAGGTAGCCGTCGCGCTGCAGGCGACGATAGACCAGTTCGGTGTAGGGCGCGTTCTTGGTCGACAGGCGCGCATTGTGGATTTCCATGCCCGACGTGTCGTTGATGCCGAGCGACTTCATGGTCTCGCGCACCTGCTCCTCGCGGCCGATCAGGATCGGCGTGCCGTAGCCGTTGTCGCGGAACATCACGGCGGCGCGGATCGTGCGCTCCTCCTCACCCTCGGCGAAGACGATGCGCTGCGGATTGGCCTTCACCTGCTCGAACAGGCTCTGCAGGAAGTGGCTGGTCGGATCGAGGCGGCCGCTGAGGCTGCGCTTGTATTCCGCCATGTCGGTGATCTGCTTCTTGGCGACGCCCGAATCCATCGCGGCCTTGGCCACGGCGGCGGAGACCTCGACGATCAGGCGCGGATCGAACGGCACCGGCACGACGTATTCCGGGCCATAACGCAGGCGGCGGCCGGAATAGGCCCGGTCGACCTCGTCGGGCACGTCCTCGCGGGCGAGCTTGGCCAGCGCCTCGGCGGCGGCGACCTTCATCGCCTCGTTGATCGTCGTGGCGCGCACGTCGAGCGCGCCGCGGAAGATGTAGGGGAAGCCCAGCACGTTGTTGATCTGGTTGGCGTAGTCCGACCGGCCGGTGGCCACGATCGCGTCGCCGCGCGCGGCCTTCACGTCTTCCGGCGTGATCTCCGGGTCGGGATTGGCCATCGCGAAGATGATCGGCTTGGCCGCCATCGACTTCACCATGTCCTGGGTGACGGCGCCCTTGACCGAGAGGCCGAAGAACACGTCGGCGCCCTTCATGGCTTCTTCCAGCGTGCGCGCCTTGGTACGGACCGCGTGGGCACTCTTCCACTGGTTCATGCCCTCGGTGCGACCCTGGTAGATGACGCCCTTGGTGTCGCAGAGGATGGCATTCTCGTGCGGCATGCCCATCGCCTTGACCAGCTCGATGCAGGCGATCGATGCGGCGCCCGCACCGTTCACCACCATCTTGATGTCCTTGATGTTGCGGCCGGTGAGATGCAGCGCATTGATGAGACCGGCGGCGGAGACGATCGCGGTGCCATGCTGGTCGTCATGGAAGATCGGGATGTCCATCAGCTCGCGCAGGCGCTGCTCGATGATGAAGCACTCGGGCGCCTTGATGTCCTCGAGGTTGATGCCGCCGAAGGTCGGCCCGAGATAGCGCACGCAGTTGACGAACTGGTCGACGTCCTTGGTGTCGACCTCCAGGTCGATGCAGTCGACGTCGGCGAAGCGCTTGAAGAGGACCGCCTTGCCCTCCATCACCGGCTTGCCGGCCAGCGCGCCGATGTCGCCCAGGCCCAGCACCGCGGTGCCGTTGGAGATCACGGCCACCAGGTTGCCCTTGACGGTGTAGTCGTAGGCGGTCGAGGGATCCTTCTCGATCGCGAGGCAGGGGGCGGCGACGCCCGGCGAATAGGCCAGGGCCAGGTCGCGTTGGGTGACCAGCGGCTTGCTGGCAATGATCTCGATTTTTCCGGGCCGACCCGTCCGGTGCATGATCAGCGAATCGCCGTCGAGATCGCCCATCTGGTTGCTGACCATTTCTTCCGAGCTTTTGCCCGCCATTTGAATTTCTCTCCCGGTTGAGGACGCATATTGGCGATAATCGGCGCAAGGTGCCAGCCAGCCATCCCGCGCTGCAGCGCAACTTCCATGCCCAAATATCGTCCACCTCTCGTCCACATGGACCGCTCTGCGGCGTGTGCTAGACCGAACGCCTCCCGAGGAGCTTCAGTGCCGGACAGTTCCGCCATTCCCGCCGACGCCACGCCGATGATGCGCCAGTACCTGGCGATCAAGGCCGCGCATCCGGACCATCTGGTCTTCTACCGGATGGGCGATTTCTACGAGCTGTTCTTCGACGACGCGGTGAAGGCCTCGGCGGCGCTCGACATTGCGCTGACCAAGCGCGGCCAGCATCTCGGCGAGGACATCAAGATGTGCGGCGTGCCGGTGCACAGCCACGAGGCCTACCTGTCGCGCCTGATCCGCCAGAGCTTCAAGGTCGCGGTCTGCGAGCAGGTCGAGGACCCGGCCGAGGCCAAGAAGCGCGGCGCCAAGTCCGTGGTCGAGCGCGCCGTGGTGCGCGTCATCACGCCGGGCACCCTGACCGAAGACTCCCTGCTCGATGCGCGCAGCCATAACTATCTCGCCGCGCTCTCCGAGGCGCAGGGCGAACTGGCGCTGGCCTGGCTCGACCTCTCGACGGCGGATTTCGCCACCCAGCCGCTGCTGCCCGGCCAGGTCGCGGCCGCATTGGCCCGGCTGGCGCCCGGCGAACTGCTGGTGCCGGACCGGCTGCTGGCGCGCGAGCCGCTGAAGGCCGCGCTGGAGGAATGGAACGCCGTCCTGACGCCGCTGCCCTCGGCGCGGTTCGACAGCGAAAATGCCCGCAAGCGCCTGCAGGCGGCCTTCAATGTGGCCGTGCTCGACAGTTTCGGCGCCTTCTCCCGTGCCGAGGTCGCGGCCTGCGGGGCGCTGCTGGACTATGTCGAGCTGACCCAGGCCGGCAAGCGTCCTGCCCTGGTGCCGCCGCGCCGCGAGTGTGCCGACGGCACGATGGAGATCGACCCGGCGACGCGGCGTAACCTCGAGCTGGTGAAGAGCCTCGACGGCCGCCGCGACGGCAGCCTGCTGGCCACCATCGATCGCACGCTGACCGGCCCCGGCGCCCGCCTGCTGGCCGAGCGCATCGCGGCGCCGCTCACCGACCGGGCCGAGATCGAGCGCCGGCTCGACTTGGTGCAGCTCTTCGTCGAACGTCCCGCCGTGCGCGAGCGGGTGCGCGAGGCGCTGCGGCGCACGCCCGACATCGAGCGCGCGCTGCAGCGGCTCTCGGTCGGCCGCGGCGGTCCGCGCGACCTCGCCGCCCTGCGCGACGGGCTGGAATCGGGCGAGACGCTGGCGGATTCGCTGCGCGCCGAGCCGGAAGCCTTGTTGCCGCCGCCGGCGCCGCTGGCCGACATCGTCCTGTGCTGCACCGGCCATCGCGACACCGTGGCCGCGCTGGCCGAAGCGCTGGCCGACGAGCCGCCGCTGCTGGTGCGCGACGGCGGCTTCGTGCGCCAGGGCTACCGGCCCGAGCTCGACGAGCAGCGCACCCTGCGCGACGACAGCCGCAAGACGGTGGCCGGCCTCGAAGCCAAGTACCGGGCCTCCTCGGGCGTGCCGTCGCTGAAGATCCGGCACAACAACATGATCGGCTACCATATCGAGGTGACGGCGGTGCACGCCGACAAGCTCGACCTGGCGGCGCTGGGCTTCACGCGGCGGCAGTCGATGTCGAACGCCACGCGCTTCAGCACCGCCGAACTGGCCGACCTCGAAACCCGCATCGGCCGCGCCGCCGACCAGGCGCTGGCGCTCGAACTCGCCGTGTTCGAGGAGCTCGTTGCCGCGGTGACGGCGGTCTCGCCGGCCATCGCTGCGGCGGGCCGTTCGCTGGCCGCACTCGACGTCGCCTCGGCGCTGGCCGAGCTGGCGGCCAGCAGCAATTACGTGCGCCCGCAGCTCACCGACGATCCTTCCTTTTCGATCGAGGGCGGCCGCCATCCAGTCGTCGAGGCGGCGCTCGCTCGCCAGAACGGCGCGGGCTTCGTGCCCAATGATTGCGAACTGGGAACGGACCGGCGGCTGTGGCTGCTGACCGGCCCCAACATGGCCGGCAAATCGACCTTCCTGCGCCAGAACGCGCTGATCGCGGTGATGGCGCAAGCCGGCGCCTTCGTGCCGGCGCGCGCCGCCACCATCGGCATCGTCGACCGCCTGTTCAGCCGCGTCGGCGCCGCCGACGACCTGGCGCGCGGCCGCTCGACCTTCATGGTCGAGATGGTCGAGACCGCCGCAATCCTCAATCAGGCGACGGCTAAAAGCCTCGTCATCCTCGACGAGATCGGCCGCGGCACGGCGACCTTCGACGGCCTGTCGATCGCCTGGGCGACGCTCGAGCATCTGCACGACGTCAACAAGTGCCGCGCGCTGTTCGCGACGCACTATCACGAGCTGGGCGCGCTGAAGGAACGGCTGAACGCGCTTGCGCCCTACACGATGCGCGTCAAGGAATGGCAGAACGAGGTCGTGTTCCTGCACGAGGTCGCGCCGGGCGCTGCCGACCGCTCCTACGGCATCCACGTGGCGCAACTCGCCGGCCTTCCCGCCGCCGTCGTGTCCCGGGCCGAGGAAGTGCTGGCCGTGCTGGAGAAGGGCGAACAGTCCGGCGCCGTTACGCGCCTCGCCGAAGATCTCCCGCTCTTCGCCGCCGCGCCTGCGCGTCCTGCCAGCGGCACGGCCAAGACGAAGGAATCGGAAGTCGAGAAGGCCCTGGCCGAGATCAACCCCGACGAACTCTCCCCGCGCGAGGCGTTGGAAGTGCTCTACGCACTACGTCAGCGGTTGCCGGACTAAATGAAAGACTCCGTGTCATCCCGAGCGCTAGCGAGGGACCTTTCCTCCGCCATCAATCACGTGCCGCGGAGTCTGATGTCCAAGGCTGCGGATATGGTTCGGGTATCCAGCCCGTCTTCATGACAAACAGTCGGCTGACTGTGTGCGCCAGCACATAGAGCGTCAGCAGCTCGATGAAACAGATCAGCAAGCCGCGGATGGACACGACAGGACTGATCCAGGCCTGATCCAACAATGCTCCCTGTCGTGGAGGCACAAACGCCTCGAGAAAACTCAGAATCCTCTCGCCTGCGATCGAGACGAATGAGAGGAACGCTGCAGTCGCGATCAATCGGCTTCGGATACCGCTGGCCTCGCGAAACGCACGCCACGGCCCCCAGGATAGGCCGGCCGCCCGGGACGGCAGGAACAAGAGGAAGCCACCGAAGAAGAGTGCGAGCGCGATCTGACCGATCAGATCGATGGGTACATCAAAGAGCCAGCGGACAGTCGCACCTCGGTTGGGTTCTTCGGCGGACGGCAAGCGACCGCTGAGAAACTCGCCCCAGAGCAAAAAGATAATCCGCAAGAAAATCGACTGCGCTACCAAGAAAGCAATGAAGCCGCCGCTAATGAAAGCATGCCAAGGAAAGAGATCCTTTCCTAGAAGAGTGCTTCGGCGCTGGTTCCAATCGTCATACAGCGCGTACTTGAACCACTGATAGAGAATCAGTGTGATCAAGAGGATGCGAGTGCCGCTCCAGAACAGCGAATGGGGAACGTCCCATCCCATTGCGTAGAAGTGTGGAATGGAGAGGATCTCGATGATGGACAGGGCTGCAAAGGCGACGATGCTCGGACCGGCGACGCCCCAGAATCTTCCTTGATGATTGATCCAATGATCGAATGCCTCGCCGACCAGGCTCCCCATGGTAGGAAATGCGGGACGCTCTTGCATGCAACCAGTGTAGGCTTTCCCACACAGGTTGCATAACTCGTCCTTGTCCGGTGGTCGTAAAGGTCCCTCGCTCGCGCTCGGGATGACAACGGGCGGGTCGTCGAAAAGCCGTTCAAGCGAACGCCTTCCGTACCAGCGCCGCGCCTTCGGAAAGTGCGCGCAGCTTGCCGTAGGCGACGCCGAGCGTCATCGGGGCCATTCCGCAGTTGGTGCAGGCCTGGATACGCTCGGGATCGACGAACTCGGTGGCGAGCTTCAGGGTCGCGGCGACTTCCTCGGGCGTCTCGACCTTGTCGGAAGCGACGTTGATGGCGCCGACCAGCACGGTCTTGGTCTTCAGCAGCTTCATCAGCTCGGGCGGCACGTGGCTGTCGCGGCATTCCAGCGAGACCTGCTGGAGCGAGCTGCGATCGAGCGCGGGGAAGGTCTGCTCGTACTGACGCCAGCTCTCGCCCAGCGTCTCCTTCCACTTGTTGTTGGCCTCGATGCCGTAGCCGTAGCAGATGTGAACGGCGGTGGTGCACTTCAGCCCCTCGGCCGCCTTCTCCAGCGCCGGCACGCCCCAGTCGACCGTCTCCTTGAGGTAGACGTTGAAGGCGGGCTCGTCGAATTGCACGACGTCGACGCCGAGCGCTTCGAGATCCTTGGCTTCCTGGTTCAGCAGCTCGGCGAAGGCGAAGGCCATCTTCACCCTGTCGCCGTAGTAGCCGTCGGCCAGCGTGTCGATCAGCGTCATCGGGCCGGGCAGGGTGAACTTGAGCTTGCGCGAGGTGGCGGCGCGGGCGATGCGCGCCTCGCGCTCGTGCACGAACTTGCGGCGCTTCAACTGGGACGTGACGGTCGGGCAGTCGGCGTCGTAGCGGTTGTTGCGGATGCCCATGCGGACCTTCTTGTCGAAGTCGACGCCGTCGACCTCGGCCAGGAAGCCGTGCACGAAATGCTGCCGCGCCTGCTCGCCGTCGCTCACGATGTCGAGGCCGGCTTCCTCCTGGCGGCGGATCGCGAGGAAGGTCGCATCGTCCTTGGCCTCGAACAGCGGCTGGCCCGACAGGGTCCATGGCGCCCACAGCACGTTGGGCGTGGCAAGCCAGGCCGGCTTGGGCAGGCTGCCCGCGAGTGTCGTCTCGAACATGGCGTTTCCCCGTTCTCTAGCGTGTCGTGTTGTTTATGGCCGGCACCGGCAGGCCAGCTCCCGCCGGAGAGGTCGGCAACGCCTCTCCGGGCGTCGCCTCGGGCGGCAGGATCTGTCCAAAGGTGCCCGGCGCGCGCCATTGCAGCGTGCCGAAGGCGCCGCAGCTCTCGCAGACCGGGCGCCAGGCTTCGTGATGGGCGCCGCAGGAGGTGCAGCGCCAGGCGCGATCGGCCGGCGCGTCGGCGGCGCGGCCCAGCCACTCGCGCACCTTCTCTTGTCCGGTCTGCGCGCGTTCCTCGACCTCGGCCATGAGACGGCAGACGCGCGTCGAGGGGTTGGTGCCGGACGCCGTCTCGAGATGACGGCGTGCCTCGCCCCACAGGCCGGCATCGAGCGACGCCTGGGCGAGCGCCAGATGGCTCTCGATGTCGTTGGAGTTTAGCTGCGCCAGCCGGCGCACCACGCCGACCCGCTTCAGCGCCTCGGTCTCCCCCGAGGCTTCGAGATAGAGCGAGACGAGATCGGGATGCGGCGCGATCGACCATCCGCGCTCGATCGTCTTCATCGCCTTCTTCGAATCGCCTGCCTTGAGCTGCAGCTCGGCCAGGCGTTGCGTCACCGCGATGCGCTCGGGCGCCAGGCCGAAGGCCTCGCGGGCCAGCGCCAGGGCGTCGCTCGCACGGCCCTCGCGCTCGGCCTCGCGGCTGCGCTCGACTTCCAGCAGCGCCTTCAGCGTGCGGCCCTTGTCGGCGGTGACGACCTTGCGGCGGATGCCCGATTCCAGCGTCTCCTGGGCGGCTTTCCACTGGCCGACCTGCGCCTGCATGTCGAACAGCGAGTGCACGACCCAGGGTGTCTGCGGCCGGAGCCTGAAGGCGCGTTCGGCATAGGCGAGCGCCTGCGCCTGGTCGCCGTCGCGCAGCGACTGGCCGATCAGGCCGCGCAGGCCGAGGAAGGCCATCTGGTCGTCGTCGAGCATGGCGCTGAAGGCGCGGCGGGCGCCGTCGCGGTCGCCGTTGAGCTGGGCGGCCTGCGCCGACAGGAGCAGCGTGAGCGCCGGTTCCGACAGGAGCTGCTCGGCCTTGCGGGCATGCTTCTGCGCTTCCACGCCATCGCCGGCGGCAACGGCCGCAAGTCCCTGCGTCAGCTCGCGATAGCCACGACGGCGGCGGCTCTCGCCCCAGCCGTCGAGCAGCGCACCGGGCGCACCTACGACCCAGCGATAGAGGAGCCAGCCGGCGATGCCGACCAGGATCAGCACGACGACGGAGATCAGGAGCACGCCGAAGCTGGTGTCGAGACGCCAGCCGCGGAACTCCGCGGTGACGGAGCCCGGCCGCTCGGCCAGCCAAACGGCGCCCAGCATCGCGGCGATGGCGACGACGAACCAGATGATCGTGCGCAGCATGGTCATGGGGCGGACCTACTTCGCCGCGCCGAGCAGGGTGACGGCCTGGGCGGAGATCTGGTCGGCCGCCTGCTTGGCCGCGAGGTGCGCTTCGGCGCGCGACAGCCAGCCGGCGGTGGCCCTCGACGTCTGCGGCGGCAGCGACTTCACCAGCGCGACGGCCCTGGCGAGGTCGCCGGCCTCCAGCGCGGCCTCGGCGCGCGCGAGCTTGGCTTCGGTGCCATCGCCCTCGACGTCGTTGCCGACGCGGCGCAGCGAGATCAGGCCACGCACCTTGCCGAGCAGCCGCTCGCCGAAGGAATCGTCGGCGAGGTCGTCGGCCAGGGCTGCCTTGGCGACAGAGGGGAACTCCGTCACCAGAGCCGGCCGGGAGGCCACGCCGCTCTGCGCGTAGGCCTGCAGCACGGCGACGCTCTCGTTGAGCTTCGCATCGCCCTGGGCAAGCGGCGTCAGCAGAGCGAGATCGGTGGCGAAAGGCAGGCCCGAGCCGACGGCGGCGCTCAGCCGCGCGGCGATGCCGATGATGGCAGAGGCGCGCGCGGTGCTCATGGCCTTCTGCTCGCCGGCGGAGCGGACGGTCGCCTCGCCGCGCGCCTTCTCGACGGACTCGGCCAGCAGCCTGGTCTGGTCGCGCTGGACGGTGACCGACTGGTCGATCGTCTGCAGCGTGTTGCGCAAGGTCGCCATTTCCAGCCGCAGGGTCGCGAGTTCCTTCTCCTGTTCTGCCGTCACCGCCGGCGGTTGAGCCGGGGCCGGTGTCTGTTGCGGGGCGGGCGCTGGCGTCGCGGCGCCGGCAGTTCGGCCCTCCAGCGCTTCGACCTTCGCGCGCAGGTCCGCGATCGCCGGATCGGGGCCGGTGCCGCCGCTGCCGCCCGAGCGCTCGGCGATGGCGGCTGAGGTGGCGCGCAGGCGCTTTTCGAGATCGTCGAGGCGAGCGCCGAGGTCCTTGCGGGCTGTCTCGACCGAGGCATTGGCGACCGCGGCGGCATCCTGGCGGACCTGCTGCAGGTCGATCGCCGGAACGGGCGCGGCGGCCGCCGCTCCCTTCCCCTGCCAAAGCGCGCGGATCTCGGCGGGCCAATAGGGCAGGGTGATCAGGGCGCCGGCCAGTACCAGGCAGGAGGCGACCACGCCGGTGATGAAGGCGCCGGCCACGCCGAGCCCGCGACGAACCTGTACGGGCGGCGGCGTGATTCGCGGACTTTCCGGCGACGTCTCCGCCGGCGGAACCTGAGAGGAAGAAGGTGTGTCGCTCATGATGCTCGGTCCTTCTACGACGGCTTGTGGAAGCCGGTCGATTTCGTCCAGCACGGACTGACGGGTCGGGCGTAGCGCCGCCACCGTCGCCTTGAATGGCAGCGCGCTCAAGGGTTCGAGCGCCGCAGGGCTGATCGCCAGGGCGTTGACGTCTGACAGCGAACCGGCGAGTCCCGCTTCCTGCACCAGCCGGGCGAACAGCGCGGAAGCGCGCGGCGAAAAGAACATCGCGGCATCGAGCGCCCGCGCCTGCAGCGCGGCCCGCGCCGAATCGGGCAGCTCCGCCGCCTCGCGCGCCTCGTAGAGCGGGATGCGACGCACTTCGAACCCGTCCTTGCCGAGGCTCGCGGCAAAATCCTGGGCGATGTCGACGCCGGAAACGTGCAGGAGCGGGCCGGCCTTGGGATCGAGGCGCCGGCGCACCAGGTCGGCCAGCGCGTCGCCGTCGCCTGCGGCCGACGTCACGGACGCGAAGCCCAGCCCCTCGGCGGTCGACGCGGTCGTGTCGCCGACGGCAAGGATCGGCTTGCCGCGCTGCTCGGTCGCTTCCGCGAGCGCCCGGGCGCCATTGGCGCTGCTCAGCAGGACGGCCTGGCACTGGGCGAGATCCGTCGTGAACTCCGCGGGCGGCCGCAAGATCTCGAGATGGAACAGCGGTGCGATGACGGGCACATGGCCGCGCTCGGCGAGCGCCGTCGCCAGCGTCGTCGCCTCGCGTTCCGGCCGGGTGATCAGCACGCGCATCACGCCTCCGTAGCCGGGGCGTCCCGCGGACGCAACGACAGAGAAATTAAAGAAGGACGACGCCCTCGATCGCCAGCAACTGGCGCTTGGTCGGCAGGCCCTTGCCGCCCGAGAAGCCGCCTTCCTTGCCGCCGCTGCCCAATACGCGATGGCAGGGCACGATGATCGGAATGGGATTGCGCCCGCAGGCCATGCCGACGGCGCGCGGGCCGGAACCCAGGGCCATTGCCATGCCGCCATAGGTCGCGGTGCCGCCAAAGGGAATTTCGCACATCATCTTCCAGACGCTCTTCTGGAAGTCGGTGCCGCGCGCGGCCAGCGGCAGGTCGAAACGCTTGAGCTTGCGCGCGAAGTACCGGTCGAGTTGCTTCACCGCTTCCTTCAGGACCGGAGTCGACGAGGTGTCGCGTGCTCGTTCGCCGTCGCCGGCCCAGCGCACCGAGGTCACGGCGTCGTGATCCGCTTCGATGGCCAATCGGCCGACGGGGCTGTCGACGTAACAAATGGGCATATGGCAAGCGTAGCGCCCGGGTCCGGCTTTTGCCAACATGGGGAAGAATGTCTGGGGGAGTGATGAGCAGGGGCCTGAGGTCCTCGAAGAATGGCCCGACCCGCCGCGCGCTGCTCGGCGGCGCGGCCGTGCTATGGCCGACGCTCGCGCTGGCCCAGCCGGTTCCCCGGCGGCCGCAGCCGGCGGCCGAGGCGGGCCCGCCCCC